>ODAK010000033.1_pt1 | contig 152389 bp, 133 predicted proteins | sample 1539591 | NCBI WGS metagenome assembly ODAK01 (sample SAMEA3539303, study PRJEB22396) | soil metagenome | biome: tundra; feature: field; material: soil | place: USA | collected 2010-05 | depth 0.15 m | reverse complement strand
GATTACCACCTTCAGTGTCGGCTCGCCTGTCGCGGATGTTCCTACATCGGTCGTCACTTGCGCGGGAAGCGTGCTTAAGATGTAATTCGCGATGATGGCACCATCCAAGTTGCGCTTCTTTTTTTCTGAATCCGTGAGAGTCGGACTCGGCGCCATATATCCGCGCCGCGCCCAAATGTTCAAACCGTGCGAATCGGCCAGTTTCACTTTCAACGTGTGCGCTGCGCCATTTCTCTTTAGCTCGACAGGCGAAAACGTTAGCAAGTAGGAGACGTCCGGTGCGGTGGCCATTTCTTTCAGTCCAACATCGAGATCGTTTCGATTGTGATAGAAGCGCCCGCCAGTTCCTTCCGCCAAGATTGCGAGCGGATCGTTCTGAACTTCCCGGTTCGCGGTTTTAAGTTGGTCGTATATAACCTGCCACTTGTCCCTTAGCCGCAGGGGCTGCATGTCTTCGTCATATCCAGGAATATCAGCGACGAGTCCCTTTGCATCGAGCGAATTGATGACCACATTGGCGCTGAGCGCCTCGTTTGTCACCTTGTCCTGTTTTTCGCCGAGCGTCTGAGTGAGAAATCCAGACGAGGCGAGAACGAGCATGCGCTGGCCGGGCATTCTGCCGAGGTAGCGAAGCACATCACTGATGATGCCAAGTGTGTCCTGTGCGGACTGCTCGGCCTGCCCCAGCAAATCATTTGCGTTGCTGATGATGGCATGAACATCGCCACAATGTTCGGCTCGGGCGAGGTCAAGCGCATCCGAATGTTCGTCATAGAATTGAAGAATTAGAGAAGCCTGGTACGGGTTCATTTGGCACTCTGAGCTTCCGCGGGTTCCAGCCCTTCGATGCGAAAGAAGTTGTCCAAGCGTCTCGACCAGTTTCGGAACGTTATCGGTGAAATTCAATGAGACCGTTGTGCTGGTTGTAAATATCCCAATCCTGTCGCCGGGTTTAAGGCTGGTCTTCACAAGACTTTCGGCTGCTTTGCGTGCCATCGCCACGTCAAACATGCGCATGGATGTGTCGTCAAAGAATAATGCAATGTATCGGGAAGGCGGTGGAGGCGGATTCATTGGAGCCAGCGCGGGCACAGCGGACAGACTAGCATCCACGATCTGTGGGGGCTGCACGCTGCGTACCGGCGCGGACGGAGAGTTTTCAACGGAGAATGAAGCGATCTGAACTGGATGGCCGTCATCGAAAAGCTGGAAATCTAATTTCTTCAATCCGTCAACGGACCTTCCCTTGGAATCCCGCACGACCACCGGAACTTGCACGACATTGGTTTGCACGCGGATTGCATTCGCAGACTGCGGAACGTAAGGCCGGCTGCCCCAGCGGATTTCATCTTCGGAAATTCCTTGGGACGCGAGGCGAAGGACTCCGCCGCCGAAGAGAATTAGTAGGAATACGAACAATGCGGTCAAGCGGGTAGCCGTCCGAGAGGCGGTATCCGCGCTTTCTCGGACGATGTCCATGGATGGAGGATACCACTTTTGAAACCCAAAGAATGCACCATACTACGAGTTCCGATGAGCGACAATTTGTAATTGAAGCCGGTGAGGTGGATCGGTTCGAGCCTAAGAGATTTGCGCGCGTTTCCCGATCCAGTCCAGGATCACATGGGTACGCGTCGTACGTCGCGCAACCCGCCGGGAAACATCGCGATGCCAAGACGTTGAGCGGTTTTGGCGGGGCCGGGATAATGGAAGTGATGAAAGATTTTCGCCGCGACACATTTCGCGCGGTATACACAGTGAGATATGCGGGCGCGGTGTACGTGCTCCACGCCGTTCAGAAGATATCGAAGCCGGGACGCGAAACGCCGCATCGTGACATCGAGCTAATAAGGCGACGCCTGCGCGAGGCCGAACAGATTGCAAATGAGGGGGAGCAATGATCAAAAAGCGAAACGGGATCTGCAGTCGGAATGTGTTCAGGGCTCTAGGGGTGCCGAATGCAGAAGAGCACTTCGTTAAGGCGCAGCTCGTGTTCAAAATTGACACCCTCTTGAAAAAACGAAGATTGAAACAAGTGGATGCTGCCGAGCTGTTCGGTATCCGTCAGCCAGATGTCTCCAATATGCTGCGCGGTGAGTTTCGACAGTTTTCGGTTGAACGCCTGCTGAGGTTTCTTGTAGCCCTCAATCAGGATGTTGAGATCGTCGTAAGGCCGCACCGTGACTCGAAGAATGCGTCGGCCCTACATGTGTCTTGAGGGGCGTTACGCTTTAATTCTCGGCAGGCCTCTCTACGTGGTCGATGACGTAATACTCAACCGGCCCCTTTTGCGGCTCCAGCTTTAGACCGAGCCGCTGCTTCAAGGCGTCGAAGAGTGACGGGCGATCCAGGAGACCGGGTGGAAGGTTTTCTGTGGAAACGTTCGGCGGCAGTTCCGGCAAGAATATCAGCTTGAAATCGTAATTCTTCGTGAGCCCGGTCATGTCGACGACCGGTCGTCCATCGTTCTGGAGAACTTGTCCGAGCCACCAGCAGAGGTATTGCACGGGAACTCGCGCGCCGGTAAAGCCTGCAGCCAGGCCGCCTGTGATCGGAATATTGAAATCCTGTTCGCTCTCATTGACCTTCATTTTCAATCCGGATTTGTCCACGGTCAGCGCGTAGACGTTTCCTTCTTTGACCTCCTTATGGAATTGCAGCTTGAATTCATCCGCCAACAAGTTCTGAAACATCACATGTAGATTATCAAGGTTGTAGGAATGATCCGCCTTTGCGTCAATCTCGTAGAGGTCAGTATTGAGCCAGTCCGGCCCGCCAGTGATCTGCCGCATCGGCACCTTATACATCAAAGCAATAATGAGTTTTACCGGGACGTTTTGCGCGAGATATTCCTGGCCGCCGGGCATCGCTTTTATTCCGCCGGCGATCGCGCCCGGTTTAGCGAGTTTTGTTGATTCGACTTCGAAGGTGAGACGAGCCGACTTGTCCTGGCCGTGGAGGAGAGGAATGGACATCAGAGCGGTGACGGCAGCGACCATGCACAAGTTGCGCTTAATCATCAGAAACGATGCGTGCTTTCCGCGGATTTCCATCTTAGATCCAAGATGCCTGCCAATATCCATCCTGACGCGTTCGACGGGCACCCTGAAAACATCCAATGCAGATTCAAAGGTGTGCCAACTTTTTCAATGATAGCGGCTGTCGACAGTTTCGAGGATCAAGTTTCCACCGATAATGGTAACGAAATTCGGCCCACGGACGGAAACAGAGTCGCGACACGACAGATGGCATTCCGCAAGTCCACTGTCCAACTCGAAATCATAGACGATGACTGAAGTCGTCGGCTTGCCAGGAGAGAAGCGCCATTTCTTGGCGTTCTCGATGCAAGTGAGAATTAACATTGCCGGCCCAGAGGTTGCCTCGGCGGAAACTACGTTCCCATGCTTGTCGACTTGAATTTGGACAACAACGACACCTTGAACTCGCGCTTGCTGCGCGAAAAGTGGATATGCGAGGTCGACGAACTGCACCAACGAAAGACCCTCTTTGTGTACTGCGGGGATTGTTGGAACGCTGACGCCTGCGCCGATGGGCTCAGAGCCGGTTGTTATTGTCGCAAAGTTTGGCGGCCAAATCAGGAACTGACTGCGGCACGGGCCAGCGCAGAGCCCATCGCTAATCCGAAAATCATAGACGATGATCATCGGTCTTGCGGCCGTTGCCTCGAAGTGCCATTTCTTGACGTTCTCGATGCTGTCGGGTACCAGATACGTCGACCCGGAAATTGCGGTAGCGGAAATTACGTTCCCGCGGTCATCAAGTTGAACCCGGAGAACAACTACGCCCTGAATCCGCGCGTGTCGCGCGAGAGTTGGATATTCGAGTTCGGCGAAATCCAGTATCTTTACAAATTGGGTCGTTACTACGTCAGTGTTTTGCGCGCGGACTCCCGTCACGAAAAGGAGTGCCACGACAATTAGCCGTGCGGACCATTTCGCAATTGATGTCATGTTCGCCTTTCGCGTGAATACATCGGGTGTGTCCGAGCACCACCCGAGTATAACCTCCAAGAACGTGCCCGCGGAGTAGAGAGCGGTGTAAACGCGCGTACTCGCGCGTAAGGTGTCATGTTTCACCGCTGGAAATCCTGTGTCGCTATTCATTATTTTTTCCTGAATCGGCTTGACACTTTGTGACGCACAGAATATAAAATCTGTGACGGAATCTGCGTTAACATTCATAGGTTTGATTAGGGGACACTAGCACTCATATGCCTGACCCGATCGAAGGCAAACCCGCGGCTGCCGGAGCAACTCCCGCAGCGCCAGCCGCGGCGGCGCCGAAGCCAGCAGCCAAGGGCAAGACGAAGGAAGTTAGTCCCAAAGAAAAGGTGAACCTGCAGCGCCGGCGGATGACGTGGGCGATGATTTGGGGCTACCTGGGCATCAACCTGCTATTGTTTCTACGATTTTTCTTCCCGCGCGCGCTGTACGAACCCAATCCAATTTTTTCCATCGGCTATCCCGCGGATTTTGAGCTGGGAATCGACCAACGTTTTCTGATGACGAACCGCGTGTGGGTGGTGAAAGAGCCGGGGCGTCTTTTTGTAATTTACGCGCGCTGTACGCATTTGGGCTGTACGCCGGAATGGAAGTCGAGCGAGAACAAATTTAAGTGTCCTTGTCACGGAAGCGGTTACGACAGCGAAGGGGTGAACTTTGAAGGGCCCGCGCCGCGTCCGATGGACCGCTGCAATCTGGTGCTGGATGCGACGGGCAAGATCACCGTGGATTCGAGCCGACTATATATGGATGATCCGCGCGCAGGCGTGAATCACTTCAACGACCCGGGGGCTTTTCTGAACGTTTAATTCTTACATTGATATAAATACCCACAGGCTGAGGCTTGTGTTACAGACGATCTCCAAATTGAAATTCGGAATGAAAATGAAGTTCCGCGAAGCGAGCGGAAGCAGGGAAGAGGCAGGGGGCTTGGATGGCGGAAGATAACGGTGAAAAGAAGCCTGGGCTGATCGATCGCGTCAAGGAAGATGCGAAAGGCCTGAAGCAGTACGTCGCCGAAAAGGGGAAGGAACAGCTTGAGGGTCTGAAAGAACCTGAGAAGACTCAGGTTTACCGTTCTATTTTCCGGGTGAAGCACGACGAGCAGCCGCGCAACCGCGCGCTGAGCGTGCTGAGCAACGTATTTTTCCACCTGCATCCGGCAAAAGTAAATCGCGACGCCGTGAAGTACAACTTCACGTGGGGCATGGGCGGCATCACGATGTATTTGTTTATCGTGCTGACGTTCACCGGCGTGCTGCTGATGTTTTACTACCATCCCACCAAAGTGCAGGCCTTCCGAGACATTCTGTATCTCGAAAACGACGTGCCCTTCGGCAAGCTGCTGCGCAACATGCATCGTTGGGCCGCGCACATGATGGTGATCACGGTTTGGCTGCACATGTTCCGCGTGTTTCTCACCGGGTCGTACAAACGCCCGCGCGAGTTCAACTGGTGCATTGGCGTGCTCCTGCTGGTGCTCACGCTGCTTCTGTCGTTCACCGGTTATTTGCTTCCTGACGACCAGCTGGGTTTCTGGGCCGTCACGGTCGGAACGAATATGGCGCGCGCCACTCCGCTGCTTGGAAATGAAGGGCCGTTCGGCGCGATATTTGGGATGACGCCTTATAACGATGTGCGCTTTGCGTTGCTCGGCGGTTCCATCGTGGATGCAAACGCATTGTTACGCGCTTACATCTGGCATTGCATCGCGATTCCGTTGATTGCTTCCATCTTAATGGCCGTGCATTTCTGGCGCGTGCGTAAGGATGGTGGCATCTCGGGACCAGCTCCGGTGATGTTGGAAGCGGAAATTAAGGACGAGAAGATTCCGAGGCCAGTCGTCTTAAGACCCAGCGGAACAAATCGTTAGCGTTTTTATTTATCAAGGAAATCGAGCAGGAAGTTAGTCACGTACAATTTTTGCGATTAAGAGAGGCGGCTTAGATATGTGGGGGGACTGGCACCAGCTATGGGAGGTAATGTCCTCCCCGGATAACGTGCCGATCGTGGCGCTGCTGTTCCTCATGCCGTTCTACATCTGGTATGCGTTCCGCCAGGCGAATGCGAATGACAGGCTGATCGCGAAGTTGGAAAGCGATCCAAATCTCGCGAAGACCGCGCACCGCAAGACCCAAGCGTTCGAGAAGGGCTGGGATCGCGAAGTCCACACCTGGCCGTATTTGATGCGCATCGAACTTGTGGCCGCGATTCTGGTGACGGTGCTGCTGATGGTGTGGTCGCTCACGCTGAACGCTCCGCTCGAAGAACCCTCCAATCCAAACGTGACGATGAATCCCGCGAAAGCCCCGTGGTATTTCCTGGGCTTGCAGGAAATGCTCGTCTATTTTGATCCGTGGATGGCCGGCGTGGTGATGCCCAGCCTGATCATTGTGGGATTGATGGTCATACCTTATATAGACGAAAACCCTCTCGGCAACGGCTACTACACTTACAAACAGAGAAAGTTTGCGATTTGGGCGTTTATGGTTGGCTTCGTAGGTTTATGGGTCTTGATGATTGTGATTGGGACGTTCATAAGGGGGCCTGGCTGGATGTGGTTCTGGCCAACTCAAACCTGGGATGCTTCGCGCGTGGACTACGCCGTGAACAGGAATTTGGACCAAGTGTTCGGCATAGACGGCTCGTGGCTGAGTCACATTCTGCCCGGAAGTTGGCGGCCGTTTTCCGCACTGATTGCGCGCGGAATTTTCGGCATATTCCCGATTACGATTTATCTCATCGTGTCATTTTATTTGTTGCACCTGGTCGCAATGTGGACTGAGTTCAGCCGAAAGATTTACAAGCGCATGTCAATTCTGCAAACAGTGACGATGCTGCTATTCTTGTCCCTGATGCTTTCGCTGCCGATTAAGATTTTGCTGCGCTTAGTGTTTCGCGTGAAGTATGTCTGGGAGACGCCATGGTTCAGCGTCTAGTTGGCATGAAGTCTGAAGCGCAAGTTCGGTACGCCATTGAGGAGGCACTGGGTGCCTGAACCCAACAGTTCGGATCCAATAGTCAGCAAATCGTTCAGCACCATTCTGCTGATCTCCACATTTTTGCTGATGGTAACCGTTGCTTGGTCGCTGTACGACGAGTTTTTCGGGCTACGGCCGTGGCGCGGATACCAGCGCGACTTTACGGCTGCGTATGAAAAGTATTTGACCAGGCAGATTGCCCAGGAAAAGAAAACCGAAGCCACTGTATTTTCCACGTCGGATTATTTGAAATTGAAATCTGATTTGGACGCCGCGTCGAAATCCGTTCAAGCGGCGGACGCACAATTGGATCAGCAACTGGCGCTGCTAGAAGAACAGCGCGCGGCGATGACTCCTGCGTTTCAAGACGCGCGCGGCAAGGTCGTTGCGCTCGTCTATCAGGTCGAAATTATTCCGGTATCGGACAAGAGCGGTCGCGCATCGCGTCAAAAGGAACTTGACGCTGCGAAGGCCGAGATTCATGAAGTGGAATGGCCGACCGGCGGTGGCAAGACCGAGCTAAAGAAATGGAATTACGATGTTTTGAATCAGACGTTCACAGATTTAATGGCGGCGAAAGCAGATCTGGTTGTAAAGCGCGCTGATACGGATGCGCCGGTCAAAGACGCTCAGGACAAGTTGAACGATTACGTTAAGAAGAACCTGCCCGGACTGAGCCTTGCGGCGCTCGAAGGTTTGCGCAATTCGCTTACGAACTTCAAGATTGACCTGCGACAGATCAACGTAAATCCTACCGGCACGATGATCAACTATTTGGGCGGCGCCGGCCTAGTGGACCGCTGCCAATCGTGTCACATCGCCATGGATCCGCTCGTAGTGCCCGCGACCATGACGCTCACGAAAACCGATCTGGGCATGGCGAAGAGCCATGACGCGCCATTCACAACGCATCCTGATCCGGATCTTTTCAAATGGCATTCGCTGGAAAAATTTGGATGTTCGCCGTGCCACGGTGGGAACGGGCGCGCGCTGGATTCAGTCGAGAAGGCTCACGGGCGTTACGAACACTGGCTGTGGCCGCTGAATTATGCGGAAAATTACAATGCCGGCTGCCAGAATTGCCACGCTTCGGATATGGTCACGGAACACGCGGAAGTTCTGAATCGTGGACGCTCCTTGTATCGCACGCGTGGCTGCATCGGCTGCCACAAGTACGCCGGGTTCGACGATGAAAATGAACGTCTGACCGCGACGCGCCAGCAGATTCTGCAACTTGAAAACACGAAGGCGCAGTACGCGCTGCAAATCCCGCGGCTAAATCAGCAGGCGAATCAAGCGGCCGACAACGCCACCGCGCGCGCATTGAATTTGAAAGCGGTGAACCTGACCGTCGAAAGCAGCAAGCTGGATTCGCAAATCGAACAGCTCGACACTCTGACGTCGTCGTTGATGCGCGAAGTGAAGCGCGTCGGTCCGGACCTTAAAGAAGTGCAGATGAAGCTGCGCAAAGAATGGATCCCGGTATGGCTGGCGCAGACGCACACGTTCCGTCCAACCACAAAGATGCCGCAGTTCCGGCTGGAGCAGGACGAAATTCAGAAGATTGCCGCTTTTATCTGGCAATCGGGAATTACCGGACAGACTTTGCCGAATCAGGCGCCGGGTGACTCCGGCCACGGCAAGCAATTGGTCGAATCGCGTGGATGCCTTGCTTGCCACTCGCTTGGCGAAGGCAGCAATTCTGTCGGCGGTGATTACGCCGCGAATCTAAGCCGCGTCGGTGAGAAGGATAATTACAACTATCTTGTGCGCTGGGTTCACAATCCGCGTGAGCGCACGTTGCCATATTGTCCCTACGAAAGGAAAGACATTACACCCGCGGATTACGCGAAGCACGGGCTGCCATTCCAATTTGATCTCGACCATTCACGCTGTCCGAATGATGGGCACCAGCTTGAAGTGCAACAGCCGACCATTATGCCGAGCCTGCGTCTGACGGACGCGGATTCGCGCGATATCGGCAGCTTCCTCGTCACGCAGAAACATTCTGACGCGACGTATGCCGCCGCTCCGTTCATGGACGATCCGAAATTTGCGGCGGCCGGCAAAGCTCTGGTGCAACATTATGGTTGCGCGGGATGCCACGAAATTTCCGGCCTCGAAGATGAAGGCCGAATCGGAACGGAACTCACAAACGAAGGCAGCAAGCCGATCGAGCGTTTGGATTTCGCGCGTTACACGGAAGACGCGAAACGTGGAGTGCAGACCAACGGCAAGAAGGACCCGCGCGGAACGTGGTATGACGCGAAGGGTTTTTTTGAAGCGAAGCTCGTGAATCCCGCGGTATTTGACGACGCCAAATTTAAACCGGATCCCATCGACCGTTTGCGCATGCCATCGCCGAACCTGAACGATGCGCTGCCCGGCATAACTCCGAAAAACAATCTGGATGCGCTCACGACGTTCCTGCTGGGGAGCGTGGATCCGCAAATGCCAGCGGAATATATGTACAAACCGGCGGATTCGCGCAGAGCGATTCAAGAGGGCTGGTGGATCGCCACGAAATATAACTGCATCGGCTGCCACCAAATTGGCATCGGCCAGAAAACCGTGATGCAGGATTTGCCGTTCTATCAGTCGGAGAACAAAGCGAATTTGCCGCCATCGCTGACCAGCGAAGGCGCGCGCGTAAATCCGGAATGGCTGAAGCAATTTTTGGCGAACCCATCACTCAGCACCGGCGATACGAACAAGAACGGCGTTCGCAGCTATTTGGAACTTCGCATGCCGACGTTCTTCCTTTCGGACGATGAAATCCGCAAGCTGACGCTGTTCTTTGAAGCGATGTCATCGCAGGCCGAGCCTTTTATTCCTGAAAAGCGCGCCCCACTCACAACGGCAGAAACCGAACTGGCGCGCGACCTTTTTACGAATCCGGCGGCGCCTTGTCTGAAATGCCATGCCACGGGCGATCCTGCGCACGATAAGAACGCCACCGCGCCTAACTTTGTCTTGGCCGGCGGACGGTTGCGCCAACCGTGGGCCGAGCGCTGGGTTACCGATCCCGCAAAAATTATTCCCGGAACTGCGATGCCCAGCGGACTATTCAACCGCGTCGGTGATCGCTGGATATTTAACGGCAAACTGCCCAGCGTGTTCGACAGTTATCACGGAGACCATGCAGACTTGATGGTGCGGTATCTTTTGGCGATGACTCCGGAAGAACAGCGGCGGCTCGGCGGGCGAACGCCTTCCGGCGCCGCGCCTCCTCCAGGAAAATAGACCTGGAGAGCCGAAAGCACTACAATATTGGCATTCAACGACGTCCAACTCAGGAGGAAAGATTCGCAAATGAAACTTCGTCATAGTGGGTACATCGTGATCACTGCGGCCCTGGCCATTGCGCTGGTGAGCTGCGGCAAGAAAGAAGACACTACCGAAACACCTGCAGCAACCACGGCACCCGCAGGACAGCCGGTGGACGCGGCAACCGCGGGAACAATTACCGGCACGATCAAACTGGACGGTACACCGCCCGTTCCGGGCAAGATCAGCATGGCCGCGGAAGCATATTGCGCTACGCAACATCCAACCCCGGTGCCGAGCGAAGAAGTAGTGACTGGACCCGGCGGAACTCTGGCGAATGCGGTTGTCTATATTTCGGACGACATGAGCAAGTATGCTGTTACAATTCCGAGCACGCCTGCGGAAATTGACCAGAAGGGCTGCATGTATCACCCGCACGTTGTGGCGATGGTGGCCGGCCAGCAACTTCAGATCACCAACAGCGATAACACCACACACAATATTCATCCGCTGCCGAAGGATAATGCCGAGTGGAACGTTTCACAGCCGCCCGGATCCGCGCCGATGATGAAGGTTTGGGGACGTCCTGAGGATGCAATCGCGGTGAAGTGCAACGTTCACCCGTGGATGAAGTCTTACATGTTCGCGTTCAAAAACAATTATTTTGGCGTGACAGGTACGGACGGCAAATTCACGATCAACAATGTGCCGCCGGGAACTTACACGATCACCGTCTGGCAGGAAAAGTACGGCAACAAGACGGCCAGCGTAACTGTCGGCCCGAAGGAAACGAAGTCGGTTGACGTTGCGTTTAGCGCCGCTTCAGGCGATTAATATTTAGGTAGAGCAGTCGTCTGTACGCAAATTAGTTCGGCGGGGAAGTGTTCGCAGCTCGCGATACAGGTCATGGGAACGCTTCCTCGTCAATATTAGTAAATTCTTCCATGCTCGTTGGCAACTACAACAAAGCGCTGAATCGTTTTTGCATCGGCATGTCTGTCCTCACGGGCGGATTGCTGACCGCCGGAGCGCTTGTCACCTCAAACGACGCCGGACTTTCCATTCCCGATTGGCCGCTTGCATATGGCTCGATGGTGCCTCCGTTCGTCGGCGGAATACGTTACGAATTTACGCACCGCGTTATCGCCGGAATTGTTGCGACGCTGACCGTGGTACTCGCCGCGTGGCTGTATCGCAGGGAATCTCGCGCCTGGGTACGCACGTTTGGATATGTTGCGCTCGGAACGGTAATCGCACAGGCAGTTCTTGGCGGCATGACGGTAATTTTCCTCCAACCCATTCCCGTCTCTGTAGCGCATGCCTGCGTCGCGCAAATTTTCTTTTGCTCGCTGATTAGTTTGTCGCTGTTCACTAGCCGCTGGTGGCAGGAAGATTTCACCTCAATTTCGGACACTGGGTCGCCTCAGTTGCGCGCGCTGGCAGTTTGGACGGCGTGTGCCACATTCTTCCAGTTGGTTTTGGGAGCTGCATTTCGACACGGAGGCTCCGGCATCGGCCCGCATCTTGTCGGCGCCGCAGTCGTCACTGGAATGGTTTTCTGGACGGCCGGAGCGCTTCGTAATCGCTTTCCGTCGTCCGCTCCGTTCAAAGTTTGCCGCATCGTTCTGCACTCTCTCATCGGGATGCAATTAATTTTGGGCGCAGCTGCGTGGTGGTCTCGAATCACAACTAAGGATGCGCCGCAGCCGATGCCTGTAATGGTCTACCTCACGGTGGCTCACGTCGTATTTGGCGCGCTCACACTCGCGGGAACAGTAGCCGTAGCCCTGGTAAGCTACCGCCTGCTGTCGGCCTCAACCGCACCGGCCGTGGCGCCAAGCCGCGCACAAGAGGGCATGTGAGCGCTGCGCGCGTCATGCCGGTCGCCGCGCCGTCGCGTGCAATGGCATATGTGGCGCTCACCAAGCCTGACGTATCTTTCCTGGTCGTACTCACCACTTTGGCGGGGTATTACCTCGGCTCGCGCGGCTCGCTTGACTGGGCGCGCATGTCTCACACGGTTTTCGGCACCACGCTAGTTGCCGCAGGCACGTCGGCGCTGAATCATTATATTGAGCGCGCATCTGATGCATTCATGCGCCGCACCGCGTCGCGTCCATTGCCGACAGGCCAGCTGCGTCCCCGCGATGCTGCGATTTTCGGCTGCTCGCTGGTCATTCTCGGCACAGTTTATCTGGGGCTTGCCGCAGGCCCGCTGGCCAGCGGACTGGCGCTATTCACATCCGTAAGCTACCTCGCGCTCTATACGCCGCTGAAGAAGCGCACGACGCTCGCTACGGCCGTTGGAGCCATTCCTGGCGCGATGCCGCCGCTAATCGGGTGGGTAGCCGCCCGCGGATCGCTTTCCAAAGAAGCGTGGCTGCTGTTCGCAATTATGGTCCTGTGGCAATTCCCGCACTTCTTCGCCATCGCATGGATGTATCGGGAAGACTATGCCCGCGCAGGCATCAAAATGCTGCCGACAGTTGATCCGCAGGGCACGCGCACATTCCGCCAAATTATCGGCACCGCAATTATTCTGCTGCCTGTAAGTTTATTTCCCGCGGTGATGGGCATGGCCGGAGTTCTCTATTTCTTCGGTGCGGTAGTTCTGGGATTCATGCTGATTCAACTTTGCCTTTGGGCTTCCGCGAGCCGCACCAACGTTCGCGCCAAATGGCTGATGCACGCGACGGTGCTGCATCTGCCGCTGCTGCTAGGGCTGATGATGTACGACAAAATTCGTCAGTAAATCATTTGGTTATGATGATTGAAAGGATTCGCGAGTAAATCGTACGGGCGGGTCTGCGACCGGCCCGCCGCAATTAAGAACCACGAATCACCAACAGGAGGAAGGAGCATTGGCCGAGAAATCCGGATTCGGAATATTGGAAGTCGTCGGAATTGGACTCGTCATGCTCGTTCTCTCGCTCATCGGCGTGGTCGCCGATTTCATGTTCGATCTCAAGCTCGATATGGATGGCCTGCTCCTAATTTCGGTCTGCCTGATGATGGCGCTCGTATCGGCGGCGATGCTGTTTTCCCTCGCGAAGGATCAGGGTTGGCTCGGCAAAGATAAATCCGCAAATATTGCGACGCCGGTGTCCACAGCCGCGGGGCCACAGGCCGCCGCGCAGAAATAATTTCGGCCAGTCTTCGCGTGTTCTCCCCAGCAGCGCTGAACGCCACCCTCAACGGGTTTGGTGCGGTTCTTCTCGCTTCTTTCTCACCGTAGCGTTACGTTTCTGCCAACGGTGTGATCGGGTACGCGATGCGGTATCATCTCTATCCACACTCTTAAGCGATTAGCGCATGAGCGACACTCACAATCCGCCGATTCAGCATGGACCCGGGCAGCGAGTTGAGCAGGGAATTCCCGTCAATGGTGCCGCGCCCGCTATGCCTGACACTTCCACGCCGCCCGCCGCCAAGCCCGGCGTGAAGAAGCGCTGGCTCTACCTGATTCTGGTCGTAATGTTTCTTTTCGTGCTGATGCCGTATCTTTTCTGGCAGGCCACGTGGTTCGGCAAGCCGCTGAATGACGCGCAAATGACGCAGGCCTTCGCCGACACGCAGCACCCGCGCAACGCGCAGCACGCGCTTTCGCAAATTGCCGACCACATGGAAAATCCAGATCCCGCCGTCCGCGCAACGGCGAAACCGTGGTATCCGCAGGCCATCGCTGCCGCGTCCAGTTCCGAAAGCGCGCTGCGCTCCACAGCCGCGTGGATCATGGGGAAGGATCCAGGCGTCCCCGAATTCCACGAGACGCTCCAAAAACTTTTAGCGGATAGTGATCCGATGGTCCAGCGCAACGCCGCGCTGTCACTGGTGCGCTTCGGAGACGTTTCTGGTCACGATATGATTGTTGCCATGCTGAAGCCCTGGGTGCAAACCGCGCCCGTGGAAGGGAAGCTCTCGGTGCGCCTAACGCCCGGCGAAACCGTAAGCGTTGGCACGCTCATTGGCAGAATCGAAACTGCCGCCGGCAAAGTCGAAATCCGCACAAAAATGCCCGGCACTCTAGATCAGTGGACAGTAAAAGACGGCACGCCCGTCATCGCCAATCAACCAATCGCGCAACTCGATCCTGCCGCCGACGTCGTCCTGAACGCCCTAGCCGCGCTCTACTTCGTCGGCCACACGGACGACATCCCGACCATTACTCCATACCTCCGCGTAATCACAGGAATGCCGCTCAGTGTCTCGCAACAAGCGACACTCACGCTAAATGCCATCCAGACCCGCGCAGACATGCCGGCTACGGCAAAGCCGTAGTGCCCACCCGACCGCAGTAAATTTTTTCAAGGTAATTAGCGAACGACGTTAGAGCGGCGCAGTTAAAATGGAAGCGCTCCGTGCTCGCCTTCCCACTCGGCCAGCGGCACCATCGCAATCGCGTCCCACGGACATCCCTCTAGAAACGCGCCATCAGGACCCTTGCTAGTGCACAACTTGCAGCCGATGCAGAGCAGGGGATCGACTTCAATGCGGCCGAACGGCGGATGATCCGCGTCCGGAACCCAGTACATGCAGGCTTCCACGGGACAATAATCCACACACGCGGGCGAGCCCGCGCAGCCCGTGCAGTTATCCAAAATCACGGCCAGAATATGCGGCTTGCGTTTTCGAGCAGTATTCGTGCCCTCCGATATCGGATACATCTTTTCGACTTCGACAGGCTCGTACTTAAATCCCGCCGCCGTTTCCGCTGCCGGTACTTCCGCCATGAATCGCCCTCCCCTGGGTCGCTCTTACAAATTCATTTTCGTTTACGCGCCGCGCCAAGTCAATGCCGCTCTATCGATCGCGCTTCCGCCGCGCGCGTTCTTCTCCGCGCCTAACTTTTCCCCATCGCGGTTTTCATAGCGTTGATCAACGCGTCCGCAAATTGCGTAGTACTCGCCTTGCCGCCGGCATCAGCCGTCAAAGAATTGCCCGCGCGATACATCCCGTGCAATGCATTCTCAACGCGCCGGGCCGACGCACTCTCATTCAAATAATCCAGCATCATAATTCCGCTCATAATAATCGCCGTTGGATTTGCAATGCCTTTGCCCGCGATGTCCGGAGCAGTTCCGTGCACCGCCTCAAATATCGCGCCATGCGCTCCGATATTTCCGCTCGGCACCACTCCCAATCCGCCCACAAGACCCGCGCAAAGATCGCTCACCACGTCCCCATACAAATTCGGCAGCACCAGCACTTCAAATTGCTCCGGATTCAGCACAAGCTGCATGCAAGTGTTATCCACAATCATTTCGCGGTATTCAATCTCCGCAAATTCTTTTGCCACCGCGCGCACTGACGCCAAAAATAATCCGTCCGACAATTTCATAATGTTCGCTTTGTGGATGGCGTGAACCTTGTTGCGCCCGTGCTTTCGCGCATACTCGAATGCAAACCGCCCAATCCGCGTGGAGGCCTTCTCTGTAATAATTTTCAGACTCTCGACAACGCCGGGAACCACAGTGTGCTCAAGGCCCGCGTACAAATCCTCAGTATTCTCGCGGACGATCACCAGATCCACATGCTCCCAGCGCGACTTGAATCCTTCCAGCTTTCGCACCGGACGCAAATTCGCATAAAGCTCCAATTCCTTCCGCAGTCCCACATTGATGCTCGGCGGCCCTTCCGCAATCGGCGTCGCAATCGGCCCCTTCAATCCCACTCCATTTCGCCGCACGGACTTCACCGCCTCCCATTGCGAAAAATCAGTGGGCGAATTCGCAACTGGCCGCGCCGCCACTTCCTCCCATTCAATGGAAACTCCGGAAGCGTCAATCACACGTCGCGCGGCCGCGGTAACTTCTGGACCAATTCCATCGCCGGGAATCAAAGTCACTTTGTGAGTCATGGATGTTTTAATTTTACGGGAAAGTTGAAAGGATGTCGAACCGCGCCAATTCTTAGGTAGTGGTGTCATTTGCTTTGAGCTTTGGCAGCGGTTTTGCCCCAGAGAGAAACAAATCCAAGTCGTGAGTACTTTAGCTACCGGCTGCTGGAATCTTCGCTTGCTGCGGCAATAAACCAGTCCCATAACGGTAAAAATAGGTATTAACGTTTCGATTTTTACACTAAAGGTGAAGGGGATTGCGGTGTTGGGTGGAGATCACTGCACTCGCCAAAATCTGAATCGGGGGATTATTCGCTCGGAGGGCAACATGCTCCGAATTGCTTGTTCAAAGTAGGCTCGTATTGCTCCGTCTCTGTTAGCTGAAGCAAGTTCTGAGATTGCCCAGAAGCTATGCCCGTAAAAATCGACCTGCGAGGGTGAACCGTGAATGAGATAAATATAAAGTTCCCATCACCCGGCAAGAAGAAGTTGTGCCGAGAGCCGATCTTCAGGGTTTACGGAGATGTTCGAATCTTGACGGCCACCACGGCCGGTAAATCCATGACTTCCGACGGGGCACTCATGGGGTCGAATAAGACTTCATGACGGTCGTGCGAGGCATTCTTGTCTGTTTCTAAGGTCCTAAGCAGAGAATTCCCTCTATCTTTGCGCGAAACCAATGCCAGCGGTATGTTCAAAACTGTCTGAAAATACACGTTGAAAACCACTGGTTTTTGTATGACGCATTTCAAATGACTCCAGTACCCAATTCTACTGCACTTTCGCCTCAATCTTTTTCGGTGAACCGGTGCCAACCTGAATTACCGTGCCTCCCGGCAAATATTTATCAAACGCCCCAGGCTTCGACCACTCCAAATCCCATGCATCTTCAAGCGCAAGCAAAGTGTACGCGCCAGCGCCGACAGCGGAAAGCGAAAAAGTTCCGTCACTATCCGTCTGCTCAAACCGCAACAAATCAGGATTGCTCTCCGCGTCAATGGGAACCAGCACGATCCGCATTCCCTCCGCCGGCTTTCCGTCGCGCAACGCAACGCCACCAAGCCGATACGATCCACCAGCAGCCGAAAGGACAAGATGAACAGTCTGCGCCGCTCCAATTTCCACCGCATTTCCGTGAACTTTGCCGCCGGTAGCGCTCATGACCGGGACGCTCGTCGCCTCACGGTCCCTAATCATCACCAGATACGTGCCCGACCGGATCGAACTTACCGGAAATTCGAAATGGCCATTCGGCTGCGCCTCCGCTTCATTAATTCCCCCAGTGAAAGTATTGCGAATTCGCACCATGGTCAAAGGCTGCAGGTGAGTTTGCCCGCTGAGTGTAAGCTCACCCGAAAGCGCAGCCAGCTCCCCATTCCGTGAAAGAAGAAGCACGCCGTCGTCAACAACGTCCATCTCGCCGGACTCTTCAATCATTTCCCCAGCACCCTGCACCTGCACCGTAAATTTAAAATGTCCCGGATATAGATTCGCAACCTCAAACACTCCCGGATTTATCATCCTGACGTCGGCCTGCAAGAAGCCACGAATATTTCCGAACAAAGTTCGCGCTACTTGAACTCCAGGAAACTGCGAAGGGTCGCGGCCTAGACTGTTGAACTTCACGTGAATCGCCCGAACCGCGGTCAGGGTGATGTCAGCAGTCTGTTCGTCACCGCCATGAACGATCACCGCCTCAGCGCTATCTGAATTCGTCGTCTTTGGAAAAAAGGTAAGTGGATAGACGACATCCGGAACAACGTCACGATCGGCAGGGCGGGGAATTGTGCCCTCGCGAAATCTTTGCTCGCGCGCAATCACCTGCCGCTCCGACTGATACCAAACGCGCGCGTCAACTCCAACGTAATAACTGCTCGGCGCCACACGGCTGAAATGATAGTTTCCCTCATCATCCGTCTGCGCATTCATCTGCGGGTAAATCTTCTGAACTCCATCCCGTATACTTCGAGACCACAGCGTCACCGTCGCTCCCCGCAATCCATCGCCAGATTCATCGCTCACTTGACCCGAGATCGAGCCAGCGGGCGTCAGCCGAAATGTAATTTGATCTGTAGTCTGCCCCGGGCCCACTACGATCGCCGTATTGTAACTTCCATGTTGCTTATACCGCTGAGAAACAAATCCGCTTCGTTTCACCAATAGCGTAAATTTCCCGACGGGCACGTTCTCGAAAATAAATCGCCCGTCGTCTCCGCTGAGCACTGTTTGCAACGCCTGGCTAACGCCGTCCGTTCCAATCAAAACTTCGGCTCGCGCAACAGGTTCATCACTAAAAGCGTGCACCACTACGCCCGCGATCTTGTAATTCGTCTGTGCGTCCGCGCAAATCGGCGTCACACTCTGACCCAATCCCAGCGCGAAAATAATGCACAACTGTGCCCGCACGCCCACCGCCGCTAATTTCCCCTCTTAACTAATTCCAAACTCACGCGAGCAGTCTGGCTCGCATTCAATAAAATAGTGTGCGCCTTCATCAAATAATCCGTGATAGCCGCCGGATTTCTATATTCAAGATCGTCCGCATTATCGAATGCGATCACATGGTATGTTCCGGGCGCCAGCCCACCCACTTGAAACGCACCCTCCTGATTCGTAACAATCATTCGCAGTTGACTCGGCGATTGTTCCGGCACGATGAGCACCGAGCTTCGCGAAGGATGGCCGTCCGACGTCGTCGTTCCGTTCAACACAGCGCCGTCATCCCGCACCACGATTTCAACCGGCCGGCTGCCGCCAAGTCCGATCACGAGATCATCGCGAAGAATGTCCTGCGTACCGTACATCGCCGACTGCACGTACCACGGCGCGGCCGTCGCAAGTTTCGCCAGATACGCGCCCGCTTCCACTCTCCACAGCGCCCCAGTTCTGGCGGCGAGTCTCCCAATAAGAGCGTCGCTCTCAACGCCACCCTGCGGTCCTTTCGGCATCAACGTCACCATCACACTATCCTGGCCGTCCGAAGAAGAATCTCGCGTAGTCTCCACGCGCACGTTAATCGGAATCGTAATCGCCGGCTGCACCTGGATTCGCAAATCCGAAATATTTGTGTCCACGGTTAAATATTGGCTCGCCGACATCGGAAACTCGCTCGGCCCGGAAACACCCACTCGCAGGATGTACGATCCTCCAGGAATCCAATTGGAAGTAAACGCACCGGTCGCAGGATCGCACGGTGCCAGCCCGGCGAACGCCAGCGTCGTCGTCCCTGCAAATTGGATATATGCCTGTTGCCCAGCTCCATAGCCATGTACCGATCCGGAAATGCGAAAAAACGGCTGCGGCGCAATTGAGAAATCCACCTCTGTCCGCGTTCCCGCTCCGACCGAGACGGGCACCGCACCATCCCGATCGGAAGCTGCCGGATAGAATACGACCGGATATCCTTCGTATCCTTTCGCCGCACCGCCGGATTCCCGCACCACCTGCGCCGGACCCGGTCCCGCCGCGACATAATAATTCTGCGGAATCAGCCCCGAAATTCTGAATCGGCCATTTTCATCAGTGACCGCGTTTGCAATTTGCACGGATGTCTTTCGGCCGTCAAACATCCCGAAAATGCTCACAACTACAGGCAGTGATTCGATAGGCTCGTTGCGATATCCAAGTACGCGCCCGAAAATAATCGCTTCCGCCACTAGTTTAATAATCACCGGGCCGGTTACCGGTTTCGCAGCGGGCGCTGGCTGATTCCTGTTCTGTCCGGCGACGAGCATGACGTGCCTCAACATGTCCTGCTCGGTGAAAAAACCAGGCTTCTTCGCAGTCACAATGACCACGTTGCTTGCCAAACCTTCAAAGCGAAACTGTCCGCCCGCATCTGTAAGCGTCACGTCCTGCGAATCACCCGACAATTGAACCAGCGACCCACGGATTCCTTCTCCTTGGACCGAATCAACTACAGTTCCAGTCACAACATACGTAGTTCTGTTCGACGAATCCGATTGCTCCTGCGATTTCACATCGACAGGAGTTCCCCCGACCGGCTCAGCGCGCAATTGAAGCAGCGTGCCGGTAAAGAAAACCAACACGGCGATCCGGCGCCAATAAATAGCAGTCGTTCCTAGAGCCATAAATCCGCCACCCAGATTACAATTCGTTCCCGCTCTCAATCAACCGTTCTTAACCGATAAAGATGCAACCACTATGGTAAACGTCTACGACTATACTATTCGACATTAGACACCGCCCAACGGTGCCACGTTTCCCATCGCCGGAATCCCAGCCCCGCGAGACCGCATCAAACATTTGTAAGGGAACTCAATCTCACAACGAGTTGGGTAGAGTTTGACTCGTCTGCTATAATCTTGATGGGGGAGAAGTGCCTGCCCACTCGGCGAATCCACCCGAAAAGGAGCAACAACCTCTTATGGTAACTGTAACGCCAGTAGCAACTGACAAAGTGAAGGAAATCATGTCGCAGCAGAATCCCTCTCCGACGGCTCTCCGCATTGCCGTCGTTGGTGGCGGCTGCTCGGGTTTCGCCTATCACATGGCCTTTGAAACGCAGGTCAACGATTCCGACAACGTGTACGAATACAACGGCCTCAAAGTTCTGGTAGACCAGATGAGCGAGATGTATCTCGAAGGCATCGAGATCGACTACATTGAGACCATCGAAGGCGCCGGGTTTAAGTTCAATAATCCGAACGTCAAGAGCACCTGCGGCTGCGGCAGTTCCTTCAGCGTTTAATTTTGCGCGCCGCAAAATAATACTGTGTCTTCCGCGAGCCTTTGGCCAACCGCCGAAGGCTCGCTTCGTTTTGCGGGAATAAAGTCCGCGCAGCAGGGAACTGACATTCGCGCTTCGCCCGCCTTCGGTGTGAAGTTCGGCGCTCCGATTGAAAACAACTCTCCGCCACCGTATGCTAATAGCCTAAATGAAGATTGCCCTGGCCCAGACAAATCCCACTGTCGGCGATTTTGCCGGCAATTCCGCGAAGATCATCGAAGTAGCCCGCGAGGCAAAAGAGTGCGGCGCCGATCTTGTCGTGTTTTCCGAGCTGTGCCTTTGCGGATATCTGCCGCTGGATCTTTTAGAGCGCCCAGTATTCCTGGAACGCAACCGCACCGAACTCGCGCGTGTTGCAAAAGAGCTGCCCCTCCCAGCCATCGTCGGCTATGCCGGCCGCGCGCATGAGCCAACAGGTAAGCGCGTAGCCAACTCCGCCGCGCTGATTGTTGACGGCCATATCGTCTTCGAGCAACAGAAAATGCTGTTGCCAACCTACGACGTTTTCGACGAGACGCGCTATTTCCATCCCGCCAAAGAACAGTTCACATTTCAACTTTCAGGCAGCCAGCTGGGAATTTCGATTTGCGAAGACATCTGGAATGATAAGAACTTCTGGGCGAAGCCCTTGTATGAGCGCGATCCCGTCGCGGAACTGGTCACCAAGGGCGCCGAAATTATCATCAACATTTCCGCATCGCCCTACACAATCGACAAACGAAATCTACGCATGGACATGTTGCGCTCGCTCGCGCGCCACCATCACAAGCCAGTCGTCTACGTAAACCAAGTCGGCGGAAACGACACGCTAATCTTCGACGGCAGCAGTTTAGCGGTAACGTCGGACGGCCGCATTGCTGCGCAAGCAAAATCCTTCGAGGAAGATTTGGTCTTGTTCGACACGGAAACCGGAAGGGGCGACCTGCGTCAACAACCAGCCGAGGAAATCGAAGCCGCCTACATGGCGCTAGTTTGCGGCACACGCGACTACGTTCACAAATGCGGATTCACAAGCGTCGCCATCGGCTTGAGCGGAGGCATTGACTCCGCAGTAGTCGCCGCAATTGCCGTAGATGCTCTCGGCGCACAAAACGTGCGCGGAGTCGCCATGCCCGGCCCATATTCCTCACCGGGCAGCGTAGTAGACGCAAAACAACTCGCGGAGAATCTCGGTATCCAGTTCCAGGTAATTCCGATAAACGAAGTCTTCGAGAGTTATCTGCGCGCACTAAAACCAGCATTCGCGGATCGCCCTGCCGACGTGACAGAAGAGAATATTCAGGCCCGCATCCGCGGCAATTATTTGATGGCGCTCTCCAACAAATTCGGCGCCATGGTTCTGAGCACAGGGAACAAATCTGAAATGGCAGTCGGATATTGCACCCTCTACGGAGACATGGCCGGCGGCCTGGCAGTTATTTCGGACGTGCCCAAAACGATGGTCTACGAGTTGGCGTATCTAATTAATCGCCGGGGACAAAGCAGGGAATCGAGCGGGGAATTAATCCCTGCGTCCACCCTGACGAAGCCACCATCAGCCGAGCTGCGTCCCAATCAAACCGACCAAGATTCCCTGCCACCCTACGACATCCTCGACCCAATCCTGAAAGCCTACGTCGAAGACGTTCACAGCCCGCAGGAAATTGCCGACAAATACGGCCTTGAACTCGATATGGTTCGCGACGTGGCGCAGCGCGTGGATCGAGCGGAGTACAAACGGAAGCAAGCCCCTCCGGGGCTGAAAATTACCTATCGCGCCTTCGGTTTCGGCCGCCCATTTCCAATCGCACAAAAGTTTCAACCGTGATTGGGCTGAAAAACGTAGCAGCGGACGTCTCACAAACACCTCGGCCCAAATGTGTTAGATTTCTTCGTCGCATAAATAGCCACGGCCAGGATTATTCAAGGTAGGCGAGTTGTTCGACGTCAAGATTCTTGGTGGGAAGAAAAACGTACGGGCGGGACTGCGACCCGCCCGCGGCAATTAATAATCGGCAATCGCCATTACAAAACCGGAGACTACACAATGAAACTCAAGCCCATCACAATACTTTGCACCGGCGCCGTGATATTCGGATCATGGGTGCTAACAATCCACGCGCGCCAGCAATCCACCGCACCAACGTCCCACACCGCGCCGACGACCACGACATCCGCGCCGCCCAGCGAGTTTATCCAAAAAAAGATCGAAGCCTACCTCCGCAACATGTACGCCTGGGGACCAAACTTCAAACTAAAATTCGAGCCGCTAAAGGACACGCCCGTCCCGAATCTCTACGAAGTCAAAGTCGAAGTCTCAACGGAAGGCCAAGGCGACACCGCCGCCTTCTACGTAACCAAGGACGGCCGCTTCCTAATCCGCGCAGAGCTAGAAGACATGACGACCGACCCAGCCGCCAAAATCCGTAAACAAATCAGTACCACTGGATACCCAAGCAAAGGCCCGGCCAACGCCAAAGTAGTCCTGGTAGAATATGCCGACTACGAGTGCCCTAGCTGCCGCCAGCTAGACACCGTCCTGCGCGGCCTGCTGCCAACGCAACCACAAGTCCGGCTAATCTATAAAGATTTCCCGCTGACCCAAATCCATCCCTGGGCCATGACCGCCGCCATCGCAGGCCGCTGTGTCTATCGGCAAGACCCAACCGCCTTCTGGAAATTCCACGACCTGCTCTTCGACAATCAGGCCATAATCAGCCCCGAAAATGCATACCAAAAAATGCAAGACTACGCGACCGAATCCGGTCTGGACGCAGCCACTCTAAAAACCTGCATGTCGGATCCGCAAACCCAAGAAGAAGTGAAGAGATCCATGGCAGAAGGGGAAGCACTCCACATAACCAACACCCCGTCCATCTTCGTAAACGGCCGCCGCCTGATAGGCCCTGACGCCGCCACCCTCCAACAATTCATCCAATACGACCTCAGCCACTAACCTTGCCTCCACATCGCACGCTAATCATATTAACATAATATGCCATATAGGACCCGACATGCCAGTACTTATTTTGGGTTTGAATCCGCGACCAGTGTGAATTTGTCTTGGGTTGTTCATTTGGTCGGCAATGCGGGGTCGACGGCGACGCACGGCGAATCGGCGGTTTCTTGCGCTACGCCGTCGGGGGAATGACGTGCTGCGTGCAAAGTCGGATGCTATTTGCATGCGAGTGACTGGTCGACGACTCCCGTGGCGAGCGGTGCGCGTGCGCTTCCACAATGTGCCGCGCGCGGCGCAAATGGCCGCGTCTCGCTGACCGGTGGCGGCCGCGAATCTTGTTTTTTCGTCGGAGGGGTCGCCCTGCGCGGCGGCCAACTTCGCCTGGCAGATCTCGCAATTTTCCACGGCGTCGTAGAGCGGCTTCAGATCTTCCTGCGGAACTCGAATGATTGCCGGCGGCGGGGAATTCCCCTGCGCTGGTGGCGCACTTCCCTGTGTGCTTGCGCCAGTTTGCGGCGCGGAATTTGTCTGCGTGTTGGACGCGGCCTGCGTCGGGGCGTTTCCCGTTTGATTGACCGGTGATTGCGACGCGCCACTTCCCTGCTGCGATATGGCGGTTCCCTCCCGGTTTTCCAAATCTTTATTCGCGGATGCTTGCTGCGCGGCAGGTGTGGCTTGCAGGCGGGCGGTGGCGGCGCGATCGGAATTTAATTGTTGTCACGGACGAAGTACGGCCCGAATTAGAGGACCGCTCGACCGAACTCCTTCCCGGCGCCGTTAGCGCGGGGGGCCTTTCCGCCGAACACCATGCAACGTAAATCCGAAAACGCGTGTCATACGGAGAAGAAATTAATACGATAAAGGCGCGGCAAGTTGGCATTGCATCGCAGGCATTATCAGACTTAGTATCCTCCTATCGCAGGAACACTTTATCGGGGCCAAGTGCATCACTCTTTCAACTTTTAAGTGTGAACGATGTCACGGATTTCAGCAGACTGTTGCGCCCCGAAAAGGCGTGCTGGAACACACAGTGCTGCCGCTTGCGTTTATCCGACCAATTCGCTGCGAAGAATGCGGAGACCGCTGCGAAACTCTCGGCATCGCGTTCCAGCGTATCGTGTTTCGCCGGCACACCGTTCATGTTGCGCGCTGGGCCGCCATTGTGGTTCTTAGCGCCAGCGCCGTCGGCGGAATCGTTGCACTGCTTATTTTGCGCTGAACGGTGCTCGGCGCTTTATTCCTGAACGCTTCTCCCCTTCTGAATCAGGAATCTTTACTGAATTATGCGCACGTTATACGCCGCGGCCGTTGGATGGCCGACGCGCCGGAAATATTGCACACGCGTGCCGTTGCTGTTCCCGCCGAGCAAATCCACGCGTTCCACGTGAATCCCGTTCCCGGATCCGCCGCGGGACTGACGGCGACGGCCATCGAAGTTGTGGCGCCCGCGACGCTCGCAGTTCCCGAACAATCGGCCACATCCACACGATCGATCGCGATATTGCTGATTGCCGCGACAGCCGTGACGGCGTTGTACGCCGTAACGAGCGGCCCATTCATTGCTTCCGTGAGAATGTCTTGAATGTGCGCCAAATCGGAAGCGGCGGCAGCAAGCCCGTCATCCTGAACCAGAATTTCGTATCCTTAGTGTTAAGCGCTCGGGTTCGTCGATCAGCGCTGGCGGGGCGTTTTCCACAGAGGGTGAAGCGCCGCTATAGACGCGTTTGAAGAGTATTCTTGTGTCGTAAACTTCAGGAAACAAAAGAGGAATTCGGCGTGCGTCCAAGTGCTAGGAGTTGCTCTTTCCGATAAACAAGTGCATTGATGTCATATGTTGCCAACTCGAACCCGTGCCCGTGTGTGATCGCGTCGGTTGGACAGGCTTCCACACAATAGCCGCAGAAAATGCAGCGGGAATAATCAATGTTATAGACGCTGGCGTAGCGTTCGCCCGCGGAGATTCGCGCATCAGACGTATTCTCCGCCGCTTCGATATAAATGCAATTAGCAGGACACGCCGCAGCGCACAGGAAACATCCGACACATTTCTCAAGACCCTGTTCGTCGCGGTGCAGCACATGGATGCCGCGGTAACGCGCTTGGAAATGAACCGGTTCCTCTGGATAATTTTCCGTTACGGGCTTGCGAAGCATATTTGCGAACGTCACGCGAAAACCCTTCGCGAAAGCGGCAAACGTGTCACCAAATTCTCGAAGGATAGAGGCCATATCAAGTTATTCTAGCAAGCGATTCGTAGGACAGCAAATCCTCCAAACAATGATTGCGCTTATTACAGCCCGTATTGGTTCGTCCGAATTTATGTGTGGAGTTATTTGTCTATTTTAGATTGGCTTAAACAATTGATAATTCGGTTCCAGTGGATTCCGGGATCAGCGAGCTTTGCGCGACTCGGCCGCCAGAGCGGCGGCAATCTGCTTGCCGTGAAAGCGACCGTTCTCTATGAAGATTTCGCTAGTTGCATTTCCTCCGATTATTACGCCGGCCAAATAAATTCCTGGAACATTGCTTTCGTGAGTTTCCGAATTCAAGGAGGGCTTATTGGTTTGGGAATCCAGCGTTACTCCCAGTCTCCGTAGAAACTCAAAGTCTGGGTGGTATCCGGTGAGCACAAAAACATGGCGAGCGGATAATCTGTGGCTATGGTTTTTATTTTGGACCGATACGCAGAATGGTTCGAATCGAGTCACATGACTTTCAAACATTCCTTTGATTTGCCCGGCGCGGATGCGATTTTCGATGTCAGGACGCACCCAATACTTGATATTTTGACCAAGCTCGGCGCGGCGATGCACAAGGGTAACGCGAGCGCCGCAGCGGTAGAGTTCTAACGCTGCTTCGGCGGCTGAATTCTTGCCGCCAACGACGACAACGTCCTGCTCCCAAAAGGAATGCGGCTCTGTGTAGTAATGCGAAACGTGAGGTAGATCCTCGCCAGGGACGTCAAGACGGTTTGGAAGATCGTAGTAGCCGGTGGCAGCGACAATCTTACGGCAGTTGTAGGCGTGCGTTGCGCCGTTTCCAGTCTGCGTATGCACAGTAAAATGTTCGTCTTGTCCCTCTACTCTGGTGACTGCCTCGTACAGCCGCATCTCCAATTGAAAGTGTTCGGCTGTCTTTCGATAATACTTAAGTGCGTCCACGCGCGCGGGCTTCTCCGTCGCACAAGTCATGGGAATGTCGCCGATTTCAAGAAGTTCGGGTGTCGTAAAAAAAACCATATTGACCGGGTAATGATAGAGCGAATTGCACAGACAGCCTTTGTCAATGACGAGCGGGCGCATTCCAGCGCGCTTGATTTCAATAGCGCTGGCTAAACCGGTGGGCCCTGCGCCAATGCAGATTGCATCGTAAAAATCGTTCATGAGTTGAGTTTCCTATGAAGTAGAGAAGGAATGCAAATTCGCGGTGGCATGTATCAGCATAGAAACACTTACACTACCGTGGATAATTTCGAGCGAAGTGCGCGGCTCATATCAAGGACATCCGCGGGCCAATTCTGAATTTTCTCAAGGCGTTCAAGTGATGTGCTCAACTGGCGGGCCTCGGATGCTTCAAGATTCACGGAAGTCGATTCCGCCTCCGCAGCCGCGCGCAACTTAACTAACAATTCTTCATCGCTCGACAGTTCTTTCTTCCCTTGCAACGGAGTGAAGTCTACCGTGAATCCGTCCCCTTCGGCCTTCAGCATTGCCGGATTGATTCTGCGCACAATGCCGATGATAACGAGCAGTAATTCGTCGCTGTTTAGATCAAAAATCATTTAGCGTCCTACGCTTTTATGACGAGTAAATCTTCAAGTTGTCGGCGCAACTCGGCGACTTGAGCCAAACGCTCCGGCGTCGCTTCAACTTCCTGCTTCTTCCATACGAACCACTCCAGCCCATCTTTTCGAACGCGCACGCTTAAATTGCCATTGACGAGCCAGCACGGATCGCCGAGTAAGCGCAGCCCTCCTTTGAGAATTGGCGTGAGCAACGCAGCGCAATTCCCTTTTCTAACACCAATCGCTGAAGCGTACAAAGGGAATGCCACCATCGCAAATCCGGTGGCGGCGATACTTTCGAGAATTCCGATTTGCTTCGGCGAGAGTTCTAGCACGGCGGAATTTTGTTCGTAAGGAGTAACTTCGATTCAAAACCGCTCAACAGGAAATAGCATTCGCGGCTGCGAGCTTCGAGTATTTCCCACCGCAAGCGCGCAGCGCACACCGGTCAGGCGACTGCTGGATCTGCTCCAATGTGCGATTGCTCAATATCGTCAAGCACAGCGCGCAACGCTGAAGCAAGTTCATCGCGTGAAACGTGGCTCTTGCGGAATTGAACGCGCAAACGGTACGCGCCGCCTTCCGACTCATAATTGAAGATAAACGGCTGCGGCCGCGGTCCAAGTTCACTTTCTTCACGGCGCTCACGGCGAGCTTCGTCACGCGTTAATCCGCCCTGCACGATACGCTGAACGGCCTCGAGCATTTTCTTTTCATTCGGCTGTCGCGCTACCTGCAACAGCAAAGACTTCGACAGGATGCCGCGATCCGCGCAGCGTTTCCGGATTGGCTCAGGAATAGTGCGCAGTGAAAGCGTTTCAGTCACCGAAGACCGCGAGCGTCCAATCTTCTTCGCGATGTCGTCGTGCGTGTAGTCAAATTGCTCGGCAAGCCGGTAGAGTCCCTCTGCTTCCTCGAATGGCGTCAAATCCTTGCGCTGCATGTTCTCGATCAGCGCCAGCTCGAGCGTTTCCGCGTCATCCGCAATTTTCTCGATGCACGGAACTTCGCGCAGTCCCGCGGCGCGCGAAGAATGATAGCGACGCTCGCCAGAAATGATGTGGTATTCGTCGTCGCGCGGAACGTAGCGCACCAGCAACGGCTCAAGCACTCCCTTTTGCTTTATCGACTCAATCAGCTCGCTCAGATCGCCCAGCATCTTGCGCGGCTGATCGGGATTTGGGCGAATCTTATCGAGCGGAATCATCCGGCCGATTGCCGCGCCGCTAAACGTCGTCAGTTGCTCGACGTAGTGCGCGTCATGCCGCATCTTGAGAGTGACGGGCAACCCTATCCTCTTCGACACGTTGAATGACCTCCAGGGAAAGCTTGCGATATTCCAGCGCACCGGGTGACTTCGGCGCGAACGTAAAAATTGTTTCTTTGTAGGCCGGGCTTTCTTCCAGCCGAACGTTCTTCGAGATGCGCGTCTTGAACAGCACTGATCCAAACACAGAGCGAATCTGTTCGTCCGTATCGCGCGCAATGTTCGTGCGTTTATCGAATAACGTGATTACGACGCCCAGAACTTTCAGCGCCGGATTGGGCCGGGCGCGAATGCGCTCGTACGTTTCCAGTAAATCGTCAGTGCCTTCAATGGCAAAATACGCCGCTTGAATCGGTACCACTAGATGCGTCGAAGCCACCATTGCGTTCACGGTCAAAATTCCCAGTGCGGGCGGCGTATCAATCACAATGTAATCGTAGTCCTTCAGAATCGGGCACAGCGCGTCCTTCAATTTATATGGCGCATCAAACTGCCCCGAAAGTTGTTGCTCTAGTTTTGCCAGCGCCAACTTTGCCGGCGCCACAGACAAATTCGGATCCTTCGTTTTCTTAATTACGCTCGCCAGCTCGACTCGGCTCTCACCAAACACGTCAAACATCGACGATGTAACGTCCTTCGAGTCGAAAAATGCAATTGTGGAATTGGACTGGGGATCCAGATCAATCAGCAGCGTGCGCTTGTTGCGCATAGCAATCGCTGCGGCCAGATTAATTGCCGTCGTGGTCTTTCCAACGCCACCCTTTTGGTTGGAAATCGTCAGAATTGCCGTCATAGTAGGCCCGCGCAGTTACGGGCGAATGCGCCAAACATTTTCCTCGCTACCTCCTGAGGAACCGTGAAATCTCGAAATAATCCTAAGTGGGGGCCCGCAAACGCACAACTATATATAGACGTTCGCCCCCAGGCTACCCATACGGGTAGTTACAATCTACATACGCCAAACAGCGAGCGCAAGTAGAAAATAGCATTCCACGAAATAATCCAATTGGGCTGGGGGTTGAGTTCCGAAAATCGCGGCCTGCCAACTCTACATCTTGTAGCGGCCCAAATCTTCGTCGGAAAGATTCTCAAGCCACTTGCGCATTTCTTCGCTCGTGTTGCGCTCTGAAATTGCCGTGGACACTTTAGAATTCTTCAACACTTCGTCTTCCACAAAAATCGGGCAGTCCACGCGCAACGCCAGCGCCAGCGCATCGCTCGGGCGCGAATCGATGGACATCATTTCGCCGTTTCGCTCCACCCAGATCAGCGCGAAAAAAGTGTCCTCACGCAATTCGTTCACCACAACTTTTTGTACGCGCACATCCAGTCCCAACAAAACATTTTTCAGCAAGTCGTGCGTCATCGGACGCGGCGTCTGCACCTTCTCAATTTCAAGCGCAATCGCGTTGGCTTCGTAAATCCCCACCCAGATGGGCAGAATCGCGGAGCCCTGCGCATCCTTCAGCACTACGATTGGCATATTTGTGGAAGGGTCCATCATCAGTCCGCGAATTTTCATTTCAACTTCCACAATGGCCTCCCCAAGAATTCAGCGGACATCTCCCACAACTTCTTCGCCGAACATACTGCCCGGGCCGGAGCGAGTTACACGGACCTGCACGTATTGTCCCAGAAGCCCGCTGTGCGGCGAAGTGAAATCTATCATTCGGTTGCTCGATGTGCGACCCAGCCAGTGATCGTCCTTGCGCCGGACGGCGTCCACCAACACTTCAAATTCCTGTCCAACGCATCTCTCATTGTTCACAATTTGAATCTGCCGTTGCCGTTCTTGCAGCACCGCCAGCCGCCGCACTTTTTCTTCTTCTGGAATCGCGTCCGGCATATCCTTTGCCAAAGTATTTGGCCGCGGCGAATATGTAAAAGAAAACGCGCTGTCGTACTGCGCCACGTCCAACAAACTCAGCGTGTCGGCGAAATCTTCCTCCGTCTCGCCCGGAAATCCCACAATAATATCCGAGGTAATGCTGATGGGCCGGCTGGCTCCACGAATCAGCGAAATCCTTTCCAGGTACTCCTCACGCGCGTACGTCCGCTTCATCGCGCGCAGCAAACGCGTTGAGCCGGACTGCACCGGCAGATGCACGTGATCGCACAGCACCGGATGCGTTTCAATCGCGCGCACAATATCCGCGCCGAAATCGCTGGGATGCGAAGTTGTAAATCGCACGCGGCGAAGTCCGGAAATATCCGCCACTCTCAGCAGCAGTTCGCTAAAGCTCATTCGCGCCGGCGACGGATCGGAATAGGAATTCACCGTTTGCCCCAGCAACTGAATTTCCGAGTAGCCCGCATCGGCAAGCCGCCGCGCCTCTTCCAGCACGCTGGCGCTCGTGCGGCTGCGCTCCGGCCCGCGCGTGAATGGCACCACGCAGTATGTGCAGGCCTTGTCGCAGCCCTCGATAATTGTAATGTACGCGCGGAACGGATGCCCGCGCTGCGTAACCTCGGTCTCAAAAGTTTCGTCGGTGTCTTTATCCAGGCCAGTCACTCGACGCTCGCCCGCCTCCAGCCTCGAAATCATCTCAGGAAGCTGCCGGTAGCTCGCCGAGCCACAAACCAGACTCACCCACGGCGCGCGATCAAAAATAACTTCGCCTTCCTGCTGCGCCACGCAACCCAGTACGCCGATAATTTTCCCTTCATTCGCCGTCTTGTATAGCCCCAGCCGGGAAAAAACTTTGTGCGTCGCTTTTTCTCGAATGCTGCACGTGTTGTACAGCACCAATCCAGCCGCATCGGGACTTTCCACCTGGCGGTAGCCTCGTCCAAGCAGCACTCCGGCAACTTTTTCGGAATCGTGATCATTCATCTGGCAGCCAAATGTCTCCAGATAGAAAGTTCTTCCATCCGGCACGCCAGCATCAATGCGCAATGGCGCAGACGCAGGCTCGCCTGTAAGCGATCCCAGCCTCACATCAATCCGCGCGTTGATGGCTTCTACAGACATATCGTCAATTCAGCATGTTAACACAGTGGCTGAACGCGTTCGGAGTGCTATCGATGCGAAGGTGACCTTTATTTGCTGAAGCCCCACCCTTCCCAATGTGTCTCAAAATGCATCATCACCGCACAATTTTGCATCGAAATATTTGTGCGCCCTCTATCCCTGTGCTACGGTATTTTGGGGCGTTTAAGATTTCAACAGGGGGGAACAATTCCAGTTTCCGCGATTTTCTACTTTTCAGTCATCGTCGACAGTCAAATTGGCCAGTTACTCCAACAAACCGGCTGGGTTGCGCGCGCCATTCTGTTGATCCTTCTCACCTTCTCCATATTTTCGTGGGCGCTAATTCTCCAAAAGTTAAAAGTGTTCAGCAAAATTAATCGTGAAACGACACAATTTCTCCGCGTCTTCCGCGCGGGACGAGGTCTGCCCGAACCGAATAGCATTGGCGACGGCAGTTCCCCGATGGAACATGCTTACGCCGCCGGATTTCGAGAAATTCAGAGCCAACTCGCGAATAGCAAGCCGCCCGGCCAAATCAAAAGTTTGCAAGCCGTGATGATCAGCATGCAACTCGCGTCCGCCGATCAGGTCCGCCGCGTCGAACGCTACATGCCCTGGCTCGCCACTACCGCTTCCGTTTCCCCATTCATCGGATTATTCGGCACTGTCTGGGGCGTTATGGACGCCTTCTCCGGCCTCGGCACCGCAGGCGCTGCCAGCCTGCGCGCCGTCGCTCCCGGCATCGCCGAAGCATTGATCACCACGGCCGCCGGACTTTTCGCGGCGATTCCCGCCGTCGTCGCCTACAATCATTTTGTAAGCCGCACCAGAGACCTGGCCGCGCGCATGGACAATTTCGCCATGGAAGTATCAGCGCAAATCGAAAAAATGAGTTCTTAAGAAATCTGTCACGCTATGCCGCAACTTAACAAACAAATCGGAACATCGCTTTCAGAAATTAATATTGTGCCGCTCGTGGACGTTGTCCTCGTGCTGCTCATCATCTTCATGATTACCGCGCCCATCCTGCAGTCCGGCATCGAAGTGGATCTGCCGCAGACGCACACCGTGAGGGACATGCCCGAAGCGCGTGTCGTCGTCACTATCAATCGTGGAGATTTAATTTATCTCGGTGATGCCGCCGTCAACATTCACGAATTGGGCGCCAAGGCCCGCTCGCAGATGCGCGATCCAAGTCACGACCCTGTTTACGTGCGAGCAGATAAGGCCGTGGCCTTCGGCGCGGTCGCCACGGTTCTGGACGCGCTGCAACAAGCCGGAATTGAAACCGTGAAAATAGTCACCGAACCGCTGGATAATAAGTCTGGAAAACGTTGAATGTCAGAAAGCTTTTGTATTTCGGAACGACGCTGAGCTTGAAATGGAAAACGTTGCACGTCATCCCGGCGATCCAAGCCTGAAACCGATGCTGATTATTTCGGTCGTGTTTCATGGCGCACTGGCTGCGGCAATGCTCGTTTCAACAATGCTATCCGGCCTAGGCGAGAATTGGTCGGGCTCCGCAGGCGGAGGTTCAGTTACAGTCGGACTCGTCGGCTCGGTTCCCGCGATTCCCTTGCCCAAGCCCGACGCCATCACAGAAAACCGCGTCGTGGACGAATCCAAGGGTCTGTACAAAGAAGAGCCGAAACCGAAACTCGTCGCGCCGCCTCCGACGGCAGAATCGATTCCTGAATTTAAGCGGGATAAAACGCCGACAATCGTTCCCTCGAAACCGTCGAAAGTTTTGGAAACTCCGAACGTTCCTCCGCCAACCAACGCCGTGCCCTATGGTGGAGGAGGCGCACCCGCACTGCCCTACTCATCAACTTTTTCCTCCACTGGCGGCACGCAGGGCGGCATGGGCATGACGGGCCCCGGTGGCGGGGATTTCGGCTCGAAGTATTCCTGGTTTGTGGACGCCGTCCGCAATCGTGTCAGCAGCAACTGGCTGCAATCCATGGTGGATCCGAGCGTCCGATTCGCGCCGCGCGCCACCCTTACATTTCAAATTCTCAGGGACGGCAGCATCGCCAACATTCAAATTCTTCATGGCAGTGGAAATAGTTCCGTGGATAATTCAGCCGTGCGCGCAATTCTCAGCTCCAGCCCGGTAATGAAGCTGCCGAATGATTATTCTGGACAAGTCGTAAATGTTGAGTTTTGGTTTGAATTCAAGCGTTGACGTTCTGTGAGCGCCCGCAACGCGACGCTCGGTATAAAAGGGGGACCTATCTTTCGCACTAATAAAAATTTCGCCGGCAAACCACCAGTAGCACACGCTTCAGCCTGTATAAGCCTGTCAATATCCTTCACCCTCGCAGCGCTTCTTTTGATTCCCTGCCTGGCATTCGCCCAATCCTCGAGCCAAGCCCAGGATCAAAAGCCCGCGTGGTTTCAAACCGGAACCGGCATGGGAGTTTCAAAAACCCGAATCGCCGTTGCCGATTTCGCAGGCGCGAATCCTTCGTCCCAACCGCTCGGCAAACAATTCAGTGACGTCGTCCGCGCCGATCTCGATTATAGCGGCATCATCGATCTAGTCAGCCCCAGCATGTATCCACTCCAAGTACCCAGCCAGCCTAGCGAACTAAACGCGCAGACATGGGCAGACGCTCCTGCCTCCGCGCAGGCGCTCGCATTTGGCAGTCTAAACGCCAGCGGAAATAGTCTCGCGATTCAAGCGTGGCTCAATGACGTGCGCAACACGTCTGCCCCGCCGATGATCGCCAAAATTTATCGCGGCGAAGTCACCGACGCTCAAGTCCGCATCTTCGCACACCAGTTCGCAGACGAAATCATCATGAAGCTTTCCGGCGGATTGCCAGGCATTTCCACCACGCAAATCGCTTTTGTCAGTACTCGCGCCGGCGGCAATAAAGAAATCTGGGCCATGGATTACGACGGCTCAAATCAGCATCAGCTCACCTCATTGCGCTCCATCGCGCTAACCCCGCGGTGGTCTCCAGACGCGCAACGCATCGCCTTCACTTGCTACGTTCCCGGACGCACTGGCGTCACTAGCGCGCAAATCTGCATGTATTCTGTCCTCACCGGAAAATTAATTTCCTGGCCGCGCTACACCGGTACAAATAGTTCGCCCGCATGGTCCCCCGATGGTGCGAGCATCATGTTCATGTCCAGCATGCAGGGCAATCCCGATATTTACGTTTCTGATGCAAATGGTGGACGCCCCAAGCGCATTACTTTTTCCGTCGGCGTAAACACCTCTCCCGTTTGGAATCCCAAAACCGGTCAGCAGGTAGCCTTCGTCAGCGATCGCGCAGGCGGCGGCCATCCGCAGCTTTACACGATGAATATCGACGGCACCGGCACCGAAAAAATTGAATTGCAGGATGCCGGCTACGTAATTGATCCGTCGTGGTCACCCAATGGAGAACTCCTCGCGTTCAGTTGGCAAAGGCCCGACGGAAACTACGACATTTACGCGATGTCTATCGTCGATCACAAACTCGTGCAACTCACGCGTGACACTGGCCGCAACGAGCGTCCCTGCTGGGCGCCCGATGGCCGTCACATCGTCTTTGAATCAACGCGCACCGGCACTCGGCAAATCTGGTCCATGCTCGCCGACGGTACGCAAACCAGGCAGTTGACCACGCAAGGCACTAACGAATCGCCAAACTGGTCGGCGCCGCGCCAGTAATTCGGCGGCGTTCAGAATTTGGTTCGTGTAGCTCAGGATATCTCGTAGCCCTGAGGATTTTCGAGGACCGATCCCGTACGCGACCTGGCAACGGCACGAGGTCGCAGTCGTAAGTGAGGTCGCGTTGCTAAAAAGAATATTTGTTGCGATACACCCTTCGCTCGCTTTTGTTGAAGTGTTACGATACGGACGGACTTATAGCTGTTTATATCGGTCAAAGGAAATAAGTACATGGAATTCAATTCAAGGAGGAATTTGAAAATGCAAAAGCATTCGTTCAGCAGGTTCGCCCTGCTCGGCCTGCTGGCGATGGCAATAGTAGGAGGCGGATGTGCACATCACCCACCACCAGTTGCGACGCAACCCACGACGCAGCCGCCTGTTGCTGCGCCCCCAGCCCGTCCAACCGTCACGCTGCAAGCGTCATCCACGTTCATTCCACGCGGCGAAAGCGCCACACTAACCTGGTCTTCCACCAACGCCACTTCCCTGACGCTCAATCCGACCGTAGGCAGCGTCGCACCGGAAGGCTCATCGAAAGTCTCTCCAACTGAATCCACAACCTACACGATCACAGCAACCGGTCCCGGCGGCACGGCGGATCAAAGCATCCGCATCACAGTTTCCGCGGCAGCGCCACCCGTCGAAACAAATACAACTTCGACCGAAACTGTTGACCAGATGTTCCTTCGCGAAGTTCACGATGCCTATTTCGATTACAACAGAGCCGACTTGCGTCCTGACGCCAAGGATGCTCTTTCGCAGACCGCCGTATTCCTGCGTACGCATTCCGATATCCGGGTCATCGTTGAAGGATACTGCGATGAGCGCGGCACTACCGAATACAATTTGGGTCTGGGACAGAAGCGCGCCGACGCCGTAAAGCAGTTTCTCGAATCGCTGGGAATTACGGCCGACCGGATTTCCACCACGAGCTTCGGCAAGGAAAAGCCCTTCTGCAACGAACATACCGAAGCGTGCTGGCAGCAAAATCGCCGCGGCCACTTTGCCAAGGCTCGGTAGAACTCAGCCGCGCGTCATCGGATCGGGTGCTAATTGCCAACCCGGTGACGCGCGCTAATTAATTCCAGACTCGATGAAAGCTCAGCCCAGAAATTGGTGGCCCTGAGCAAGGAGGCTTCTGTGAAAAAACGACAAGTAGTTTTCATGCTGATAGCAGCGATGATCGCCGGCGCCATCGGCGGCGGATTACTTTCGCCAACAACCGTGAGCGCTGCGGCGAAAGAAATTATCGAACTTCTCAACCGTACCGACCAGATTCAGCAAACCCAGAAAGAGACGACCAGCTCGCTGGACACCAAGTTTGCCGTACTGAAAACGCTGATCGAACAGCAGGCCGATTCCAATGCGAAGCTTGGCAACGCCCTCGCCGGAATTCAGAAGTCTGTCCAGGACATGCAGGCCAATTCCGGCACGCAGCTCAGCACCACGGCCACGCAGGTCTCTGGCGTCGCCGATAATCTTTCCGATATGCAGCAGCGCCTCTCTAAACTGAATACGCAACTCGCGGACATTCAGAGCAACCAGCAGAGCCTGGACGCGAAAATTTCGGCGCTCGCTCAGTGTGGCGGGTCGTCCAATCCCGGCTCCGGCGCGGTTCCTGGCGGCACATCAGCACCCACGTCTGGTTCAACATCGGCGCCGGCCGGTGCGCCGTCAACATCGCCTCAGCCTTCAGCGCAGAATCTTTACGATAGCGCGCTGCATGACATTCTGACCAAGAAGTACGATCTCGCACAAAGCGAATTTGAGGATTATCTGAAGTATTATCCGAAAACTGACTACGCCTCCAACGCCGTGTTTTATCTCGGCGAAATCGCATTCCTCCAGGCTCGTTACCCTGAGGCGCTCGACCATTATTCCGATGTGATCGCGAACTTTCCGAACAGTTTCAAACTCGGCGCCGCACGCTACAAGCGCGGCGTCACTTATATAACAATGGGGAAAAAGGCAGAAGGCATCGCCGATCTACGCGCTGTGACGCACCTCTTCCCGAAGACCGACGAAGATCAGGCCGCCCGCACAAAGTTGGCGGAGCTGCACGTCAGCGTAACGGCCGGCGGACGCTAGACACCGCAGGTAACCGCTAGCCGCGCCACACTTTTGCATAGCGCAGGCTTCTATGACTCGACCGACAGCGGATATTCGTAACGCCGGCTTCCAGCCGACAAATTCAAAACGACGGCCGCACAAGCAATATCCGACTACCGGTTCTCTCCCGCTCTTCTCAGCGAACTCAGCGCCTCTGCGTTGAAATCACCCGTCTACGCTCAGCAAATGCCCCGCGCCACCAAATTTCCCCGCCGCTTTTCCATCGCCCGGATTTGCGTGCCCCGCGCCTGCATGCTATCGTGCCCCATCGCCATCAATTGGAAACAAAATCTGCAGGGGGAATCATGGTTAACAAAGTCATTCTTGTAGGCCGCCTCGGCAAAGATCCGGAGACGCGTTACACACCGTCCGGCCAGGGCGTTTGCAATTTCTCACTCGCGACCGATGAAACTTTCAAAGACAAGAGCGGAGAACGCCAGAAGCGCACCGAATGGCACCGCATCGTTGTGTGGGGCAAGCTCGCGGAAATTTGCCAGCAATATTTGAAAAAAGGGACAATGGTGTACGTCGAAGGCCGCATCCAGTCCCGTTCGTGGGACGATAAGACCACTGGACAAAAGCGCTATTCCACCGACATTGTCGGGAATGTAATGCGCATGCTCAGCTCGCGCGGCGAATCCGGCGGCATGGGTGGTGGACCATCCTCTGCGCCTCACGTAGCCGACAACGAGTTCAGTCAGGGTGGAGATGAAAACGCGTCAAGCGCCCCGGGCCCGGAAATCTCCGACGAAGATATTCCGTTCTAACACGAAATGCCGTTTTAAGACGTTTTTAGGTGTTTTTCAAAAAATGCAGATTTTCTGCACTATAATGTACTTTCACCGAATTCCACCTGTTTCGTATGCATTATAATGCAATTTCCCAAAGCGGGAAAATCCACCAAGACTGACAATTCAAGCGTACTTTAACGCCCAACGAAATTTACTTCAGGAAAATCGAAGCAGTTCTACCGCAATCGAAAAGTTGTACGGCAAGAAATAAATCTTCAGGTCGTTTTGGGTTCGTCCGTTATCACCGGCTCATCGTCGTCTTCCCCAACCGCCGGCAATGTCGGCAAAACTTCCGACGCGATCGATCGATTCGTAACTCGAACGTCTTTCTTGATTTTTCCATCGCGAAATTCCAGAACTCGTTTCGCATATTGCGCGATGTCCGGCTCGTGCGTCACGAGCGCCACAGTCAAACCTGCTTCGTTGTTTAATCGCTGCAGAATGTCCATGATTTCCACGGAAGTGCGGCTGTCCAGATTTCCTGTCGGCTCGTCGGCTAATAGAATCGAGGGCCGGTTCACCAGCGCCCGCGCAATCGCTACGCGTTGTTGCTGTCCGCCAGAAAGCTGACTCGGATGGTGATGCGCACGATCCGCAAGTCCCACGCGCTCCAGTGATTCCTTCGCACGTGATTCGCGTTCTTCCAGTGAAATGCCGGCGTAGATCGTGGGCAACTCCACGTTTTCCAGCGCCGAAGTTCTCGAAAGTAAGTTGAATCCCTGAAACACGAATCCCAATTTATGATTTCGGATTCGCGCCAGGTCGGATTTTTCCATTCCGGAAACGTCTATACCGTCCAGAAAATAATGGCCCTTGGTAGGTTTATCCAGGCAGCCGAGAATATTCATCAATGTTGACTTGCCGGAACCCGAAGCGCCCATGACGGCCACAAATTCTCCGGCGTGAATTTCCAGCGAAACTCCGCGCAGCGCGTGCACCTGCACTTCGCCCAAATCATAAGTCTTGTAAACATTTTCCAGCCGGATTATCGCCGCGCCGGTGCTCGCTGCGGCGGCTTTATCCATGGTTGCTGTCGCACGTTCCGCCATAATTGACCTGTTCCCTCGATAAACGTCCGCATAGTCTACCGCAACGGGGCCAAACCGCGATAAAACTATTTGCGCTCCCACAAAGCAACCAATTAGTTAGCGAATCCTGCCTGAAGCCTTGCTGAATGTCTGTCAACCACAATTACCCGCTCGCGCCGGGTAAATCATTTCACAAATTAGTTCCATCCCAGGAATGGTACGGCGGGAATCACTCGCTTCAATTATTTCCCTGCGCTTTTTTTCGTTCCTCGTCCATCTTGCGGAGCATATCATCAAACTTAGCGGCTTGTTCTGGCGTCAGAATCGCTCGGATCGCATCGCTTCCCTGCTTGTGCACTTGGTCCATCTGAGCGCGCGACTGTTCGTGGACTCCGCTGTAACGCGTCTGCATCTGTGCTAGAACGGAATCAAGCTGCCTCTGCTGATCCGCGGTGAGGCTCAATTCCTTGGTAAAGCGGTCCACTTTGGCTTGACGGCCACGCTGCTGCGCCGCGGGACTATGATCGGGCGGCGTTCGATGCAGCATTCCAGAGCCGAACACTCGATACCCTTCCATATACGTTCCCAAAACGCCCAGCGCAATTCCCAGCACGAACACTGCTATCACAAGCAGTACTGCTGCTCGCCTAGATTGATTCACTCCGCCTTCACCTTCCATTGGCGCGCTCCACTAAGGACGTCAATACTTCGTCCTTCGATTGAGGTTGCGGATCCAATTGTTGATGAGGAACCAGCTCGTAAGTCGTCTCGTTTTGCGCCGTGGTGACGCCAGAAGGCGTGCCAAAGCTGTACACGTAAACCGTCAGCGCCATCACCGCGACACCAGCCGCCAGCGCCATGCGCGCCGCCAAATGCTGAAGTGGACTCCAGAAAGTCGAGCCTTGCGCCGCCTGGCGATTTTCTTCCGCGCGAATCACAGCCATCACGCGCTTCGCGAAAAATGGACTCGGCGCACTCGTCGGCTCAAAACCAGCAAGCAATACCGAACGGCTAACAGACACTGCGTCCAGCGCTTCACTGCAATGCGCGCAGCTCAACACGTGCGCGGACAAATCCGGGCTCAGCGCGATTTGCTCTCCGCGCTCGGCCGCCATCTCTGCGGCATCTTCCAGCCGCAATTCAAAATTTTCACAAGAATTTTCATTGTGCTTCGTCATTTTCTACCTCCAACCAAATTTCTGACTTCATTACAAATTCCAAATTCGTTTCTAATTTCCGACTTCGTTCTAAAACTTCAAAACCGCTACGGATTTCCATCCGCCTTTTTCGCTTTGACTGTTGTGGTGCCCTTCATTCGCCGCCGGTAAACCTCCACCAGCTTGCCTCGCGCACGGAACAACCGAACTTTCACGGTGTTCACGTTAATGCTCAGAGATTCGCCGATCTCCTCAACCGAAAACCCTTCTACTTCTTTCATCACCAGCATCGCGGCGTCCTGCTCGTCCAACTCGGAAAGCAACCGTTCCACAAGCTGCTGCTGCTCCACGCGCCGAGCGGCATCCTCCGGCGAGCGCAAAGCGCCAAAAGGCTGTTCGTTCACGCTCAGCAACTGCCGGTTCTGCTCGTCGCTCAGGTCCGCTTCGTACACCAACCTGCGGACTTTCTTCTTACGCAGATAATCCCAGCACTCATTGACCGCAATCTTGTATAACCAGGTACTAAACGCTGACCGCAAATCAAAGCGCTTCAGCGAAAAATACGCTTTTACAAACACCTGCTGCGCAACGTCTTCAACATCTTCCCGGCGGCGCAGTATTCCCCCAACCACGGAGAATACCCGTTGCTGGTGCTTGGCCAGAAGCGCTTCATAGGCCGGAACATCGCCTGCTTGCGCGCGGCGTACTAGCTGACGTTCCTGAGCCGCGGCGTTTTCCACGGCCTCGGTCCGCCCGCCTTTCTCTACCTTATGTGAGACGTTGATCATCGCTGTCTGGTTTCAATTGTAACGCGTTTGTGTCCTATTAGTTTTGACTTGCGCCACGCGCAATCATCTGTTTTAATTACCTACATGATTATTGGCGACCGTCTTCGTGCTTTGCGCGAAGAAAAAAAGTTTTCTCAAGGGGACATCGAAAAGCGCACAGGTTTGTTGCGATGCTACATCTCACGCGTTGAAAATGGCCACACTGTACCAGCCATTGAAACACTTGAGAAACTTGCGCGCGCTCTCGAAGTTCCACTCTATCAACTCTTTTATGACGGTGAAGAACCACCCGAACTTCCAAACCTTCCCAAGCGCAAGTCGTCCGACGAAGTTGCCTGGGGCAGTTCCGGTAAGGAAGCGCGGTTTCTGCATAAGCTTCGCCGCCTGATGGGCCGCATCGAAGAGCCGGATCGAAAGCTCTTGCTGTACATGGCCCAGAAACTATCAGCACGCTGAGCTTTGCGGGCCGGCCCTTCCGGGTCTGCGCAAATCAAAGCCATCCGAGCCTGGATGTCCTTCCCTGCAGTCCCCGAGGGGAGACGCCGGGCTTTTCTCATTTACACTTTCTTGCGTGGCATCCATCCACGACTTTCGCGAGCGTTAAAAAATGCGCGCCGACGTTTATTCCCACTCAATCGTGCCCGGCGGCTTTGAGCTAATATCGTAAACGACTCTGTTAATTCCTGCTACCTCGTTACTGATTCGCGAAGAAATACGCTCCAATACTTCACTCGGCAACCGGCACCAGTCGGCGGTCATCGCGTCTTCCGACTCGACCGCGCGCACGGCAACCGTCCATCCGTAGCTGCGGCCATCGCCCATAATTCCCACACTCTGCACTGGCAGCAGTACCGCGAAGGCCTGCCAAATTCGATCGTATAATCCCGCGCGGCGAATTTCTTCCGTCACAATCGCGTCTGCCTCGCGCAGCATCGCCAATCTTTCCGGCGTCACTTCACCCAGCAAGCGTACTGCCAGGCCCGGCCCCGGGAAGGGATGCTTCTTCAACATTTCCGCGGGCAAACCCAGCTCAGCGCCGATGCGCCGTACTTCGTCCTTGAACAAATCGCGCAACGGCTCGATCAGCACAAACGGCATGTCCGCGGGCAATCCGCCAACATTGTGATGCGTTTTGATTACGGCCGATGGTCCCTTCACGGAAACCGATTCGATTACATCGGGATAGAGCGTGCCCTGCACTAGATATTTCAATTTTCCCGGCGCGGCGTTTGCCAGCTTTTTGGCTTCGTCCACAAATACGGCGATGAATTCCGAGCCGATGCGTTTGCGCTTTTCTTCGGGGTCGGTCACACCTTTTAGACGCGCCAAAAATCGTTCTGAGGCATCCACGCCGACGACATTTAACCCCATTCGGTCGCGCAACAGCTCTAGCGTGTCGCGAAATTCGTTCTTCCTCAGCAGTCCTGTGTTGACGAAAACATTGGTGAGCTTTTCGCCGATGGCCTTCCCCACCAAGACCGCCGCCACCGCGGAATCCACTCCGCCGCTTAGGGCGCAAATCGCGCGGTCTTCGCCAACTTTCTGGCGGATGGATTCAACTGTTTCGGCGATGAACGCTCCGCCACTCCATTTCGGTTCCGCTTTGCAAATTTGAAATACGAAGTTGCGAAGCACATCCGTGCCGCGTTCAGTGTGTTTTACCTCTGGATGAAATTGCACCGCGTAGATTTGTCGATCGGAATCTTCCGCGGCGGAGATTGCATTGTCCGTGCGACCAGTGCAGCGAAATCCCTTGGGCAGCGACAATACGTGATCGCCGTGATTGTTCCAAGTGTTTAGCGTTTTCGGAAATCCTGCGAGCAGGCCGGAGGTATCCGAAACATCGAGCTGCATGCGTCCGTATTCGCGTTTGCCCGCGCGAGACACTTCGCCGCCCAGAGTGTGCGCGATCCATTGAAGGCCGTAACAAATCCCAAGAACCGGCACGCCCAAATTCAGCACGCCCGGATCACATTTCGGCGCTCCGGCGTCGTATACCGAGCTTGGGCCGCCTGAAAGCACTACGCCGGCAGGAGCGAGCGCGCGAATTTCCTCAAGAGAAGCGGTGCAAGGAAGTATCGACGAAAAGACTTGTTGCTCGCGAACTCGGCGGGCGATGAGCTGGGTATATTGTCCGCCAAAATCGAGCACGACGATTCCGCCGCGCTCGGCGTTTGGAACTGTCAAGGCTGCGCTCACTCCTGCGGCCATGGGACCTCCATCTTTTGAGATTGCTCCATCATGTGATAACAAGGTTCACCAGTTTATCTGGAATCACAATTCGCTTGATCACTTGCTTGCCGTCGAGCAATTGCGCCACGCGCGGCTCGGCGATTGCCAGCGTGGCCAGCGCTTCTTCGCCCAGCCCGACCTCCGCCACAATTTTTCCGCGCACTTTTCCGTTCAACTGAATAATGATTTCGACCTGCTCTTCCGCGGCGAATTCTGCGCGGAATTGCGGCCAGGACGCACGCATGAGACCGCCACTGTGGCCGAGCATCTCCCACAATTCCTCGGCAAGATGCGGAGACATCGGCGCGAGCATGAGCGTCAACAATTCCAGCACTTCTTTCGCGACCGTCGGACGGACGCCTTCCATGAGCGGCTCCTGCGCGTGAATTTCATTTACCAATTCCATCAGAACGGCGATCGCTGAATTGAAATGCCAGCGCGTTTCAAGATCGTGCGTTACGCGGCGCAGAGTCTGATGCGTTTTTCGCAGCAATGCTTTTTCTTTTTCGCTTGCGCCCGTGAGATCGCCGATTCCCGCAGCGTGTTTGCGTACGAAGTCCACGTGCCGTTCGACAACCCGGAAAACGCGATTCAGGAATCGCGAGCACCCTTCGACGCTGGCCTCGCTCCATTCCATGTCTTTTTCGGGAGGCGCGGCAAACAATGTGTAGAGCCGGCCGGTGTCGGCGCCATATTTTGCGGCCATTTCCATCGCGCCGACAACGTTGCCTTTGGATTTCGACATGGCCGTGCCGCCCTTTAAAATCATTCCCTGGCAAAACAGGCGTGTGAAGGGTTCGTTCACGGTGACCAATCCCAAATCGCGCAGCACCTTGCAGAAAAATCGCGCGTAGAGCAAATGTAGAATTGCATGCGTGATTCCGCCAATATATTGATCGACCGGGAACCAGTATTTTGCCAGCGCGGGATCGAACGGCTGCTTATCGTTGTGTGGATCTAGGTAGCGCAGGAAATACCACGACGAATCCACGAAGGTATCCATCGTATCGGTTTCGCGCCGGGCTGAACCGCCGCACCTGGGGCATTTGACATTCACGAATTCCGGTGCGCTCGCCAATGGAGACTGGCCCTCTCCAGTGATCGAAACTTTATCCGGCAGGCATACGGGAAGTTGGTCGTCGGGAACTGGAACCATGCCGTCACGCTCGCAGTAAATTATGGGGATAGGCGTGCCCCAGTACCGTTGACGGGAAATGCCCCAATCGCGCAAACGATAGGTGGTTTCGCCGCGGCCGAATCCGCCAGCCTCCGCGTCTGCCGTCATTTTCGCGAGTGCATCTCCGGATCTGAGCCCTGTGTACTGACCGGAATTCACGAGCGTGCCGAATTCAGCCGACGCCTCCTTCAAATTATCCGGAGTAAGTAGTTCCCCGCTATCCGGCTGAATCACAATCGGAATCGGCAGTTTGTATTTTGTGCAGAATTCAAAATCGCGCTGATCGTGCGCGGGCACGGCCATTACCGCGCCAGTGCCATATTCCATCAGGACGAAATTCCCTACCCAAATCGGCAGCTTTTCTTTCGTAAAGGGATTTATCGCATATTGACCGGTAGCAAACCCATTTTTCTCCGCAATGGCGACGTCTTCGTCCTTCAGGGACGCTTGCCGCATCGCCGCTAGCTGCGCTTCGGCTTCTGCGCGGCTGGCCGATCCGGCCAGCAATTCCTTCAATAGCGGATGTCCAGCCGCCAAAATTATCGCCGACGCACCGTAAATCGTATCAACGCGCGTTGTGAAAACTTCGACGGACTTGCCCGGAATGCCTGCAACATCAAATCGCACGCGCGCGCCGCGTGATTTGCCAATCCAGTTTCGTTGCATGGTCACGACGCGCTCGGGCCAGCCATCGCCGAGCTCTTCCAGGCCGCCGAGCAATTCTTCGGTGTATTTTGTGATTCGGTAGAACCACTGTTCAATGTCGCGCGCTTCTACTTGAGTATCTTCGTGGCGCCAGCAACGGCCGTCGATGACCTGCTCGTTGGCCAGCACGGTCTGGCATTTTGGACACCAATTTACGCGGCTCTTTTTCTTGTACGCCAGATCGCGTTCCAGCATGCGCAGAAAAATCCACTGGTTCCATTTGTAATATTCCGGATCGCAAGTGGCAATTTCGCGGCGCCAGTCGTAACTGAAGCCAAACCGGTAGCAAACTTTTTTAAATTCGACGACGTTGCCGAGCGTCCATTCGCGCGGATGAATGTTGCGTTGAATGGCAGCGTTTTCGGCGGGCAAGCCGAAGGCATCCCAGCCCATTGGGTGGACAACGTTGTATCCGCGCATGCGGCGATAGCGCGCCACCGTGTCGCCGATGGTGTAATTTCGCATGTGGCCCATGTGCAAAGTGCCGGAAGGATACGGAAGCATTTCGAGGAGGTAATACTTGGGGCGATCCGGGTCGGCATCCGCCCAAAAGGCGTGTTGATCTTCCCAAATTTTTTGCCACTTGGCTTCAACAGACTGTGGTTCGTAGTCCCGCACGTGCGGCTAGCTCCGCTTTCGTTTATTGGACTTGCTTGACGCCTTGCGCGCCTTCGTTCCAACGGATTTCTTTGCCGAAACTTCCTTATTGCGCTTAGCGGTTCGGGATTTCGATTTAGAGTTCGGACGCGCGGCCTTCACTTTCAATTCCGATTTCGGCGTTCGCGATACGCTCAGCATCGAAAATCCATCTTCGGCGTCGGTTTCCTGCGACGCGGCGACGCCAACTAATTTCCAGAGGGTCGCGACGTTTCGCCGGTCGTCGCCCGGCAAATCAATCGGCGTTTCCAGCAGGAATGCGCGGCCTGCAACGCGCTCCGGCGAAAGCAGCGGATGCCGAAGGATGCGCCGGAAGGCCTCCAGTCCAATTTTTCCTTTGCCGATGTGTTCGTGACGGTCCACGCGGGAACCGAACGGAGTCTTCGAGTCATTCACGTGAATCACAAAAACGCGATCGAGACCTACCGAAAGTTCCAAGCGCGCGAGCGTCTGTTCCAACCCTTCGGCGGTGTGAATCGGATATCCGGCTTCAAACAAATGCGCCGTATCAATGCACAAGCCCAGATCAACTTCCGGCGCGCCTTTGATAATTGCGGCCAATTCTTCAAACTTTGAGCCAATGGACTTGCCCATTCCCGCCGTATTTTCCAGCAGGATGCGCATGTCGCCCATTTTCAGTCCGCGTGCCGACTGGCGTATCGCTTCGGCTACGATGTGCGTGGCTTTGGCCGGCTCACCTTCTCGCGCCGAGCCGGGATGCACGACGATGTAGTCCGCGCCGAGAGACATCCCGCGCAGCAACTCATCGCGAAAGGCTTGAATCGTGCGCACACGGCCGACGGGATCTGTGGTCGCGAGATTAATCAGATAATTTGCGTGAATTGCGATTGGGCCGAGCGCGAGTTCGCGCCGGCGCATGCGGAACCTTGCGGCATCCGCTTCAGGAATCAGCGAGCGGCCGGGGCGCGGCCACATTCTCGGACCGCTGGAAAAAATCTGCATCGCGTTGCAGCCCAGCTTTTTGGCGATGTCCAGCGAACGCGCGATGTCGCCTGCGATGGACGTGTGAATGCCGATGCGGAAGCTGCCGTCCTGCCACAAAGGCACAAGCGGTGGTGGAACCGGCTCCGGGAGATATTCATCCTCGGCGTCGTACACCAATTCCGGACTGTTCGTTTCGTCTAACATTCTATTTGGGCTCGATGCGGAAGCTGACATTACTTATTCTAACTGAGGATGCGGGGCTTGCATAGGTGCCGTTGCGGGCGCGAATTTGACTGCACCACGATGACGGTTTTGCCGGGGAATTTACGCATTGCGTTGTGGACGGTCATTATGAGATGAATGCTCCGCCCGAGCGGCCGTAAATGGTCCGGCGCATGAACTCAGTTCGAGGATTCGCAAACCTTTGGATAGGAGACATGAGATGAAAACTAATCTTCGCAGCACAATTCTGGCGGCGGTCGTCGCCGGTGTGAGCCTTATCGTTGGTTGCGGCGGCGTCAGCGGCAACACCTACGTTGGTGCAAACGGCGGGTATACCATCGAGTTCCAATCCGGTGGGAAAGCCGTCGAGTCGCTGGGCGGCCAGAAGGACAATTGCACCTACGTTGAGGACTCAGGCAAGAGCGTCACACTCACCTGCGCCGACGGCAAGACCGTTTTCACAATCGGTTCCAAGGGCGAGCTGGTTCCGCCGGCGGACAGCATGCTGGGTATGATGGGGCCGCTGACGAAGAAATAGCCAACCAGGAAATAGTGGCGGCAAGTTCGTTCGCTGGCTCTGGATAACTGTCCCGGCTGTTCGCGCTTGCGAGCAGTCGGGATTTTTCCGGAGTTCGTCCGGCGTCTGCTAAGAGCGGAGGCGCCAATCTCCCGTTTGGCCTCCAAACCATTTGTCGGCGCAACTTAATATCCCGCGAACACGTCATATCTCCGAGCGCGGCCACATGACAAATGAATCGAGAGCAGGAAGCGCCTTGGTTGCCACTTTCATAACTGCGCTCGTCGCCCCCGTCCTTGGGCTTTCGATTGGCCGGCAAACCGTTCGCGTCGAATCCAGTTTTGTTCAAATTGATGCGACGGTCGCGGATAAAAATGGCAACCGGATTCACGGTCTGAAGCTAGAACACTTCCGAGTACTTGAGGACAACAAACTGCAGAAGCTTGCGGGCGTCGATTTTTTCGACGTCTCGAAAGCCGCCACCACTGAGAACGCGGAGCCAATCTACATTAGCCTCAACAACGCCAACGATTCAGAAACGCTCAGCGCAATCAGGAGCAGTCATCGTTTGATCGTTCTGTTCTTTGACAAGTCGGCGATGTTTCCTGAAGACCTGCTGAGAGCGGTAGATTCAGCGAAGGAGTTTGTGAAGAATCAAATGACTCCCGCCGACTTAGTCACGATCGCCACGTACGGCACACAACTAATCGTCAAATCTGACTTTACGAATGACCGCGCGGTTCTCGATGAAACGCTGGACTCTCTGATCCCAGGAAAGCGGTCCACCTCCAAAGACAAAAAATCCACATTGGATGACTCGATCACCAGCGATAGTGGAATCACCGACACTGAGCATAGCCTCAGTGCAATAACAGCGCTCGCCGAGATGCTTGCGCAAATTCCCGGCCGCAAGTCTGTGATCCATTTCACAGGCGGCCTCGCTCCTAGCGCGAGCCTGGGACGTATTGTCGGGGATAACGGATCCGGAGTCGCAATGGATCGAGGCGTGCCCAATCCTCTCGCCGGTCTCCCACCGCCTATGCCAGACATAATTCCCAACATCGACGCCGCGACGAACGCAGCGAACGATAGTAACGCCTCATTCTACGAGGTGGATGCGCGCGGTCTAGTTACGATCTGCCCTACACCACGCGGCGGCGACGGGGCCTGCGCCTGCGTCCACATTGGGGGGAGGGTTTGCCAGCCAGTCCACCCATCACGAGACACACTCTACACATTGGCCGCCGATTCAGGAGGGAGGCTCTTCACCGACTTGAATGATTTCCGGCCGATTTACAAAACCGTTCAGGACGATTCGACCGGCTACTACCTTTTGACCTACGACCCTGCAAATAAAAAGAAAGACGGCAGTTACCGCACGATTGAAATCAAACTCGTAAACGTTCCCGGCGGGCACATTACGTTTCGGCACGGCTATTACGCGCCCAGAAAATAATGCGCCATTCCACGATTCGCATCTTTAAAATTTGCTCTCCCCCACAGACATTGATTAGAATTGCATTTCGCTCCGACTTAGTATCCAGTCAATTTGAGGACACCTAATGCGCCCCGCCTCCCGGCTCGTTGGACTCTTCGCTTATTCCCTGATATCCATTCCCGCGATATTCGCGCAAACAAATCCGCCTGCGCCCGACGCGCGCGAGTTCGTAACGCACGACCCTCGTATGCTCACGAAATCCGATGACCGTGCCGAAGCCGTCGCTCTTCTGGAGCGCGCCCGTCAAAAAAGCAATTTGCGTGACGTCACTGCTCCGTACACGCTACGCGTTTCGTTTGAAACGAGTGGCGCGACGCAGCTTGAGGGCAAAGGCACGTTGGAGCAATTGGCTGATGGGGAGGGCCACCAGCGATGGGCGGCGCAGGTTGGGGATTGGCAGGTAACACGCGTCGCGACCGGTACCCACATTTACAGCACGAATCCGGACGAGCCGATTCCCTTGCGCATTCAAATGGTGCGCTCAGCAGTACTTGCGCCCATTCCGGAGAATCCGGAATCGTACACGATGCGCCAGGCGACCGTGAAGCGCGACGGCATGACGATGTCATGCGTATTGGAAAGCGGCTCGATTGGCGCCTATGCACCGCCGCGTGCCTGGACGGAAACCGAATACTGCGTGGATACCGCTACGGACCTTTTGCGAATGTGGTCTGAAGCGCCCGGAATTTTCGCGATCTACGACTATGACGGCGCCACGGAATTACAGGGGCACGTTCTGCCGCGACAGATATCAATATTCCAGGAAGGCAAGCTTATCGTTCAGATCCGGATTGATAGCCTTGACGATTCACACGAGATCGATCCAAACCTTTTCATTCCAACACAAGAGATGCTTGACGCCGGCGACACTTTTGCGCTGGGATTGCCCAATCGCTTTCCACTACGCGTGGATCCGAGCAACGCGCCAACATCATCTTATTTTCAGCCGGTAATCGTTCACGCAATTCTGGACGCACAGGATGGAAGCGTGCTCGACGCGGAGCCGATTCAGAATTACGATCCGGCGCTGAGCGCCGCCGCGATGGATCTTCTCAGCCACGCCGCATTTCCACCGTTGGGATTTCAGCGCGAAGTGTTCATCAACGTTCAGTTTCACTTGCCCGCGTCCGCCGTCAACGGCCCACCGATCATCCATACTTCAGTCCAGGTGCATTGGAGAATTCTGGATCGCGAAGTAAGAGTCGCTCCGCCGAGAAGGCCTCGGCGCGTAGCGAAGTAGTGGCAGCCGACAATCGCCGCCGATAAACCTAATTCGTCGCCCGTCAGGAGGACGCCAATCTCCCGATTGGCGCCGCCGCCGGCAGCCGCGTCGCCGTTCGATTCTCCTACCCCGACCTTCTAAATCAGCGCCCGACACCGTCAGACATGAACATCCACCGCGCCCTTCCCGTTGAGAGAATGGCCCTCGCGCAGACTCACCGCGTCACCGTCTCCTTTTTTCAATTCGCTGAACACGAGCGTGGAGAGTAGCGTCATTCCGCCGAGCACGAAGAACGCGCGGTGGACTCCGAGAATGAATTGCGTGGGATCGGAAAGGTAGCGCGCGGGAAGAAAAAAAACAGTCACTAACGAAGCCGAAGCGACGCCGAAGCTGATCGCCATCTGCTGCGCCGTGCTCGCGATGGAGCTGGCGCTGCTCTCCTGCGCGACGCTGACGTCCGCATAGACCAGCGTGTTCATGCACGTATATTGCAGTGACGTGAAGAATCCGTAGAACAACATTTCCGTTATCACCAGCCACAACGGCGTGCTTTTTGCGATTGTCGCAAAAAGCAAAATCAGCACTCCGATGATCAGCGTATTGGAAATCAGCACGGCGCGGTATCCGAAGCGCGCCAAAATCTTTGGCATCGTGAATTTCAGGCTGATGGCCGCAATCGCCTGCGGCATCATCATCAGGCCGGATTGAATCGGCGTGAACCCCAGGCCAACTTGATACAACAGTGGAAAGAGAAATGGGATGCCGCCAATGCCCAGGCGAGTGATGAAGCTGCCGCCGACCGCCGCGCGAAACGTGCGAATCCGGAATAGCATCAGATCCAGCATCGGATACGCGGTCCGATTCGCGTGAAATCCGTAGCCCGCTAGAAGAACGATGGAAATCGCCAGAAGGCCCAGAATCTCGCCCGCGTTCAGCGTGTGCTCGCCAAATACCTCCAGCACATAAGAAAGCAGCGCAACGCCGGACCCGAAAAGGATCAGCCCGGCCACATCAAGAGCGTTCGTCTGTTCGCGATAGTCCGGCAAGTGCAGGTAGACCAGAACCAAACCGGCCAGTCCAATCGGAATATTCAGGAAGAAGATAACTCTCCAGTGAAAATATCCGACGATCAGCCCGCCCGCGATTGGCCCGAGCATCGGGCCAATCAGCGCGGGAATGGCAACGAAGCTCATCGCGCGGACCAGTTCGGACTTTGCGAACGTCCGCACCAGAGTGAGCCGGCCGACGGGTACCATCATGGATCCGCCGCAGCCCTGTAAAATGCGGCAGGCGACAAGCACGTGGAGGTTGCTCGATATTCCGCACAGAAATGATCCCAGCGTGAAGATGCCTATCGCGGATCCGAACACGCGGCGCGTTCCGAACCGGTCCGCCATCCACCCGCTGATGGGAATAAAAACCGCAAGGCTCAAAGTGTAGCTTGCGAGCACTGACTTCATGCTGAGCGGAGCAACGTGCAGCGCCGCCGCCATCGTTGGCACAGCGGTATTCAGAATTGTCGTGTCCAGCGACTCCATAAAAAACGCCACCGCGATCAGCCACGGCACTAGACGCTTGCTGGAATCGGCGAGCGGGGCTTGCGAGGCGGGAGCGACGTTCGGATTGGGCGGGCTCACATTCGTCAGGCGTGGCTGCATCGGCTCCGTGATCGCGTTCAGGAATCGTCATTTCGCGCGGAACCAATTATCACCCGCTCGAGCCTCGATTTCATCGAGGCACACGCCTCCGCCGGTGAGCGCAATGCGCCCTATGAGATGAAACGGTGTTGCGGGACCAATCGTTTTACTTTGTTATTTTTATCTTTGGAAACTTCCGCTTAATCGCGGCAACGACGGACGCGTGTTCCGCCTTACCCGAACTCCTCGCCAAGGCGTCTCGTGCGTGAGCAGCATCGGGAATCGGATATTTTCTGGTGCCTTTTTCCACAAAAGCCGATTTCGGAAGTTTTTTTCTCGCAGCGGCAGTTAGTTTGGCCATGAATGACCATTCTCCTCTTAGAAGGACTTTGCCGGAATTTCCGTCTTCACTTTCCGGCCGACCGATAGCGTACACCCGAAAGTTATAGAACAAGAACCGTATGCCGCGGCTCAGCGCGCTGAATTTGGCGCCGCGTCCGGGAATGCAGTAAACTGCTGGCTCCGCTCATAGTGTACAGCTTGATAGGAAGTCCGCGGGATCGAACGGGCTTCGGATTACTAAGTCTGGTTTTGCGTTACTAAATCGGAGTTGCGTTACTAAATTAATCGAGGAGTTGTCATGCTAGTTGTGATGGATGCGCACGCTACTGAAGAACAAGTACGCGCCGTATGCGCGCGCATTGAAGCCGCCGGAATGAAGGCACATCCGATTCCGGGCACGCTGCGCACGGCCATCGGCATCACCGGAAATACGGGCGTGGTGGATATTGGCACGCTCGAAGCCATGTCAGGAGTGATCGAGTGCATCCCCGTCAGCAAGCCTTACAAGTTGGTGAGCCGCGATGTGAAGGAGGAGGATTCCGTAATCCGCATTCCGACGCCTTCCGGCACGGTTGAAGTCGGCGGCAAGTCCATCGTGATTGTTGCCGGGCCGTGCGCGATAGAGACCCACACGCAGGCGCTGACGATTGCGAAACACGTTTCCGCGGCCGGCGCGCATCTTTTTCGTGGAGGCGCTTATAAGCCGCGCACTTCCCCGTACAACTTTCAGGGACTGGGCGAGCCGGGCCTGAAAATTATGGCGGAAGTTCGCGATCAATTCGGCATGGGAATCGTGACGGAGGCGATTGATAACGAAAGTCTTGACCTGGTTGAAAAATATGCTGACGTGATTCAGATTGGCGCGCGCAATATGCAGAATTTTTCTTTGTTGAAGCGCGCCGGCCGAGCGAAAAAACCAGTGCTATTGAAGCGCGGACTTTCTGCGACGCTCGATGAATTCCTGATGGCTGCGGAATATGTAATGTCCGAAGGAAACTACAACGTGATTCTGTGCGAGCGCGGCGTGCGAACGTTCGCGGATCACTCGCGCAATACTTTGGATCTCACTGTTGTGCCCGCGGTGAAACGCTTAAGCCACCTCCCGATTCTCGTGGACCCAAGCCACGGTACCGGACGCCGCAATAAAGTTTTGCCGCTTTCGCGCGCGTCTATCGCCGTAGGCGCGGATGGAATTCTTGTGGAAGTGCACAACGATCCTGATAACGCGCTTTCCGACGGCATGCAATCGATTCTGCCGGATGAATTCGCGCGGCTGGTGGACGAGGTTCGCCAAATCGCGGTTGTCGTTCATCGCACTGTGAATTAGGCGCGCGAAGAAATTGTTTTCTGTGATTTGGCGACGATGCGAAAGCTCTGGGGATTTCTTGCGGATTTATTCCACGTGCGCGTCGAACACAGCGGTTTGCACCTGGCTGGCGCGTTTAATCTGCACGAAGATTCGGTAGTCGCCGGGCTTTGGGAATCCGTACGGGAAACTAACCTCTGGCGGCAACTGGCCTGACGCCATCGGCATATCCATCGTCACGCCGCTCATCGACATTCCGCTCGCCGGGCTTCCCTGCATTGGGCCCGAAGCGCCGGGCAATCCTTGCTGTGCCAGATCAAGCGCCGCCATCGAAACCGAACCTGCTGGATGTACGTGCGCGAAGACGGTCATGTCGCTGCGCACAAATTCCGCGTGGCCTCCCATGCCCATGTAGGGTTCCATGTCTTGCGCGGGCTTTCCGTCTTTATCCTGCACGCTGAATTTGAATTCCATAGCGGTACCGGCTTTCAGCGGGCCTACTTGGCGTTGCCAAATGATGCGCCCGCCGTCGGATTGCTGAGCTGTCGTGGAATCTGCTTTCGCCGAAGCCGGTGTTAACGCAGCCCCCATCCACGAAGAATCATCTCCGCTCAGCGGTTTGCCGTTAATCTGTGGCAGATCTATTTCGCCAACGAGCGTCCACGGAAATCCTCGGCGGTCCACAATATCGGCGAAGATTTGAAAGTGTCCTGGCGGCATCGAAGGCAAATCCTCGGCGAATGCGCCACCTGGAATTTGATCTGGATGCAGATGCCACATGGAGTTCAGCCCGGGCGAACCAATCAGGAATAAATGCATTAAGTGGCCGTGATCTGGAATCACACGCGACAGTTCTACAGCACCAGACCACTGTGGATCGTCACTGTTCGCGCGAATGATTAAGCGGTTTCCGTTTTCCAGCGTTGTTTCCGCGCGCGGCGGCTTGTAGTGATTTACATTTTGCTGGTAATCGGCGGCTTCCAAATTCCACCACGATCTACCCAGGTACAAAACTCCGACAACGACAATCGCGGTGACAATCATGATTGTTCTGGCGTGTCGAGAGTTGGCACGGGCAGGTTGCGCGCCGGGATCGAGCTTGCCTTCGCGCGCGCCCGCACCAACAATGGAAACAATTCCGATCGTGAGGACGAGCAGCAGGACAATCAAAACGCCTTTCAGTGGCTTCTGCATCGGAAGGACGGTCTGCGCGAATGACGGCACGGGAACCGAAAGCTCTCCTCTGCCACGAATACCATCGGCGATAACGCGAACCTGCAACGCGCCGGACTCCATCAGCCACAACGAGCCGGTGAAAAATTGCGGATCATCTTTGGATTGCTGCGCGAGATCCGGAATCGGCGCGACATTTGAGCCTTGTCCGGTGAGACGCAGCGGGACTACCTGAATTGTTCGTACGTCGCTCGATTTGGAGCGCACCTGAATTTCCGCCACGCCGGGAATTACCTGGGGAACGCGTACGGTAACAAACAAATGGTAGGGACCAGCGAAGCCTTCGTAGAAAACATCGGGACTGCCAACGTGCGCTTTGAGAGGTAAGGCGGCGAAAACAAGAATCGCCAATGCCAAAAGCGGTAGCCGCTTGAATTGTCGGATGAACTTTCTGGAACGCAAGTCTGGATTCAAAGTCATCGGCGAATGCGCCGCATCCAATCGCCCCACGCTAGTCCAGCGCTCGTCATCACCATTGTGACGGTCAGCGCGACGGCCATCATGATCCAGAAATGACGCGAAGTGGCGTCAGTAGAAAAGAAAACGTTGCGCACCCAGTTTGATGTAGAAGGCATGAAGTACGGATAGTTCTGTGTTGCGAAAATACGATTGCGAGAGGCGGGGGACATCAGAAAATTCGCAAACGGCCATTGCGCCGCAACAAAGCTCGCGAAAAATACAACGCCCAGTGTCACCGCCTGCGCCCAGCGGCTCCAAGCGCGAATGTAATAGCGCACTCCATCAAAAATAATGGCCGCAACGATGATCAGAAGCGGAAAATCGGGAGGCACGAGATGCGTTACGTTTTGGTAGACAGGACCAAGTTTCGGTTGCGCCGATGCGAACGGCAATCCCCAGGTGAAAGCGAGATGCACCGTTGAATAAATGGCGGTCATGATCGTTGCCGCCCAGCGCGATTTTGACGCGATGGAGACAGCCGCCATCCAGATGGGAACAGTAATCATGACGACCAGATAAAATCTGGCGCTGTGCATGAAAATGCGGTTGGTATATTCCTGCGCCATACCCAAACTTGTGGCCATCAGGAACACGAACAGAAACAGAAACACGCGCTCCAGTCGCACGCGGTATTCGCCCTGCGCGCGATTCATTTCCGCAAGCGCCAGCACGACTGCCCCGAAGCGATTGCCCATCATTCCCAGCGCCAGCAAGACATGCGGCGGACTGAGAATTTTTACGTCCAGCCCGTACGCGTTGTGCCACCAATTATCAAATGGCGCGGAAGTGATCATCGCGGCGGCGCCCCACGAGCAAATAAAAGCGCCCAGAGGGCCGCGGAATCCCCACATGGTGACGCTGGAATCGCACAGTGGAGAATTCTTGTTGAACGTCGTGGCAAGAATTACGTACGCGCACGAAAGTCCCGAGAGTATGCCGGAAAAATAAATGAACATGTGCGGAGTCGTCCAAAACGTATCGCGGCCAACGCTTTCGTGCCAGGAAATATCCCACACGCCGCCGATGACGCCTGAAATAATGGACGCGAGGCAGGCCCAAATGTACCAGGGAATGCGTTGAGTGCGGGCGATCGCTTGCTCGTTCGCTCGAGCGTTGAGTGAATGCGGAAGCGGCAAGGACTGCGCCATTTGAAATGAGTTTACCGCGCATCGCGAAGCGCTTCAACTCGCGCAGTTTGACGCTGCTTCCTCGCTCCGATAGACTCCGCTTCACTTTGCACTGCGCTGCTTGTGTCGGCGCGAGTGTACAAGCCAAGATATTTTCTTATGATGTCGCGTCGCGCCCTGAATATTCGATTCATCGTCATTGCCGTCGTGCTGATTGGTTTGGCGGCGCGTGAGATTGCGCTGGAGCAGCGTCCGTCGTTTCTGCGCCCCGGAATGAAGCTGTGCGCTTATGTGGCGAATTTTGGCGACGGCACCGTTTCGGTGGTGGATCTGGTAAGGCTGGCGGTGCGCGCTACGGTTCCCGTTGGCCCGGCGCCTGCTGGATTGCGCACGCATCCTACGCGCGCGGAGATTTGGGGCGTATCAACGGACGATGGTTATGTTTGGGTGTTGGACGCAGCGACGGATCGAGTTGTCGCGCGAATTCCGGTGGGCGCATCACCTTACGCGCTGGATTTTTCGCCCGACGGCCGCACGGCGTACGCCACCGCATCGGGAGCCGACACGGTTGTGGCAATTGATTGCGCGTCGCGGCAAATTGTGGCGCACGCACCCACAGGCAAGCGGCCGTTGCTGGCACGTGTGACGCCCGACCAGAAGGAAGTGGTCGTGATGAATCGAGACGACGCGACGTTGCAGGTTTTCGACAGCTCGACGCTTGCGCTGCGCGCAACGATTCCAGTTGCCTCCGCGCCAGAAGAGTTCCTGATACTTCAAACGCCGGATACTCTGACGGCGTTCGTCGCTGCATCCGGTTCTGCGCAGATTTCCGTAGTGGATTTGCGCAGTAACTCGCTGCTGACGAACCTGCCATTGCCGGGACAACCTGCCGGAATGTTTTTGAAGCCGGATGGCGGCGAGCTCTACATTACCGTCCCCGAAGCGCACGAGCTGGCAATCGTCAACACGTGGACGCACGAACTGGTTGATGTGCGATTGATTGGTTCGACGCCGAGCCGCGCGGTATTCGATGAATCAACGTTGGTGCTCTACGTGAGCGATTCGGCCGCGAATGGAGTGGTCCCGGTGGACGTGCAATATCGCACTACGAGCAATCCAGTTCCCGTCGGCCAATCGCCTGGCGCGCTCGCGCTGGATCCCGCCGTTCCGCACAATTTATTGTTAGTGGCGGATGAAAATTCAAATGACCTCGCAATTATCCGCGTGCGCACCGGAAGCCTGATCACGATGGTGCACGTGGGCAATTCGCCGCGCGACATTGCAGTTTTGCTGTACTAGATTTTTGTGATGGCTTCAGGTTTTCGGCCACGCGAACGCTTCCGCGCCGAGTCTGATTTCGAGGGCGCCTTCGGACGGCAGCATGTCTACCGGCAAGCCGCTTTCCCACAGAGAAGTTGCAAGGTGGATTGACGAGCGTCCGGCGGTCTCTATCACGCTGCGGGCGATGGCGACTTCCAGGATTTGTCCGTAGGCGACTTGAACGTATTGCTGCGCGCCCAGCAGACACGCTTCGTTCGTTTCCACTTGCACGTCGGTCAACATGCCATCGCGAATATGCGCTTGAACTTTCACTTCTTGCGCCGCGCGCACAGCCACGCGAAAAACGCAATCACGCAATTCCGCTTTTGCTTCCTCGAAAAGATCCACGCGAATGTAAAACCATTCTTCGTCAAAGCCATAGTGAAGTTCGTGCATTAAATAAGCGCGACCGTGCATGGATCCGCCGCGCCTGTCCGCCGCATACAGCCCCGCGCCAAGCCATTCAAAGTACGAGCTTTCGCGGCCATCGACGCGCACGTTCAAGTAGGACTGCGGAGCGGAAATCAGCGCATCTTCCGGAAGACGTTTGATCGGCTCGGCGAGTTCTCCCGGCGGATCTGCGTCAATTTTCAAATAAACTTCGGTAAGGAGCGTGCGATAAAACGCATCGAACTCGGCGTCGTTATAGGTGCTGTGCTCCGGGCCGTACCACCAGCACCAGTCACTGCCTTCGGCGGCGAGCAGCGCTTCATAGGCAGCGGCCAATTTCCCCGCGCTGACGGCTCCGTCCGCGCATTGATCGTGAAGGCGTTTCGCGCGTGCGTATGCTTCGCGAGCTTTGCGCAACATGCCCCACGCAACCAGATCTTCCCGATCGCCGATCCAGATATCGAAATTCGCGTTGATCCAGGAACCGGGGACGATATTTTCGACACTCGGAATTTCTCCGGCGGCGGCGATTGCTTCCGACGCGGTGAGCGCGTGGATATCGGGATCGGATTCGATGCGGCGATAAAACTGTTTCAGAAATTCGCGTCCGCTATTCGGGAAATATTCCCAGGCGTTTTCGCCGTCAAGGATGATTGAAACTGTTAAAGCGCGTCCGGTGTGAACGCGATCGCCAATAGTGCGCAATCGCTGGTGCAGATCTTCCGCGGCGGCCACGGCGCTCATGCGGCTGTAAACGAATCCGACGAGATCAGAAAGCAGGTGATCGCGAAACAATCCCACGATTTCTTTGCCATTTCGCAGGACGCGCAGAGGCGAATACATCCGGTCGGCATTTTCAGGAATTCCGGCGTCATCGCGGCCAAATCCAAGTTCGAGCGTGCGGCCGAGCACGCCCTCGTCCGTGCCGAACCAGCGAAAGCCCTGTTCCGCGGCGAGGTCAAGCGCCTGGTCGGAAACCGAGCCTTCGGACGGCCACAATCCGGCAGGAGCGCGCCCAAAAAGTCTTTCGTGATAATTGCGTGCGCGGCGCAACTGCTCGGCGGCATCATCCGGATATCGGAATGCGGGGACCAGCGGCTGGCTATGCGGATTTGAAACCCGTCCCATATCTGAATCGCACACCAGTGGAAGAATCGGATGATAGAAAGGCGTGGTGGAAAGTTCGATCTGGCCGCTTTCCGATGCGCGGCGGTATTCCGGCAGGACGTCCCGCAAAAGTTCGAGCTGCTTTTCGCGGAGTTCCTGCTTTTCTACTTCCGTGAAATTTGCGCCTTTGTCGGCGAGTCGCAAAAGCACCGCGTCGGACGTAAGCCAAGATTCATCCATCCAGGCAAGTTGCGAAAGCAATTGCAAATCGCGCCAGTCGCGAACGCTGAAAAGATCCGCGGCGTTCATTTCCTGATCGGCGTGCTGGGTGCGGCTGAAAAGTTCGGTGAAGCGCGGCCAGCGGCGCATTAGACTTTCGCGATTGATTTGGAAGGCGCGTTCGAGGATTACTGACTTCGAGTCGGCGTCGAGTTCTTCCGCCGGCCGAAATGCCACATCGAACCAGGGCTCTGAAAAATTTCCGCTGGCATATTCTTCAAGTTGCGCAGCGAGCGACGGCACAACGTTAAAAGTGGCGTGGAAATTCGGAAATTCCCGGAGCGTGCGCACCATGCCCCAGTAATCCTTCAGCGCGTGAAGACGCGTCCAAGGCAGCACGTAGCGCCCTGAAGCGGGATCGCGATACTGCGGCTGGTGCATATGCCAAATCAGAACCAAGTTGACGCGATTCATGCTAGCTGTGTTTCTCCGAATAGTCTGGTGCAAACAAATTGAAACGGCACTAGAATAACGTCTTCGCGATGCGCATCATCGACAAATACATCTGCAAGGAAGTTTTCTCGCATGCCCTCGTCGGTTTGTTGATATTCACGTTCGTTCTGTTTGTTCCCAAACTGATTACGCTAATGACTATCGTAGTGCGTCATTCGGCTTCCGCGAGCAGGCTGGGCCTGCTTTTTCTTTGCGTGTTTCCATATGTTCTCACGTTCACGCTGCCGATGGCGGTTCTCGTTGGCGTACTCATCGGGCTGGGCCGCATGTCCGCGGATAGCGAACTAATCGCGCTCAGCGCGCTTGGCGTCGGGCTGCGCCGGGTGCTCGTGCCCGTCGGCGTGCTTGCAACATTCACCGCGATGGTGACGCTGGCGATCACTCTGTGGGTCGGCCCCGCGGCGCAGCGCACATTCCGCAAAATATCGGACGAGCTAACGTCCGCGCAAGCCGCCTACGAGGTGCAGCCGCGCGTGTTCCAGGAATATCCGGGCATGGTTCTCTACATCCAGGATATCGACGCTGCGGCCACGCACTGGACCGGCGTTTTTCTAGCGCAGCAATCAGAAAAACGCACGGAGCTGACACTGGCAGAGAATGCGATTGTAATTGCCGACCGCGAACAGGGCAAGCTGGAGTTACATCTCCATAACGGAAGCATTCACGGCTCATCGCCCAACGATCCCAATAACTACGTGGTGCAAACCTTCGGCAAGAGCGATTTCCCGATCGAATTCAGCGGATTGAAAACGGAGAGCAAGTCCACTCCCACGGTTACGGAGCGAACGATTTCGGATCTAATGGCCACGACCGGTAAAGGATTCAACGAGGCGCACGTTGAAATCCAGCGCCGCTTCGCGTTTCCTGTGGCTTGCATGGTGTTTGCGCTACTTGCAGTGCCGCTAGCCGCACGGCCATGGCGCGGCGGGCGCGCAATAGGATTCATCGTTTCGCTGCTGCTTGTCTGCGCCTACTACCTGATGTTCATTGTGGGAGCGGGGCTGGCGAAGGAAGGAAGAGTTTCGCCGGTGCTGGGTATTTGGGGCGCCAATTTTCTGACAGGACTGGCGGGATTGGCTCTTCTTCCTGGAATGGAGCAAATTCGGGGCGCCACGCGGCTGACGCGCTGGGCCGAACGACTCGCGGACAAATTCAAGAACTGGTACGAATCTCTGCGCCGAGGCCGACGCGGTCAGGATTCCGCGGGCAGGTTGACTCCGGTGCCAGCCACTTCGTCGGGCACCGCCGGCGGAAAGATTAGCCACAACGCGGAAACTGTTGCCGATGCGAAGGCGCGGGTGATTCGGTTGCGGCCCGTGCGGCCGGCACGCATGCGCGTGCGGCACAGTTCCGGGTTCCCGCAGATGCTCGATCTATATCTGCTGCGGAATTTCTGCGGCTATTTTTTACTAGTGATGGTGGGCTTCGTATTCCTGTTTGAAATATTCACGTTTTTCGAGCTTTTGGACAATGTCGCCAAGAACCACACGCCCTTTTTTGTCGTTTTGAATTATTTCCGGTTCCTGGTGCCATTTCTGTTTTATCACCTGGCGCCATTCGCCGTGCTGGTGGCGGCGATGGTGACGCTGGGGGTGATGTCGAAGAACAATGAGGTTGTAGCGATCAAAGCCAGTGGCGTAAGTCTTTACCGGCTGGCGTGGCCGATCATCGGCACGGGTGCGGCGCTGGCAGGCGGACTTTTGCTGCTGAGCAACACCTATCTTCCCTACTTCAACCAGCGGCAGGACGCGTTGCTAAATCAAATTAAGGGAAAGCCTGCGCAAACTTATCTGCGGCCCAATCGCAGCTGGATACCTGGCGCCAGCACCGGCACCAGCAACAAGAAATTTTATAACTATCAAGTTTTCGACCCGGACAACAAGCCGATTTTGTTCGGAGGTTTAAACGTTTTTGAGCTGGACCCGGAGACGTTCCAGCTTCGCCGGCGCATTCATGCGACACGCGCCGAATGGTCTCCGGAACAGAACGTTTGGATTCTGAAAGACGGCTGGGTGCGCGATTTTGAAAACGACCCCACGGGCCATTCCACGCCGTTCCAGGTCTATTCAGCGGCGGAGCTGGACGAGCCGCCCAGCCATTTCAACCGTGAGGTTCGCCAGTCTGACGAGATGAGTTGGCGCGAATTGCAAAACTACATCGGGGAGTTGAGACAGTCTGGCTTTGATGTTGGCCGACTGTCCGTCCAATGGCAGGAGAAACTCGCGTTTCCGATGATTGCACCGATTATTGCGTTCCTCTCGATTCCGTTTGCATTCTATGTAGGGACGCGCGGCGCTGTGGGCGGCCTGGCGTTGGGCATCGGAATCGGAATCGTTTATTGGGCGACTTCCGCTTTGTTTGAGGCACTTGGCGGCGTTGGGCAAATGCCGCCGATTCTTGCAGGCTGGGCGCCGGATGCGATTTTTATTTTCGTTGGGACCTATTTCTTCCTGAAAATGCCGACGTAAAGGCTGAGGACGTATAATTCAAGCGATACTTTAGTTATGCCGGCGCGACATTTTCCAAAAAATGTTCGAGTTTTACTTTGCCGGATGTCTGCACGCCGACATTTCATCGGAAAAACTGGCGGCCGTAGGCGATCAAACGATAATTTTACCGCGGTACGAGGGAACGGATTTTCTGAATTACGAGATCGATGCCCACTTCGTTGTAGCCGCCTTCCGGAATAATTACGTCGGCGTAGCGCTTGGAAGGCTCTACAAATTCCATATGCATGGGCCGCACTGTGGCCATGTATTGGTCGATCACGGATTCAACCGTGCGGCCGCGCTCGCGAATATCTCTTCTCAGCCGGCGGATGAAGCGGAGGTCGGCCTCCGTATCCACGAATATCTTGATGTCACAGAGATTGCGAAGCGCGGGATTTTCAAATATTAAGATGCCTTCGACGATTAGAGCGTGGCGCGGTTCGAGGTGGACTGTAGCCGGCAAACGGCGATGGTGCGTGAAGTCATACACCGGGCGCTCGATCGCATGTCCTTCGCGAAGCGCGCGGACGTGGCTGATAAGTAGTTGAGTATCAACGGAATCGGGATGGTCGAAGTTCTGTTTGGCGCGCTCCTCCAGCGGCAGATGAGGAGTGTCTTTGTAATAGTGATCCTGCTGAAGCAGCAGGACACTTTCTTCGGAGAGCACTTCGGTCAGGCGATTGGTAATGGTCGTCTTGCCGGAGCCCGTGCCGCCGCAAATTCCAATTGTCAGTGTTCGCGCCAAAGGCAGACTTCCTCATTTCGCCTGAGATAGGTGCGATTAATTCATCACCCTTATCCAAGACGGAGCGCTATTGTGCGCGCTTCGTTTTCTTTCCAGCGTGTTTCGCTGCTTTCTCTTCAAGGACAGCTTGCGCCGCTGCTAATCGCGATATTGGCACACGGTACGGAGACGCGCTGACGTAATCCATTCCGACTTTGTGACAGAACTTCACGCTTTCCGCATCGCCGCCGTGCTCGCCGCAAATTCCCACTTTCAATTTCGGGCGCGTTGAGCGACCGCGCTCAATTCCCCACTCGATCAGCATTCCAACGCCTTCTACGTCGAGCGACTGAAATGGATCATCTTTGAAAATACCCGCCTTCTGCTCGTCCACATAGTCGGGCAGGAATCGGCCAGCGTCATCGCGGGAAAGACCCATCGTCGTCTGCGTCAGGTCGTTCGTACCGAAGGAGAAGAACTCTGCAACTTCTGCAATCTGATCCGCGAGAAGCGCGGCGCGTGGTAGTTCGATCATCGTCCCGACCAGGTAATCGACTTTTGTGCCCTGCTCCTTGATAACTTCACTTGCTACTCGATGTGTTGCGTCGGTGATAATTTGAAGCTCTTTTCTATCCAAAGTGAGCGGATGCATAATCTCAGGTAGTACTTTAACTCCAGCCTTCTTGCATTCAATCGCCGCTTCGATGATCGCCCGCACCTGCATCTCAAGAATTTCTGGATACGTGATTGCTAATCGGCAGCCTCGGTGTCCCAGCATTGGATTTGCTTCATGCAACTGTTCAACTCGGCGCGCCACCACCTCAACACTTACTCCAATTTTCTTCGCGAGCTCTTCTTGCTTATCCCGATCGTGCGGGACGAATTCGTGAAGTGGAGGATCGATCAAGCGAATAGTAACCGGACAGCCGTCCATCGCTTTGAAGATGCCGATGAAATCGCGCCTTTGAAAAGGTAGCAACTTTGCGAGCGCTTTTCGCCGGGCTTCGGGCGCGTCCGCGATAATCATTTCCTGGATGGCCAGCTGGCGCTCGGTGCTCTTGTCGGGCTGCTCGAAATCCTTGAAGAACATATGTTCGGTGCGGCACAGTCCAATTCCCTCCGCGCCCATTTCGCGGGCTTTCGTTGCATCTTGAGGAGTATCGGCATTTGTGCGTACGCCTAACCGACGCACGCTATCGGCCCACTTCATGATTGTGTAGTAGGCAGGAGGCAAAACCGGCAGGACCAGTGTTACCTGGCCTTCGAGTACGGAGCCGTCACTGCCGTCGAGCGTGATCCAGTCGCCTTCTTTGACGATATGACCCTTGACGCTCATCTGTTTCTTATCGAAATCAATGTTCAGCGCTTCGCAGCCGACAACGCAGCATTTGCCCCAACCGCGTGCGACGACAGCCGCGTGACTCGTCTTGCCGCCAGTGGCAGTCAGGATTCCTTGTGCTACGAACATTCCTCCGACATCTTCGGGACTTGTTTCTCGCCGGACCAGAATCACTTTCTCGGCGCGGGCGGCCCATTCTTCCGCTTCGTGCGCGGTGAAAACTACGCGCCCTGACGCCGCCCCGGGAACCGCGTTGATTCCCTCTGCCAATTTGCGCTTACCCAGATCCGCGCGCGGAACGCTGCTGTCAATTACGGGATAAAACAACCGCTCAACGTCTTCGGCTTTGATGCGTCCAAGTGCTTCTTCACGCGAGATCAGTTTTTCATTCACCATATCGACGGCCATGCGGAATGTTGCGGTCGGCGTGCGCTTGCCCGTCCGCGTCTGCAACATGTAGAGCGTGCCTTCTTCGACTGTGAATTCCATGTCCTGCATGTCACGATAGTGTTTCTCAAGTAACACTCGAACTTTCTCGAGCTGCTTGTAAACCTTTGGCATCAAGCGACCCATCTCGGTCAAATGCATGGGAGTGCGGATTCCAGCGACAACGTCTTCGCCCTGCGCGTTAATCAGGAAATCGCCATAGAAAGTTTTCTCGCCTGAACTGGGATCTCGCGTGAAGCAAACGCCCGTTCCGGAATTTTCGCCGGTATTTCCGAAAACCATTTGCACCACGTTGACGGCCGTACCGAGCAATCCCGTAATTCTTTCCACGCGGCGATAGGTGAGCGCTTTTTCAGCGTTCCACGACTGGAAAACCGCGCCGATTGCTCCCCACAACTGTTCTTTCGGATCTTCTGGGAAATCCTTGCCGGTCTTTCTCTTGAAGTGACTCTTGTATTGGGCGATTAATTCTTTCCAACCTTCGGCGGTAACTTGAGTATCGTCCTTGAACCCGTGGTGCGTCTTCATATCGCGCAACAGGGCTTCGAGTTCTTCTTTCGGCAGGCCGATGACGACGGCTGAATACATCTGCACGAATCGGCGAAATGCGTCATAGGCGAAGCGTTCATTCTTTGTGTTTCGCGCAAGTGCAGCGACAGACTCGTCGTTCAGTCCGAGATTTAAGATTGTTTCCATCATGCCGGGCATGGAGCGCGCTGAGCCGGATCGCACGCTGACCAGCAGCGGATCTTTGGCGTCACCCAACCGTTTCCCAGTTATTTTTTCCAAGCGCTTTAGATTGGCGTCGACCTGCGCGTGCAGCTCTTTCGGGTATTTGTAGTCGTGTTTCAGGTAGTAATCGCAAGTTTCGGTGGTGATAGTGAAGCCGCCGGGTACTGGCAGTCCGATTCGCGTCATTTCGGCCAGGCCCGCGCCCTTTCCGCCCAGCAGCTCTTTCGCGTCGCCTTGTCCTTCGGCTTTTCCGGCTCCAAAAAAATAAACGTATTTCTTCACTGATGATTCCTCCGTAGTCGTATGGTTCGAGTTTTTGATTTCACAATAATTACACTCTGCGCTTGTGGATGAATTCGGTCGCAAATATTTTGTCGGCGTGCCGACATCGCGAATGCCCGCAATCAGTAAACTTAAAGCGATTGTTTAAAATTAGTCTTCACCGGTTTTCCCCGGCGGCGATCTCAGAGAAGTCGGCTATGGTTGAAAACTCACGCAGCAACGATTGCAGCAGGGTTAGACGGTTGCCCCGGACCTGCTCGTTTTCAGCGTTCACTAAAACATCCTGAAAGAATTGATCGACGGCCGGGCGAAGTTCCGCAATCGTTTGCAACGCTTCTTTGTATTTGCCCGCGCGTTTGTCCGCCGACGCCTTGCGGCTCGCCGACTCCGCTGCCGTGTGGAGTGCGCGCTCGGAGTCGGCGTCAAATAATTCTGGATTCACGGCCGGGAGCTGCCACGTTTCCGCAGGGCCGGCCTTCTCAATAATCTTCCGAATGCGTTTAAACGAAACGGCGAGAGGCTCAAAGTTCTTCGTTCGGCGGATCGCCTTTACCGCTTCAATACGCTTCACTGCATCGACCAGATCATCTGAACCGGCTGCGAGCACGGCGTTCACCTCGTCGTATGCAAATCCCAAGCGCTCGCGCATTACAAATCGCGCTCGGTCAACAATGAACTCCAGGATTTGTTTTTCAACTTCCGGCTTTACATGAATCTTTGGAGGCGTCGAACCGAGCGCTCTCACTCCAGCGGAGATCGCGCTCGAAAGCGAAACTGGAAGCTTACGTTCAAGAATTATCTTTACAACGCCAAGTGCAGCACGGCGCAAACCGAAAGGATCACTTGAACCTGTCGGCAGCAGGCCTGCCGCGATACATCCGATCAGCGCGTCCATCTTATCGGCGAGCGCGACAGCGCATCCCGTCAGGTTGCTTGGAATTTTCTCGTCGAGACCCGCGGGCCGATAATGATCGTACACGGCTCTAAAGACATCTTCAGGTTCTCCTTGAGATTCCGCGTAAAGGCCTCCGACGATCCCCTGAAGCTCAGGAAACTCTCCAACCATTCCCGTGACCAGATCACATTTAGAAAGTTCAGCAGCCCGGTCAGCGCTGGCAACACTCGCCTGCGGAATTCCTTGCGCGAACCACTGCTCGGCAAACCAGCGGCTGAGATGGCGCATGCGCTCGACTTTATCGGCGTAACTTCCCAACCGCGATTCATAAGTGACATGCGCGAGCTTTGGCAAATAGTCGGCGAGCCGACATTTCTGGTCGGACTCCCAGAAGAAACGCGCGTCGGCAAATCTCGCGCGCAACACTCGTTCATGGCCCGCGCGAACCAATCCTTTCGCGTCGCGATCGAGGTTGATGACCGCGAGAAAGTGTGGCGCGAGGCGCCCGTCTCGCGAGCGCAGTGCGAAATACTTTTGATGTCCGCGCATCACCGTAATTAGAATCTCATCCGGAAGTTCAAGATAGTTCGCGTCAAAGCTACCGATGATCGCCGACGGATATTCATTCAAGTAAACGACGAGGTCCGCAAGCGCAGGATCGTCATGAATGCGTAGGTGATTCTTTCCTGCCAACTTTGCCAATTCCGAATCGATCTTCTTGCGCCGCGCTTCCGGCCTGACCAATACGAAGTTTTTTCGCAGCGCTGATTCATATCCCGAGGAGTTGCGAATCGGAATCGCCGCTTTTCCGAGGAATCGATGTCCGACGGACTCCCTGCCCGCGCGCACGCCCGCGATTTCTATTCTCAAAACTTTCCCGTCGAGCAGCGCAACGATCCAGCGAATCGGCCGGATGAAGCGCATCCCGTCCTTCGTTGTCCAATACATCGCACGAGGCCAGGCAATTTCTGCGACGGCGCGCGGAAGGATCTCTGCGAGAATTGCTTCCGCGGGGCGCCCTATGGTAACGAGTTTCGCCGCGATGTATTCGCCGCGCTGAGTTGCGACCGTGTAAACCTTCGCTAGGGGAACTCCCTGCTTTTCCGCGAAGCTCACGGCGGCGCGCGTCGGCTGGCCGACGTTGTCATACGCAACCGATTTTGGCGGCCCAGTTACCTCACGTTCGCTGTCTGGTTGACGTTGAAGCAATGCTTTACACCGGGCAGCGATTCGGCGCGGAGTACCCATTACTTCAATATTTTCTTCGTCCATAAGGCCAGCGGTCGAAAGATATTTCTCAAGTATCGCTTTAAATTCGTCACAGGCCTTCGCAATCATCCCCGCGGGAATTTCTTCGCATCCGATCTCAAGCAAGAAGTCCGCTGACTTTTTCATTCGGGCTCCTCGCTGTCGTCACCAGGCGTTGAGCCAGCACTTGAGGTTTGCTTGAGGTAACACGCGGCGACGCGACAGGCGATTTGCCGAACGCGCCCAATTAACGCCGCTCGCTCGGTGGTTGAGATTGCGCCGCGCGCATCCAGCAGATTGAACAGGTGCGAACACTTCAGACAAAGATCGTATGCGGCTCGCACGGGGAACCGTCGCTTGAGCTCGGACTTCTTGCGCGGATAGCCTTCAATCAGGCGAAGGGCCTCCCTTTCGGTGAGATCGAACATCTGGCGTGTGATTGTGACATCGGCGAAGTCAAAGCTGTACGCCGAGAATTGTTCTTCTTCCGCCAGGCGAATCTGGCCATAGGTGCGCTCGGGCGTCCATTGAATATCGAAAATACTTTCGACATTCTGCAAGAATGCTGCGATGCGCTCGAGTCCGTAGGTCAGTTCAACTGAGGCTGGGTCCAGGTCAATGCCCCCCGACTGTTGGAAATACGTGAACTGAGTGATCTCGAGTCCATCGAGAAGAACTTGCCAGCCCATTCCCCACGCGCCGAGGGTGGGCGATTCCCAATTGTCTTCTTCAAAGCGAACGTCATGAATGGTGAGATCAATTCCAATCGCCTTCAGACTGGCGAGGTACATATCCTGAATATTCGCCGACGCGGGTTTCAGAATTACTTGTAGCTGGGTGTGCTTGTAAAGGCGATTGGGATTCTCGCCGTAGCGACCGTCGGCGGGCCGACGACAAGGCTGGACGTAGCATATCTTGCACGGGTCGGGTCCAAGCACACGGAGAAATGTTTCGGGGTGCATCGTGCCGGCGCCGACTTCAACGTCGTACGGTTGTTGAAGTACACAGCCGGACTCAGCCCAAAAGTTCTGCAGCTTCAGGATGAGCTGCTGGAATGTTAATCCAGCCTTACGGTATCCATGTTTTACTTTAGCTTTCAAATTCGCTCGCTAGCATCGTCCTGATCGAAAGTTTATGTTCCGTTTCACGTTCAATAATGTCCAGCACATCTTCGAGTAACACTTTCAATTCGGAATCGCTCGGCGGATTCTGAGCTAATACTTCCATTTTTTCCGCCAGCATTCTCCGCCCAAGTTGAAGCATCGCAGCAGGTGCCTGACGTCCGCCGATTCTGCAATCCGGGCAAACAAATTCGCCGTTTTGCATAACCCATGCCGTCCGGGTTCCATATTCCCTCCCGCAATTCTGACATCGATCGAAACTAGGCAGCCATCCAGCAAGCCGCGTGGACCAAAGTGCGAAGTACGTCAACGGCATCCAAATTCCCTTGCCCGAAGAAATTTCGCGCGCCGCTACAAGTATCAGCCGGAATACCGGGTCCGTTGCTTCCCGCTCGGGCAGAACCAATTCCACAACCTGACTGATGAGCGCCAGCGCAAGATTCTTTTTGTAGTCCTTCTGCGCTTCATAGAAGGACTCCACCATTTCGCACTGGCTGATACGAACCAAATCGCGCGTTTCGCGCTCGTAAAACCAGATGCGCACGTGAGAGAGCGTTTCGAGCGTCGAGCCGAATTGGCTTTTGGTGCGCCGCGCTCCGCGAGCCACGCCTTTGAGTCTGCCTTCATTGCGAGACAGAAAACTAACCAGTCGATCCGCTTCGCCAAGCGGAAAGCTGCGAAGCACGATTGCCTCAGACTCCCTTAGCGGCATTGAGTTGTCGGCGCGCCGACCAGACGCGAAAAGAAAAATCTCATTACTGAAACACGAGAAACTTTTTTATCACAGCGCAGGTAGAGACGCAAACAAGAAGCGCGGGTTTGCGATAAATAATTTGAAGCGGTTACTGGAGCGATGGATTTGAACAAATAAGACGGGTTCGTCGCAGCGCGCGCTTTGCAAATCCTGCTGAGTTCGCTAGAGTGCAGAGCATGGCAGCGAATATTCGGCCAAGCATTGACGTCGTCGGAGTGGGCGTAAATGCCGTGGATACGCTCATTCAGCTTCCGCGTTTCCCTGCTTCCGATTCCAAGTTGGAGTTCTCGTCAAGTTCTTTGATGCCCGGCGGACAAGTTGCGTCGGCAATGATCGCGTGCCAAAAATGGGGACTCAAGACGCGATATGTTGGCAAGATCGGCGACGATGATCACGGCGAACTCCACCGAAAGGAATTCGCAGAAGCCGGAGTCGACGCCAGACTCATCCGAACGCCGGGCTGTTCTAGCCAGTCGTCCTTCATTCTTGTGGACGAGTCTTCTGGCGAGCGAACCGTGCTGTGGAAGCGGGATGAACGGGTTGCCCTGCGGCCTGAGGATTTGGAGCGCGACTGGATAGTGGGTGCGCGTGCACTACTCGTTGATGGTCACGATACGGAGGCGGCAGCGTGCGCCGCTCGATGGGCTCGGGAGTCGGGGATCCCCGTGACCGCCGACTTGGATAACATATATCCCGGAGTTGAAGTGTTACTTGAGAATGTTGATTTCATGATTAGCTCCAAAGATTTTCCTGAGCGGCTTACGGGTGAGAAGGAATTGTTGAAGTCTTTGCCGCAAGTTCAGCGTCGGTTTAAGACTCAGATCGCAGCGGCAACGTTGGGACGAGATGGAGTCCTAGCGTGGGACGGATCGATTTTCCGCTACGTTCCTGCTTACCGAGTGAACGCCGTGGACACCACAGGAGCTGGCGACATTTTCCACGCTGCGTTTGTCTGCGCACAACTTGCCGGATGGAAACTTGAGGAACAACTTTCATTTTCGTGTGCGGCGGCGGCGCTGAACTGTACAGCGCCGGGCGCACGTGGTCACATTGCAACCATCGAAGAGATTCGGAAGTTGATGTACGAGGGCGTAACACTCCCGGACGTTTTCTCGGCTCGCCGGTTCCCTGCCTGACTCTCAAATTTTCCTAGAAATGCTTTATGAGGCGGGCTTGGTCCCTTGCTTGGCGACGTAGTTTGCCATCCACTCGCCAGCTTCGCGAGTACCCAGTACGCCGCCAACATCGCGAGTCATCTGCTTGGCGGCGACCGACGCTCGAACTGCTACGCGTAGCGCGGTTGCTTCGTTTGGCCAGCCGATATGCTCAAGCATCATGGCGCTTGCCAGCACCGATGCGATGGGATTGGCGAAGTTCTTACCCGCAATATTGGGTGCGGATCCGTGTACCGGCTCGAAAATGGAGACTTGGCCAGGGTGAATATTTCCGGAGGGCGCCATGCCCATGCCGCCAGCGAGTTGCGCGCCAAGATCGCTAATGATGTCTCCAAAAAGATTGCATGTGACGACGACCTGGAATTGCGACGGATCGCGGACAACTTCCATTGCTAGGGCGTCAATGTATAGGTGACGCGATTCGATGTCGGCATATTCCTTGCGCACTTCGGCGAATACTCTCTGCCACAGATCGTGCGCGAAATTCAGAGCGTTTGATTTGTCGCTCATGCAGACACGTGTGAGCTTCTTTTTCCGAGCGTAATCGAAAGCATGGCGGATGATGCGCTCGACTCCTTTGCGCGTGTTCACGTCTTCTTGCAGGGCGATTTCGTCCGACGTGCCTTTCTTGAAGATGCCGCCGACACCGACGTAAAGGCCTTCGGTATTTTCGCGGAAAACCATGAAATTAACGTCGCGTGGAGTACGGTCACGCAGAGGAGTGAGCGAAGCATCCAGTAATTCGACCGGCCGCGCATTGACGTAGAGGTCGAGCTTGAAGCGCAGACCGAGCAGGATATCGGCAGCATGCTTATTGCTGGGAACGCGCGGATCGCCCATCGCGCCGAGTAGGACGGCGTCAAATTTCTCGCGGAGCATCTGCTCGCCTCCCTCGGGCAGAGTCGTGCCGTCGCGCAGGTAGCGGTCGGCACCCCAATCAATTTCGGTGAGTTCGAGTTTGCGACCGGAAACTTCAGCGACGGCACGGAGGCATCGCGCAGCTTCGCCGACGACTTCCCTGCCTACGCCGTCACCGGGAATGAGCGCGATGCGCTTTGGAGATTTGTCGTCACTTGCGGGAGGCTTCGACGTTGATGTCATTGAGTCAGTTCTCCGGGTAAGTCCGTTCAGGAAAGTATTTCCTTAGTTACTGTGAGCTTCTCAATGCGATCCACGAGCGGCGTGAATCCAATGCCTGGGCCTTGCGGGACGCGGATAGTCCCTTGCGGCGTTACTACCACTTCCGGCTCGATGATGTCCTGCTTCCAGTAGCGGGCGCTGGCGGAAACGTCTCCGGGCAGAGTGAAATTGGGAAGCGTGCTAAGTGCGATGTTGTGCGCTCGGCCGATGCCGGATTCGAGCATTCCTCCGCACCAAACGGGAATCGAGTGTTGCTGGCACAAATCGTGTATGCGGCGCACGCGGTTGTGTCCGCCGACGCGGCCGAGCTTGATGTTGATGATTTTGCAGGCGCCCAGTTCGATGGCGGCGCGGGCCTGTTCCACTTCATGAATGCACTCATCGAGACAAATGGGAGTCTGAAGTTTTCGTTGAAGTTCGACATGGCTGAAGATGTCGTCCCAGCCGAGCGGCTGCTCGATCATCATCAGATGGTATCCCTCGAGTTGCTGCAGAAGCGGCAAGTCGGCCAAGCGATAGGCGGAGTTGGCGTCAACCATCATCCGGATGCGGGGGAATTTTTCTCGCAGCATGCACACGGGGTCTGCGTCCCAACCGGGCTTAATTTTTATCTTGATGCGCTGGTAGCCGGCGGCGAGTTCCTTGGCAACGGCTTCATGTAACGCTTCAAGGCTCGGCTTAATGCCGATGGAAACGCCGGACGGCAATTCCTGGCGCTCGCCGCCAAGCATTTTCCAGAGTGGAAGGGATTTTTGTTTCGCTTCGGCGTCCCACACTGCAGCTTCCAGCGCGCCCTTTGCCATGTTGTGGCCGCGGACGCGGTCGAGGAGCGGCCAAATTTCGTCGGCGGAATTGAATTCGCGGTCTTTCAAAATCGGCCAAATATAATTTCGGAGTATGAGTGTTGCAGTCTCGACGGTTTCTGGACAATAAAAAGGATCCTCGCCCGCCGTGCATTCGCCCCAACCAGAAACACCATCCACTTCAACTTCGACAAGCAGAATGCGCCGATTCTGCATGCTGCCGAAGCTGGTTTCAAACGGCTGCAAAAGCGGCATGTGAATTTCGCGAAGCGTAACCCGCTGAATTTTCATTTTTTGTGCGTGCCTTCGGAAGATTGGCTCAGCAGCTCAAGGATATACCGGCCGCCCTCGGAATCTATTTCGATTGCTGTCGCGGCGTAGCCCTTTGCGAGCCAGCGCTGGAAATTTTCACGGGTCTCAGTCTGGATGCGTAATGCTTCCGCCGGATTCTCGTGCCTTAGGCGCGGCATTTCGGCGGGGATTAGGACTTCCGCGCGATCCACAGCGGGTTGCGGGGCTGATGGAGCTGCGCCATTCAACAAATTATTTACCCGCGGCGAATCGAGCCACCATTCCGCGATCAGGCGATCCGTGGGCATGCCGCCGTGCAGCGGACTGGCGGTGACTCCGTAACAATTTGGCAGATAGCGGCGCGCGATTGCGCCGAGGCGCATGAAATTCAAGTAAGCGTTTTTCACTTCAAGAGGATCGAACGTCCATTCGACGAGATGTATACCGCGTTGAAGCGCGTCCTCGCGCTGAAATAATTTGAGACGACGGCCAATTCCGCGATCGCGATAATTTTCCAATACTGCGGTCATATGAGAATGAAGGAACGAGCGTCCATCTCGAAATCCAGCGATGGCGAGAGTAAATCCGATCATCACGCCGCGATCAAACGCGCCCAGAACCTGGCCACCCGTTTCCGCGGCGACCACAAAGAGTGGCAGCGGCACATCCAATTCTGTTTTTCCCCACACGCTACGCTGGAGTTCAAAACATTCCTTGAATTCCGGCAGACCGTGACAATGACGGATGGCGATTTCAGCTGTTTGTGCTGTGCTCGTCATCGATTAGCCTTTCGCGCAAGTGCCGGCTTGAATTGACGCTCTTTGGCGCCGGTCCAGAGCGCGTCAAGTTCCGCGGCGTTGAGGTCGGTCAGCTTCTTCCCTCTAACCGCAGCTTCAGATTCCATGTCGCGGAAACGTTCGACAAATTTTCGGTTTGCGTTCTTGAGAGCGATTTCCGGATCGAGTTTCAGGAAGCGGACCACGTTGACCACCGAGAACAAGAGATCACCAGCTTCAGATTGGATTTCGGCCGCCTTTCCATTGGCGATTTCCGATTCCAACTCCAGGATTTCCTCGCGGAGTTTTTCGATCACCCCCGCGATATCGGGCCAATCGAAGCCTACGCGAGAGGCGCGTCGCGTTAGCTGGTACGCTTCCATGACGGCGGGAAGTGTCCGAGGAATTCCGCTCAATAACGATGCTGACTCGTCGTCCACTACGTCTGCGGCGCCCAATCCTCGGCTGGCGCGTTCCTGGCGACGCTCTTCGGCTTTGAGTTGCTCCCAATTCTTTAGCACCTGCGCGGCATTGTCGGCTTTATCTGCGCCGAAAACGTGCGGATGGCGGCGCACCATTTTCGTGTGTACGCGCTCGATTACATCGCCGACATCGAAGTGTCTGGCTTGCGCTGCGAGCTGGGAATGAAAAATAATTTGCAACAACAGGTCGCCCAGTTCTTCGGCGAATTTATCCGGATCGCCCGATTCCAGCGCGTCCAGCACTTCGTAGGCTTCCTCGATTAGATACGTGCGCAGCGATTCGTGGGTTTGTTCGCGGTCCCACGGGCATCCGTTCGGAGCGAGAAGACGGATCTGCAGTTCAACGAGATCCTCAAATAGTTTGCCGAAGCGGGTCCTCTCAGGACGCGACCGCTGGCGCGCGGGCTTCGTTTTCCTGCGCGCGACCTTCGGTCTTCGAGTTTTGTGTCCCTTTGGTTTCATGCCATTCCCTGCTCACAAAAAAGGATAAGTGAATCTAAGTCAGCGAGCGGGAATTGACAAGCCCGACTCGCCGAGGAGCTTGAGCGCCGCGCCCGTGTCTTGTCGCGTTACGCGGCGGATGTTAAACTAATTTCTAATCATTTCGACGTACATCGCAATTCCTGAGGGACTCCTTTGACTGAGCCGAAACACGAAGAGACTTTTAAGGTAGTTGACCGCCGACTGTTTAGCGAGAGTGGCGAACTTCGCAAGGATGTTGCCGAGCAGACCGAGCGCGAGCAGAACGCCGCGGACGCCGTTGCGGCGAAGACTAAAGCCGCGCAAGCGGCAGCTCCGGCTGCATCGAAGACGGTTGACCCCTCGGGCGCCGATGCCCAGACGACCCCGAGCGCCGCATCCGCTGCGCCCGCCGGTGCTGACGGCAGACCTTCCAACCGCAGTTTCCAGATGCTGGTGGATTTCATCGCGCGCAATGCCGCGATGCTGCTTGGCGGATACACCGACCCGCGCACCGGTCAGCCACTGCTGGATTTGGATGGCGCGCGCGAGGTAATTGACATGCTTGATGCGCTGCGCGAGACCACGCGCGGAAACCTTGGCGCCGAAGACGATAAACTGCTGCTGGATGTAATCGGCAGCCTGAAACTTTCTTTCATGGAAATTTCCAAGGCTGCGGCAGCTGCCGCCCTGAAAGAAAAAGCCAAAACGCATCCCTGATCACCCGTGCCCCAAGAAAGATTCTCCGCAATAGATAAGTTGCAGCTCACGGTGCTGGGTTCCGGCACGTCGATGGGTGTGCCGACACTGGCATGTCCTTGCCGTGTCTGCCATTCCGCTGACCCACGCGACAAGCGCACCCGCCCCTCGATCCTGCTTTCGCGCGGAGGACACAACGTTGTGATTGATACGAGTCCCGACTTCCGCGCTCAGGCGTTGCGCGAAAATATTCTCCGCCTTGACGCTGTCGTTTTCACGCACGGCCACGCGGATCACATTCTGGGCTTCGACGACATTCGCCCATACAATATGCGGCAAAAAGAACATCTTCCGGTTTACGCAGAGGAAGAAACTCTTGCAGTGCTGCGGCGGACATTCGCATATGCATTCAGCGACGCACCGGCGCAAAGCACAATTCCGCAGGTGACGCTGCATCCCATCACCGGACCGTTTGAACTGCTGGGGACGGAAATTATTCCCGTGCCGCTGGATCACGGAGGGCTACGCGTTCTAGGATTTCGCGCGGACGGCGCCGCCTATCTAACCGATTTCAACCGGCTTCCAGAACAATCGAAACCATTGCTTGCCGGACTGGATGACCTGATTCTGGACGCGCTTCGAGATACGCCGCATCCGATGCACCTTACCGTCGAGCAGGCACTCGAGATTGTGCGCGAACTGGCCCCACGTCGCGCGTGGTTCACGCACATCTCGCACGATCTAGCCCACGAAGAAACAAATGAGCGTTTGCGAAACTCGGGATTTCCGCACGTTCAAATGGCGTACGACGGACTTCGGATGGAGGTAGCGATCTAGTGGCGTTCCGCGTGGCACGCTCGGCGGCGGAGTGGCGTTCACTTGCAGCAAACTGTGCTGCAGAGAGCGCCGTGCGCGGGAGCGTCGTCTCCGTGGGCAATTTTGACGGGTTGCACATCGGACACCAGAAAATAATTCGCGCGGTGGTTGATAGCGCACGGAGCGAAAAAGCCATCGCAGCGGTAATCACATTTGATCCTCATCCACTGAAGATATTACGTCCGGGTGCAGGACCTGCGATGATTATGACCATCGCGCAGCGCGTGGCCGGATTTGCAGAATACGGGCTCGACGCGGCACTGGTGATGCGATTCGATCGCGCGCTCGCCGACCTTTCCGCGGAAGAGTTCGTGCGCAGCGTGCTGGCCGAAACGGTGTGCGCGAAGCGGATTCTGGTCGGCGCAAATTTTCGCTTTGGCTGCAAGCAGATCGGCAATGTGGACCTCCTAACGCAGCTGGGTGCGGAACACGGTATTGAAGTGGAAATCATGTCTGCGGCGGAAGTCGGCGGAAAGCCGGTTTCGAGCACCGAAATACGTCGCGCCGTGTCTGAAGGAAATATCCTTGACGCGTCCAAACTGCTTGGGCATTCATTCACATTTACGGGCAACGTTCACGCTGGCGCTGGGCGAGGCTCGAAGATCGTGTTCCCCACCTTGAATCTCGCCGTTGAGCAGGAGCTTCTGCCCGCTCGCGGCGTCTATGCGACGGAGTCGGTCATAGATGGACGCACTTTCCGCTCGGTGACAAACATCGGCGTGCGTCCGACATTTGACGGGCAGGGACTTTCCGTCGAGAGCCACTTATTCGATTTCAGCGAGACGGTTACGAGCGGTCGAATGGAAGTCCGCTTTTGGAAACACTTGCGCGACGAACGCAAGTTTGATGGCGCAGACGCGCTGAAAGCGCAGATCAGATTGGATATGTTGGCGGCCAAAGAGTTTTTCAAAGCGTAAGAAGAAGGCCGCAGGCAAGACGCGGCGGGCAGTGCGGTGTCCTATAACTCTACTTTTTAATAGTTATGTTCACTTGCCTGGTTCGGCCCCTCACAAGAGTGATTGCGCGTTTGACACAGCGCGCTTTCTTCCCTTCCAGTGTTAACGCACGCTTGACACAAATGGACAGCTGAAATATGGTCAGCGACGTTGCTAAGGGCCGTCGATTCTTCGGATTCCTCGCAATACATCCCACATGGGACGCAAAAAACCAAGCAAGTCCAAATTCACTGCCCCGGTGGCGGTAATTCCGCCGACCCCTTCCGCTCGACGGTGGCAGAAGCACGTGCTGGTGGCCGCAGTGCTAGGATTCGTTATCCTGCTCGCCTACTCAAATTCATTCCACGCGGGATTTGTCGTTGATAATCGCTATTTGATCCTTCGAGACACGCGGATTCGGGAATCTACTGCGGAGAATGTTGGGCTGATCTTCAGCCGCACGTATTGGTGGCCGACGTCTGAGACCGGACTGTACCGGCCAGCAACTACACTCTCATATCTTCTCAATTATGCCGTGCTGGGCAATGCCGACCGGCCCGAGGGCTACCACTGGCTGAATTTTCTTTTGCACTGGCTCAACGTTGTACTGGTCTATGTTTTAGCGTTGCGACTCCTTCGAAAATTTTGGCCTGCTGTTTTTGTTGCGGCGCTTTGGGCGGTGCATCCGGTCCTAACCGAATCGGTGACGAACATAATTGGGCGTTCCGACCTGATCGCTGCGATGGCCGTCTTGAGCGGCTTCTTGATGTACTTAAAAAGCACCGATACCAAAGATTGGAAACGCTACGTGTGGCTTATTGGACTAATGGCAGTAACCACGGTGGGAGTTTTTTCAAAAGAGAGCGCCGTTGCAGTTCTGGGCGTAATCGTTCTGTACGAGTTTACATTTTGGAAAGAACGGAAACAGTTCCGTGGGCTTATTCTCGGATGTGCGGCGGTTGCGGTTCCCCTGTTTGCGATGCTGTATCAGCGGGCCAAGGTTTTGGCAGCGTCACCGCCGGCGCAGTTTTCCTTCCTGGACAATCCCCTTCTGGGTGCGCACTTCCTGGCCTCGCGCCTGACGGCAATCGTCGTGTTGGCAAAGTATCTGTGGATTCTGGTCTGGCCGGCCAAGCTCTCCGCCGATTATTCTTATCCGCAGATTCCTATCGCGAGCGGGACGCTGCATGATTGGATCGCGTGGATTGCGGTGACTGCTATAGTCGTGGCCGTGGCATGGCAGTTTAGGCGCAACCGCTTTTATTTTTTCTTTGTGGCCTTTTCGTTTGTAGTCTTTGTTCCGGTGGCGAATCTACTATTTCAAACCGGCACGATCATGGCTGAACGGTTTCTGTATTTGCCATCTGTAGGGTTTGCCGCGTGCGCCGTGATGATTGTTTTCGCAATTGGCGAGCGGACACGATTCACGTTGCTTGCGCCAATCACGCTGTGCATTATCGTCGCCGCATTAGGGATGCGCACCTGGTTCCGCAACTCTGATTGGCATGACGCACTGAGTTTGGCGACTGCTTCCGTCCGCACTTCCCCAAACAGCTTCAAGACCCACTGGGCTCTGGCTGTCGCGCTCGATGAATCCGATTCGACGCACGCCAACATCGCTCAGGAAATTGAGGAAACGGACAAGACTCTGGCAATCCTTGACCCCGTGCCGGATTCACTGAATATTTCTAGTGTGTATGCCGGCGCCGGCGGCAATTACACACTGAAAGGCGATCTGTTGGTGCGGCGAGCCCCGAATGGGAAACGAGATGTGCCGCAGGAAAGTTTGCAGGCGTATCAGAAATCGCTCCAAATCCTGACGCGTGGCGCCGCCATCGACCGGACAGCCGCAGAGATATACCGGCAGCGAAAAATTGCGCGCGGAAAGCTACCGACGCAAATTACCCCGGCAGGTTTTCCGCTCCTGTATACCAATTTGGCGACGATTTACCTGCGTTTCGGAAACATTCAACAGGCGTACGACGCGGCCGTGTATGCGCGCCTTTTGAATCCGAATGTGGTTGAGCCCTACGTCCTGATGGCACAGGCGCTTGCGCCTCAAAGGCGGAAAGAGGAAGCGGCGCAGGCGCTCGTTGAAGGAGTGCTCGTCTCCGGAGAACAGGGTCTTCTAAACCCACTCGCCGTCCTCTACAAATACGGCGTGGATCCCGAAGGTTGTGGGATAACGCGGACTGCCACTGGCCCGCTTCTAAACAATAAATGTGCAGTAGTTCACAACGAAATTTGTCAGGGGTCGGCTGAATTGATGGGGCTGTACCGTCAGAATCGACGTCCAGATCTTGAAGCGGGCGCGAAATCGAAGGCCATGGAACAGTTTGGGTGCACTGCGGCTCAATTAGAAAACCACTAGGACTGACAATCGGAGCAATAACCGCCGATTTCGGTGCGCGTTACAGTGATTTTGATCTGGCAATCGTTTTCGATTTGCCGCTTTAGCTGCTCGAATAGCCGGCTTTCCACTTCCCTAACTTTCCCGCAACGCAGGCATGCAACGTGAATGTGATCGCAAGGGCCGTGGCTTTCGTAATAGTGCTGGTCACCGCGGATGTGCAACAGGTCAAGCTCGTCAATCAGACCGATGCGCTTGAGCATATCGAGTGTGCGGTAGACGGTGACGCGGTGAATGCGTGGATCAATTTTCTGCGCGCGCTCGAGGATTGCGCCGGCGTCTAGATGCTGATCGGCGTTATCCATTACCTGAATTAACACGCGCCGTTGGCGGGTAATGCGTATTCCCTTGGAGGAGAGCGCTGCCTGCAAACGTCCAGGACGCTCGTGAGCGTTTATTCTTTCGCCGCTGGAAACGCGATGAGCGCGATTGAGAGGCATGTTCCGATCTCAGATGCGCTAGACAGTTCCTAAGTATGTTGGAAAAGGCGCAGAACGTCATTGTACATGACGAGAGCAAAGACAACCAAGATGAACACGAATCCCACCTGAATGAAACGCTCCTTGGCTTTGATGCTCAAGTCATGACGCAGCGCGCCTTCAATTGCCAGCATGGTGATGTGGCCGCCATCGAGTATTGGGAACGGAAGCAGGTTTACTACGGCAAGATTCAGGCTGATTAGCGCCATCATGGACATGAGGCTGCCGAAACCTGCGCGGGCGGCGCGGCCGGACATGGTGACAATTCCAACCGGGCCCTGAACTTCCTTCAACGAAACCTTCCCAACAAAAAGCTGGCCCACCAAACTGAGCATTTGTCTGGCGAATCGCGCGTTGAACCACAAAGAAAACTCGATGGAATCGACGACGCCCATGTTCTTTTGAACCGAATCGTTGTGACGCGTAAAACCGATGGTCCACCGGACGCCGTTGCCGTCGCCGAGATCTTTATTTTCGGGTCGCACTTGGAGCTTCATGAGATGTCCATTCCGGGAAATCATGAGCTGAATCGGGTGATCATGCCGCTGTTTCACCAACTGCGTGAACTGATACCAGCTTTCGACAGGCACGTCATCGTAGGAAACGATCTTATCGCCCGGTTTAAGTCCGGAGCGTTCCGCAGGTGAACCGGGCGTTACGGTTTCAACCGTGATTTGCTCCGCCGGATAACCAAACATGTCGTACTCGTCTTGGTCTGCAGTTACGACCGTAAAGATATTCTGGCCGCCGCGGTCAATGGTGACTGGTAGCTGTGCACCGGGCAGAGCAAATCCCGTTTCCCAATGCGCTCGCTCCCACGTCGGATTCTCCGCGCCGTCAATCGCTGTAATACGGTCTCCGGGTTGAATGCCGGCACGCTCTGCGGGCGATCCTTTGAATACTCCAACAACCTCTATGGGCTTATCCGCATAAGGCGCCTGCGGACTTACGCCGCCGAAATGAATTGCGAAAATTACGATCGCTGCGATTATGTTCATCGTCGGCCCGGCCAGCGCAATCAAAGCGCGCTGCCAGCGCGGCTTGGAGAGGAATTCGTCCGGCGCGCCAGTGCGCTCTTCAGAAATATTATCGCCAGCCATGCGGACGTATCCACCAAGCGGCAAAATGCTGACGCGGTAATCCGTGGGACCACGCTTCACGCCGAACAAGCGAGTGCCAAAGCCAATTGAGAAGACGTCAACACGGACGTCGAAATATCGCGCTACGAGGAAATGTCCGAACTCGTGAATGAGCACCATGAATCCCAGTGCTATGAGCGCGCCAGATATCGAGAGAATTGTGCCTAACATCTTCTATCCTTCCCTGCCACGCGGTTCTTCGCGCGCTTTCGATTCCAATTTGTTTCGTGCTACAAAGTGTTAACGCTTTTCGACTGCGTCAGGCCGCTCGTTGCACCTTGTGAATTTCTTCCATCGCAAGGCTGCGCGCTTCGGCGTCCGCAGCCAGAATATCAGCAACGCTGCCGGGCTTCGAGCGCGGCATGCGATCCAGAACCCGCTCGATTACCTGCGCGATACCACCAAAGCTCAATTGATTCCCGAGAAATGCGGCGACCGCTACTTCGTCAGCGGCGTTCAATGCCGCCGGCAAAACTCCGCCACGGCGAGCCGCCTCGCGGGCTAGCTTCAGGCACGGATACCGCCGCGCGGAAACCTTATCGAAGTCCAACCTCTTTAGACGCCCCCAATCCAGATGCATCTCTTTCGCTTCAATGCGCTCCGGATAGGTTAGCGCATATTGAATCGGAAGACGCATATCGGTTGGGCCAAGCTGTGCCAGAACTGAACCATCTACAAATTCCACCATCGAATGAATCGTGGACTGTGGATGAATTACGACCTCAATCTGCTTCAGCGGGACATCGAAAAGCCAGCGCGCCTCGATGACCTCGAATCCCTTATTGAGCATCGTTGCCGAATCAATGCTAATTCGATTCCCCATCCTCCAGTTTGGATGCGCCAAAGCCTGTTCCGGCGTTGCCTGAGCGATTTGGGCTAGCGGCGTTTTGCGGAAAGGGCCACCGGAGGCTGTGAGCACCAGGCGTCGGACTTCGCCGTGGACCCCGCCGCGAAGACACTGGTGTATGGCGTTGTGTTCGCTATCGACGGGAAGCAGATCCACTCCGGCGCGGCGCACGGCGGCCATCACCAGTTCTCCCGCGGCGACGAGGACTTCTTTATTCGAGAGCGCCACTTGCTTACCTGCAATGATTGCCGCGTACGTTGCTTCCAGTCCAACGACGCCGACCGCGGCCGAAACCACGATCTGCGCTTCGGAGATCGTCGCTACACTCTTGTTCCCTGCTGCGCCGTATTCAATCTCAGGCAGTGGAGAAATTTCAGCGTCACGCAAACGAGAAAGTAATTCGGTGGCACGGCCGGCGTCTGCTACGGAGACAAGTTTGGGATGATGTCGTGCGATCTGGCCGGTTAGCTCTTCAAGATTTCCTCCTGCCGCGAGAGCAACGATTTGAAGGCGTTCCGGAAAAGATTCCACGACATTCAAGCACTGGCGGCCGATGGATCCCGTTGAACCGAGAATAGAAATGCTTTTCATTTGCGAAACTTGTTTCTCCAGTTCGCTGTTATTTTAATGCGTACGGTCGGCCAGCCAGTTGAAATAATACCAAACGACTGGCGCGGCGAGCACCAAAGCGTCAATACGGTCGAGCATTCCCCCATGCCCCGGCAACAGCGTCCCAGAATCCTTCATGCCTGCGCTGCGTTTGTATGACGACTCCAGAAGGTCGCCTGCCTGGCCGGCAATATTCGCCAGCGCGGCCATCGCAATTAAATGCCGGACGGGCACTTCAATGATCCATCGTTGGGCAATAATCGCCACCAGTACGGAGCCGATTAAATTTGCAGCAGCGCCCTCCCACGTTTTCTTTGGACTCAGCGTGGGCGCCATTCGGAAGCGTCCGATCGAACGACCCACGAAGTATGCCGCCGTATCACCTACCCAGACCAGCACCAGCGTAAACAGCAAGAGTTTGCGACCGCTAATTCCGATGCCGTCCAGGCGCACCACGGCCGAAAACGGAAACACAAGGAAAATTAGCGCCGCGGAACTTACGGAAAGACCGCCCAGTGATTCCTCAACTGGCTGGCGTCCGAATAAGATTATTCCCGTGGCGCCGATTACGAACGCCAGCAGTATCAATTCGATAGAGAATGCTTCCGCGGCTTCCGGCACGCGAGTTAACAGAAGCCCGCCGGAGAGCACGCGCGTTTGCTCAATGGAAGCCAGCCACTGTGTGAAAAATATTGCGATGGCGCAGAAACCGGTCCAGACCCTGTAACCGCGAAAACCAGCGTGCTCACCGATCGCTAGAAACTCAAGCAGCGCAAGCAGCACGACCATTGTCGCCGCAACCGTGACTACAGAAGAGGGCGCCCACCATACCGTGGCCACCACGGCGGGAATTAAGACGGCAGCAGTCAGAATTCGTTTTAGTGTCATCGGGCGCGTCGAAACAATGTCAGTATCTTCGCAAACTTACGAAGTCACGGCGCTAAATGGTGCGTGAATTTCGGTTCTGAGGGAATGTATCACGGTACCGCGCAATTTCCGGAATGCTCGAGCCGGAAAATAAAGGCACTTCGGAAGAAAGGCCGATCGGCGAATCATGCGGACATCGCCGCGTCAGCTAACTAGGTGGCGTCCTCGGGAAGATCGGTAGCGAGTCCACCGTAACGGCGCTCGCGCTTCTGGAATTCCACCAGAGCTTCCAGCAATCGAACGCGTGAGAAATCCGGCCACAAGGTTTCCGTAACGTAGATTTCGGCATAGGCAATCTGCCACAGCAGAAAATTGCTAACGCGCATTTCCCCGCTGGTGCGGATCAGTAGATCGGGATCCGGCAGTCCTGCCGTGTACAAATTGTCGGAAATCATTTTCTCGTCCACAGGCGCGTGCGTCGCGCCATTACTCCGGACGCGGTCAAAAATGGCGTTAAAAGCGTCAACCAATTCCGCTCTTCCGCCATAGTTCAGCGCAACGGCGAGCTTCATTCCTGTGTTTCCAGCGGTCAACTCCATCGCTTTGCGCACATCCTCGCGCACCGCTTCTGGAAGCTGTTCTAGGCGGCCAATCACCAGCATGCGGATGTTGTTGCGATGAATTTCCGGCAATTCCTGTTTCAGATATTCACGCAGTAGGCGCATCAGGAAATCAACTTCCGGCTGCGGCCTGCGCCAATTTTCCAGAGAGAAGGCGTACAGGGTGAGCGTTGGAATTCCCATCCGCGCACATGTTTCGATGACTTGGCGGGCTGAACTTGCACCCGCACGATGACCGGCAATACGTGGAAGATGGCGGCGCTTCGCCCAGCGGCCGTTGCCATCCATAATAACGGCGATGTGCTGGGGCAAACGGGTGGGGTCGATCTGCGCGAGCAGGTCAGTTTCGTCGCGTTGTTGCGATTCCAGAAGTAGTGTAGCCATTCCAAACCAGCGGAAATCAGCGAGCTTCTTTACACGGCAAAGTTAGCACACGACTTGAACGTGCGCAATGCACGGAGTTTCAATATGTAACGTCAAAGTCCTGGAACGCCCCCCAGAAAAAAGGAAGCGTAGATGAGCACGAGTGTGAGAGCAATCATCACGATACTGGTGGTCCACGCGATCACGCTGAAGGTCGTGGAATTCGCATAAGTCCCCATCAGATCTTTGCGACTGGAAAGCAGCACGATAAAGATCAGGACAATGGGCAGCCAAATTCCATTCCCAACTTGAGAAAAGAACAGAATTTTCAGTAACGGCGCGCCCGGAATAAGAATCAATCCCGCGCCCACGACGATAAGAACCGTATAGAGCCAGTAAAAGATAGGCGCGTCCTTGAATTTATGATCAATGCCCGCCTCAAATCCCAAACCTTCGCAGATTACGTGCGCCGTGGAAAGTGGAAGGATGGAAGCCGCAAAGAGCGAAGCATTCAGCAGACCGAATGCAAAAAGCAAACTTGCCCAACGCCCGGCCATCGGGCGCAGAGCCTGCGCGGCCTCCTTCGCGTCGGCTATGTCATGATGTCCCGCCACAAACAATGTTGCAGCGGTGCAGACGATAATAAAAAACACGATGATCATGCAGCTGATGCTACCCACCAGTACGTCTGCACGTGCCTGCGGATATTGACGCGGCCCGACTCGCTTTTCGACGAAACCCGCCTGTAGATAGAAGAACTGCCACGGCGCGATTGTTGTGCCGATCAGTCCAATTAAGGTCAGAAGATATGGCGCATTGAATTGGAAACTCGGAACCACAAGACTCTTCGCCGCCAGAAGCCAATCCGGCTTGGCAAGCACGGCTGAAACGATGTAGGCCACGTAAAACAGGCAGGCAATTAAGAATATCTTCTCAACTTGACGCGCAGTGCCCCGCATTACCAGAATCCACACCATGATTGCGGCGACAGGAACGGCGATATATTTGCTGATGTGAAAGATTTCCATCGCGGCGGCGACGCCTGCAAATTCGGCCACAACGTTCATCAAATCCACCACAAAGCCCGTGACCATTACGAAGAATGTTGAGCGGAATCCGAATTCTTCGCGGATTAGATCGGAAAGCCCCTTACCGGTGATGACTCCGAGCCGTGCGCACATCTCTTCCGTCACGTAGAGCGCGATCGTCATCGGGATCAGGGACCAGAGCAGCGCGTAACCGTACTTCGCGCCGGCGATGGAGTACGTCGAAATTCCGCCCGCATCGTTATCTACATTCGAGGTGATGAACCCCGGCCCCACCACGGCCATGAACAATGCCAGCCGCCGCCAGAGTACACGCGTGCTTCGCGGCCAGCGGTTCAGCCGCTTTCGCAGCGCTTCCATCCTCGGAGTGAGAGTCTTCAGATCCATAACAAAACCGTCTTACGGGAAAACTTGCTCCTTAATTTCGCGTTACACTTTTGCGGCCAGGCGCGTTACCACGTCATCCACCGTGATCGCACCGATGGGCACTCCGCTCTCATCCACTACGCCGAGAACGCGCAGATTGTATTTATCGAATAGCTCGAATACTTCTTTTTCATTTGCATCGGGAGGCAGATGCAGAAGCGGCTCGGACTTGAGCGAGTTCATGGTCTGCCCGGTTGTTGCAAGAAGCAGCCGGCCCGTTGGTACGATGCCGGTAAATTTCGCGTCGAGATCGGTGAGGAACACCGCGTCAAGTTGTTCGAGATCCGACTCATTGGATCGGATCCACTCGATCACTTCTTCGCGCGTAGCGGTTTCACCAACCAGCATGAACTGCGTGTTCATCATGCCGCCCGCTGTATTCTGATCGAACTTCATCAGTGCTCGGACGTCGCTTGCTTCGTGGTGCGGCATTTCCTCAAGCAGTCCCTTCGAAGTCTCAGGCGAAAGTCCCGCAAGCAGATCGGCGGCCTGATCGGGCGCCATTTCTTCAATGATGTCCGCGGCTCTCTCCGGATCCAGTTTCTCTACGATTTGCTGACGCAGGCGCGAGTCGAGTTCCGCCAGTGTTTCCGCGGCGCTTTGCTCGTCGAGAGAGTCAATAATGGATTGCCGCTCTTCGGAAGACAGAGCTTCCAAAATGTCAGCGAGGTCAGCCGGATGCAAGTGCGCCAGCTTCTGATGCGAAACGCGCAACTTGATGCGCCGCAATGGGTCCGGCTCAATCAAATTTACGAATTCCCAGCGAATCATTCGCGCGGGCAGTTTGTCCTGCAGGCGGCGAATCAGCGCGGGCGACGCAATGCCCTGAAGCAGCCGGCCAACGGCGCCGGTAACGCCTACGTCCGCCTGGCTGACGCGCAATTCGACGCAGTCGTTGATGTGGTGCTCGGCGAGGTCGAGATCGTTGACGCGTACGACTTTGCGGCCGGCGGTATCGATAATTTGCTGATCCAACAAATCTTTCTGCACGGCCAGCCAACCTTCATTGGCGTGATATTCCTCGAGCGCTTTTTCACCAACATTCAGCTTGATGCTTCCCGGCACGACAAATGCCACCTGGTCGTACCGCGCCACGAGCGGCTGATATTTCCCGCGTCCCAACAGATATCGTGCCACGCGATTTGGCTGGTCCGCCGGTTCGATGAACAATTCGCGCACGCGGCCGACAAAATTTCCGTGTACGTCGTAAGTCGCGGCGCCCAATAGTTCGGTGGCGTGCAGCATAAGCCAATCTCCTTCCCTTTAAATGTCTTAACGGCGCGAAGGTGGCAAAATATCGGCACCAGCGCACAAAAAACCCGCTGGCAGGAATCGAGCCCGGCCGCGGGTGTTTTGGGAACCCACTTTTGCTGCGGCTATTCGGGCCGGACTCCTGTTCCTACAGGCTGCGTCGGAGAAAACCGACTCACGCCATCCTCATGACGCTCGCGAAGCGTCCGACCCACTAATGGCACTACCCCCTCCGAGCGAATCGGACGCGACGGGGGCTCCTTTTCTTCGGCGTAAATCATTCGAGCAATAAAACCTCGTTGTCGTTGTTAAATCGTTCTGCGAAGTTTGTCAAGAAGAGAATGGCGTTTTTAGAAAGATAATTTACTAACGCGAAGCGATTTAGCGCCGGGATGTTCGCTCATGGCTCGACGACGTTGCGCAATGGTCGAGAGTTCAGTGTTAATTGCTTGTGTATGGACGCAACGATTCGCAATGGCCGCGCCCATCCGGCACAGCTACATTGATTTCTGAAATGCGCGGTACCGACGACGGCTAATTGAGCGCGTCTCCGGTATTAATCATCTATGACTAACAAACTCAAGCGACTGGCCACTTCTGTATCAGTGATCATCGTGACCGCATTCCTGATCCGGCTGACGTATGCCTGGTTCGATTCACTTGGCAGACCGATTCCGGAGGAGTTCAGTTGGGAAACCGGACGCATCGCTAGGTCCATCGCACTCGCCAAAGGATTTGCTAATCTCTATCCGGGAGTTGAGACGGGGCCGACGGCAATTTTGTCGGGACTGTCGGGCCTGTTTCTTTTGTGCCGTCAGCAACGGGAAATATCCCTTCCAATCGCTATCGTACCGTTGGTATACCCAATGATTTACTAGGTGACCATCCATCGTTGCGGTACCGGCACCCGATGGATACTGTGCTGATTGTAATGGCGGCCTTCGCAATCTGTAACGCTGTGGCGGCATTGACTCGCCGCCGAACTGTACCCGTTGCAACTTCCCAACTTGTCATCGACGTGCCTGAATCACGCTAAAGCCCATTTATAACAGCTCTGGAAAACAGCGGCGGCGTTCCTCGCGGACGTGACCCCACCTGGGGCGTGACCGCTGAGCCATCCTTCTCGTCGTCGCATCACTTCAACCTTGAACGTCGCGCGAAAACCATGTGGGGTATTCCTGAGACGACGCCCGGAGCGAGTTGTGCCACTGATACGCCCTTGCGGCGGCAATTCTCAACGTGCAACAGCAGATAGTTTTTCGTGATGTATTCGGAGCGCGAAAATCCTAACGCGTTCGCAGCACGGTCAATCGCAGCAGTTGGCCCTTCCAGTTCCAGATAAACACCGATCGGCGTTTCGTCCAATTCGATATGCAGTCCAGCGGCCCAACGCGCCGCACGCGGCAGCGCAAACGTCGTTCGATACTTCTCGTAGCGGAACCACCCGCGCAGTCCTAACGCTTCCAGAATGCCGCGCATCGCTGCATCGTCGGCGACCACCACTTCTCTTTCATCGCGAACCTTGAAGCGCGCTTCTTTCTGCGGCTCTCCCGGTCCTTTGTACGTAAGCACAGTGCGCGTAGCGCTCTTGGGATTTGTGCCCCCCGCCGACTCAATCCGCACCCGCAGCAACTGTCCGTGACGCGCGAATCCGCCGTCCGGCGTGTCGAAAAGTATGTTTAGTTCGTGGACGCGCCCGTCCTTGCCGCCCACTTCGCGACGCACCACCTTAGCGCCCAGCTTGGCGATTTTCTTGCGCGCCGCCGCCACGCTCGTCATCGAAAGCTTCACTTCAATCTCGCTTGGAATGGATTCTCCTTCGCCGAGTTAGCGGCATAAAAAGAGCTGTGCGAATATTCGGCACTCGCACTAGTATAATGCCCCTGCGCGCTAACAAGCCAAATCATGTCTGAACCCACGACACCGCTGATGCGGCAGTATCAAGCAATTAAGACGCGCTACCCGCACGCCCTGGTGCTGTTCCGGCTTGGCGACTTTTACGAAATGTTTCACGAAGACGCGATCGTCGCCTCGCGTGAATTGCAGATCACGCTGACTTCGCGAAACCGCGAAAAGGGCAAGCCGATTCCAATGTGTGGAGTGCCATATCACGCCGCGGAAAACTACATCGCTCGGCTCATCCGCGCCGGATTCAAAGTGGCCATGTGCGATCAAATGGAAGTCGCCGGGCCCGGTAAAACACTCGTGCGTCGTGAAGTTACGCGCGTCATTACTCCCGGCACCGCAATGGACGCGCAACTTCTTGAACCTGGCGAAAATAACTTTCTCGCTGCCGTTTCCTATGCGCCGCAGGGCGGACATATCGGCGTTGCCTGGGTCGATATTTCCACGGGTGAGTTCAGCGCAACAGAATTTGCGGGTGCGGACGCCGAAAACAAACTGAAAGATGAAATCCAACTTCTGCGCCCGCGCGAAATTCTGCTGGAACGCGCGACCGACTTATTTGCGGATTCCGAAACTACTGGTCCCGGGACGAAATTCGCCTCCCGCATGGAAATCCGCGACGGCGCTATTACACGGTTGGAAGACTGGGTTTTCGCCCACGACTATGGCCAACGCATGTTGACGGAACAATTCAGCGTGGCAGGCCTGGAAGGATTCGGACTTGCTGACCATCAGGCCGCCGCGACGGCGGCAGGCGCTATTGTCCACTATCTTCGCGAAACATCTGTGATGGGAAACGGGACAAAAAGCGCCGGGCACGCTCTGCAACATCTCAACAGCATCCGTCTCTACCAGCAGCAGGATGCGCTTGGAATTGATGGCGTGTCGGTGCGGAATCTTGAGCTTGTCACACCAGCGTTTGCAGATGAAGCGTCATCCGGCCATCCGACGACCCTGCTCGCGGCGTTGGACGAGACCGTGACAAGCATGGGCGCTCGCCTTTTGCGTTCGTGGATTTTGCGTCCGCAGCTCTCCGTCGTAGAAATTGAGATGCGGCTGGACGGCGTTGACGCGATGAAGTCCCACACTGTCCTGCGCGAAGAAATTCGCGAAACGCTAAAGGGCGTGATGGATCTCGAGCGCATCACGAGCCGAATCACGCTGGGTCAGGCAACACCTCGTGATTTAACGGCTTTGCGTGCTTCGCTTGTGCGCGTGCCGCTCGCCCGCGGATTTCTCTCGAATTGCACGGCCGCCCGTTTGTCCGAATTGCGCGAGCAAATGGATGAGATGAGAGATGTGGCGGAGCGCATCGAAGCAACGCTCGCGGATGACCCGCCTGCTCAAGCGACTGAACCCGGAGTGATCCGCCGCGGATTTCTTGTTGAACTGGACGACCTGCGCGACCTAGGTCAGCGGGGCCGTCAGTTCATCGCCGCGATGGAGGACCGCGAACGCAAGCGCACCGGCATCGGATCGCTGAAAATTCGCTACAACCATGTCTTCGGCTATTACCTGGAAATTTCCAACGCGAACGCTTCGCTCATTCCCTCCGACTATGAACGCAAGCAAACGCTGGCGAATGCCGAACGATTCACTACTCCAGAGTTAAAAGATTACGAGCGCAAAGTTTTGGAAGCCGACGATCGCATTTCGGAAATCGAACGCAGGTTATTTGCTGAGCTTCGAGAATGGGTTGCCGTGCAGGCACCGCGCTTACGACGTACCGCTGCGGCCATTGCCCAGCTCGACGTACTGGTGAATCTCGCCCGTCTTGCAGCAGAACGCAATTACGCTCGTCCTCAGTTCGTCGAAGACGGCGAGATGATGATTCTTGCGGGGCGCCATCCGGTAATTGAGCAGTTGCTCGAAGAACGCGGCGAACGCTTTGTGCCGAATGATTTGTATCTGAACGATTCCGACCAGCAAATCCTACTCATCACCGGACCGAACATGGGTGGTAAGTCCACCTATTTACGCCAAACTGCGCTGATTGTCATCATGGCACAAATCGGTTCGTTCGTTCCCGCAACGCAAGCCCGCCTTCCGATCACGGATCGCATTTACACGCGCATCGGCGCGTCGGATAATCTGGCGCGCGGTCGCTCGACATTTCTGGTTGAAATGAGCGAGGTCGCCGCTATTCTGAATACTTCCACGTCATCGAGTCTAATTCTGTTGGACGAAGTGGGCCGCGGCACAGCGACATTCGACGGGTTGAGCATCGCCTGGGCGGTCGTCGAACATTTACAATCGGAAACGCACGCGCGAACTCTTTTCGCCACGCATTATCACGAGCTTACCGAGCTGGCAGAACTCTTGCCCGGAGTGAAAAATATTCACGTTGCCGTACGGGAAACTCCCACCGGAATTGTTTTCTTGAAACACGTTGAAGCTGGCAGCGCGGATCGCAGTTACGGAATTGAAGTGGCGCGACTAGCAGGCCTTCCGCGCAAAGTGATCGAGCGTGCCCGCGAAATCCTTCTTCGCCACGAACGCAGTGAGCACGAACTCAGCGAGAAATTATCGCCGGGCCCGTCAAATGGCTCGACGGCCGCGCAGCAGCCGATGTTTACTCCGATTGATCGCGAAGTGCTCGAAGCTTTACGCGAGGCAGACCTCGATAATCTGAAACCGCTGGACGCGCTCAACCTGCTCGCTGAATTGAAGAAGCAAATCACATGACACGCTCGAGCCCTAATAAATCCCTCACAGTGATCGGGCTAATGTCGGGCACCTCCGCCGACGGAATCGATGTTGCTCTCGCGCGGATTTCGGGCGCGCCGCCGAATTTACGCGCGAAGATCGAGCAGGCCACGTCAATTCCCTTTCCGCGCGATGTTCGCGAAACAATTTTGCGTATCGCGAATGGCGCGCCGTCATCTTCCGCTGAAATCAGTGAACTGAACTTTGTACTTGGAAATCTCTTCGGCGATGCGGTAATTAGAGCCTGCCGACGATTCCGCGTTCCTCCTTCCAGAGTGGCGCTAATCGGTTCGCACGGACAGACAATTTTTCATCAAGGAAGTCCGAGTCGAGTTCGTGGAACGCTCCGCCCCGCCAGCACACTACAAATCGGCGAGCCTGCGATTATTGCCGCGCGAACTGGAATCACTACCATAGGCGATTTTCGTTCAGCAGATATGGCCGTCGGCGGCCAAGGCGCGCCGCTGGTGCCGTTTGTGGACTACCTGCTCTATCGCGACGCGAAAATCGGCCGCGCCGCCCTCAACATCGGCGGCATCGCGAACGTCACAGTAATTCCTGCACGGGCGAAAGCGGAAAACGTCTTCGCGTTTGACACCGGTCCCGGCAATATGATTATCGACTCTCTCATGCAGCACTTTTCGGACGGAAAAGTGCGCTATGATGACAATGCGGAATTCGCGATCACGGGGGCGGTTTCGCCTGAACTGCTCGACTTGCTCCTGGCCGATCATTACTTCCGACTTCGCCCTCCGAAATCCGCCGGCCGCGAACAGTTTGGCGTGGCCTACGCGAAAAAGCTGATCGAGTGGGCTGCCAAGCACCGTGTGCGGACAGCAGATCTGGTTCGCACAGCAACAGTATTTGCCGCTCTTTCGATTGTGGACGCATGGCATCGCTTCGTCGCGCCGCGCGCGAAAGTAAATCAGTTAATCGTCGCCGGTGGCGGCGCGCACAATCCGCTAATCATGGCGCAACTCGCTGCCGCACTCGACGGAATCGAAGTCAAAACGTCCGCCGCGCTTGGCGTGCCGGAGGATGGCAAGGAAGCGTTCGCCTTCGCAATTCTCGCCTACGAAACTTTTCACGGCCGCCCGGCGAATCTGCCGTCCGCCACGGGTGCGAAGCGCCGGGCCATTCTCGGTAAGGTCTGCTATGCGCCGCCTCGCTAATCGCGCCGAATTGCGCCCGCGCTTCTTGTTAATCGCAGTTCTCGTCGGCCTCTTCGCGAGTTGTGGCCACGCGCCACCTGAGGCACCCGGCACAATCACTTTTCTAATCGAAACCATGCCCGCGAATCTCGATCCGCGCATTGGCACCGACGCGCGCTCCGCCCAACTCAGCAGCCTGCTCTTCAGCGGATTACTCGAACGCGACGCGACCATGAATGTTCGCGGCGATCTCGCCGACCGATGGGAGGCGCCCGACCCTAAAACTTACGTTTTCCATTTGCATAGCGGCGTAAAGTTCAGCGACGGCCGCCCGCTTACTTCTTCCGACGTGAAATTCACTTTTCAATCCATTATGAATGGAATTTCCGGCGCAACAGGAACCAACCAAAGCCCAAAGCGCGGCGCATTTCGCGCAGTGCAAAGTATTGACGCGCCCGACGCCCAAACCGTAATTTTTCATCTCAGCGAACCTAACGCATCGTTTGCCTGGAGCTTGGTGCGCTCTGCCGTGGGAATTGTTCCAGCGGGCTCAGGCTCGGATTTCGCGCAGCATCCAGTTGGAAGCGGTCCATTTCGATTTGTCAGTTCCCTTCAGGATGAAGAGATCATCTTCGAGCGCAACAATCAGTATTTCCGCGGCCCATCCCAAATTGGGCGCGTCCGCTTTCGCGTTGTGCCCGAAGCAGTTGTCCGCGCGCTCGAGCTGCGTAAAGGTACGGCCGACCTCGAGCTAAATTCGTTCACTCCGGACATGGTTCCGGTTCTTGCTAAACAGTCTGATTTGGCGGTGAGCGAAGAGCCTGGCACACTTTTTTCCTACATTTCATTCAACTGTGAAGATCCCGCGCTCGCGCGTCGCGAAGTGCGCCAGGCTCTCACCTACGCCACCGATCGCGCCACACTTGCCCGCACGTTGATGCGCAATCAGGCGCGCGTGGCCGTCGGGCCGCTGCCTCCAAATAACTGGGCCTACGAACCAAATGTTCCGCAATATGAATTCGACCCGGCCAAAGCGGAATCGTTGTTGGATCAGGCCGGCTTTCCCCGGCGCGGCGATCCGCACACCGGCACGCGATTCACGATCACGATGAAATCCTCCACGGATCCGCTGGCGCGTCTGCTGGGCGAGGTTCTGCAGGACGAATGGAAGCGCATCGGCGTGGATCTTGAATTGCGGCCGCTGGAATTCGCCACGTTTTATACGGACATCACGAAGGGAAATTTCCAGCTTTACACTTTGCGATGGGTCGGCGCCAACAATGATCCCGATTTCTTCGAGTACGCGTTTGGCTCTCACAAAATTCCGCCAGCCGGAGCAAATCGAGGTCGCTACCGCAACGCGCAGCTCGATGCCCTGGTCGACCAGGCCCGCGTCGAACCCGACCGCGAAAAGCGCCGCGCTCTATACAGCCAGGTGCAGCAAATCATTAGCACGGATCTTCCCTATTTGCCGCTCTGGTTTCAGGACAATATTTCCGTCCATCGCCGTCGCATCGAAAATATTCTGCTCGGCCCGGGAGGAGACTACGATTTCGTGGCGGGTGCTGTGGCGAAATAAGCCCGCTGCACCAAATATTTATGATTCTAGCGCCGCGCGAATGTCCGCTTCGCTGATAGTTCCTTCGCGCACGATGCGCCAGCTATTAATCCTCACATCTACGATTGTGGACGCCAGCGTCGCGCCCGTCTCGCCCGAATCGAGAATCAGCGGCAGACGATCTCCCAACTGTTTCACAAGCTGGTCGCTATGTGAACACGGCGGAAATCCGGAAATATTCGCGCTGGTTCCAGTGACCGGCCCTTCAAGCATTTCAATCAGCCAGGTAACTACTTTCGAGTTGGGCCACCGCAGCGCAACACGTCCCGTGTTTGCAGTCACCTTCAATGGCAACCGGTGCGACGCGTCCACGACCAGCGTAAGCGCGCCGGGCCAGAATTTCCGCGCCAGCTTTGGAAATATTTCGGGCAGATCCCGCGCCAGTCCGGCAGCTTGTTCGATTGAATTCACCAGGATCGGAAGAGCGCGAGTATCAGGACGGCCTTTGATTTGATAAATCTGCTCGACAGCGGCGAGGTTAAAAGGATCCGCCGCCAACCCGTAGTAAGTATCCGTAGGAACGCCGATGACGAGCCCGCGCTGAATAAAATCGCAGGCATAACGCAGAGCGGCAACGTCTGGGGCTTCCGCGGAGATTTTCAAAAGCTCAGCGCCCACTGGTTGCGCCTTTCCATTTCAAAAAGCGCCCGGAGAAACACGGGACAATTCTTGAGTTCACTTTCCGCAAACTATCACAGCGATTCAGCGCGCGCAAGATAACGAATTGCTCCTCCGAAATCGAACAGCCGTACGATTCCCAATTCTTATTCTGAACCTGGCTTTACCGCTTCCGCGGTGTTTGTTAGGCTGCTCACATGACACGCGCGCCACGGTCTCCACGTTCTTCGCCGCGCAACGTAAGCAGCACGTCAACTGGACGTCAACCGGAATCCATATCCGCGCGCGAAAACCACTGGCTGAAGCGATTCCGAATCGCGCTCGCCGGACCGCCCGCATCCGGCGAAATAACCCTCGGTATCGAAGGCGTCCGGCTCGTTGAAGAAGCTCTGCGGTCCAACATCAAAGTCGAAGCGGTGCTGGTAAGCGAATCCGGACGTAAACATTTGGCTCGCATTATTCCGGGTATTGGACGCGAGACGCGTCTGCTGGCAACCAGCGATGCCCTCTTTGCAAATCTCGCCGCGACGGAAACTACCCAGGGAGTGGCGGCAATCGTTTGGCCGCGGCGCGCCACGCTGGACGATCTGTTCGGCGGACACAATTCCGCAAAAGCCATCGCGAAAGTTAGTAACTCCACTCTAATCGTCGTGTTGGTCGGCGTTCAAGATCCTGGAAACGTTGGCACGATTCTGCGAACTGCCGAAGCATTTGGAGCAACCGGCGTGGCTGCATGCCGTTCAAATGGTATCGGCACCGCACACGTTTTTTCTCCGAAGGTCGTCCGCGCTTCGGCCGGTGCTGCCTTTCGGCTGCCAGTCGCTGAGGGGATTTCAACTGCAACTCTTCAAAGGCAGCTGCGCGCGTCCGGCGTGCGCATGTTAGCGGCTACATCTTCGCCATCCGACAGTTTGGTGGTTACACCGTGGCAGGCAGATATGAGTGGTGCCATTGCAATTTTCATTGGCAACGAAGGCGCCGGGTTGCCCCTGGAGGTTGTCCAGACAGCCGACGTGCGCGTTCGCATCCCGCTGGCCACGGCGCGCGGGTTGGAAAGTGAAAGCGTAGAATCTCTGAACGCGGCATCTGCTGCGGCAATTCTTCTCTACGAAGCCGCGTCTCAGCGCGGCGGCTCAGCATCAAACTCGACGAACGAAAACATGAACATCCGGCGGCCGGCGGAATTTGAATGAGTCTCTTCCCCACTCTCGATCCAAATGACGAGCGCGGCGTTTCGTCCCGTCAACATTTGCGGGAAGAAGCGCCGCAAGGCGCACGTCCGCTCGCGGATCGCATGCGCCCGCGCACGCTGGATGAATGTGTCGGCCAGGAAGCATTGCTCGGCCCCGGCGGCCCCTTAAGAACGCAAATCGAGCGCGACAACATCGGCTCGATGATTCTTTGGGGACCTCCTGGATGCGGCAAAACAACTATCGCGCGAATAATTGCGCGCGTCACTCGCTCGGAATTCGTTTCGTTCAGCGCGGTGCTCACGGGTATCAAGGAAATCAAAGAAGTAATGGCCGAAGCCGAACGCGGCAGCCGCTCCGGACGCCGCACCATAGTGTTCATCGACGAAGTTCATCGCTTCAATAAATCTCAACAGGACGCGTTTCTGCCGCACGTGGAAGCCGGCAATATTATTCTCATCGGCGCCACCACAGAAAACCCATCGTTCGAGGTAATTTCTCCGCTTCTTTCGCGCACTCGCGTGTACGTCCTGCAAGCATTGAGCGACGAGCAAATCTTCACGCTTCTGCAGAGAGCGCTCTCGGATTCCGAACGCGGCTTGGGTGGCGAAAATATTTCCGCGGCAACCGAAGTATTGCAGCGCATCGCCACGATGGCGAACGGCGACGCGCGGGCGGCGTACAACACGCTGGAAGCCCTAGTTCGTAGCGCCACGCAGGACTCAGAAGGCCGCCGCACGCTTACTGTCGACTTGTTAGAGCAAACTCTTCAGCGGAAATTTCTCACTTACGATAAGTCCGACGAGGAGCATTACAATCTCATCTCCGCTCTGCACAAGTCCGTCCGGAATTCCGACGCCGACGCAACTCTGTACTGGCTCGTACGCATGCTGGAATCCGGCGAAGATCCGCTCTATGTGGCGCGCCGACTTGTCCGGATGGCAAGTGAAGACATCGGCCTCGCCGAACCAGGTGCGCTTGCCGTTGCAATCGCTGCCATGCAGGCCGCTGATTTCGTCGGGCCGCCGGAAGGAAATTTGGCGCTCGCGCAAGCCGCCGTTTATTTAGCACTCGCGCCAAAATCGAATGCACTGTACCTGGGCTACGGCCAGGCATCGAAAGATTTGCAAGAAACGCGCGCGGAGCCCGTTCCTCTCCACCTCCGCAACGCCGTCACCGGCCTGATGAAAAACGTGGGTTACGGCCGCGGATACCAATATGCCCACGACTTCGACGACAAGGTCACGAACATGTCCTGCCTACCCGATTCGATTGCAGGACGCAATTACTACGCGCCGACGGATCAGGGATTTGAAAAACGATTGCGCCAGCGCATGGAAGAAATCCGCAATCTGAAAGTGGCAAGCCCTAAAGCTAACGCATCTCACAAACCAACAAAGCCATGATCCGCGCTCTCCAAACCAAAATGCGGAACCACTCCGCCTGTTATGAAATCTCAGTGATCCTCATTGCCGTCTGCTTCACCGTCAACGTGTTTGCGGGAGCGCCGGTTCATTCCGAGCAGGCCCCATCTCCACGCATCTCCGTTGACGACGACTGCACGGCAATCGCATACGCTCCCGACGGGCGCCTGGCCTATGCGACGCGACATATTTTCAATTTGCAGAAATTTCAAGTGCAGCGCGACGACGTCTGGATTCTTGAAAAGGACGGTCGCCGCCGTAAGGTTCTTAACGGCGAAAAAATGACGCGCGGCGTCGAAGCTTTCAGCTACACGATCACGCGCCTGCGCTGGTCACCGGATGGCACGCGGATCGCCGCTGAACTTGTGACCACTCAGGTAAACGCAAAAGGCGAGCAAGTCGAAGATAATTTCTTGCTTCTCGTAAATCAGGACGGCAAAGAAATGAAAATCGCGGACGGAGACAACATAGTTCGCGGAGCAATCGACGGCACCTGGCTCGCCGGTGGAGGTAAGCTGGCATATTTGACGGAAACGGTGAAGCCGAACCTCATGTTTTCCATTACTACGATTGAATCGCCCGGCGGCCACGTGTTTCCGCTCTTCGATCGGCACTCCTTCGCAGCCCTCGCATGGAACGCAAAGCGCGGCACCGTCGTCGCGATTGAAAAGAATCTCGCAGACGCCAGTCAGACGCGCCTCGTTGAACTAAACCTCATGTCGGAAGACTATCGCCGCCTCGCAACACTGAATAGTTATATCGGCGGTCTAAGTCTCTCTGCGTCTGCCAGCAAAGTGGCGTTCTTTCGCGATATCAACACGTTGGAAGTTCGTGAGATGGCTGACCCCGTCTTAGTGGCGCGAGTACACGTGGCCTACGGCTCCATCAACTGGGCGCCGGATGAAAAAAGCGTACTCGTCAAACGCGGGCTGGAACGGCAGGAGGGCGATCTCGTTTGGGTTCAGTTGCCAACGCCCGCGGCTGATCCAGAAAGCGGCCCCGCGGACCCAGTAACGCCACCCACGCCCACGCCAATCCTAAATGGAGAAACGTTTCGAGATTTTGCTCTCGCACCGGATGGACATTCTGTTGCGGTGATTCTACTCGGCAAACATACTCTGCAGATATTTGATCTTCCTTGATTTTTCCCTCTCCAACACAAGTCGAAACTCGCTTCTACCGAATCAATCGCTGATGATCCTTTAGAAGACATCGATCCATCGCCACGAAGATTCCTGCTTTTCGCGCTTGCGCTGCAGCCTGTTCATGAATTACGCCTTCTTGCATCCAGATCGCAGGGACACCTCGCCGGATCGCAGCCTCGACAACTTCCGGAACCTCCTCAGACCTCCGAAAGATATCCACGATATCAATTTTCACGTCCTTCGGTATCACATCCAGGTTCGAATACGCTTTTTCCCCGAGCACTTCAGTCTCATTGGGATTCACAGGAATAATTCGGTATCCGGCCGACTGCATATAGCGGCTAACGCCACGACTGGCACGCGTGCACTTGGAAGAAAGTCCAACGACTGCAATTACCTTTGCGGAGGAAAGAAGGGCTCGAATCGCGTCGTCGTCACGGTAAGGCATAGCTGTGAATGACTAGAATTGTGCAAGTGCAACCACTTTACGAATCGCTAAGAAGATTTATGCGCTTTCATCGTCTTCGCATACGCCGCAAGAAACTTTTCGTTCTCATCCGCCGTACCGACCGTCACACGCAAACCGTCCGGCATTCCCATCCAGTCCAGGGGCCGCACGATCACTCCAAGTTTTTCAAGGTCCGCCCCGACCTCAGACGCCCTTATTCCCGCTTCGATGTAAATAAAATTTCCAAATGAAGGGACAAATTTCGCGCCGATCCGATCCAGCCCCGCAGTCAGCTGCAACATTCCCGCGCGATTCGATTCCACCGAGCGCCGCGTGTGATCCACGTCGCCCAACGCCGCCAGCGCCGCTGCTTGCGCAACTCCGGACGTATTGAACGGCGTTCTTACTTTGTCCATTTCCGTAAGCAGCGCTGCCGGCCCGATTCCGTAACCGATGCGCAGCCCAGCAAGGCCATACACCTTTGAAAATGTTCGGAGTACCAGCACGTTTGCGCCGCCGCGCACCCGTTCAATCGACCGCGAATATCCCGGATGCTGCACGTAATCGCAGTACGCTTCATCCAGCACCACCAGCACATCTTCGGGAACGCGCTTCAGGAAGGAATCAAATTCATCGGCGGTAAACATCGTACCGGTCGGATTATTCGGATTCGCCAGAATAATAAACCGCGTCCGCGAAGTAATGCCGCGCGCCAGCGCATCCAGATCAAACGCGTGGTCTTTCAGCGGCACGGTTACCAATCGCCCGCCGGTCGCCTGAATCGCGATATAAAAAAGTGGGAACGCGCCGAATGAAGTCAGTCCTTCATCACCCGGACGCACCATCAACCGCGCCGAAAGATCAATCAGCTCGCTTGAGCCGAGCCCAAGAATTACATTCTGAATCGGAATTCCGTGCAGTCCAGCCAGCGCCTCGCGTAGATAGTGCCCGCCGCCATCGGGATAGCGATTCGAGCCAGCCAGCGCTTCGCGCGCAGCTTCTACCGCTCGCGGAGATGGCCCCAACGGATTTTCATTCGACGCGAGCTTCACCGCGCGAATCTTTAGCTCGCGTTCAACTTCTTCTATGGGTCGTCCGGGAACGTAAGCATTGATCCGGTGGATGTAGTCCGGAACTCGCTCCTCAAACAATTTCGCCAACTGGATCGGATTCACCGACGAACTGGCCTCGCTTGCCCTGTGGATTCGTGCTGCCTACTGTCTACGCTCGTATCTTGACGTGTCGACGCAAAAAACGGTTACTTTGTGCGCGCCGGATGTGCCCGAAATGCATACCTCTTGTTCGCGGTCCTAGGCCGCAACGGAGGCCGCCCACCCGCGCTGAACACCGGCGCAGCAGGAACCTCCTCCAGTCGCGTAAGATTCAGTTGCAATTTGCGCAGTTCAACCGCCTGCAGCGCCCGATACGCTCCTTCAGGCAAATCCTCTAATTCCAGGGTCGCCAGCCCAACACGTCGCAATTTTTCCACGGGATGCCCGGTCTCAAACAGCATCCGCCGCATCATGTCCCGCCGCACGCTGGAAAACTTCACTTCGTACCACGGATTCGGCCCGGTCTTCCCGCCCTTCGCCGCCGAAACCGGATGCACTTTCGCATGCAGCCCCGCCGCCAATCGCGCCTGTTCGTCGTCGCTCAAACGTCCCTTCACTTTGATCCAGTACGTCTGGGGCAATCGCGGCGCCAATTTCAAAATGCGATTCGTCAATTCCCCATCGTCAGTCAACAAAAGCAATCCGCCCGCCGCATATTCCAATCGCCCCACTGGAAACACTCTGGTCGGCAATCCGCGCAACAATTCCTGCAACGAAGGCCGCCCCTCAGGATCAGCCATCGTGGAAACATATTTCGGCGGCTTGTTCATCAGAAAATAATGGCGCTGTACTTGAATTTCCACCACGCGTCCTGCGGCCACAATGCGATCCTTAGCCGGATCTGCCTTGCTCCCCAGTTCCTTCACCACCTGCCCGTTCACGCGTACCTGTCCGCTCGAAATCAAAAGTTCAGCGTGCCGGCGCGACGTGATACCCGCGCGCGAAATTATTTTCTGTAGACGTTCAAGCGGCAAGAATTTTCACCTTGGACTTACTGGCTCTGGGTAGCGAAAGCTCTTCAGCAAACAATGTAGCGTTGAATTGAAATGTTCTCGTAGGGGCGCTGCTTGCCGCGCCCTCAGCCGATCCAAATCGCCATTACGAACCGTTCTCGGCTGCTCGCGTCTTGGAATCAGCTTCGGCCACCACGTCTGTTTTCGTCGCATCCGCCACCGCCGCATTCGCTGAGGCGGATTCCGTCGCCGACGCCTCCGTCTCCGAACTACCGGTAGCATCGCTCAACGCAGCATCGCCACTTGAATTTTCATCCACCGCGGCGCTCCCCACCGGCGCAACATCCTCCGCAATTCCCTCTGCCAAATCCTCAGGCTCAATCGGCGCAATCCCCTCGTCCGAACCCAGCGCCTGACGCGCCAATTGCTCGAACTCCTTCAAACTCGGCAGCTCGTCCAAATCCGAAAGCCCAAACCGCATCAAAAATTCCTTCGACGTTCGATACAAAATCGGCCGCCCAATTACAGCTTTTCTTCCCGCCGTGGTAATCAGTCGTTTTTCCAGCAACGTCTGAATCACGCCAGCGCAATTCACTCCGCGAATTTCCTGAATCTCCGGCCCCGTCACCGGTTGTTTGTACGAAATCACCGCCAAAGTCTCCAACGCAGGCATGGTCAGTCGCAGGGGAGGACGCAATCCTTTAATGAATCGCCGCACGGCGTCGTGGTGCTGCGCTTTCGTATAAAATTTGTAGCCGCCCGCCACTTTGCGAATTTCCAACCCGCGCTCGTCCGCGGCGAAGCTCGCGATCAGTTCGTCAAGCACCGGCCGCAGCTCGGACTTTTCCACGCCAATCGCAGTCGCCATCTGGTCGATCGACGCAGGCTCGTCCGCGGCATAAATCACCGCCTCAAGCGCGCCCTTCAATTCCGCTGGATTCATTGTCACAGTTCGTTCGTTTCCACTGAAAAATCGCTCTACAAATACTGCTCGTCAATTTCCGTCAGCGGCTTCAGCGATCCATCCGCCGCAAACACCGTATCGAACATCTTATGCTTCCTCAGCCGGATTTCCTTAAAATGTTCGGACTGCGTCAGCACCACCGCCTGTAGCCGCACCATTTCCAGCACCGCCAGGAACGCCACGATCATCGCATGACGCGAAGCGCATGCTTCAAAAAACGCCAACAGTTCCACGCCGTCTTCACTCGCCATCAAATCCTTCCGCATCAGCTCGATCATCTGCGCCACGGTAAATTGCGCATGATTCAATTCGATTTTCGTGACTTCTTTTCGCCGGTCGAGCACTTGCTGAAACACTTTCACCAAATCCACCAGCGAAACCACCAACTCCGCTTCGGTGCCCTCGGTGTCGTATAGCGACATGTCCGGCTTCGACCACACGTGCTGAAATAGTTGCTGCTTCTCGTGCAGCAGATGCGCCGCATTTTTAAATTTCTCGTGCTCCACCAGACGGTGCACCAATTCCGCGCGCGGATCGCCCTGCTCCTCCGCCGCCGCAAATGGATCCGGCGGCAGCAGCATCTTCGACTTAATCAGAATCAGCGTAGCCGCCATGTAAATAAAATCCGCCGACACATCTACGTCCAGCTCTTCCAGTTTCCGCAAATAATCCAAATATTGTCCGGTAATTGTCGCAATAGGAATATCGTGAATGTTCATTTCCTGCTTGCGGATTAAATCTAGCAGCAGGTCCAGCGGCCCGTCATACGCTGGCAAATTCACTTTGTAAGCGGCAGCAGCCTGAGAAGTCGGTTCCATCAGCTAATCCCCCGCCCATGTTGTTTCGTCTCGGCAGTCTCGGCGCTTCCCGAAACACTCGCGCGCTTCGCGCTCCAACCAAACACTGCTTCCCTCACGCGCCCCATCGTCCCCTGCGCAGTTTCCCGCGCGCGTTTCGAGCCGGCGTCAATCACTTCCAACACGCGTCCCGGATGCGCCGCATACTCCGCACGCCGCGCCCGAATTGGCGCAATCCACTTAATCAAATTATCCGCCATCGCGCTCTTGCACTCGATGCACCCAATCCCCGCCGTCCTGCAACCAATATTCGCCCAGGATAGCGTCTCTGCCGGCGAAAACAATTTGTGCCAATCATACACGGGACAAATATCCGGATTCCCCGGATCCGTCCGCCGCTTCCGCGCCGGATCCGTAATCATGGCCTTGGTCTTCGCCCGAATCGATTCGTCGCTCTCCCCCAGCTCAATCGCGTTTCCGTAACTCTTCGACATCTTCCGGCCATCCGTGCCCGGAATCCTCGGCGTTTGCGTCAGCATTGCGTCCGGTTCAACAAGCACAGGAACATGCTGAAAGTATTGTGGATTGGCTCGTACGCGCAAAAGAAATTCATCCAAGCCCAGGTTGCTTCTTGCATGGGACAAGACGAAAGACATCTCACCTTCGCTCACGGGAACGAACTCACCGGGCACAGAATCCCGAAATGCTTCATGAAACGCCCGCGCGCGCTCGTCGTTCGTCAAGCTCGGGAGAAAGCCCCATCCGTAGAAGAAATTCATGCGTCGAACGATTTCGCGAGAAAGCTCGATGTGAGCCACCTGGTCTTCCCCCACGGGCACAACGAGCGGAACACCATCCTTCCCGTAAATCACGATGTCAGCGGTTTGCAAAACTGGGTAGCCCAGAAAACCGTAATTGTAAAGATCCTTGCCTTTGACGTTTTCGATAGCCTCTTTATAAGTCGGCACCCGCTCCAGCCAACCCAGCGGAGTAATCATCGAAAGCAGCAAATGCAATTCCGCGTGTTCTGGAACACTGGATTGCAAAAAAATCACTGACTTCTCTGGATCAAGCCCGCCGGCTAGGAAATCAATCATCACCTCAATCGAGTTCTGCGCAATCTGCGAAGTATCCGCGTAATCGCTGGTCAGCGAATGCCAATCCGCAATAAAGAAGAAACATTCATTCGACGGATCGTCCTGCAACTTCACCCAATTCGCCAGGGCCCCAAAATAATTCCCAATGTGCAAGCGCCCCGTAGGCCGCATGCCACTCAACACCCGCCGTTTTTTCACAATGTCGCCGCTCGCCAAGCGAATCTCCGTCTGTGGCACAGGCTTCAGCCTGTGTGCCTTTGACTCTAGTGGCACAGACATTCCTGTCTGTGCGCCCTTCGCCGTCACCTAATCCAAATCCACCAAACACACCTAAGATCTTGCGTCCACGCTGTAACCCAGGCTTCAGCCTGTGGCCTTTTTCTACTTGCTCGCGGCCTTCACTCCACTAACCTGTCCCAACAAATCCCGCGCAATAATAATCCTCTGTATCTCGCTAGTCCCCTCGTAAATCGAAATCACCCGCGCGTCGCGATACATCCTCTCCACATCGCTCTCCCGCGAATATCCCGCGCTGCCATGCACCTGCACCGCCTTGTACACAACTCGATTCACCATCTCACTCGCATAAAGTTTCGCCCGCGCCGCAATCGGCCCGCTCCGCGCATTTCCGCGATCCCGCGCCCACGCCGCCTGATGCACCAAACATCGCGCCGCCTCAATTTCCGTTTGCATGTCCGCGATCATCCACTGTATCGCCTGAAATTCGCTAATCGACTGGCCAAACGCGCGCCGCTGCTTCGCATATTTCACTGACGCTTCCATCGCCCCTTGCGCAATTCCCACCGCCTGCGAAGCAATTCCGATGCGGCCGCCGTCCAATCCTTCCAGCGCAACCTTCAATCCCTGTCCTTCTTCGCCCAGACGATTCGCGACCGGCACTTCGCATTCATCCAGCACAATTTCCGCCGTGTGCGAACTCCGCAGACCCATCTTGTCTTCGTAACGGCTCACGCGAAATCCCGGAAACTTTCTTTCCAGTAAAAATGCAGTCACTCCGCGCGATCCCGCCGCCGGATCCGTCTTCGCAAACGCAATCAGCACGCCGGCATCTCCGCCAGTCGAGACCCAACTCTTCGTCCCGCTCAACTTATAAACGTCGCCATGCCGCACCGCGCGCGCCTGAATCCCACCCGCGTCCGACCCGGCCGCCGGCTCCGTCAGACAAAACGCGCCAAGAATTTCTCCCGTCGCCAATCGACGCAAATATTTATTCTTCTGCTCCTCAGTGCCATGCTTCCACAGCGGCACGCACGCCACAGAGTTCGTCACGCTCAGCGTCACGGCCATCGCCGCATCCACACGCGCCACTTCTTCCAGCATCGTCACATACGCAATCGAGTCCATCCCCGCGCCGCCCCATTCCTCGGGCACCAGCATTCCGCAGCAGCCCATGGCGCCCAGCGCGCGCAATTCTTCCGCGGGAAAATGCTCTTCCTTGTCGTACTGACGCACCTTCGGACGCACTTCCGCCTCCATAAATTGGCGGACGGTGTCGCGTATCAGTTTCTGGTCGTCGGTGAGAGAAAAATCCATCGCTAAGGGAGTAACCGCGATGCTAGCACACCCGCAAGAATATTCCCAAGCAGATGCGAGTGCTGATATGACGGAGCGACGCGATTTGTCCGGCCGTTTGCGGTAGTATCCTTTTAGTTCTATGAGAGAGTTCAGTCTCGGCATTTGCGAACACTGCTCCAAACCGTTCGGCTACTATCTTGTCCACTCAGGTTTCAGCGATTGCTCATACGCATATTGCACGGTGTGCGGAATGACGGCGATCCTCTCTTTGTTTGACAAGCGGTGGCCCAAGCGACCTCCTGAGTGTGTGCCACAGGAGGAAATCTGCGTCGAAATGGAAGCATATTTGAGGCCGTGTGAATGTGGAGGCGCGTTCAAAAAGGGTACTTCCCCACGATGTCCGAGATGCAATGCTCCGCTTTCAGCCGAAACCGCGACGTCCTACATTGAAGAGAATGCCCCAAGCACCAACAAGAGCTGGCGCGGGCAAGAAACCTGGCACGAAACTTACTGTATTGTCATAGAAAACATAATGGCGGAAGACAACTTCAAAACCTGGAAGTCTCTTACAGGAATATCGAGCAGCATCACCCCTTCCACTCCGAAAACTTAGTCTCCTCAGCCACATCCGTAGGACTCTCAAAATCAATCCCATACCCATCCGGATCCGACATCCCAACAACCCACATATGATTCCCGACAAATGGCTCCCGAGTCTGAATCCTCCGAGCCGCAATCTGACGATAAATCGCCAGCGCATCCTTGCATTGAAAACAAACCGACACCCCATTCCCCAACTTCCCCGCGCTCTTAGCAGCCTCAAGCCCCTTCGCGCGGTACTCTTGCAACATCAGCGCTGCGCCCCCAATCTGCAGCCAGCACCAACGCAGCGCGCCGTCGTCAATCCACTTATGCTTTATCTCAAATCCAAGCCCCTCCACGTAATACCGCAGAGACGCCTCCACATCCGACACCCAGAAAAACGGCACAGTCTGCTGAACATTCACTTCGGTTTTCGTCTCAGCGCTCATCGCGTCAGCCTTTGAATTTAGGTCTTGGCTCGTGTAGCTCGGGTTCTCCGAACCCGAGGCCCTTCGGCCCAATCACCGCAATCCCGCTATTTCAACGTCGCTTCGTATAACGCAAAAAGCTTCCTCATCGCCCGCTCAGCCTCCGCCGCATTGTAAACCGGCTCACCATTCTCAACAGGCATATCTGCCATACACCACCCATGCTTTGCCGGATACACCTCAATTTCCGCCGAAACACGAGCCGCCGAAAACGCTTCCCTCAACTTGTCCTTCGCATCCGGCTGACGCGCATCATCACTCGACGCAATCGCAACATAAATCCGAGCCTTAATCTTCAGTGCCAGCAGATGCGGGCTATCAGGTTTGTCCGTCGCCAATCCCCCACCATGGAACGACGCGCCCGCCCCAATCCGATCCGGCAAAAGCGCCGCGGTCCGCATCATCAGCGGCCCGCCCATGCAGTAACCCTGCACTCCAATCTTCTTCGCCGTATCCACTTCTTTTTGCGCGTCAAGAAACGCAACGTAAGCAGCAGCATCCTTCTCAGCATTCCCAGCCGCAGTCACCGACGCCATCAGCGGCCGAATCTTCGCCAAATCGTCCGGATTCTTAAAGTCAATCTTGGAAGGATCCAAAGCAGGCCCCTTCATTACGCGATAAAACGGATTCGGCACAAGCACTGAATATCCTGCCGCGGCCACACGTCGACCAATCGCCCGCGTCACAGGCCGCAACCCAAAAGCGTCCGCCCACACCAGCACACTCGCATAAGAACCGCTCGCCGGATGAATAAACGCCGCGTTACAAATTCCGTCAGGAGTTTTTATCTCAACATCCGCTTCCACCAACTCAGGGCCCACATCTGTCATGACTTTCTCCGCTCCCTACATCCGAAACAGTTCCCGCAACCGCTTCGTCTGCGCCCGACTAACAGGAATCTCCGACCCCTTCTTATCATCCATCTTCAGCATGTAGCTCGACTTAAACCACGGCACAACTTCCTTAATATGATTAATATTCACCAAATAAGACCGGTGCGCCCGCCAGAATCGCTCCGAATCCAGCGACCCCTGCAACTCCTCAATCGTCCGATAGTTCGACGTTCCCTCCACATCGCGCGCCACCACAGTAATCAACCCATCCGCAATGCTCGCATAAGCCACGTCTTCTGAATCCACCAGCAACATGCGCTGCTGCGATTTCACCAGCAATTTCACCGGCTGCGATTTCACCAGCCCCAGTTGACTGACCAGCGTCTCCAATTTATCCGACGGGGAAATATTCGCATCCAGCATCTTCTTCGCGCGAGCAATCGCCTTCGCCAGCCGCGCCTTGTCAAACGGCTTCAACACATAATCCACAGCATTGACATCAAACGCCTGCACCGCGTAATGGTCATACGCCGTCGCAAAAACAATATGCGGCACGCGCATCTTGCGGTCCGCCAATTTCTTAATTACGCCGAATCCATCCAGCCCCGGCATCTGCACATCCAGAAAAACCAAATCCGGCGAAAATTCCTTAATCAAATTCAACGCTTCCACGCCGTTCTTCCCTTGCCCCACCAAATTAATTTCCGGAAAACTCTTCAACAAAAAGACAAGCTCGTCCCGCGCGGGCTTCTCGTCGTCCACTACCAGCGTGCTGATTGTCATATTTGCGGGCCAGATTATCGTGTTGCTTGCACACCTTGTGCACTTGCGGCCAATGCTTCGCTGCGAATTCCAGTATAGGCGCAGCCGGGAACCCTTTCAATCGATTGGATTTCTGAAAAGCATGGGGGCGAAACGAAGAAGGCCGCGGCCGGCCCCACTTTCTGCCGCTCCCTAGACGTTCCTATATCCATAGAATGCGGCAGACCGTGGAGCCGGTCAGCAACCAGTTGTACTCTTGCAGCTACTTGAAGCGGACGATCAGACCCGTGGAACCCCGGACATTATTCACGCGGCCCGAAAACTGGCCGTTAAAGAGGCTCGTCAAGTAATCGAACTGCAGAATGCGCCAGCCCCAGCGATCAGAGAACATCCAATCAAATGCTCCCCCGACGCCTGCCGCGAAATTCGTCTGCTTGAAACCGAAGTTAGTCTCAGCACTCGTAAACGCTTCACCATAGTGCTGCCTGGCGGCGCCGACCAGGACATGCCCGGAAATGCGCGCTTTGCCGAACGAGTGAGAGACGGTAGGTCCAAACAGAAAGTAGTACTGATCTTCCGTCTGATGCGTCGTACCAAGGGTCAATGAGCCATTGTTGCCGTTGAAATCCGCCAAAATTCCAAAGTTCTTGTTCAGATTAAAGGTAACCGAGGCTGCATAACCGTGAACCAATTGCTGGAATTCCCCGGCGTCAACGACTGCAATGTCATTGTTCAAGAATGAGTACCCGGCAAACACATCGAACTTGTGGTATGAATCGCTGCTGGACGTTGCCGCCGGCGTCGGTTGCGGCGGCAATGACGGAAATAGATTAAGATTAGACGTTACGCTGGCGGGCGCGGGCGTCCCATCAGATTCTGGCCCAGCAGTTGGAACCGAAACAGAAGTTGCTCCGCCGGCTGTTTGTGCGCCCGCCGGAACAACCGAAACCGCTAAGAAGGCGCATACCGCGATTAACGTGATAACTCCAAGCTTCTTCATTTTTCCAAAGTCTCCCTAGTTAGAATTTAGGTAAAACATCATGCTTCCTGTAGAGCGTGCGGTTGTATCCTATAGCTAACAGTAACTAACCAAGTAGACGAGAGTGATCTCGAAAAGGTTGTCGTATTCATCGCCTTTTACGGTAAATTGACCAACACTTCACAACATTTGCTCATCTTAGCTGGTCGATGAATGGCAGTTCGTCTGCCTATATTATTTCTGGTAAACAGAACAGCACTTCCTACCACATTACGAAGGTCACGATGGCATTTTCGATACTCCTTGTAGTACCCGCAAGAATGACCGTTGTTGGCGCGTCGAGCTGCAGCCGCATTTTGGCGCGGGTGGAGTTGGTCGTCACATGCCCGCTAATTCCCTGCTACTATTACCCGACGAAAATTTCCTAAGCTCCGTGGAGGAATCGTGCCGAAGGATCGCGCAAAAGTTCTTTCCAGCAAGATGGTCTATCAAGGAAAAGTCTTTGGCGTCCGCCATGACGTCGTGATCGAGCCCGGCGGCATGAGAGCTACGCGCGATATCGTCACGCATCCGGGCTCCGTCGTCGTACTGCCAATTCTCAACGATGGACGCCTGCTCATGATTCGCCAGTACCGTCACACCGTCGGCGGCTATCTATTGGAAGTCGTCGCCGGCCGCAAAGAGCCCGGCGAAAGCACGCTTAAAGCAGCGAAGCGTGAACTCGCCGAAGAAACCGGCTACCGCGCCAAACACTTCCGCGAAATGATGAACGTTTATCCCACTCCCGGATTCGTCGAAGAAACAATGGTCGCCTACGCGGCCACGGGACTCACGCTCGGCAAGACAAATCCCGACGCAGACGAAGTAATCGAGTCGAAACCTTTCACTCTAAAAGCGCTTATCGAGATGATCCGCAAAGAGCAGATTCACGACGCCAAATCCGTCGCCTGCATTCTGTATTACGCCCGCTTCATCGCCAAACCCCAAAGCTGAATCCGCCAACAAGTCTCCGTCCGACGCAAAACCTTCAGCCATCCCCAATACCGCTGCCCGCATCTGATTCTACGGGGTGTCCCTTTGTGGTACACTTCGCAGATTTAACGCATTAGTGAACGCGCCACCAACCTGCAACGGTTGGACTCTCGCACCGCACGGAGGCACGACATGGTTGGAACAGTAAAATGGTTTAACAATTCCAAGGGGTTCGGATTCATCGGACGCGACGATGGCGCGGATGTTTTCGTACATTTCACCGCCATCTCCGGCGATGGCTATAAATCGTTGCAGGAAGGCGAAAAGGTCGAGTTTGAAATCGTGCAGGGTCCGAAAGGTCCGCAAGCCGCGGAGGTGAAGAAAGCTTCTCCGGAATCCGCCGCTGCGGCCGGATAACTCTCTCACTCACTTCTCTTTTTTCTCGGGCGATACATCTCCGCGCACTCATGCGCTCAAGATTCGCCGCCTTTTTATTTCTCGCCCGTTCCGCCGTATAATGCCGCCATGGAAAACCGAGAAGTGGCCCACATCCTGCGTGAAACCGCTCAACTGCTGGAAATTGACGGCGCGATGTACAACCGTTTTCGCAGTTACGAGAAAGCTGCGGAGCTTCTGGAAAATCTCAGCACACGCGTCGAAGATATCGCCGCCGACACGGAACAACTCACCGAACTTCCGGGAATCGGCGATCGCATGGCAGAGCACATTCAGGAAATTCTGCGCACCGGCGATTATTCCACTCGCGCGAAACTGCTGAAGAAATATTCTCCAACAATTTTGCAGGTCTTACAGCTTCACTCGCTCGGGCCAAAGAAAGTTGCCATCCTCTGGAAAACATTTAAAGCTGGAACTGTTGATGCCGTAGAAAAACTCGCCGAAGAAGGCAAGCTGCGCTCACTCGAAGGTTTCGGCGAAAAAACCGAGCAAAACATTTTGACCGCCGCGAAGAATTTCAAGAAATCCGCGGGACGTTTCCGGCTGAACGACGCCGAAGACACCGCGCAACAACTCATCGCGCACATCGAACAAGTCGGCGATCAAATTGAATCCGTCACCATCGCCGGTTCACTGCGTCGCGGGAAAGAAACTGTCGGCGATCTCGACTTACTCGTCACGCTCGGCAAAAAGCACACGCAAAAAACGATCGACGCGATCAGCGAACACATTCTGACTTACCAGGCCATTGAGCAAACACTTGTGCGCGGCGAAAATAAAGTAAGTTTCCGTCTCTCGAACACGATGCAAGTCGATGTGCGCCTTCTCGACAAAGAAAGTTTCGGCGCCGCGCTTCTTTATTTCACCGGCTCCAAAGAACACAACGTAACCTTGCGCGGCCGCGCATTGAAAATGGGTTGGACGCTCAACGAGTACGCGCTCACCACGCTCAAAGGCGAAAAGCACGTTGCCGGCGCAACCGAAGAGGAAATCTACGCCAAGCTGAAGCTCGATTACATTCCGCCCGAACTGCGCGAAAACTCCGGCGAAATTGACGCCGCTGCGGAACACAAACTTCCGCATCTGATCGAACTAAAAGATATTCGCGGCGATCTTCAGATGCATACCACCGCCAGCGACGGCAAAAATTCCATCGAAGAGATGGGCAGCGCCGCGCGCGATCTTGGCTACGAATACATCGCGCTCACCGATCATTCCAAAGCCGTCACCGTCGCAAACGGCATGGACGAGAAGCGCACGCTCGAGCAAATCAAAAAAATACGCGACGCGCAGCGCCGCGTGCCAGGAATTCGCCTGCTCACCGGAATCGAAGTGGATATCCTCAAGTCCGGCAAGATGGATCTCGACGACGAAGTGCTCGCGCAACTCGATTGCGTCGTAGCATCCGTGCATTCCTACATGCAAATGGACCGCGCCGAAATGACGGAGCGTCTTCTCGCCGCGATCGAAAATCCTTACGTACAAATCATCGCGCATCCTACTGGACGCTTGCTGCTTCGCCGCGAACCATTCGATTACGACATGGAAAAAGTTCTCGACGCGTGCCGCACGCATGGCGTCGTAATGGAATGCAACGCGTATCCCGACCGGCTCGATCTGCGCGATGTGTATCTGCGAATGGCGCGCGATCGCGGCGTGAAAATTGTAATTTCCACCGACTCGCATTCCACGCGCACGCTACCGTACATGAAGTATGGCGTTACCACTGCTCGTCGCGGCTGGATCGAAAAGCGCGACGTGATAAACACTCTGCCGCTGAACGATTTTCTCGCCGCGCTTCGTCCGAAACCTGGCGCGAAAGCTGCGTCCACGAAAGCCGCGCCGCGATCGCCCAAGAAGAAGCGGTGACGTTTTCTTTGCCGCTCTGAAAACGCCACTTATGCTAAAATCCGCGTCGGCGAAAAGGCCGCAAATGAAAAAGTTTCTTCCAATTCTCGCGCTTGCTTTGCTGACTTCTCCTTTCGTCAGCCGCGCCGCGGTTTCCGCGCGTCCAACAGTAATTTTCGACGGCAAATCTACTGAACTCGCTTCGTCGTTGCCGCTCGCACAATCGCCGGCGCAATCTGCCAAAGATCTGTGGCTCACGCTTGACGACCTGACCCGCGCCATAGGCTTCGTCCTGAAACCTCAAGGAGTCTGCCGCAAAGAGCTCTGCTTCCCTCTTCCGGCGGCTCGCAAATCCGAATTCCTGATCAATCGTGGCAGCACGCAATGGTTCAACCTCAGCGCGTTCGCGCGAATGTTGCATCAGCCAATCGCGTATGACGATGCGCTCGCCACCTGGTATTTCGGTCCGCGTCCGGAAGTTCAGAGCAATTATCTCGCGTCATTCCAGGCGCCGAACTTCACTCTTCCCGATATGGACGGCAAGCCGCATTCCCTTTCCGACTTCCGCGGAAAAAAGGTGCTCATCATTACATGGGCATCCTGGTGAGGGTGCCGACTCGACTTGCCCGGGTGGCAAGTCTTCTACCACGAACTAAAAAACAAAAATTTTGAAATCCTTTCCATCGCTCAGGATACCGGCGGCGCGAAAGATGCAGGCCCGTGGATCACCAAAGCGAATCCCGAATTCACCGTCCTAATCGATCAAGATCACCTCGTCACCAAACTCTACGGCCTGGTGAACGTTCCCACTGGCGTCTGGATCAACGAGCAGGGGAAAATTGTGCGCCCCGGCGAAGTTGCGTTCATTGACGACCGCTTCAAATCATTTTCGCATCTCGATTCCGCGCCGTACGTCAACGCGATTCGCGATTGGATCGAAAACGGCGCGCGCAGCCAGTTCGTCATGACTGACGCGGAACTGAAGACGCGGCTCACAGCCGAAAGTCCGGATCGTCTAATGGCCGACGCCGAATTCAGTCTCGCCGAATATATCTACCGCGCCGGAAATCTCGACGCCGCGGTCCCTCATTTCAAAGAAGCGCAGCGCCTCGCGCCCGACAATTGGAACTACAAGCGCCAGGCATATCTTTTCTCCACAAATCCCGAACGCGATTACGGCACGACATTCGCCAAAGAAGTTCAGAAACTCGGCGACAAACCCTACTATCCCGCGCCGCAGTTGCCGGCGGGTGCAACGATGCCGACGACGACGCCTAAAAAGCCCGGCGGTAGTTGATCTTGTAGCGCCATCCCTTTCAGGGTGGCATCGGCGCTCTTGACCGCATCAGATCTCACCCAGCAACTAACCCCGATACCCTTAAGGGTATCGTAATAGGGCTTAGCGTCTGCAAGTGGCATTAAGCCACCTCTCTCATTCAAGTCCGCTAACATCAAAAGCTGGCTTCGATATATATAAGCCGACGTCATATCGTGCAAATAATTAACGAGGCCGACTCCGATAAGCTTTGCCAAAAAACCTACATGGTCATTTGGTTGATTTTGATTTGCTGCAATACGAATGTTCTTTTCGACTTCCGCTGTAAGTACAGTCGTATAGGCTTGGCGAAAATGTTGCGTTGCGTCAAAAGCGGGAATCGAAGGAACTAGCGTGTTTGACGCATTCTGAATTGTTGTTTGCGAAGAAGCTCCCGCTGGAGAAGCCGATCTTGCGGAACGTCTACCGACAACCCAAAAGACAATTACGGCGACAAGAAATATAAAGGCAGGCAGAGTCCAATCAGGAAGCCGATGGAACTCACGAATTAGGAAGGCTCCAGCGGCTAACACAAATGCTCCTGCCCCGGCTTTGTAAGCCGAAGCCGCAATCCAGCGGATGGCCGACCGAGGTTGGAATCTACTCGATGAAGGACGGCGTTACGACTGAAAGGGGAGCAGAAGTTGTGAATTTCAGGATGGGCGGAGTTGGGAAAATGATTCTGACCGACGGGATGGACAAAGGTCACACGAATGGCCAGATCAAAGGGCCGCATAGCAAGACGGGCGATCTCGCCACTGGAATTCATAATTGTTACGTTTGAGCGAGTGACACCTTCAGAATATGTATTGGTGAAACTGGATGAGAAGAGCGATCGCCGAGAGTTCCGTCAAACGACCGGCGGCGTGATTCATCAATCGAGCGGAGCGGGGAGGAATTCGCTGGACTGCGAGTCTGTGAAGTTGGCGCCGCGCACATATCGAGTGACGCTTGGGACTTTGCCGACCGGCGAGTATGGATTTCTGCCTCCGATTGGGCCTGAGAACCAAAGCACGCGCGCGAGTGGACGGGTTTATTCGTTTAGTTTTTTGGAGTAGACGAACGGACAAAGGATAGAGGAAACAGTTGGAGATTAGACGCCTGTGCGAATTTTGCACAGGTGTTTCTATTTGTGGGGCATGCCTCCGCGGCAAATTTGTGGTGTTGGGGCTCGCGTTGCGGTATAGCATCTGGCTGCTTAAGGAGGCTATCCGCATGAAACACTTTTTGGTTTTGCTTTTCTTTTTTGCGATTGGAGTGATTGGCGCGGGAATGCTTTCGCTGCGGGGGCAGACACAGGACGGCGGTGGCGCTAACTCTGCGGAGGCGCAGGCTGCGCGGCAGAAGCAACTTGCGCTTGAGGCGGCGACTCCGCAATTGCAGATTACGGAGGAACATTTAACGCTGATGGTGCCGGGGCACACGATTGGAGAGACGGAAGGTGTCTCGATGAACTCGAAGGGGCATCTGTTTGTTTATTCGCGGACGGGCATGGGCGGTAGCGCGCGTGGCGGGACGGCGGCGGAGCTGTTCGAGTTCGACAACTTTCTGAAATTTGTGAAGCTGTGGGGGCCGGACAATTACGCCGCGTCGTTTGCGCATTCGGTGCGGGTGGATAGGCACGACAACGTGTGGATGGTGGACGAGGGTTCCGGAATGATCGTGAAGTTCGATCCGAATGGGAATGTGAAAATGACGGTGGGGCGAAAGACGGAGGCGATTGATTACCTGGAGCGGTTTGTGGAACGCGGCGAGAAGGACACGAATCGGCATCCGGTGGCGACAATGGGCACATTCAACCGGGAGTCGGACATCGCGTTTGATCCGCAGGACAATATGTACGTGAGCGATGGCTATGGGAACTCGCGCATCGTGAAGATATCAAAGGACGGCACTTGGGTGAAGTCGGTGGGAACATTTGGCGACGGGCAGGATCAGTTCAACACGCCGCATGGGATTGCCGTGGACGCGCAGGGGAACGTTTATGTGGCGGACCGCGGGAACCGGCGAATACAGGTGTACGACTACGATTTGAACTACAAGAAAACTTTTACCGGAGTGGGCGCGCCGTGGAGCGTGCAGGTCACGCCGAAATATATTTATAGCGGCGATGGGACGGGGAAAATTTATCAGCTGGATCACGATGGGAAGCTGCTGGGTTGGGCGCAGACGGGATTGGGATATGGACAGACGAGCTGCATCATTCACGAGCTGCATGCCGAGTCGGACAATGTGCTTTATCGGGGGTCGTGTTCTGAATGGGATGTCGAGAAAATTACGATTAAGTGAGGCGGAGGCAGAGAAGCAAGGAAGCAAGGCGAAAGACGTAGGATTCACCCCGATGCAAATCGACCGCGGCGGGCCGCAAAGGCACTGAGTGCGCAGAGAAAAGAACGCTGAGAGAGACGAGCAGAGAAAAGAAAAAGCAGATTCCTCGGGGCTCGGAATGGCGGGCGTAGTGCTAGAGATTCAGATGACGGGCGCAGCGATGAAGATTTAGGGGACCGGACTACGCGGCTGATCCGCGATGCTGGTAGAGGCCGAGTATGTTGCCGCCGGGATCGCGGAAGCGCGCGGTGATTTCGGGGGCGTCGGCGTCGACAGGCTGAACGATTTGGCATCCGTTGGCGGTGATGGCTGCGAGGGTTGCAGTCATGTCGTCATCCATGATGTGAACCATCAAACTTGGAGTTGTAGAAGGCGGGCGGCCGAGGACCCATGTGCCGCTGACTTCTCCGACGCCGTCGTCAAACGAGACGGAGCCATCGTCGCGCTTGCGGATTTGCCAGCCGAAAACTTTTTCCTAGAAGCCGGAGGAGAGCGCGACGTCGGTGGCGGGGATTTCGATGTAGCAAATTTTTTGCGTTTCCGTAGGTTGGGGGCATCGTTTCTCCTAAGGAAGAGTTTTGCGGGCGGTGCTGATCGCTTTGTATCGGAAGAATAGTCCTCCGCCAAGGACCAAACCTGTTACGAATACGAGTGGCGGATGCAAGACCGCCCATTCAAATGTAAACAGGATCCCGAACAACAACGCCGCAAATATGGAGCACATTATATGAGCGAACAAACGTGGCCACTGCATACCGGCGTCTGTCCGTTTGCGCGTGGTCCAGAGAAGCATCAAGCCGCCCCACAGCACGGCCATGAACGCGACCTCTGCCCAATCTCGGATTGTACCCATTCGCGCCTCTAGAGAGCAGACTAAGGCGCGGAGTATAACAAAGGTTTGGCGCTGAAAGCCGAGCGCAATGCGGCCGAAAGCAAGAAGGCGGAGATGGAATTCTAGTTAGCGGGCGCAGACCTTTCGCCGGGAACCCAAGCCGACGAAGATCATCGACAAGGCGAAGATGGCGGACTCGATCCAGTAAAGCGCTGAACTGCGTTTGAAGAAATAGGCAACGGCGATTATGGCGATCGCACAGACTATCGACGCGATGATGATCGATTTCTCGCTGAGTTTCTTGGTGGTCTTCATGGCTTCGATTGTGCTCCTGCGGTGCCGCTGAGAGTCAAGAACCCCACCCTTGCTGCGCAAGGTTGGAGCACCCGAATACTCGGAGCGAGCGAGGCGCGTTGCGTCATCAATTGCAAATTGCGGGGCAATCGGACATAGTATGGAATTCCGCGAATGCAATTTGGGGAACGTGGATAAAATTTCGGCACGTTTGTAAGCGTGCGGCAGCGCAGCACATTTGACAACGTACAACCGCAAAACCTCAAGGGGGAAATTGGATGCGTCGTCCGACAAGCATTGCACCGGCAAAAGGAAAGCTGGGCGTTCTAACGCCGGGAATGGGAGCGGTGAGCACCACGTTCATGGCCGGGGTAGAACTGGTGCGCAGCAAGCAATCGATGCCGGTCGGATCGCTGACGCAGCTCGGCGCGATTCGGCTTGGGAAGCGGACTGAGGGGCGCTCTCCGCTGATTAAAGATTTTGTGCCGCTGGCCGGACTGGACGACCTTGTGTTCGGCGGATGGGATGTGTTTCCGGATACGGCGTACGAAGCGGCGAAAAATGCGGGCGTGCTTTCGCCGGAGCATTTGGCAAAAGTGAAAAAGTTTTTGAGCGGGATTAGTCCGATGAAGGCGGCGTTTGACCGGAATTACTGCCGCAATCTGGATGGAAAGCACATTAAGAAAGCGAAGAACAAATACGACCTGGCGCTGCAGATTAAGGAAGACATCGCGGAGTTCAAGAAGAAGACAAAAGTGGATCGAGTGGTGGTGATCTGGTGCGGCTCGACGGAAATTTTTCTGACGCCGCACGATGTGCACTCGACTGTTGCGAAATTCGAGCAAGGCATGAAGGACAACGATCCGAACATCGCGTCTTCGATGCTTTATGCGTGGGCGGCGGTGACGAGCGGAGTTCCCTTCGCGAATGGAGCGCCGAATTTGACGGTGGATATTCCCGCGATTCAACAGCTGGCTGCGAAACATGGAGTGCCGCTCTGCGGAAAAGATTTTAAGACCGGCCAAACGCTGATGAAGACGATTCTTGCGCCGGGATTTAAGGCGCGTCAGCTGGGATTAAGCGGGTGGTTTTCGACAAATATTCTGGGGAATCGAGACGGCGCGGTGCTGGAAGATCCGGATTCTTTCAAGACTAAAGAGGAATCGAAGCTGGGCGTTCTTGAATATATTTTGCAGCCGAAACTTTATCCGGAGCTATACGGCAAGATGTATCACAAAGTGCGGATCAATTACTATCCGCCGCGCGGCGACGACAAAGAGGGCTGGGACAACATAGACATTTTCGGATGGCTGGGATATCCGATGCAGATCAAAGTGGATTTTCTGTGCAAGGATTCGATTCTGGCGGCTCCGCTGGTGCTGGATCTGGTTTTGTTTTTGGATTTGGCCAAGCGCGCGGGGCTTAAGGGAATTCAGGAATGGCTGAGCTTCTATTTCAAATCACCGATGTGCGCGCCGGAACTTTATCCGGAGCACGATTTATTTATTCAATTAATGAAACTCAAAAATACGTTACGGTGGCTGAAGCGCGAGGACCTGATTACGCATCTAGGCGAAGAATATTACGATTAATGGCGGGATTTTCACTGCGGCGGGGACGTTTCACATCGCGAGACTTCGCGAGACAATTCATTGGCACTATTGGCCTGGTGGATCGGTTCTTGACGGGGTTTCCCGCTTACGTTACTGTGCGTCGTACCCCCTGGTACGACTGACCATTCCCCGCTGAGGAGATTTGATGGAACCGAAAGCAGTTCTGGAATTTGCCAAGAAGAACAACGCAAAAATTCTCGACCTACGCTTCATCGACGTGCCCGGAATCTGGCAGCACGTCAGTTTCCCCATCGATCAATTGAGTGAGAAATCATTTGAAGACGGATTCGGAATGGACGCCAGCTCGATTCGCGGCTGGGCGTCGATTCACGAGTCGGACATGCTGCTGATTCCGGATCCGAAGACGGCGTTTATGGATCCGTTCCGCGATACGCCGACGATGGTGATGTTGGGCGACGCGGTGGATCCGCTGACGAAGCAGCCATACGCGCGCGACGCGAGGTTTATTGCGAAGAAGGCGGAGAACTATCTGAATTTGACGGGTATCGCGGATCAGGCGTTCTTTGGGGCGGAAGCGGAGTTTTTTATTTTTGATAATGTGCGCTTCGATCAGCGCGAGAATTACGGCTTCTATTATATTGACGCTGAAGAAGGCCGCTGGAATTCGGGGCGCGAAGAGCACAACCTGGGATACCGTCCGCGATTTAAGGAAGGCTACTTCCCTGTTCCTCCGACCGATCACTATATGGATTTGCGCACGGACATGACGCTGCAATTACAGGCGGCCGGGCTGGAAGTGGAATGTCATCACCACGAGGTTGCGACGGCCGGGCAGTGCGAAATTGACGTGAAGTTTGACACGCTGCTGAAGTCCGCCGACAACATGATGAAATTTAAATACATCGTGCGAAACGTCGCGTATCAGTACGGCAAGACGGTGACGTTCATGCCCAAGCCGATTTTCGGCGATAACGGTTCCGGAATGCACACGCACCAGTCGCTGTGGGCAAAGGGCAAGCCACTTTTTGCGGGCGACGGATACGCGGGACTTTCGCAAATGGCGCTGTGGTACATCGGCGGATTGCTGAAACACGCGCCGGCATTGGTTGCGTTTGCCGCTCCGACCACGAATTCTTACAAGCGGCTTGTGCCGGGATATGAAGCGCCGGTGAATCTGGCGTATTCGCGGCGAAACCGTTCGGCGGCGATTCGTATTCCGATGTATTCAAATAGTCCGAAGGCGAAGCGCGTGGAGTTCCGTCCGCCGGACCCGGCGTGCAATCCGTATCTGACATTTTCAGCGCTGATGATGGCGGGTCTTGACGGGATCGAGAATAAAATCAATCCCGGGCAGCCGCTGGATAAGGATATTTACGATCTTTCGCCGGAAGAATTGAAGGACGTGCCGTCACTGCCCGGCTCCCTGGATGAGTCGTTGAAGGCGCTGAACGCGGACCACAAATTCCTGCTGAAAGGCGATGTGTTTAGCGAAGAATTCATTCAACTGTGGATCGATTACAAGCGGAAGAAAGAAATTGATCCGGTGCGGATGCGTCCACATCCGTACGAGTTCCAACTTTATTACGATATTTAGGTTGCGGAAAACTTTGCAGATGAACGTCCGCTTCGGCAAATTGCTGGAGCGGGCGTTTTTTATTCGCTGCGGACTTTTCCCGTGCGGGCGCCCCTGAAGAACTTCATTTACTCGCGGAACTTTTCTTTTGCAGGCTGCTCGGATACGCTGAAACTCCAATCTATGGACGCCGCATTTAAGGGTGTTGCGTTTACTCAGCCGGAGAGCGCCGAAACGACGCTAGCGGCGGTTGCGCGCATGCTGCCGCCTCAGCTATGGACGGCCTTGCCGGGCTTACTAGCGCAGCTTCCCGACCCGGACGGAGCGCTGAATTACCTTGAGCGTTACTTTCAAACGCGCTCGGGTGCTGGCGGCGAAGTTCCCGCGGCGGATGTGATGCGTTTTCTGCGACAGCGGCCCGCGGCGCTTCACCACTTGTTAGTGATCTTCAGCTACAGTCGATTCCTTTCGGAGACTTTGATTCAACAGCCGGAAATGATTTTGTGGCTCGATCGCGTGTCGTTGGACCGCGGATTTGTGAGGATGGATCGCTCGGTCGGAGTGGGCACTGGAAGTTTGGATCGGATTAAATCACCTGAAGATCTGCACGCGGAATTTGCGCGATTTGCGGCGACGTCATTTGAGCTTTCGCCGGCGGTCATTTTGGCGCGATTCAAGCGGCGTGAATATATTCGCATCACGCTGCGGGACGTGCTGGGCCTGGCGACGCTGGGAGAGACGACGCTGGAGCTTTCGCATTTGGCGGATGTGTTGCTGGAACACGCGCTACTCCTAGCCGAACAGAAACTTGAAGTGGCTTACGGCGCACCGGAAGCTGCGGATGAGGCCGGCTCAAGGCAGCGCACGCATTTGACAATTATTTCACTGGGAAAACTTGGCGGCTTCGAGCTGAACTACAGTTCAGATGTCGATTTGATGTTCCTGTATGGCCACGAAGGAAATACTTCCGGCGGGCTTGAGGGCACGACAACCAACGCGGATTACTTTGCGCGGCTGGCACAAGGAATATTGAAGACGATTATGGAAATGACTCCCGAGGGCGCGGTGTTTCGCGTGGATTTGCGCTTGCGTCCACAAGGCAGCGAAGGCTTGCTGGCGACGACGCTGTTGTCCGCGCTGGATTATTACCGGACAGACGCGCGCGAGTGGGAATTGCAGATGTTGATCAAAGCGCGTGGGTCGGCGGGTGATATTTCTATCGCGAAGCAATTTCTGGCCGAGATGCAGGCGCTGATTTATCGGCCAGAATTTAATCTTGCCGCTGTAGAAGCGGTGTTGGACGCGCGAGAAGAAATCACGAAAAGTTTGCGCAAGCGCGCGATTTCAAAACCTCATACGGCGGAATGGAATGTGAAACTTTCGCCGGGCGGAATCCGGGACATCGAATTTCTGACGCAGTGCCTACAACGGTTGTATGGAGGCGCGGAACCGTGGCTGCATTCGGGAACGACGCTGGTCGCTCTGCAGCGGCTTCACGACAAGGGCTATTTGAGCGGGCGCGAATTTTTTCGGCTCGCGGAGTCGTATCAGTTTTTGCGAAAGGTTGAGCACAGACTGCAGCTTCGCAACGGATTACAGCGTCACACGCTGCCTCATGCGGCGGATGCGCTGGACCGATTGGCGCGGCGTTGCGGCGTGGAAGCAGGGCCGGAGACGACTCGGACGTCGGGCGAGGAATTGTTGCACCGGCTTTCAAAATGTTTTTCGGATGTACGCGAGATCTACGATCGCGTGCTGGCAACGAATTCTCCAACGCAGGCGGAGCCGAGCGAACATTTTGAAGCTGACGCCGGCGCGGGACAATTACTGCGACGATTGCAGGCCGCGCACCCTGCTATTGCCGAAATTTACTCAAAGTTTGTAGAGAGCGGCGATTTACTGGCCCGGCGCGGGCTCACTCGCTTCCTCAGCTCGGCAATTCTTTCTCCAGATTTGCTCGCGGAATTGACGGCGCATCCTGAATGGCTTTCAAGCGCGGCGGAGATCTGCGGCGCGAGCGATTACGCGGTGGAATGGCTGGCGCGGCATCCGGGTGACATACACATCTTGGCGGAGACAAATCGGCCGCGGCCATCTTCGGTTGTTGGCCGCGATTCCGCGCTGCGCGAAGGATCTGATACCGCGATGTCGTACGTGCGCGTTCGATATCGGCAGAGGGTTTTTGCGGCGCTGGTCGAAGCGATTCGCGGGCCGCGCCAACCGTTTGAAACTTTCGCGGAGTTGTCGTCGCTTGCGGAAAAAGCCATCGGCGAAACTTTGGAGATCGCGGCGCACGATGTGCTCTCCCCCGCGGAAGCTGAATCATTCGCCGGGAAATGGTCCGACGGCGTTGCAACTTTGCCGATTACAGTTTTGGCACTCGGCAGGCTCGGCACGTCGGAAATGGATTTCGCTTCTGATGTTGATTTGGTTTTCATCTCTGACGCTTCGCTCGACGCGGCGGAACGCGAACCGTGGCGCAAAGTTATGGAGCGATTCTCAAATCTGGCGGCTAATTTGACGCGAGACGGAATTCTGTTTCCGGTAGACACGCGGCTGCGTCCGCGCGGGACCGAGGGCGAAATCGTACAGTCGTCAGCGTATGTACTGGAATATTTCCGAACGGAGGCTGCGGCGTGGGAGGCGGCAACTTATCTGAAGGCGCGCGCGGTCGCCGGGAATCTGCGGCTGGGATGCGACGTGATTGCGTCAATTCAAAACATTTGCCGCGAGCGATTTGGGGACTCGTCATTGTGCGCGAGCGAACTCGCGCGAACGCGCGAACGATTGGATAGTGAAGGAACTACATGGGAACAGGGGCGTCCGCCGCGCGCCGAATTTAAAAAAGTCGCGGGCGGGTTTTACGACATCGAATATATTTTGGCGTTTCTTTATTTAACGCGCGGACTGCCAAACGGCGTTGCGCCCGGCGGACATGTGCTGCGGCAGATTGCAGCGCTCGAATCGGCGGGCGAAGCTGCTTCCGGATTAACAACCGCTGCGGCGGGCGCGCTGCGAGGTGGCGCGCTACTTTTCCGCGCGGTGGATCACGGCATCCGAATCGTCAATGGACATGCGGCAAAAGGCGAGCCTGAACCGGCGCTTGCCGAGCGGGTGAAACCGTTGCTGCAGCGCTGGGGAGTTAACATACGCGGCGGATTGAGCGACGAATTGGCGTTAACACGGAAGCAGATGCGGGCACTTTACGACCAAACCGTTTTGGCGCAGCGAAAATCCGATTGAGTAAATCAACTTCCGTCAAACGTCACACTCCGAACGCCGGTGAAGAGATTGACACAGGCTGAGTCACCGTGCGCGGTTTGCCACTTTGTGTTATCGTTTTTGCGCCCCTTATTCCGATGTAAGTTGTGGCGTGACTGCCAAAAGCATTCGCTTAATTCGGTGAACACTAAGGACAGAAAATACATGAAGACCGCCTATAACGGTGTTGCGGTTCCTTCCGACGGGAAGGCGATCGACTACGTAAACGGAAAGTTTGTTGTGCCGCCGAACCCGATTGTGCCTTTCATCGAAGGCGACGGCACGGGGCGGGATATTTGGCGCGCCTCGCGGCTGGTTTTTGATGCTGCTGTCGAGCGTGCTTATGGCGGGAAGCGGCGCGTTGTGTGGTACGAAGTTTTTGCGGGCGAAAAGGCGTTCAACACATTCAAGAAATGGCTGCCTGATGAAACCGTAGAAGCGGTGCGCGATTTCCGCGTGTCCATTAAGGGGCCGCTGACGACGCCAGTGGGCGGCGGAATTCGCTCATTGAATGTGGCGCTGCGGCAGCTTTTGGATTTGTATGCCTGCGTGCGCCCGGTGAAATATTTCAAGGGAGTTCCCTCCCCCGTTGTTCATCCAGAGCAACTGGACGTGATGATTTTCCGCGAAAATACGGAAGACGTTTACATGGGGATTGAGTGGCGCTCCGGCTCGCCCGAAGCAAAGAAGCTTCTGGAATTTCTGAACAACGAAATGTTGAAGGGCACGAAGAAACAAATTCGCATGGATTCTGGCGTGGGCATCAAGCCGATGTCGCCGTTCGGCACGAAACGACTTGTGCGGCGCGCGATTCAATATGCGCTGGATCACAAGCGGCGCACCGTCACGCTGGTCCACAAAGGCAACATTCAAAAATATACCGAGGGCGCATTCCGCGATTGGGGCTACGAGCTGGCGAAGGAAGAATTCCGTAGGCAGATTATTACCGAGCGCGAAAGCTGGATGGTGGATAATCTCGACAAAAATCCTCAATTAACCGTGGAGCAAAACGCCGCGTTGATCGAGCCGGGCGTCGAACAGGCGACCGACGCATTTCGCAAGGAACTTTACAAGGAAGTGAAGCAGGTGCTGGACTCGATTTATGCGACACACGGAAAAGGCCAATGGAAACAGAAGCTGATGATTAATGACCGCATCGCAGATTCTGTCTTTCAGCAGGTGCTGACCCGTGCGAGCGAATACAGCGTACTGGCGACGCCGAATTTGAACGGCGATTATTTGTCGGATGCGTGCGCGGCTCAAGTCGGCGGGCTGGGAATGGCTCCGGGCTCGAATATCGGCGATGGCTACGGATGTTTTGAGGCGACGCATGGCACGGCTCCGAAGTACGCGGACAAGGATGTGATCAATCCGGGTTCCGTAATGCTTTCCGGCGCGATGATGTTTGAATTTATCGGATGGCCGGAAGCGGCGCGGCTGATTGAAAACGGAATTGCGCGAAGCATTGTGCAGAAGCGCGTCACGTACGACCTGGAAAGATTGATGCCCGGCGCCACCAAGATTTCTACTTCGCAATTTGCGGCGGCGATTATTGATAACATGAGCGCGGAATCTCCCGTCGATCACACGACTACGGCTTCGCGCTAAGCGATTTGAGAAACATCATCTAGAAAACCAAGGAGATTGAGGGCATGCGAAAGAAAGTAACGGTTGTTGGCGGCGGATTTGTGGGCGCGACCACCGCGCAGCGCATTGTGGATATGGAATTGGCGGACGTGGTGTTGTGCGACATCATGGAAGGAATTCCCGTGGGCAAGGGACTGGACATGCTGGAGTCCACGCCGATTACGCGCTCGGACTCGAACGTGATTGGATTTTCCACGGCGCAGGGCGATTACCGGCCGACCGCGAACAGCGACATCGTGGTGATGACGGCTGGATTCCCGCGCAAACCGGGAATGAGCCGCGACGATTTACTGCGCGCGAACTATGACGTGGTAAAGGCGGTGATCGAACAGATCGTGAAGTATTCGCCGAACGCGATTCTGATTGTGGTTACGAATCCGCTGGACGCGATGGCTCAGGCCGCCTACAAACTGGCGGGATTTTCCAAGAACCGCGTGATTGGAATGGCCGGCGTGCTGGATTCGGCGCGCATGAGCACGTTTGTGGCGATGGAACTCGGTGTGTCCGTAGAAAATGTGCATTCATTCGTGCTGGGCAGTCACGGCGACGATATGGTTCCGCTGCCGCGCTACTCGACTGTGGCCGGCATTCCGCTGCCCGACCTGCTTCCGAAGGAAAGAATTGACGCGATTGTGGAGCGCACGCGGAAAGGCGGCGCGGAGATTGTGAATCTGCTGAAGACCGGATCGGCGTATTACGCGCCTTCGGCCGCCGTGGTCGAAATGGTGCAGGCAATTCTAAAGGACAAGAAAAAGATTTTGCCGTGCGCCGCGTATTTGGAAGGCGAATACGGAATCTCGGGATTGTTTGTCGGCGTGCCGGTGAAACTTGGCGCACGCGGCATTGAGCAGATTATCGAAATCAAGCTGACCGCGGATGAAAAAGCGTCGCTTGATAACGCTGCGGCGACGGTGCGGGAATTGGTGGGAGTGCTGGGAGTTTAGTTTTGAGTTGCGCCCGCTCGATTAGACCTAACTACAAAGAAAACCGCGCTGGTGAACTAATTCCAGCGCGGCAATAAAATCCTTAGCGAATTGTGTTGCGAATTACGGCTTCGGCGTTGCCGCCGGCGACGGAACAATCAGAGTTGTAGTCTTGATCGTATCGAGCTTCGGAAAATTCTTTTCGAGATACACCCTGCCCTGGTTCGTAACCTTGTCCTGATCCGGTCCCGCGCCTTGCGGAGCGCCGTCTCCATAGCCGCTATACAACTTATCCACAACGTCCATGCCGCTGGTCACTTCGCCGAACGGTGCGAATCGGATCGTATCGAGCGATGAGTTGTCTCCAAAGTTGATGAACACTTGCGTGGTGCGAGTATTTGGATCGTTCTGCGCCGCGTAGGAAATCATCCCGCGCTTATTCGATTGCCTTACCGGGTCGTCCTTAATAGCAGCGTTTGACCAAGCTCTGTTAACTTCGGGATAGGAGCTTAATCCAAACTGCACCATGAACGGGCGCGGCGTGCGAATGACACGGAAAAAAGCGGCCCCATCAAAAAAGTGATGCTTCACGAGATTGTAAAACCGATCGGCGCCGAACGGAGCCCAGGCGCGAGTTACGTGCACAACGAAATCGCCCTGACTCGTGGTGAATTTCACGTCGAAAGTATCCGGCGCTTTCGCATTCAACGCGGATGGCATCAGCAGCGCCTTGTCAAAAGGGCCGGCTGCGGCCGGCGCCGTCTTCTGCATTGACGCGCCGCCTTGAGCCAGCGCGACCGCGGCGCCGGCCAATATGATCAGCACAGCAAATATTCCATGCATTCTCAATTTCATTTGCGTTCTCCCTGTTCGAGCTATTTTGACTTTGCTTGCAATTCGTGGCTCACGCGCTCGGCTGCTTCCATCACGCGTAACGTGTTGCCGCCGAGAATTTTACGAATGTCGTCTTCGGAATATCCGCGACGCAGCATTGCTTCGGTAAGCTTCGGCAACTTGCTGCAATCTTCCATGCCGTGCGGCATCACGCTGCCATCGAAATCGGAGCCGAGTCCGACGTGATCGGCGCCAACAAGTTTCACGGCGTGATCAATATGATCCACGATGGCTTCCCATTCCACCTGTGGAAGTTTCCCTTCGGCAATCATCTGATGCGCGATTTTCTCGCCGTCGCGTATCGAGGCGGCTTCATCTTCGCCGGCCGCTTTATCCGCGGCGGCTACGCGCGATTTAAGTTCCGCGCTCCTATTCGATGCATCGCGATAGGCCTGGCTGAGAAACGCGATGTGATAGTTGATTTGGACTACTCCGCCCTTGGCCGCGAGGGCCTTGATCATGTCGTCGGTCATGTTGCGCGGCGCGTCGCAAATCGCGCGGCATGAGGAGTGGGATGCGATCATCGGCGCTGCGCTGACTTCGAGAGCGTCGTAAAATGTTTTGTCGGAGACGTGAGAAATATCCACCATCACTCCGAGTTTGTTCATTTCACGAATAACATCCTTGCCGAAAGGAGTAAGGCCGATATGTTTCGCGTCGTCGCCGGAAGATCCCGCCCAATCGAGATCGTTAGTGTGAGTAAGCGTCATGTAACGCACGCCGAGCGCGGCAAATCTGCGGAGCACATTCAGATCGTTGTTTATCATGTGCCCGCCTTCAACACCCATCAGCACGGCGATTTTCCCCTGCGAGTGCGCGCGGCGCACTTCGTCGGCGGTCGTGGCCAGCGCCAAATCCTGCGGATGTTTGCGCACCTGTTCGCGGGTCTCGTCAATCAGATCGAACGCGCGTTTCGTGGCGGGCGCGCCGGTCATATTGGCGTTGCACCAGATGGAAAAGAAAATCGTGTTCAGGCCGCCTTCGCGCATCCGGGGAATATCAACGTGCCCTTCGGCGTCGCGATGGCCCAGGTCGAAGTGCTGAAAAAAGAAACGCTGCGGCGTGTCGTCGTGCGTGTCCAATACTATGGAGCTGAAATGTAATTTGCGCGCGCGATCGGAGATTTCGTCAGCAGGCATTTTTGAGGAAAGTAGGCCGCCAGCAAGCAAAAGTGCGGCGGCAAATATTTTGGTTCGTGTGTGCATGTGTCCTCCCGCAAACAGGACTAGCCAAACAGCCATCCCACCAGAGAATTGCGAATCGCGTCGCGGTTGACTTCCGCCAAAGACTCGGTGAGCGGAATCGATTTCGGGCAGGCATGCACACAATTCTGCGCGTTACCGCAATCCTGCACGCCGCCTTTGCCGCTGATGGCCTCCAGACGCACGCGCGCGTGCATTGCGCCCGTCGGATGCATATTGAAGAGGCGCACCTGGCTGACGATGGCCGCGCCGACGAAATTACTGTGGTCATTAATTTGCGGGCAAACTTCCAAACAGATGCCGCACGTGATGCACTTGGAAAGCGGATACGCTTTTTCCTGAACTTCCGGAGCGATCTTGGGACCTTCGCCCAGGTCGTAGGTTCCGTCAATCGGAATCCAGGCCTTGACGCGCTTCAAATTCTCAAACATCACGCTGCGATCGACGGCCAAATCGCGCACAACGGGAAATTTCGTCATCGGCTCGATTCGGATAGGTTGATCGAAGTGATCTACAAGGGCGGAGCAGGCCATGCGCGCGCGGCTATTGATGACCATCGCGCAGGAGCCGCAAATTTCTTCGAGGCAATTCGAGTCGTACGTAATCGGCGTGGTGGTTTTGCCGTCGCGCGTGATGGGCCGCTCGGCGATATCGCGCAGGCAAATAATTACGTTCATATGCGGGCGCCACGCCAGCTCAAATTCTTCCCAGTACGGCTTGTCGCCTGGGGTGGCCTGCCGCTTCACCTTGACGATGACTTTCTTGTTTTCCGCCATGGCCCCTCGAAATTCTACACCGCCTGCAATTTCCACTTCGTCGCCAACTTGCACGTCACCGCTTAGTATTTCCTCGTTCGCGGTGGAACCAACGAAACGTCCACCGGCTCGTACGTCAGATTAATCTGGCCGTTCACCCACTTCGCGCGAGTGGTCTTCAGCCATTCGGCGTCGTTGCGCTCCGGGAAGTCCGGCTTATAGTGTGCGCCACGCGATTCGTTCCGCGCCAGCGCTCCGAGCGTGATTACACGCGCGAGAATCAACATGTTGTAAAGCTCGCGGGCGAAAGAAAGCGTTTGATTCGACCAGCGCGTACGATCCGAAAGATTCATCTTCTTGTAGCGCTCGAGCAATTCCTGCAGCTTCACGTCGGTACGTTCGATGCCCGCGTTCTTGCGCGTTACGGTAACGTGCTCCGTCATCCACTCGCCCATCTCTTTCCAAATTGTGATGGGATTTTCGTCGCCCTGCTGGGTGACCAGCGCTTCGTTAATTCCCTGCTGGCGCTTTTGTTCGCGCTCGAAAACGGACGATGGCACCGCGCTCGCGCCTTTCTCCAGCGATCGGCCGTACTTCACAGCCGCGGGCCCGGCAATCATCCCGCCGTAGATGCACGATACCAGTGAATTCGCGCCGAGGCGATTCGCGCCGTGATATTGATATTCGCATTCGCCGGCGGCGTAAATTCCCGGTACGTTCGTGGCTTGGTTGTCGGTATCCACCCAGATGCCGCCCATGGTGTAATGCGTGGCCGGAAAAACTTTCATCGGCTCGACGTGAGGATCCACGCCCAGGAATTTCTCGTAAATTTCCAGAATGCCTTCGAGCTTGCGATCCAGGACGTCGCGCGGAATGTGCGTCACGTCCAGATAGACAGCCTGCTGGCCGGAGATGCCGAGTTTCAACTCGAAAACAACTTTGTGGATCGCGCGCGTAGCAACGTCGCGCGGCACCAGGTTGCCGTACTTCGGATACCATTCTTCCAGGAAATAAAATCGCTCGCCGGCTGGAATTGAGTTTGGCGCGCGCGTATCGGCGGCGTTCTTCGGCACCCACACGCGGCCACCTTCGCCGCGGGCGGATTCGCTCATCAAACGAAGCTTGTCTTCACCCGGAATAGCAGTCGGATGCACCTGGATGAATTCGCCGTTGGCGTAATCCACGCCTTGCTGGAACAAAGCCGATTGCGCCATGCCGGTGCAGACGACGGAATTTGTGGAGCGATAGAAAATCGCGCCGTTTCCGCCGGTGCAGAAAATTGTCGCGTCCGCCGCAAAAGTTTTTACTTCCATGGTTTTCAAATCCATCGCGCAGATGCCACGCGAAACGCCAGCATCGTCGAGAACGGCGGAAAGGAACGTCCAGCCTTCGTACTTTCTTACTTTGCCCTCGGCTTCGTAACGCCGAACTTGCTCATCAAGCGCATAGAGAAGTTGTTGCCCGGTGGTGGCCCCCGCAAATGCGGTGCGATGGAACAGAGTGCCGCCAAAGCGGCGATAATCCAAATTTCCTTCCGGCGTGCGATTGAACATGACACCCATGCGGTCGAGCAAATCAATAATTCCGGGCGCGGCTTCGCACATGCGCTTCACCGGTGCCTGATTGGCAAGAAAATCGCCGCCGTAAACCGTGTCGTCAAAATGTTGCCAGGTGGAATCACCTTCGCCCTTGGTGTTTTTCGCGGCGTTGATTCCGCCTTGCGCGCAAACAGAGTGCGAGCGCTTCACCGGCACGATAGAAAATAAATCAACGGGCACGCCCGCTTCGGCCACTCGAATGGTGGCCATCAAACCAGCGAGTCCTCCGCCAACGACGATAATTTTGGGCTGATTCATTTCGATAGATATGTGTCCAGGGGATGCCAACCGTATCGCAAACAAACAAGAATTGTAACGCTCATGAAAATAAGAACCGCCGCTACGCCGACGCCGAGATATCCCGCCGCGCGTTGCGATCGAACTGTTGCGGCCAGTCCCCATTTGCACAGGAAATTCCAAATGCCTACACCGAAATGCACACAGCAGGCAGTAACGCCCAGCAAAAAGAAACTGAAGAACCATACGTTCTGCAAATCTGCGTTGACGCTGTTGTAGGTAGAAAGTCCGCCGGAACCAAGGCGCTCTGTGTAAACGTGCCAGCCGATAAATAGAAATGCGAGCAAACCAGTCCAGCGTTGTGTGCTGAACATCCAGTTGCCGACCCACGGATACGCAGAAACGTTCGTCTTACCTCGGTACCAAACATAAAAGCCATACAACGAGTGGTAAAGAATCGGCAGCCAAATGATGCAAATTTCAAGGGGTAGGCGCCAGGGAACAGTCTGAAGAGCGTGCGAAGCTTCGTTGTAATTGCTGCTGCCAACCAGGGAATAGCTGTTTTCCCAGATGTGATCGGCCATGTAAGCACCGACGGGAATGATGCCGCTCAGGGAATGCAGTTTGCGCCAGAAAAAACTATGGTCTGGTTGCACACCCGGTGCGGACATGAAAAATTCTTACTCCCTTTGCGCGGCGAAGAAATTGTTCGCGGTGCACGAAATGTGGATGCGAATTCGTTCCGGGCGATCCGACAGACTGCGTAACAATCGAGCACCCGCAACTGAAACCAGTATAGAAATTCCCGGAAGGTATTGCAAGGCAAACGAATGAACAATCTTGAACCACTCTCCGGGCTGGACAACGCACCGCGTCTTGCACTCGCCCCGAACAGAATTCTTCCGGGTAACGAATTCCTCCGAGGTATTGCAAAGCAAGCACGTGGTCCAATTTCGCACAGAAAAAAAGTGTGCTTCCGCTATACTCTAACCTGCGCCTGAATACTTCCCCTGAAGGAAGAGGATGAAAGCTTTAGCAACCACATCAGAACTGAGTCGCCTTGTGAACCGCTGGGTAGAGCAATCTACCGAAATTGATTCGGCGTCGCTGGGGGCATTCTCTGAAAAATTGGCGGCGATTTTTGGCGTCAACCCTGACGAAGTTGCGATTCTCGCTATAACCGGCAACGGACAGCATCTGAAATTCCTAGTTCCGGAAAAACTGCAGGCCGTCGGCACGATTCCCGTAAACAGTACGACTGCGCTGGTTGCCCGCACAGCCCGCGAAAAACGCCCCGATATTTTGAATCAATTCGCCGGGTCGCGGCACGCTAGCGTTTTTGAAGGAGTTCCGCTGGGTCACCGCGAAGGGGAGATGATTCAGAAAATTATGAGCGTGCCGATTGTTTCCGGCGAGAAAGTTGTGGGCGTGGTGCAGATCTCGCGCAAGGGCCGCACTCAACAGGGGGCCGGCGCTGATTTCGGATCGGGAGATCTGCGCATGCTACAAGGATTGATTCCCACGCTGGCGCAATTTGTCGAACTTTCAAAAAACAACCCTGCGGGTGTCAGTTGAAAGTGTTCAGGTCCATATTGCGAAATCTGTTCACGGCAGCACGCTCGATTTCCCCGTTGCCATTCACACTCTATTCATAAACCGAAAGCCTCCTTCTTCCGCCGCAAAAGTTTTTTTAGGCAAACATCGAATACGCATTGACACTGCGGTGCGTTCTTGTTACTTTCGCGTGCGCTTGTTTTACTCGAAGCGAAATGTTTTGTGGAGGCACCGCAGTCCGGCACTCTAAATGGCATTCGTCGCAAAAAAGATTTTCCTGACCAAAGGCGTTGGCAAACATCGCGAGAGGCTTTCGAGCTTCGAGCTCGCATTGCGTAACGCGGGCATCGCGGCGTGTAACATTGTTCGCGTATCGTCAATTTTCCCTCCGAACTGCAAACTGATTTCCCGCAGCGAAGGATTGAAGCACATCAAACCGGGCCAGGTTGCCTTCACCGTCATCAGCGAAAATTCCACGCGCGAGCCGCATCGTCTGATCGCAGCGGGAGTAGGTCTTGCGTTACCGGCGCAGAAGTCCATGTACGGTTATCTTTCTGAACACCACTCATTCGGCGAGACCGAAGAAGTTGCCGGCGAATACGCGGAAGAGCTGGCGGCCGAAATGCTCGCTACTACCTTGAACGTGGAATTCGACGCCGATCTTTCCTGGGATGAGAAAAAGGAAGTTTATCGAATTTCAAACAAGATCGTCCGCACGATGAACATCACGCAGTCGGCAGTAGGCGACAAGCGTGGATTGTGGACTACAGTTCTCGCCGCCGCGATTCTTCTGGAAAGCGATTAGAATTTTTCCATAGCTGCTCTGTCGTACACGATTCAATTCCGTTGTGGCGCTCCGTGAAATCACGCAATCGTTCCTAACTCCGCCGGATTCGCCTTTTCCATGCGCCTAGTGATACAAATTGATAGTATAAGCAGGCGCAAGATTGAAGAGCGGTCAGCGCCGATCCAATTGAGGTGAACCGATGGCATTGCTGGCTAGCAACGATGGATACCAGGTGTTTGGGGTCTTCGTATCAAGGTCGCTTATTTCATGGATCATCATCGGATTAATCGCCGGATGGCTGGCCGGAACACTGGCGCGCGGCCGCGGATTCGGTTGTTTCGTAAACATCATTCTGGGAATGGTGGGCGCGGTTCTTGGCGGTTGGATCTTCACAAAACTTGGTATCTTCGGTGGTGGTTGGCTATACAGTCTTGCGGCGGCCACCGTCGGAGCGGTTGTTCTCGTCGCAATTGCTCGTCTATTTGGCGGCAGCAGCGAGGACTAAAATTCGCATTTGCCCCGCCTTGCACTCACAAGCTTCCGTGCAGTGCCTTCGAATCGGTGACGTGCGCCCATAGGTTTTCACCCGCGCCAGGTCCAAGAATTGTGCATGTGATACGATGTAACGCGTCTAACCGCGGAGAATCCTTTGAATCATAAGTCACTTTGGGCAATACCCCTGGGCGGCCTGGGGGAATTCGGCATGAACATGATGGCTTTGCGCGTTGGCGATGACATTATCGTCATCGACGCTGGCATGATGTTCCCAGAAGCTGAGCTGCTCGGCGTAGATATAGTAATTCCAGACATTGCCTACCTGAAACAGCATCAAAAAATGGTTCGCGCGATCGTTCTGACGCACGGCCACGAAGATCACATCGGCGCGCTTCCCTACATTCTGCGCGATTTTAATGTGCCGATTTACGGTACGAAGTTCACGCTGGCATTGGTCAGCAAGCGACTGGAAGAACGCGGCCTGCTGGATTCCGCGAAGTTAAATGAAGTCACCGCCGGCAGCACGATCAAGGTTGGCCCCTTCGGCATCGAATTCATCCACGTCACGCACAGCACGATTGATTGCGTCGCGCTCGCCGTGCGCACACCAATGGGAGTGATCATCCACACCGGCGATTATAAAATGGATCCCACTCCACCGGATAACAAGCCATTCGATTTGCACGCGTTCGCGCGATACGGACAAGAAGGCGTGCTCGCGCTGTTCAGCGATAGCACCAACGTCGAACGGCCAGGTTACACGCCGTCAGATCGCGCAGTCACGTCACGCCTCGAAGAGCTTTTCCGTTCGGCCCCGCGCAAAGTCCTTCTATCGTGCTTCGCTTCCTCCATCCATCGTATTCAGATTGCCGTGGATATCGCCGCTACTACCGGCCGCAAAATAGCGTTCGTCGGACGCAGCATGGTGGATAACGTCGAAATCGCGCACGGATTAGACCTATTGCGCATCCCGGACGGTCTCGTCGTGCGCGCTCAAGATATTCGCTCCTTTGATCAGAAGAAGCTTGTCGTGCTGGTTAGCGGCAGCCAAGCCGAGCCGATGTCGTCCATGTCTCGCATCGCAGTGGACAACCACCGACTGGTTTCCGTGGACGAGAACGACACCGTGATTCTTTCCGCGCGAATTATTCCCGGCAATGACCGCGCAATTTTCCGTATGCTCGATCACATGTTCCGCCGCCGCGCGCTCGTCTATTACGATAACCATGCCGGCCTGATTCACGTCTCCGGCCACGCCAGTCAGGAAGAACAGAAGCTGATGCTCCAGCTCGTGAAGCCGAAATATTTCATTCCCATCCACGGCGAATATCGCCAACTGTTCCGCCACGCCGCAATTGCGCACCAACTTGGCGTGGTCTCCGGCGAAATCATGCTGCTCGAAGACGGTAATCCCATCGAGTTCACGGAAAATGGCGCGTTCCGCCGCGAACCAATTCCGGTCGGTCGCGTCTGCGTGGATTCGGGCTCGCTCGAAGAAATCGAAGAGTTCGTCATACGCGATCGCCGCCATCTGTCCGAAGACGGTGTTGTCGTTCCCATCGTTGCGATGGATAAGCACAACGGGCGTCTCGGCTCACAGCCCGAAATCGTGACGCGAGGCTTCCTGCCCAATGACGACGATGACCAGGGCGTAATCGCAGGTGCGCGCGAAGTTGTGCTGAAGACTATCCAAAACTCGAACGCGGAAGAAAAGTCCGACTGGACAGTAATGAAAGAAAAAATCCGCGTGGATCTGAAGCGCTATCTGAATAAACAAACGTCCAAGCGCCCGCTGATTCTGCCCGTAATTCTGGAAGTCTAGGCCGCACAGTGAGTGTGAGGTTCGCCCTCCGTCCATACGATTCATCTGATTTTGACGCACTGTATATCCTTGACCGGACATGCTACCCACCGGGGATCGCTTATAGCAGAAGTATGTTGCGTTGGTTTCTGAAGCAACCCGGAGCGATTTGTATGGTTGCCGAAGCGGCCGGCGAAATTAAGGCCTTCGTCCTGGCTGAGGCCGACCCGCCAGTCGGCCACATCATTACGCTGGACGTGGCCACCGAACACCGCCGAAGCGGACTAGGTACCCGGCTGACAGTGGCGGCAGAAAACGAGCTGGGGTTACGCGGCGTCCGTGAAATAGACCTCGAAACGGCGGTAGACAACCCCGCCGGCATTGCGTTTTGGACGAGGCACGGCTATCGTACCGTCGGCACGATTCCCCGCTACTATCTGGATCGTGTGGACGCCTTGTGCATGACCAAAGTGTTGGCCACTCCAAAGGAGCTTTGAACTCGGATGCCACTTATTCAAGCTGTGGTGCTGGCGGTCGTGCAGGGACTGACCGAATTTCTCCCCGTTAGCAGCAGCGCCCATCTGGTTTTGTTTCCTTGGTTCGCCGGGTGGCAGGAGCCGGGCCTGGCGTTCAATGTCGCACTTCACTTGGGCACATTCGTCGCCGTACTGGTATATTTCCTGCGCGATTGGGTGCAGCTTACACTTGCCGGATTCGGAATCCGCGCCTCGGCGAGCATGAGCGCCGAAGAACTATCGTGGAAGCGCAAGATATTCTGGTTGCTGGTGATCGGCACGATCCCGGGCGCGCTCGTGGGCATACTCTTTGAAAAGACCATCGAGGAACGCTTCATGCAGCCCGTGCCAATCGCCTGCGCGCTGATCATCGTGGGCCTACTAATGTGGTGGGTGGATAGCCTCGCGAATCAGAAGCGGCACATTCCGGAGCTCGGACTGAGTGACTCCGTGATTGTAGGAACCGCACAGGCGCTGGCTCTTTTTCCCGGGGTTTCGCGTTCCGGCATCACCATCACGGCAGGTCTTTCTCAGCGGATGACGAGGGAAACCGCCGCGCGCTTCTCTTTTCTGCTATCGACGCCACTGATCGCCGGCGCGGCGGTGAAAGAACTCCCCAAGCTGCTTCACGCACACAAGGCCGGAATGATGGACATTTCTCTCTCCACTCTCTTCATTGCCATCGCAGTTTCCGGAATTGTAGGTTACTTGGTCATCGGATTCCTGCTTCGTTATCTACAGACACGCACCCTCAAAGTTTTCGTTGTTTATCGGGTTGCACTCGGTATACTTATCCTGTTACTCGTTTTCCTCCATCTGGGCCACACGCGATAGCGCCCGCGCTCCTCAGAGGTAGAGTAGCCACCGCTATCCGCCCGCCTAGGAGAGGTCAGTGCGCTTACTAACGCCGACGGAAAATCACCGTTTGAATGAGCTATGCGGATTTCTGGGCCTTACGATGGGCCTGCTCGTGGCTCTTAGCCTGCTTTCGTACAATCCGCATGACGCATCGCTGAATGTTTCCTCATTCGACGAGCAGTCGCACCACGCCACCAACTGGATTGGTCCAGTAGGCGCGCACGGTGCAGACCTGCTGTTCCAGGGACTTGGCTACGCAGCATTCCTATTGCCCGCCGGAATATTCGCGCTCGGCACGCGATGGTTTCGCAGCCGCGCCGTGGATTCCCCGACCGCAAAACTCGTAGGATGGGGCCTATTCGTCCTTGGACTGCCGGCGCTGGTCACTCTGTGGCACTTCCCTGAAGTGCGCGGCGCTGCACCACCGGGAGGACTGCTGGGCAGTGTGCTGGCCGCGGGCCTGACCGGCGCGTTCAACGGCGTAGGCGCCCAACTGGTGACTGTGGCGGCTGTGCTGGTCGCGCTGTTCCTGACGACTCAGTTTTCTTTCCTCGGCGCACAGGAATGGGCGAAAGGGCCACTCAGCAAAATTAACTTTGTGCCCGCGCTGATGGAGCGGTATAACGCCTGGCGCGAAGCACGCGAGCAGACTCGGCTACGCAAGCGCGTGGAGGACATCAAGATTTCTGGGCGTCCGGCAGTGGCTTCGCAGGTGAGGGAAGCTGTGAACAAGATGTTTGCTAAAGCTGCCGTTGAAGAGGAGGAAGAAACCCCGCCCGTTGAAGAAGCGGAAGATAAACCTTCCCGCCGCGCGCCCGTGATTCTGCGCTTCAAGGAAAAGGGCGAGCGCGAGGAAGAGCCCAAACCGCCGGCCAAATCGTCTGTACCTAAAATTTCTAGCGGACCTTCTAATTTCCGCCTGCCTTGCAGCAGCTTACTGCATTCCGCCGAACGCAGCGAAAGGATGCAGGAAGAAGACCTGAAGCAATGCGCGCGCGCTATTGAAGCGAAACTGAAAGAATTCGATGTCGGCGGAGTAATCACACAAATCAATCCCGGCCCGGTCGTCACCACCTACGAATTCAAGCCCGAAGCGGGTATTAAGTACAGCCGCATCACGGGACTGCAGGACGACCTGTGCCTCGCGCTCAAAGCAGAATCCATTCTGATTGACCGTATCCCGGGCAAGTCCACCATCGGAGTCGAAGTTCCGAACCATCATCGCCAAACCATTGCTCTGCGGGAGGAAATCGAATCACCCGAATTTGTAAATTCTGCGTCAAAGCTAACTCTCGCCATGGGCAAGGACTTGATCGGCCGCAATCGCGTCAGCGATCTGGCGCAAATGCCTCACTTATTAATTGCCGGAGCAACTGGAACCGGCAAGAGCGTATTTCTAAATTCGCTGATCATCAGCATGTTGTACAAGGCCACCCCGGACGAACTGAAGCTGGTCATGGTGGATCCAAAGCGCCTTGAACTGGGACTGTACGAGGGCATTCCTCACCTGCTCGCGCCAGTCGTTACAGATCCGAAGGTGGCGTCCAACGTTTTGCGCAATGCCACGCGCGAGATGGAACGCCGTCTGAAATTGCTGGCCCAGCGCGGCGTGCGAAACATTGACCAGTACAACCGCACATTCAAACGCGGCGAATCACTTTCATTGTTCGACGATGAAGAGCAACTCGACCACAAACCTCTCCCCTACATCGTCATCGTCATTGACGAGTTGGCCGACCTGATGATGGTGGATACCAGCAACGTGGAAGCGTCCATCACGCGGCTCGCTCAAATGGCCCGCGCGGTGGGCATCCACTTGATTCTGGCCACACAGCGTCCTTCGGTGGATGTTATTACCGGACTAATTAAAGCCAACTTCCCGGCCCGCATATCTTTTCGCGTGGCCAGCAAAGTTGATTCCCGCACCATTCTCGATTCCAACGGCTCTGAATCTCTGCTTGGGCGTGGTGACATGCTTTATCTCCCGGCAGGCTCTTCCCGTTTACATCGCATTCACGGACCGCTGGTCGGCGAAGATGAAATCTCCGCCGTCTGCGATTTCTGGCGCTCGCAAGGCACCGCCGTTTACAACGAGAAGCTACTCGAGCCGCCGAAGGAAGAATCTGTCGACGGTGAGGCAGGCGAAGGCGGCGAGGACGCGGTGGATGACGCGCTCTATCAGGAGGCCGTGCGCGTAGTTTGCGACGCAGGCCGCGCGTCCACTTCAACGCTGCAACGGCGCCTGCGCATCGGCTATGGCCGCGCCGCGCGTCTAATTGACATCATGGAGAAAGACGGCATCGTAGGCCCGCCGGACGGCACCAAGCCCCGCGAATTGCTGAAGAGCAAAGACTGGATGCGCGAGATTGACACGTCGATGAGGTAGGCGCGAATCGATTCGGCGCGTATCAGCTACGTGCGCGCCGAATTACTTAGCGTGAAAATTCGTCCAGCGTATCGAATTGGCCGGCGCAAATGAAAACTTACTTCTTCAAATAAGCCGAAAGATTCGCCTGCTGCAACGTTCGCAGCGCAATGCAGGCATTCACGCGGTCACGCGCATTGCGCAGCGGGCGCTCGGTTCCGGGAATGTGCTGCGCCGCGAAAAACTCTTGCGTTTCATCCCGCATCTTCGCGTCGCAGAATTGCGCCGCCACGCCGACAAATCCGCCGCCGCCGATATCCGCGCCAGCCTTTGCCTGAAGTTCCGTGAAATGAAGTTTCAGCAGATCCCACGCAGCCGGTTGCGTCGCATCACTGTTAAATAGCGCGCCAATTAATCCCAAGTCCTGATTCCGCACCGCCGGACTCAGCACAAATTCAAATGTGCGCTTCGTCAGCGCCAGATCGCGAAACGATGCGAGCGCGTAGAAATACGCATAGTATTCTTCAGGAGTGTTCGCCGACTTCATGTGTTCCATGTACCGGTCATACAGCTCCGCATCCCCCGTGCGCGCCACAGTCCGCAGCGCCGCCTGCGCGAGGTCCGCATCCACGGAACTTGGGTCATTCATGTACGATTCGGCGGTAAACTCTGCCTTCGCGATTAGCGCCGGATCATTTCCATACGCCGTCAGCATCCTCAGGACATCTATACGCAGCGCCGCACGCTCCGCGCTTTCGCCCATATCCGGCAGACCGACAGGCATCCCCGGCATATCACTCGTTCCACCTACGCCCGGAATTCGCTCCGACCAAGGTTGCGGCGGTTTAGCCGGATCCAAGGCACTCGCGATGGGACCCAGGAATTTCCGCACCCACGCCTCAAACGCAGGACGATCCGCCGGGCTGGCAATCGCATCGTGAATCCGGGGAATCACACCGATCGCTTCGTTAATCACCGCGCGGTTCCTGTCGCTCTCAAAGTATTGCAGCGCATTCAGGTATTCCCCAATGTTTACGCGCCCGGCACGCACCATCGCCCAGGCGTCGCCCAGAAAGTGAATGCGCTCTTCGGGACTGAAACTCTTTTCCATCTCCGCGCTCATTCTTCCAAACGCATCAGCCCCATATTCTGCGCGGTAGTATCCACGGCCGCCCGCATTCGCAAATACCCACGGCGCGCAACCCGGCATGTCGAAGGTCTGTTCCCGCCCGCTAAGTATTTTGTAAACGGAGCCCTTCGATCCGGCGGCGTGGAGCGCAACCGGAATTTGCCACAGTTGCGATTTGTCAGTCTCCGTTGAGGTCGGAACGTATCCGGGCCCGTGATCCGAGTAGAATCGATCTTGCGTTAGCGTAACTTTGGTCACATTTCCGCTACACGTGGACCTGACTGTGATCACCGGCGCGCCCGGCTGGTCAACAAAACTCGCCATAATTTTATCAACGGGCTTTCCCGACGTGCGCGCGACAGTGTTCCAGAAATCTTCCGCCGTCGCATTTCCATAGGCATGCGCCTGCAAATATTCGTTCACTCCCTTGCGATACAAGTCCTTGCCAACGTACGCCTCAACCATCCGCAACACCGAAGCCGCTTTCTCATACGCAATTCCGTCAAACAGCGCGTCAATTTCCGCCGGTGTATTAGCGTTCGATCGAATTGGGCGGATTGACGAAATCGAATCCGTCGCCAGCGCGCCATCCGTCTGTCCAATCTCGTCCTGCGCGGAATGCCACTCCGGTTTCCACGCTTCCATCGGCTTCCAGGCCATCCAGGTGGCGAATCCTTCGTTCAGCCAGATGTCGTCCCACCACTTCATGGTCACGAAATCGCCGAACCACTGGTGCGCCATCTCATGCGCCAGCACTGACGTTACATTCTCGTGCGCGTCAAGTGGTGCCGTCTTGTCGTCAATCAGCAGGTCGGTCTCGCGATACGTAATCGCCGCCACATTTTCCATCGCGCCCGCGGCAAAATCCGGAAACGCAATGATGTCCAGCTTCTGAAACGGATACTTGGTGTAGTAATACGTATTGTAGAATTTCAAAATATTCTCGGCGGAAGTCAGCGCCCAACTAACCAGATTCTCCTTGCCCGGCACAGTGCAGACGCGAATTCGAATCCCATCCGCCGCGCCGACCTTGCATACGAAATCACCCACCATCATCGCCACAAGATACGTGGACATCTTCGGCGAAGGAGAAAATGTCAGCGTGTGCTTCTCCGCGCCGGGCCCAGGTGTGTCCGAAATAATCTTTCCATTTGAGATCGCCGTATCGCCTTTATCAATGACCAGCTTGATGTTGTAGACCGCTTTGTAAGCAGGCTCGTCAAAACACGGAAATGCCCGCCGCGCATCTGTCGACTCAAATTGCGTTACCGCGTAGCGACGCTTCGGCGTCTGGCTCAAATAAAATCCGCGCAGCTTGTCATTCAATATTCCGTTGAAGCGGATGCGAATGTCGTAGTCACGCGCCGGCAGTTCCACCGGAACGGTAAACGTCACCTGATCCGATTTTTCGTCTGTGGTCACCGGAGTCGTTAGGTGGAAACTGCCAGAAGTAATCTTCACTTCCTGGAATTCAATCTCCGCCGAATTCAGCGTGATAGTCTTCGCCGGCTTCAGCAGCCGCACATGAATCGTCTCTTGCCCGCTAAAAGTCGCCTTCTCAAGATTCGGCGTGAACGTCAAATCGTAGCTCTCGGGAATCACGTTCGTCGGCAGCCGCTGCGCGCACGCAGCGGAGCTCAAACCAAGCGCGCACAGTGCAGCAACCATCAGGCGTTTCATTGCGGAACCTCTCAGTTGTTTCCGGAGCTTCCAAAACTTAGCACGGGCATGGAAGGCGACAATCCGGCGGATTTGCTGGCCATCCAGCAAATTACCCTAACATATTCGCGGCCGCCGCGCAGGCGGGGAAACAACAACAATTATTTTTTCAGAATTCTGCGTGTTTCGCTTTGCCCCTCGCGTCGTTTCGCATAGAATGTTTGCTCCCGGTGCCGGGGTAGCTCACCGGTAGAGCGCGGCCCTGAAAAGGCCGGCGTAGGCAGTTCAACTCTGCCCCTCGGCACCACTCACGCGTAGGCCCTTATCTCCAAAGAAATCAACGCTGCCTTGGGCCAAGTATTTCCCCTCTTGGGGAACGAGGGTAATCTTTCCAATTTGGTCAGCGAGCAGCAACCTAGCCTCGTGAATATTTTCGGGCTTTGCGAGTAGCCGTCGCAAGTCCGTCAGCCGCGACACTGCAAACGTTCGCAATTCATCCAGCTTGACCCGGATTGAGTTCGGATGCCGCTCTAACAAATCGTCCGTGATGGCTCGCATTTCCTTTTCCCGTTCGCCTATGGCAGCGGTCATGCTCAGGCTCCCGTTCCCATCGGCGATGGCTTTAACAAGCCGGGCAATCTCGGTTTCGAGTTGGTGTTTACGTTCATGCATCTTCGAAAGCCCCTCATCCAACTCCACGAATCGGCGTTCCAGTTCGGCTTTCATACTGGCAACCATGTAATCAATGGATTCCTCTCGGAGGACTGTCTCCTGAAGGCCGCTAAAGAGTCGTGATTCCAATTTGTCTCGACGGATAGTAAGGCGGTTTGAACACACTGTGTCTCCGCGATGGTAGTGCATCGAACACCCGTACTGTTGCGACTCGGTACGCCAGCGACCACTTACCATTGTGACGCTGCCACCGCACTTTCCGCATTTGAGCAATCCTGACAACAAATAAACCTGCCGCTGCTGTCCCGCGAGTCCAGGTTTCCCTTCCCTGCCCCACAGTTTGCGCGCGATATGGAACCGACGTTGGACACCAAGCCAAAGGTCTTCAGGTACTATCCGCAGATGCGGGGCGTCAAGCTTCACCCACTCGGATTCAGGTCGCAGCCTCTTAATGCGGCGACCTGTTCCAGGCACACGAATCTTTTGCGTTTTGTTCCATATGAGCTTTCCGCGATAACGTTCATTTCTGAGGATGACCCGGACGGACGATGTGCACCAACTGCGTGAGTATCGACCTTCTTGCGGTATCGGCGATGCGACGCCCTCAGCATTTAGTTGGCGTGCGATATGCTTAAGGCTGAGTCCCCCGGCGTACATCCTGAAGACTCGTCCCACAGTGCTGGCTTCGTCGGTATTAACGCCGAGACGTTTACTGCCATCCATTGTCACTGTCTTGTAGCCAAAGCATCGACCTCCAGTAGCCTCACCTAGAAGGGCCCGACCCTCCAATCCTCGATGAGTTTTTTGCGCCAGTTCGCGCCAATAAACGGAATCGATTAAGCCGTGAACGCCGATAAGTAATTCTGCCTGAGGGCTAGCGGTGTCTAATCCTTGGGAAACGGCCACAACCCGAACACCAGCGAATGACAGCCGTTCGTACAGATTCAATGCGTCGGCGAGTCGCCGCCTTCCCGCCTTCGGTGAGATCGTCTTACGAATCTGCAGCGAAGAAATTTACCAGCAAGACATACCGCAACTGATCAACGAGTTCCGCAGACGCACACTTCGGCATGAGGCGCTTGTCGCGGACATGGAAACCGCCCTCGCAGCTAATGCGGACTTCTTTCATGGAATCCAGAAACGATACGGAGTGCAGGCAGATAATTCATCGGCTTCCATCTAACTAGCTAATCGCCCGCGCGATTCCGGTCCCATTGTCACGGACACATAAACTAACCAGTTGTTAATTTTCTCAGCATTTAGACTTGCGCTTCTGCCTAGGAAAGCGATCTGGCTGCCATCTCAGCAAATTCTCCGGCTTACAGTGCAGAGTCGCACACAGCCGATTCAAAACGTCGGCACTATAGCCTTTGCTTTTTTCGTGATACATGGCGTGCAGCGTCGGGTAGGTAATACCCGATTCCTGCTGAAGCCGATAGCGCGTCCAGCCCTTGCGTTTGAGCACTTCCTTGAGCGTGCAAATAATCATAGCCTGAGACTAGAAGATTGCCGACTTTATGTCAATAGATATCTTTACCTAAAGTACTATTTCAATATCGACGAGTTTAGGTATACTAGGCTGTTACCCCGGCCTTAGGCGGCGTTGTACGGGCTTCGTAGGGCGTTTTTGGGCGTTGGAGGCCGGTTAGGTGCTCTACCCCTCAATCGTTCGCCCTCGCGCCCTGCAAGGGCGAAAACGGGGCATTGCATCGGCCTATTGGCCGGTACGGCCCATAAAAACGGGGTACTAAAGGAGAGACGATGAAAACGGCAATTTACGCGCGGGTAAGCACCACGAACGGGCAAGACCCAGAAATGCAGTTACGCGAGCTACGAGAATACTGTAAACGGCGAAATTGGGAAGTTTCCGACGAATACGTAGATTTGGGAATTTCACGCGCTAAGGAAAAGCGCCCAGAACTGGATCGCCTATTGGCCCACGCGCACCGTCGTAATTTCGATGCAGTTGTGGTGTGGCGATTTGACCGTTTTGCCCGGAGTGTAAGTCATCTGCTCAGAGCGCTCGAAAACTTCCGTTCCCTCGGGATTGAGTTTGTTTCGCTTTCGGAACAAGTCGATACCTCGACGCCCACTGGCAAAATGGTCTTCACAGTATTAGGCGCAGTAGCCGAGCTAGAGCGTACCTTGATCGCAGAAAGAGTTCGCGCGGGCCTCCGAAATGCCAAAGCAAAAGGCCGAACTTTAGGCCGACCCCGGAAGGTTTTTGACGCCGCAAAACTGACGCGTATGCGAGCGCAAGGCGCGTCGTGGCGGGTGATAGGGGCCGCTTTAGGAGTATCGGCGGCAACGGCCTTGCACCGGGCTGCAAAGGCTCGTTTGGAAATCCCCCGCAATGAAGCGGCGGTAACCCGTTCATAGTGCGTGGGCGGGGGAGTGAGTTTCGGGCGTTTGGTAATTACTAGTTTTCCAAACGAGCTAGGTAGGGCAAAAAAAGGGAACTATATGCTTAGCTTCCTAGAATCGAGGAGGAGTGATACCAAAAAATATGGTCAGCATTTATTGGCGGTTTGGTACTCCATTTAAGCATGACGGTAATCACCGAAGCGGTAATCTCCATGTGACTTTAATCGATGGGAACCCTGACCGTGTACTGCTTCCGAACGACCATCTAGATATCACCGACAAATTAACTCCAGCCCAATGGCAAACAATCCGTGCTCGCGTTGAATCTAAGCTGCATCCGAATTAACCACCCGCGCTGTCCGGCGGCATCCTAAAAGCAAGAAGGAAAAATTATGACAGCAAAAGAAAATAATATGCGTAAGAAAATAGCAAGAAACCAACGCAAGCCAGCAGCGGAACCAACGGGAAAACTGCTGTGCTACAAAAACTCCGCCAACCCGAATGACAAAGGAACCGTGCTTGTGGGTAACGGGCTGGTGCTTCTGAATTTCGATGGGGCAATGGTGATAGAAGGCACGCGGGAAGAATTGGCAGCGTTCATTACAGAATATGAACCCACTAACCAATCGCCGGCAAATCCCAAACCCTAGCAGCGGTCAGCATTGAGCGTCGGTTGCAGAAAGGGATAAGCCCCTACTGATCGTATTCTTCGTAAACAGGCGGCTGGCGTTTGGAAGCAAAGCCAGATTAGCTCGCCATATCGAAAAACTGGAAAGCTTGGGCATCACACACGTAGTTGATGTGCGGCACTACGCTGGCAAGAAGCTCCGAAGGTTCAAGACGATCCGGTTGAATTTTAAGGACGACGCCCGTCCTCGCCCGATGTGGTTTTACGCTCGTGCCCTCCGCTTTTATAAAAACGCCTTGAAGCAACGCAACTCAAAGATCTACGTCATGTGCCGGGCAGGAAGGAGACGCAGTGCGAATATGGTTTACTCTCTTCTCCGCGCTTCAGGAGTCGGGCCGCGCAAAGCCGAAAATACAATCCGTCGTGCTCGTCCATGCATTCAGATTGTCCGTGCCTACCGGCTATCTGGCGAAAAGTATTTACACAGAATGACGCGACGGCAGAATTTTTAGGGCAACAAAGGAGAAATAAATACTTAACATCCTAGAACCGAGGACGAGTGATGCCAACTCTCAAAGCAGAAGAATTTTGCAAAGCTTTCCATACTTGGGCAGAAGCATGCCAAACGGAATTAGCCACTGACACTGAGGACCAGAAGGAATGGCGAAAAGCGTTCGCTGACCATTGGGATTTTATGCGGATAGCAATTCGTAAAAGCTGTCTTCTCAACCGATTGATTTATGCTCGGGAACCTCTTCGCACGGAAATGTGCCCTGAGCATAAAGGCAAATGGAGTGGTTGTGTTTGGGAGAATTTGGAATGTGGTTGTCAGTTCGGTCCAAATGTCACGGGGTGGCTGGCGCCGTCTAACAAACGAAAAAAGAGTTAAGCATATAATTCTCCAACAAAGGTCGCCGCACCCATTGGCTGGAAACAGATTTCACAATGAGAAGTGGTAGCCGTTTTTTATCCACGAATGAGGACTCCCCGCCCGGCTTTACACGCGTCTGTATTTGCAGAACTTTTCTGGTTCTCCCGAATCCAACCCCTCTTCGAGTGCAGACATGGTTTTCTAGGAATTAGCCTTCGGTGCAAAAGCGCACGTACCGAGGCTCCGCCCCTCGTGAAACAGCGATTGGGACGGTTCCAGAGAGTGATCACTCTCCCGCCAAGCGCCAGCAAACATGCGAAGCCGCGCAGACTGCCGCATGCGGTTCGTCTTATTGCGCCGGGTGCTATCAGATTGGACCGCGCCGATGGATCCACCCGCCGAAGTGCGGGAAGGATTGGGTGCAACGAAGAAAATCGAAACCAACGCTGCAAGCGAATGGCTTAGGGCATCGACGTTTCGAGCGCTGTCAGGTGTGGAAAAGTGTGGAAATGCTAAACCCCTCGTCTGAGAAACTCCAACTGTTCACACAGCTTTACATCGAGCAAGGTTTCAACGCTTTCAAGGCCTGCACGGCAATGGGAATGAAACCGGGCACGGCTCGGGCAGGACAATCCCTGACACCTTCGGTAGCCGCTTAGGTGAGGCTTCTTGTGAATCGCCCATGACCGTTAGCGTCGGTATTGCAATCAGACTGTAGTGCGTTTGTCACCCCAAAGTCCGTGAGCGAAGTCACACGAGATGGTGATGTAGGTCGCAGACGTAAATCCGGCAACGTGTGATTATATAAGCTTACAGGTTGGAAATATATTTTCTCTATGGCAAACATCAATCAACAGCACATCGCTTAGCACCGAAGAAAAGACCGATCACCCCCGCCCGGGCACAACAAAGGCCTATCTCGTCGGCGTAATCGCCTCTCTCATTGGTGGCTGCGGGAGACGGGAGTTGAGCAAACTTGTCGTATTATCCCGTGAACGGATAAAGTGGGCAGGTCATCGGCTCGCGCTGATTTGGAGAGGGGGATTAGTTGGGGTCTGCTTCGGATTCCGAATCGGTCCTTGCCTTAGAAAGAGGGCCAGTGCAGTCTAACGCAAATCGCAAACGGTCACTCGGCGGCGTGAAGGTCCTGCTGACGAGCGTCTGTCGGCCCATCGGCGCCGCCCACGGGGATGCTACTAGCGTGGGCTATGAAGTTCTGCACGCGCAAATCACACGGGCCCAGGGGATTTTTAGCCCGCGGTCAACCAGCTACACATTTGGCCTCGATTACATCGCGGCCAACCTCGATGCGCCGGCCACCGTTCTCCACTACCCGTCCCATGCCGAATTGATCCGTGAACTGCGCAAAGCTCCAACATTCGTAGGAATTTCATTTAATCTGTCGCTCTTCCAGCGGATGAAGGAAGCTGTCGCGCTCGTGCGAGAGCACGCGCCGAACGCCAAAGTGGTCCTTGGCGGGTACGGGACCGTGGTGGATGACCAGATGCTCGCGCCCTACGCGGATCATGTTTGCCGGGGAGAGGGCGTCAGCTTTTTTCGGGAGGTTCTCGGAGAGCCGTCCCGGCCGATGCCCTACGACCATCCTCTCGTGATCAGCACCTTGCGGGTCTTCTCAATTCCGGTGCATCGGACGGGGAATATCTTCGCCGGCCTCGGTTGTCCTCACGGGTGCGACTTCTGTTGCACTTCCCACTTCTTTAAGCGTCACCACGTGCGTTTGCTTCCTACCGGCGACGACATTTATCGGGTGATCGACCGCTACCTGGAGATCGATCCTGGGATGAACCTGGCGATCATCGACGAGGATTTTCTTATTGCCCGGGACCGCGCCACCCGACTGCGGGAGCTGGTCCTCGAGCGAGGGAGACCGCTTTCGATCTTCGCCTTCGCCACCGTGAAGGCGCTCAGCCGGATGACCCCGCGCGAGTTGCTCGAGACCGGCATTGACGGTATTTGGGTCGGCTACGAGGGAAAGCGGTCCGGTTTTGCCAAGCAGCAGGGGCGGCCGGTGGAGGAGCTGATTCCAGACTTGCGCTCGCACGGCATCACGGTTCTCTCCTCGATGATCCTGGGCTTCGACTATCAGACGGTCGATGTCATCCGCGAAGAACTGTCGGAGTTCCTGGCGCTGAAGCCGACCTACGCCCAGTTCCTGATCTACGGTCCGACCCCCGGGACGCCCTTTTTCGAGCGTGTCGTGCGAGAGGGACGGCTTCACCGCGACTTGGCGGAGAATCCCGAGCGCTACTACCGGAAATGCGATGGGTTCACCGCGATGGTCCGTCATCCCAGCATGACCCCAGGGGAAATCGAGGCGTTGCAGCGCGAATGTTTTGAGACGGATTTCCGCCTTCTGGGTCCGTCCGTTTTGCGATCGGTCGAGACTTGGTTCGCCGGCTGGAAGCGATACCACAATTCGGACTCCCCTTATCTCCGCGCCAAGGCGTCGCGATGGGCTGAAGAGATTCGGAAGGCGTACCCACTTTTCCGCGTGGCGAAGCGTCATGGGCCAACCCCCGAAGCCGCTGCCCGTCTCGAGACGGAAATCGAAGCGGCGCTCGGCCCGCCGAGTCTTGGGCAGCGGTGCATGTCGCTCCTGGCGCCGCTGGCCGCCGCGTGGACTCGTTTTACTCTGCGCCATGACCGCTTTCAGCATCCCAAGCTCCGCCGTCTCACGCTTCGCAGCTCACGCTGGGCCCTCCGCCCGGGCCCCCTGGGATCACTTCGTGTGGACATCGAGCGCGCTCTCCGAAGCACCATCGTCAAGCTGGAGGGAGCGTTGGACCAGTCCAGCGCAAGGCATCTCGCTGCGGGCATCCTGAACGTCCTCCACGGCAACGATGCCCAAGTCCGAGTCGTGGTGGCTGAGGGAACCCAGGCGACGCGGGAAGACCTCCGCATTCTGGGCAGCATGCTCGCTCGACAGCGTCACCGCGTTTCAGTGGCGATTCCTTCTGTCCCTGAGAATTGGGCCCAACTCGGGCAGTGGCTTGAAGTCTCGTGACGACGGATTATTGCAGGTCCGGGAAATCATACGGCTCCGTTTCAGTGCCGACCTCGTGACGCTCTCTGCGTGCAACACAGGAGTTGGAAAGCTCCAAGGGGAGGAAGGCGTCACGAACTTGGTGGAGGCATTCCTTGTGAGCGGTGCAAAGGCAGTCGTCGCCAGCTTATGGAGTGACGACGATACATACACGCGTGCCCTGATGGAGCGGTTTTACACCCACATCTCGGAGGGCCAGGACAAGGCCGGTGCCTTGCGACAGGCGAAACTTGACTTGCTCGCGAAATACGGTAGACAAGTTCCACCGTATTATTGGGGAGCCTTTGTCTTGATCGGAGACGGAGGGTCTCCGATTCCCCTAAATTCAAGGGGTTCGTGATGAACACACCTACCAGCAACGTTGTACTGAACCAGACCGGAATGAATCTCGTGGACCTACCGCTATGAAGGGGCCATGCTTCGCTATCTGCAAAGTTGGATCGATCAACTGCGATGGCAACGGTTGGTACCCTTTCAAAAACTCGCCTATATGCTGCTGGATCACCTCGACGGCATCCTCAACTACTGCCGCACCAAGGTACGCTTCGGAGTAGTGGAAGCCATCAACGGCAACATCAAGACTCTTCTGAGAACGGGTCGTGGCTACAAGAATCTCGCCTATCTGCTGCTCAAGGCTCAGCGCATGGCGGTCACAAAGACCGAATTCATCGCTCTTCAGAAAGCCGCCTAACATGCGGGTCTCTACGAATTCTTGTGCAGAGCCGGGTTTTCTAGCTTCCGGCACAGTCCGTGAGTTAGACGTAAAGTTTTGGGGAGTGGTTGGAAAAGATCCCATTATTTTCAAATGCCAGCGTGAGCAAGATACGATCACCTGTCATTTGACCGACAAGTAGTGCGATCGTTGTGGTTCCCTCACCTTGCTTCAGGCAGTCCGAGAATCTTTCGCGCCCGCTTACGCTGTACTAAGTCTCTTGGCGCTCCGCCTTCACGCTCCAACCAATTATTGAATTCTTTCATCTCTACAGTGTGGCGCACCGGAATTTCGGATACAGAAACATCGACCTTGAATTGTTCGCGCAGGCTTCCACCCAATCTCTACCGCGTGTGGCTCTTAGTCCGAGCGCCACGGCTTCATAGAGGGATTCCGCCGTCACCTCGACTGTATGACTAACATCTTGCATATCCTTTATTGTTACCCGGCACGAGCGAACCATTTCGTGAGGTTAGCATATTCGCTTTTTCTTCGCCATACGCCAACGGACGAGCAAAAGGCCCCGAACCTTGGGATTCGGGCGTCAGTCAGTACCAAGTTGTGATTGCAGTTTCAGAGCGCGACCCACGTTGCCGGTATTTCTTTGGCAATGAGGGCTCCACCGCAGGCTTAGACGGTTTGTATATATGCGGAGTTTTTCTGAAAAACAGTTTCGGTACCGTGACATGCAGCAGGGCTATGTGTCGACGGTGAGACGAAACGGCATTAACAACAGGTCAAGCGCAGCAAGAGGTCCCGTCAAATCGCAAGATAGAAGGTATTCCCGCTGAGGTGCTCATTTACAACTCGCATAGCGTCACCGGCCAGCGACCCATCGTTTTCAACGAGTGCCTCGGTCAGCGCCAAAATGGCCTTCTTTTCCTGCACGACCAGAGCTCTTGCTCGAATCTTTGCGCCTTTCTCAATTGTGTACCGCATCGCAGGACGAATGGGTAAGTAACTGAATTCCTGGTCTATCCTTGTCTG
>ODAK010000032.1_pt1 | contig 159163 bp, 139 predicted proteins | sample 1539591 | NCBI WGS metagenome assembly ODAK01 (sample SAMEA3539303, study PRJEB22396) | soil metagenome | biome: tundra; feature: field; material: soil | place: USA | collected 2010-05 | depth 0.15 m | reverse complement strand
ACGAGCGACGCACCGAAGGGATGCTCCCCGACGCGGAGATCGTCTTCCTCGACGAGGTCTTCAAGTCGAACTCGGCGATCTTGAACTCGCTCCTCACGCTCCTCAACGAGCGGCGCTACACGAGCGGCGGTCGCGTCGTCCGCTGCCCGCTCCTCAGCGCGTTCGGCGCCGCCAACGAGGTGCCGACCGACGACGCGCTGACGGCGATCTACGACCGCTTCATCCTGCGCATCCGGAGCGACAACCTCGACGCCTACCACTTCCAGGATCTGCTCCAGAAGGGCCTCGACCACGAGGTGCTCGAGCGCGACGAGGCCCCGGTCCGGCCTCTCGTCGACGCGCGGGAGCTCGCGGCGCTGCAGCGCGGCCTCCTGACGAGCACGACGTTCAGCGAGCAGTTCTTCTCGCAGTACAAGGGCCTCGTCTTCCAGGTGCGGGCAGAGGGCGTGACGCTGAGCGACCGCCGCGTCGTGAAGCTCCTCAAGCTGTTCGCGGCGAGCGCGTATCTCGACGGGCGGACGCAGCCCGATGCGAGCGACCTCTTCGTCCTCAAACACGTGTGGAACAGCGAAGACCAGGCGCCGATCCTCGAAGCGATCGTGACGCCGGTCCTCGACGCGCACTTCCGCGAGCACCCCGAGGCGCGGCGGGTCGGCGCCGTGGGCCTCGGGCTCGACGCGCTCGCGGGGGAGGTCGAACGCGTCCGGCAAGTGCTGACGGGCGCGGCGAGCCTGAGCGACGTGCAGCTCTTCAGCCAGCTCAAGGCCCTCGGCGAGGTGAAGACGGCCCTCGCCTCTGCCACCGACCCGCGGGCGAAGGAGGTCCTCGGTCGTGTCGAGCAGTTGCTCGACGCGGCGTTCCAGAGCGGCCGCTTCGGCCAGATCTGATCGCGAGATCGTACGGGCCCGCCTGCATTGAGTACGGACGCGACGACTCGACTCGACTCGCCGCGGTCGCAGGGCGACCTTCTGTCGTTTTGGTATGGTGCGCGCCCATGTCGCTTCCCGAGTCCCCTTGTTGCGTCATCACGGGAGCTGGCGGTGGCTTCGGCCGCGCCCTCGCCCTCGAGCTCTCGCGTCGCAACGCGCACCTCGTGCTCTCCGACGTCGACGTGAAAGGCGCCGAAGAGACCGCGCGCCTCGCCACCGCGGCCGGCGCCGCGAGCACGAAGGCCACGCGGTGCGACGTCACGAAGATCGACGACTGGAAGGGCCTCGCGGCTGCGGTCGGCCGCCCCGTCGACCTCGTCGTCAACAACGCCGGCGTCAGCAGCGCCGGCTCGGTGGGCGAGTTGCCCATCGAAGACTGGCGCTGGACCCTCGAGGTCGATCTCTTCGGCGTGATCAACGGCTGCCACACGTTCGCGCCGATCCTGCGATCGCAGGGCCACGGACACGTGCTCAACGTGGCGTCGGCGGCGGGGCTCTTCAGCCCTCCCTTCATGGGCGCTTACAACGTCGCCAAGGCGGGCGTCATTGCGCTGTCCGAGACGTTGAACGCCGAGCTCTCGGGGACCAAGGTGGGCGTCACCGTGGTCTGCCCCACGTTCTTCAAGACGAACATCGTCAACAGCGGTCGCATCGCAGACCCCAAGCTCCGCGCGCGAGCCAGGGGCATGGTCGACGGCGGCAAGACCGCCGAGACGATCGCGCGCGCCGCGATCGCGTCGGTCGAGCGGGGCGAGCTCTATGCGCTGCCCATGGCCGACGCGCGCTGGTTCTGGCGCCTGAAGCGGACCGCGCCCGTATCGTTCAACGCCATCGCCGGCCGCATCGGGCGGCGAGCGTCGAAATAGGGGCTTCGGGACGATGACGACGACGCGCCTCGCCGCGGTCGAGACGTCGAGCGCGCTCGGGTCGGTCGCGCTCTTCGAAGACGGACGCCTCGTGGCCGAAGACGCCCGCCGCGTGTCGAACGCTCACGGCGAGTCCCTCTTGCCGATGGTGAGCGCAATCTTCGAGCGAGCGTGCTGGGCTCCTTCGGCGGTCTCCCGCTGGGCGGTCGGCGTCGGGCCGGGCAGCTTCACGGGGTGCCGCATCGGCCTCGCGACCGTGAAGGGGATCGCGCTCGCGACGGGCGCGTCGATCACCGGGGTCACGTCGCTCGACGCGCTCGCCTTCGGCCTGGACGGCGACCACCTCCTGGTCAGCGTCGTGGCTGGCGGAAAGGGCGAACTTTACCTCCAGGCCACGCGCGCGGGGCGCGTCGTGCTCGCCCCGTCGCACCTGCGCATCGGCCAAGTCGCGGCGAGCGTCGCGGCGCTCGAGGCCGCGGGCCGCGTGGTCGTCGCGGGCGAGGCCGCGGCCGACGTCGACTGGTCCGCGCTCGGGGAGCGGGTGTCGCTCATCGTGGTCGCCCCGCACGACGTGCCCCGCGCCGCCATCGTCGGGCGCATCGGTCTCGATCGCCTCGATCGCCTCGATCGCCTCGATCGCCTCGATCGCCTCGATCGCCTCGACCTCGCCACGGTCCCCGCCTCGAGTGGCCGCGCGGCCGAGCATGCGGACGCCCTCGAGCCGGTCTACGTTCGGCCACCGGATATCACGATGCCTGGAGGGGCGAAGGCGATGCCGCCGGCATCGAGCGAGAAGTGATGCTGCCATGAAGATCGCTACGTGGAACGTGAACGGTTTTCGCGCGCGCGAAGCGCAGTTCGTCGAGTGGGTGCGCGGCGAGCGGCCCGACGTCGTGTGTCTTCAGGAGATCAAGGCCACGGCCGAGCAGATCGGCGAGACCCTCACGCTGCTCCCGGACTATTGGAACTACTGGCACGGCGGCCCGAGGGGCTACAGCGGGGTCTCGCTTCACGTGCGAAAAGAGCTATACCCGGCGCGCCCGGCCTTCAGCCACCCCGCGTTCGACGTCGAGAACCGCGTCGTGCAGGTCGCGCTCGGCGATGGTCGCATCGTCGCGAGCGTCTACGTGCCGAACGGCGGCAAGGACTTCGGCGCCAAGCTCGACTTCCTCGAGGCGATGCGCGCATACGTCGACGTGGTGCACGCGCGGGGCGACGCGCTCATTCTCTGCGGCGACCTCAACGTCGCCCGCGCCGACATCGACCTGCACCCGAAGGAGCGCAAGCCCGGGGTCATCGGCCAGCGGTCCGACGAGCGGGCCCTCTTCGAACAGCTCCTCGCGGGCGGCTTGCGCGACGTCGCGCGCTCGCTCGAGCCCGAGAACGACCACCTGTTCACGTGGTGGGCCCCCTGGCGGAACATGCGCCAGAAGAACCAAGGCTGGCGCATCGACTACGTGCTTGCGAGCGAGCGGCTGAAGGTGACGTCGTGCAAGGTCTTTCCCGAGGTGGGCACCAGCGACCACGCGCCCGTCGTCGCCGTGTTCGAGTGAATCAGTCGAAGTTCTCGATCTTCCAGAGCCCGTGTTCCTTCACGAGCTGCATCGCGCCCGCCCCGTAGGGCATCGTCGCCCGCTCGCCCGTCTCTTCGATGGTGGCCGAGGGGAGCGCTTGCTTGAGGCCGCCCACGACTTGCTCGATCTCCTGCTTCTCGTGGCCCTCCCACGCGCTCTGGAGCTTCGCGGCGTCGAGCCCCTCTTTGTGCGTGTCGGGGACGTACCGCATGACCATGTCGTAGCGCTTGTGCTCGATGGCCCGGATGAACCCCTGGATCGCGTGGCGCGGCGTGTCTTGCGCGTAGAGGTCGATGGTCGATGCGTCGATGCGCCACCGGCCGTCTTCGAGCACCAGGTTCAGCTCTTGCCCGCTCGGGCTCGTCACCGTGGCCGTCACGACGGGCGCGGCCGTGGGGCGCTCGAGGGCCTTCGCGATCTCGCGGACCCCGTCGGGGTCGTCCTTGACCATCCGCCGGAACGCCTCGAGCGAGATGCCGCGCCGGGCCTCGTCGGAGAGGACGCCGTAGGCGTCGTCGGCCCGCCCCTCTTCGAGGGCCCGCGCGTAGGTGTGCAAGACCGACGAGGGATCGTTGGCGTGCTGGGGACCGCACGCGATGCACGGAATCGAAACCATGGCGAGGAGCACCGACCAAAACCGCATCGCGCAATCGCTTGTAGCATGAGGCGGTCGAGCTACGCAGCGCTGGGCGCGGGCTAGGGTTTCGCGTTATGGCTGTTATCCATGAGCGATCCGCGTTCCTCGGAGCTCGAGCTCTTCCCCATCCTTCCCCTGCGTAACAGCGTCGTCTTCCCGGCGAGCGTCGTTCCTATCAACGTCGGCCGGCCGCGCAGCGTGCGGCTCGTGGAAGACCTCGCCGGTCACGAGCGCGCGGTCGTCGGCATCGTCAGCCAGCGCGATACCGAGATCGACGAGCCCCGGTTCGAGGATCTCTACGAGGTGGGCACGGTCGCGCGCGTCGTGAAGGTGCTGCGGCTCGGTCCCAACAACTATTCGGTCGTCTTGCATGGCCTGGCCCGCTTCCAGATCGAGCAGCACGTGGCCCTCGAGCCGTACATGCGCGCTCGCGTCCGGCGCATCCCGGAAGACCTCGACCGCGACGTCGAGATCGACGCGCTCGGCGCCAGCCTGCGTGAAGGGATGCGGCAGCTCCTGACCCTCATGCCGAACCTTCCCCGCGAGACGGCGGGCATCCTCGACAACGTGCGTGAGAGCGGCGCGCTGGCCGATCTCATCGCCTCGAACCTCGCCCCCGAGCAGGCCACGGTCGCCGACAAGCAGAAGATCCTCGAGACGTTCGACCCGCGCGCCCGCGTGCGCGCCGTGCTGGGCATCGTGAACCGCCAGCTCGAAGTGTTTCGCGTGAAGCGCGAAGTGAGCTCGATGATCGCCGACGAAGGCAAGGCCCAGCGCGAGCAGGTCCTTCGCCAGCAGATGAAGACGATCAAGGAGGAGCTCGGCGACGGCGGCGAAGAAGACGAGATCGAGGAGCTCCGCGAGCGCCTCCGCAAGGCCGGCCTCCCCGAAGACGTGACCAAGGTCGCGCGCAAGCAGCTCGGACGCATGACCGGGATGCAGCCGCAGTCGGCCGAGTACAACGTGACGCGCACCTACCTCGAGTGGATCGCCGATCTGCCGTGGAGCAAGACCACGCCCGACAAGCTCGAGGTCGACGAGACTCGGCGCTGCCTCGACGAAGACCACTACGGGCTCGAAAAGATCAAGAAGCGCATCATCGAGTACGTCGCGGTGCGCAAGCTCGCGGGCAGCAAGAAGGCCCCGATCTTGTGCTTCATCGGGCCTCCCGGCGTGGGCAAGACGTCGCTCGGGAGATCGATCGCGCGCTCGATGGGGCGCCGGTACCACCGCATCGCGCTCGGTGGCGTTCGCGACGAGGCCGAGATCCGCGGGCACCGGCGAACTTACGTCGGCGCGCTGCCCGGTCGCATCCTCCAGGGCATGAAGAAGGTCGGGGTGAAGAACCCGGTCATCGTGCTCGACGAGGTCGACAAGATGGGCGTCGACATGATGGGCGACCCCGCGGCGGCGCTGCTCGAGGTGCTCGACCCCGAGCAGAACTCGACGTTCCAGGACCATTACGTCGACGTGCCGTTCGACCTCTCGCAGGTCACGTTCCTGTGCACCGCGAACGATCCCGACACCATCCCCGAGCCGCTCTTCGACCGCATGGAGGTCATCGAGTGCCACGGGTACACGCGCAAGGAGAAGCAGAACATCGCGCGCGACTTCCTGTGTCCGAAGCAGCTCAGCGCGCACGGCCTCACCGACGAGCGGCTCGAGTTCCGGATCGACGGCATCGAGCGCCTCATCGATTCGTACACGCGCGAGGCCGGCGTCCGTAGCCTCGAGCGCGAGATCGGCTCCGTGTGCCGGCACGTGGCGATGCGGATCGCCGAGGGTGAGACGACGCTCAGCGTCGTAGCCGACGCCGAGACCGTCGAGAGGGTGCTCGGGCCTCCGCGCTTCTTGCCCGACCTCGCGGAGCGTACGAGCACCCCCGGGGTGGCGACGGGCCTCGCGTGGACGCCCTCGGGCGGCGACATCCTCTTCATCGAGGCGACGCAAATGCCGGGCAAGGGTGCCGTTCTCGTGACGGGGAATCTCCGGAGCGTGATGAGCGAGAGCGCCGCGACGGCGGTGTCGTTCGTGCGCAGCCACGCGAAGGAGCTCGGGCTCGACCCCGAGTTCCTGAAGACGATCGACCTCCACCTGCACGTGCCCAAGGGCGGCACGCCGAAAGACGGCCCCAGCGCCGGCGTGACGATGTTCACCGCGGTGGCGTCGCTGCTCCTGGGCGCGCCGGTGAAGAAAGAGGTCGCAATGACCGGAGAGATCACGCTCCGCGGGAGCGTGCTGCCGGTGGGCGGCATCAAGGAGAAGATGCTCGCCGCCCATCGCGCGGGTATCCGCGAAGTGCTCGTGCCCGCCCGCAACGAGCGCGATCTCGACGACGTTCCCAAGGACATCCGCGCCGAGCTCAAGATTCACCTCATCAAGCGCGTTGACGAGGTGCTGACTCTCGTTCTCGAACCCCCGGTGGCTCCGCCACTCCCGTCGCGTCCCCCGCAACCCGAGGGCGGCGAACAGGGCGTCGTCGTCTGAGAGGAGAGAGGGCCGTTGGTTCCTCCTCCGTGAGGCCGCCGTGACGTTGCGCACGTTCCTCGGGAGTGCGCGCGGGATCGCGTCGCTCGTGGTGTTCGTGCTGCTGGCGGGCGTCGGCTTCATGCCGCTCTTCGGTGGCCCGGGGTACGAGCAGTCGCTGGCAAGCGGGCTGGTGGTGCCGGCGGCGGCGGCGATCGCGACGGCGATCGAGGTGTCGGGGTGGGCGGGCGCCTCACCGGTGCGCTGCGTGCTGCGCGGCCTGGCGTCGGGCGCGCTGCTGGCGGCGGTCGCCTTTGCGACGGCGCTGCTCCACGGGGTTCGCGTCGGGATCTGCGACCTCTGGGGCGGGACGCTCTCGTTCGTGCTCACCGCTGGGTTCGGGGGGGCGGTCGGCGGCGCGTGGGGCGCGCTCGCCGGGGAACTCGCTCGCGGGAGGCGTAGGCGCCGGCTCGCGTCCGTGCTGCTGGCGCTCGCCGGCCCCCTCGGGGGGATCGTCGCGAGCGTCGCGCGCTTCTACGGCTCGCCGATGATCTTCTCGTACGACCCGTTCTTCGGATACTTCAGCGGCACGCTCTACGACACGATCGTCGACGTGCGTCCCGAGCTGTGGACCTACCGCGCCGGCTCCGTGGCCACCCTCGCGGGCGTCACGCTCGTCGCGGCGGCATTGACGCGCACGGAGACCGGGAGGCTTACGCTTCGCACGAGGGCGGGGGTCTATCTCGCCTCCGGGATGGCGCTGCTCGCGGTCAGCCTCGCCGTCACGGTCGAAGGCGCCGCGCTCGGTCACTGGCAAACGGCGGCGACGATCGCCGACGCGCTCGGGGGGCGCGCCGCGGGGGAGCGATGCGACGTCTTCTATCCCGACTCGCTCCTCGGCTACCAGGCCGACCTCCTCGTTCGCGATTGCGAGCAAGAGCTCGCGGCCGACGAGGCCCGGCTCGGCGCCCACCTCGCGGGGAGGATCTCCGCCTTCGTCTTCCCGGACGCGAACGAGAAGCGTCGTCTCATGGGGGCGGCAGACACCTCGATCGCGAAGCCCTGGCGCCGCGAAGTGTACGTTCAATACGCGCCGTATCCGCACCCCGTGCTCGGGCACGAGATCGCGCACGTGGTCGCCGGTAGCTTCGCCGTGGGCCCGTTTCGCGTCGGCGGCGGGGGCATCGTCCCGAACCCCGGCCTCATCGAGGGCATGGCCGTGGCGACGTCTCCCGACGACGACGAGCTCACCGACGCCCAGTGGGCGCGCGCCATGCTCGATCTCGACACGCTGCCGGCGGTGCGCTCGCTGTTCTCGCTCGAGTTCCTCGGCGCCAGCGCTCAGAAGAGCTACACGGTCGCCGGGGCGTTCGTCGGTTGGGTCCTCGATCGATGGGGGGCGCCGGTGGTACGCGCTTGGTACGGGGGGGGGTCCATCGAAGCGTTGACGGGAGAGCCGTGGCCCGCGCTGGACGCCGCGTTTCGCGACCGGCTACGCACGCTGGCGATGCCCCCCGAGGCGCAGGCATACGCGCGCGCGAAATTCGAGCGACCCAGCATCTGGGCGCGGAGCTGCCCGCACGTGGTCGACGCGCTCGATCGCGACGGCGACAAGTGCCGCGACGCGCACCGGTTCGAGCGGGCCGAGGCCCTCTACGCCCGCGCACTCCTCCGCGACCCTCGCGACGATCACGCGCGGTTCGCGCGCGCGAGGATCGCCACCCAGAGCCGCGACCCGGTGGAGGCGGCGGCCGGACGCGGCGAGCTCCGGAAGATGGCGGCGGAGCCGGCGACGCCGCGGACGTGGCGCGATCGTGCGGAAGAAGCGCTCGCCGACGACGACCTCGTGCGAGGACGCGAGGGAGATGCCGAGGCCGCGTACCGCACGATCGCGAGCCGCACGCTCGACGAAGACGCCGCGAGGACGCTCGAGGTCAAAGCGCTCGCGACCGAAGACCCGACGGCACGAAGAACGATCTCCGATCTGCTGCTCGCCGAGCCGGGCCGCGCCCAGGACGCATGGCTGGGCGCGCTCTCCCTCGGAGCGTGGGCTGGCGATGGCCTGGGCGGTACCGATCGGACGGGTCCACCGCTCGCGCAATACCTCTCGGGCAGGAACCTCACGCTGCACGACCAGTACGCGCGCGCCGTCCCCTGGCTCGATCGGGCGATCGCCGAGGGCATGCCCTCGGCGCGTATCGGGCGCGAGGTCCTGCACCAGAGGGGCATTGCCGCCTGCGTCCTGCGAGACGCCGACGCGATCGCGCGGGTGAGACGAAACGCCGTCGCCGCGAGCTCACCGTTCGCCGGCAGTTCGGGCGGGCGCCGCGAGGCTCTCCTGCGCTTGCTGGCCCGATGCGAGGGCCGCTGACGTCCGGCCAGGGGCGCCCGAGCTAAATCGACGAGCGTAGACGAGCGTGATCTTCGATCGCGCTAGCCCGATTTATTCGCCAAGGTTTGACTAAATCAGCGCTCACGTTCGTGAGCGCAGATTTTAGCGCCCCTTGCGTACGCGTGCGTCGAGATCCAGGTAGTAGCTGACGAGATCGCGCTCTCGGTTGCCGAGCGCGACGAACCGGTAGACGCGACCGATCGGTCGCGTGCGGGTCCCCGGGGGGACGAGCATCTCCCAGTATCCGGGCTCGCTGGGCGCGACGTCGACCCATGTGCCGCCGAGGGCGCGGGCCGCGATCTCGCTGAGGAGAGCGCCGTGGCGTCGAAGCTCCCAGGCGACGCCTGGATCCGAGATGGGCGCGCCCGCGAACCGGTTCGCGATGTGCTGCTGCATCGCCTCGACCGCCATGACGTTGCAGCGAAGCGTCTTCGCGTACCAGAGGCGGTAGTCTCGCGCGAGGTCGCGGGCGAGCCGCGTCATGGCGACGCGCGCCTGCATTGCCGTGGTCGGGAGATCGTTCACGCCGAGCATCGATTCGGTCGCGCCGTGCGGCAGGGCCAGCGACTCGGCGAGCTCTGGGTCGTAACGCACGGTCGGCCGGCCGCGCGGCGCCGCCGTTCGATCCGAGGGCCCGCGAGCCGGCTGCTCGCGAACCGGCTGCTCGCGCTCTCGATCGAGGGGTGGCCGATTGCGCGGACGTCGATCGGACGGTTCGCGATCGGAGAAGCCTCCATCGATCTGGTCCACGTCTGGCCGACCTCCGTCGGTCTGGTCCACGTCTGGCCGACCTCCGTCGGTCTGGTCCACGTCTGGCCGACCTCGGAGGGGTGGGTCTCGATCGAGCCGTTCTCGATGGCCCGTCTGCGCGCGGCCTTGCGGCCGTAGATCCCACACCGGTTCCGGCTCGACAGGCGCTGCTTGGTTGACGGGCGACAGCGGCGGCAGGACATGCGGCGGCGGCGCGCCGCCGAGCGTCGGATACAGCGGCACGCGCGCGAGCTGCATCTGGGTTACATGGGCGACGCGCGGGCGGGCCACGTGCGCGATGCCGCTGGTCGGGGCGTCGATCACGACGGACGGCGGCGTCATCGAGTGGTGCGTCGTGGTCGTCGACTCGAGGATCTCGAGCGCGACGAGCCTCTCCCCGTCGCTCGCCGCGGGGTCTTCGACGATACGTCGCGCATAGTAGCGGGCGCGCGTACTGTCCCCCGCGGCGTGCCACGCCCGGGCAGCGAGGAGCGACGCTTCGTGGAACCTCGTGTCCTCGTCGACGATCTGAGAGAGCATCGTCGCCACGCTGAGCGGCGGCGTGTCGCCACGAAGGAGAGCGGCGCGGGCGCGAAGGTACCGCGTGCCAGCCGAGACGCCATGGAGCGCTTCGAGCCGATCGATGCGCTCGTCAACGCCAGAGGCTTCGCCGCCAGCGAGTTGTCGCTCGATCGCCGCGAACTCACCGCCGGCGATAGGCCCGCGGGGTGCGTTCCCGGCGGTGATCGCGTTCTCGAGCTCTCCCAGGTGGTGCTGAAGGTGTGGCGACGCGTCGGCCGTGGCCCTCTCCCGGACGCGCGCAAGGAGCACCTCGCGCATGCGCTCCTCGTTGGTCGTGTGCGCGTCGGGCGGGCGCGGGTTCGGGCCCAGCCGGTAGAGGGCCTCGAGGAGCCATCGTGTCCCCTCGAGTATCATCCTGAAATGGGCGCGTTCGCTTGGCCGGCGCGTGGCGCTCGTCGAGAGGAGCACCGTGGTCGACGGCGCCACTTCGCTGAGCGCCGCGGCCAGGTGAAGCGCCTGCAAAACGACCGGCGCCGCAGGCGAGTTGAGCGCTCCCGAGAGGGCTCGGAGATCGAGCCATACGCCCTCGTACCGTTGCGCCGACGCGCTGTAGACCGCTCCGTCGAAGAGCTCGTGAGGCCCGAGTCGCGCCGCGAGCGCGCGCGCAGTCTCGCCGCGCGCGAACGAGGCCGCGACGTCATGAGCGAGCGTGCGCGCGGCATCGTAAGCGAACTCTGGGGTGATGCCCGCCATCGCCAGGCGCCCGAGCGCCTCGCGGGCCGTCGTCATGTAGCCCGCTTCGCGCACCGTGTTCGGGTCTGTCGTCCGGAGCACGGTATCCTTCGCGTCGAAGAGCGCGTTCTCGGCGGCGAGGAGCCCATCGCCGCATCGCGCCACGACGCGCTCGCCGAGGCGAAGGCTCGAGATGACGCGAAGGGCCCCGCCCGGCGGAGGTGAAGATGGATGCGGCGCGTCAGTCATGGGCGTGGGGTCGCTCGGGCCTCAAGGAAAACATAGGCCACAAAGAGCCATCCTCTCAAATCCTCAGCTATTCACGAGCAAGGCTCGGGGCGAGGTGAGCCGCGCGCGGCGGATGACGGAGCGGCGCTCGGGGGCGCCGGGGCCGGCGACGAGACGAGAAGCCGTGGCGTTTCCAGGCGTTGGCTTGCTGGCCTTTGCTGGCGCCTTCAGGGGGGTCGCGGCCAGGCCGAACGCCGATGCCCGGGGCCGGCCTACGGTCCGCCCCCGCGCACGGGAAACGATCGAGACCCGGAAATAAGCGAGCGAAGCAGGCGGAGTAGGCGGTGATTGCCGTGCGGTGAGCGTGGCAGCGTGGCAGCGAGGCAGCGAGGCAGCGAGGCAGCGTGGCAGCGTGACAAAAAAGGGAGCGGCAGGCGGTACATTCCTGCCCCTTGCCAAAGCCGCGCGGATGGGCGAAGCTGGTAGTGTCGGTGTTAGTGGGGCTTAGCTAAGCTAGGGCAAGTGCCGTCAGACAATCAAGACGACCGAAGGAGATACCGGCGCCTACGGGCAGCGCTCTATGTTCGCCCGGCCGGAGTGGAGTTTCTCGCTCGCCAGAGGGAGCCGGTCGACATCAGCCTCGGCGGCGTTCGCATCTACAGCGACGACGAGATGAAAGTCGGCAAGCTTCTCAAGATGGAGTTCTTTCTTGCAGACGTTCCGCCCGTCACATACACGGCTGAGGTCGTGTGGATCGAGCGGTTGCCGGCGGGCGCTCCGGCTCGCTACGACGTAGGCCTCAAGTTCATTCAGCTCGAACCCGAGGCCTTGCAGCTTTTGACCAAGGTCCTCGGGCCGCCCGAGGAGCCGGCCGTTTAGGAACGTGTCGCTGGTGCTGGTTGGCGTCGCGGCTCGCCCGCCCGCCGCGAAAAAGCCGGACTCGAGCCGGCTTCCCGATCTTGTTGCGTCGGCTTCCGCCGTCTCGGGCAAGACAAGCGAGACAAAGACGGACAAGACCAGCAAAACCAGGGCAACCAAGCGGTGCTGGTCGCTTCCTCGGGCGAGCGTCCCTGGCACTCCGCTCGCACTGGCGACACTTACGAGGCTTACGAGGCTTACGAGGCTTACGAGGCTTACGAGGCTTACGAGGCCGAGGTCGGTGCGCGCGCGTCGAGCCGGGGGGGGCGGACCTCGAAGGCCCTTCCGCCCTTCGCATCAATGCTTCACCGTCACGAATTCGTCATCGGTCGCGAGTGTGTCAGCACGGGAAGCCCGCGGCATGCTCACCTCTCGTTGCAAGCCTTGCTTATGCGTCAGAATGTTACGTCGAACGGGCTGCGCGGACCTGGACTCTGCCGCACTGCGTGGTAACTAGTCTGATCGTTCTCTGAGCGGCCTCTGCCCGCGTATCGGGCCACGGGATACGTTCTTCCCAGGGGTCGCTCGCCACGGCTCGCTCATGACCAAGCAAACCGCACAGCACCTCAACCTCATCGGAGACAGCATCATCTTGCTGGCCGCCTCTGCGGTCGCCACGAAGGTCGCCGGTCGACCGTGGCATTGGCTCGTCTTTCTCGGCATGTCGATGGGCTCGACCTTCGTGTGGATGCTCGGCGGCCGCGTCCTCCGGCACTACGACAGCTGGAACGGTCGGGGCATGGCGGGCGACGTCGTCCTCACGGGCACGCTGCTCGGCATCATGCTCGGCGTCATGGCCACGCTGCGCCTCGTGGTGCCTCCGTATGCGGCGGGCAGTCAGATCGATCGTTTCATCCTCGTGTCGATGCCATGCATCCTCTGGCTCAGGTCGACCACGAGCTGGCTGCGACGCCGCGAGATCCCGATCCGACAGCTCCTCGTGGTGGGCATCGGTCCCCTCGGCAGGCACACCGGCCTGGAGATCATCGACCGCAACGACCATCGTCGCGTGCTCGGCCACCTTCGGTTCGCAGACGAGGCGATCCACGATCGCCTTCCGGGCGAGGTCCTCGGCACGGCCGCCGACCTCGAGAACATCCTCAAGAAACACGTCGTGGCCGAGGTGTTCATCGCTGGCAACGGTGACTCCCAGCGCGTGGAGATGCAGCAGTGCATCCGCGTGCTCGAGCGCTTCGGGATCCCGTTCGCGCTGCCGGCTGCGGGCTTCCGCTTCGGCCGCGCGCGCCCCGAATACGAGCGCGCCGTGGCCGACGGGTACATCCACTACCTCTGCGTCCGGCACAAGCCCGTCCAGCTCGCCTTCAAGCGCCTGTTCGACGTGGGAGCCTCGGCGGTAGCCCTCGGGCTGATCTCGCCCCTGATGGTCACGGTCGCCGTGCTCATCAAGTTCACGTCTCGCGGCGGGATCCTGTTCAAGCAGGAGCGCGTCGGCCGCCACGGGCGCCCGTTCCACATGCTCAAGTTCCGCTCCATGGTCGTCAACGCCGAGGAGCTGAAGGCGAAGCTCATGGCGATGAACGAGCAGGCCGGTCCGGTCTTCAAGATGAAGCGCGACCCGCGCATCACGCCGATCGGGCGGTTCATCAGGAAGTTCAGCATCGACGAACTGCCCCAGCTGATCAACGTGCTCCGGGGCGAAATGAGCCTCGTCGGGCCGCGCCCGCCGGTCCCGTCCGAGGTGGCGAAGTACGAGGCCTGGCAGCGTCGCCGGCTCTCGGTCCGCCCGGGCCTCACCTGCGTTTGGCAGGTGAGCGGTCGAAACGAGATCTCTTTTGAGGAGTGGATGTACCTCGATATGCAGTATATCGATCACTGGAGTCTGGCGCAGGACTTCCAGCTGATCCTGAAGACGGTGCCCGTCGTTCTCACTGGACGCGGGGCGAGCTGAGTTGCGCTAGTCGCAAGGAAACATGGACTTCGACGGCAAGCGGACGATTCTCCTGGTCGAGGACCACCCACCCGAGCGCGAGACGGTCCGCCGCATCCTCGTCGGGCAGGATTTCAAGGTCGAGGCAACGGCGGACTACCACGGCGCCGTGTCGCTCCTCTCGGCCAAGGTGCCAAGCCTGGTCTGCACGGATCTCACGTTGCCGCGCGAGTCGGGGTTCGAGCTCTGCGAGTACATCCGGGGTGACGCCCGACTGCGCTTCGTCCCCGTGCTGGTGATGAGCGATCACAGTTCGCCCGAAGACATGGCGCACGCCGAATACGTCGGCGCGAACGCGTTCTTGAAGAAGCCGTTCTCCCGCGAGAAGCTGCTCAAGTACGTCATCACCTTGCTCGACGGGCCGCACGCGAGTCGGCCGAGCGTGCGCCGCCTCCGGCGCAGCGACATGCCCTGACCAAGACGGTTCGACGGAACGGAGGTCATCGTGAAAATCGCCTCCACACTCGCCACGCTCGCTGCCCTCGCAGCGCTTCCGGTCGTCGCAGCCAGCGGCTACCTGTTCGTGCTCACCGTGCGCTCGAGCCGGTCGGGCTCGCCCGCCTACCGAGCGCCGGGCGCTCGCTTCGCGATCGTCGTTCCCGCGCACGACGAGGCGGCGGGGATCGCGGCGACCGTCGAGAGCGTGCTGGCCGTCGACTATCCGCTGGATCGGTTCGAGGTCATCGTCGTCGCCGACAACTGCACCGACGACACCGCGGCGCGCGCGTCGGCCGCGGGGGCGAAGGTGCTCGAGCGGGTCGACGCCGGACGACGAGGCAAGGGGTTCGCCCTGGCGCACGCGTTCGAGCGCATCGTGGCCGAACGGAAGGCCGACGCGGTGGTCGTCGTCGACGCCGACACGATCGTCTCGCCGAACCTGCTCCGCGCCTTCGACGCGCGCATCGCCGCGGGAGCCGGGGCGGTGCAGGCCGACTACGCCGTGCGGAACCCCGACTCCGGTTGGCGACCGCGGTTGATGGCGATCGCGCTCGGCATGTTCCACGTCGTGCGCTCCACGGGCCGCGAGAACCTCGGGGTGTCCTGCGGTTTGCGGGGCAACGGCATGTGCTTCACCACGGCGCTGCTCGCGGAGGTGCCCCACGATGCCTACTCGGTCGTCGAAGACGTCGAGTACGGAATCCGTCTCGGCGAGCGCGGGCATCGCGTGCACTACGCGGGCGAGGCCCATGTTTATGGCGAGATGGTTTCGTCCGAGAAGGCGTCGCGTTCGCAGCGCGAGCGCTGGGAACGCGGGCGGCGGCAGCTGGTGAAAGACCACGGTTTTCGCCTCCTTCGCCGTGCAGTCGCGACGCGGAGTCTGTTGCTCTTCGATCTCGCGATGGACCTGCTCGTTCCGCCGCTGTCGACGCTCGTCGCGGCGACGGTCGCGGGCGCAGCGGCATCAACGGCGCTGGCCGTCGTCACAGGTCGCCCGAACGTCGCTCAGGTTTTGTTCGGTGTGAGCGGCGTGTTCCTGGTCGCGTACGGCGTTCGCGGGTGGCAGGTCTCGGGAACGGGGGCGAGAGGTGTGGCGACGCTCGGGTACCTGCCGTTCTACATGGCCTGGAAGGCCACCTTGCCGCTTCGCCACATGTGGAACGCGAAGCGACAAACGAGACCCGCCGACGGATCGGCCGGCCCGGAGCCGGGTGCCCCTCCCGAGTGGGTGCGCACGGCGCGGGAGGCCCAGCATGGGGCCAAGACATGAGCTTGCCGTCCGTGGTCGAGGTTCTTAGGTTGTTGATCGCGGCAGGTTCACGAAGTAGAAACGTGTCCTGGTTCATGTGGCGCGCAAACTCCTTCGTGTGTGTAGCGATTGCAGCGGCCTGCGGCGCGTGCGCCGGACCGGGAAATTACGTCTGGTACAGTCAGCTCTCGCCCGCAGCGATCGCGGCTGCAAACGAGTACCTCGTCAGCGTGGGCGACACGCTCAGCGTCCGTGTCCTTGGTCACGAAGACATGAGCACGCGAGTTCGTGTCCGCTCCGACGGGCGTGTCGCAGTGCCCATCATCGGCGAGGTGAACGCGGGAGGAAAACGCCCGAGCGATCTGCGCACCGAGATCGAGGGTCGACTCAAAGAGTTTCTCGTGCTTCCGAGCGTCACCCTCAACATCGACGAGACGCTCCCCCCGAAGATCACCCTGCTGGGTGAGTTCGCGCGCCCAGGCGTCTTCCCCGTCGAGCCAAACACGTCGCTCGCAGAGGCCATCGCGCTGGGCGGCGGCGTTACGGAGTTCGCGTCCCGCGATCGCATCTTCGTCGTGCGCTCCCTGCCCCAGGCGACCCGCATTCGATTCACCTGGGACGCGGTGACGCGAGATGTCGGTCTTGCTGCCGCATTCCCAATCCGCGGCGGCGACGTCATCGTCATCGAGTGATATCAGCGTTTTACGGCTCGTAATCTCCTACGTCCATGTTGCCGCCTGTCGTCCTCGCCGCCGACTACGCCGGGACGGTGCAGGCCACCGAACGCATCGACGTGCGCGTGCGCGACACCGTGACGACCGCGGGGGCGCTGACCGTCGTTACTCCGACCGGTCAGACCGCGATCGTTCCTGCTGGGACCGTCCCGACGCCTCCCCCTGTGGCGGGCATAGATTTTGACGATCGGGCTTCGGTAACCTTGCGGGCGTACAGCCGGACCACGCAACTCTCGCTGACTTATGCCCCAACTGTGACTCTTCAGGACGCTGAGAACGGAATCAACGCGCAGAACGAGCCACTCGTGTTGCAGTCCCTGATGGGGCTCGTCGGGTGGCACTCGCGCAGTACGACGCTCCTTCTGACGGAGGGCGCGACCTACGGGACGTTCAATTCTGCCTACCAGTTCGCGCCGGGCGCGGCGCTTCCAACCCCCACGCCGGGCCAGATGGCACCGGGCCAGATGGCCCCGGCCATGGGAACTACGGCCCCCGTTGGCGGCACGACGGCGACCACCACACAGCTGGCCCCGCGCCCAATCAACGTCTATTTCGGCTCGACGCTGACATCGCTCACCTTGGCACAAAGGCTCGATCGCCGCAGTCAGTTCACCCTCGGCGCGACGTACGCGGCGACGGGCGGACTCGATGCCTCGTCGAGGCTCGCTCTCCCGACGAACGAAGGACCGCGTGCAGACGCCTCGTTCGACTACGCGTTGAGCCGAAGTCTGCACGCCGTGACGCTTGGCCACGCCGAGATGACGTCGTTCGGCCAGACTCAGTGCTACACGAATGACGGCACGCCCATTGCGTCAGCATTGTGTGAGCCTCGCGACGGCATTGCCCGCATTTCGGAGGGACTCCGAGATGCCCTGTCGCGATCGACGACAATCTCGGTCGACGCGGGGGCCTCGTACGCCCGGGTCCAATCGAGCCACGACGTGCCGTACTCCTACCACGCTTATCCGAGCCTCCAGGCCGGCCTGCTGCATGTCTTTGGCCAGCGCGGGCGCCAGACCTTTACCGCGAATGTCCTCTTCACTCCGTTGCTCGACATCAGGACAGGGTTGGTGAGCGACAGCTTGCAGGGCCAGCTGGCCCTGACCGAGAGGCTCAGCGAAACGGTGACCATCACCGCGGATGCGATAGGCGGACAGACATTTCCAACCGACGCTCCGCTGGCGGCGGAGGTCGTTCGGGGGACCACCGAAGCACGATTCCGTAGCGATCGTTTGGACAGCCTCGTCTTTATCCTGGGCGAGAACGCCCAGTGGCAAAACCAAGGAGTGCTGGGCGGATTCTTTTCGATTTTCGGGTACTTAGCGGTCGCGGTCTCCACGCGCGCGCTTCGACTGTAGGCTTGGGGGGCGTCGCCCTCTTCTTCTTGCGGGGGCGGTGACGCGATGACCACGGCATAGTAGGATTTCTTCGGTTCTCAGCTCTACTTTCCTTGCCGTGACCGTGAACGTCCGTGCCAGGAGTTGGCCCGAGAGCGCAACCCACCCCACGCGACGCGGGAGTATGCAGACGGCGATGAACGAGAGCGAGCACGTGGAGCCGGAGGGTGAAGACGGCGCCGGGGGATTCGATCTCCAGGCGGCTAAGGATCTCTTGGGCTTCGCCGTACGCGCGCCTCGGCGCCGTCCGTTTCTCGCTCTGTGCATCTTCGTCATCGTCGGAGGTCTCGGCTTGACCGTCGCGGCTACGATGCCGCGCGTCTATAACGTGACCGTGAAGCTCTTTGCCCAGCGCACGTCGGTCCTGCCCGAGGTCGGCACGCTTCGGCAGGCCCGAGAAGAAGACTACCCGATGCGGAACGTGGCCGACGTCATCCGCCAGCACGACAACATGGTCGATCTCCTCGAGCGTACGAACCTCGTCGGGCGATTCTTCGCAGAGCGCTCCCCCGCGCTGCGTCTCAAAGATCAAATCTTCGCGACCATCGGGACGCCCCTCAGCGAAGACGACAAGAAGGCGGCGGTCCTCGCCACGCTCGACAAGAAGCTCACCGTCATCGCGGACGCCGACTCGGTCACGATCAGCGTCGATTGGTTCGACGCGAAGGCCACGCTCGACGTCGCGGCGGTGCTCGAGCAGAACCTGCTCGAGGCGCGCTACGACAGTGAAGTCGCCATGATCTCGGACGCGGTCGGCGTCCTCGAACAGCACGCCAAGGCCAAGGCCACGAAGGTGGACGAGGCGCTCGCCGAGTATGTGTCGCAACGCGAGCGCTTGTTGCCCGACCCGGCCGAGCCCGACACGAGCTCGGGCATGCCTGGGCAGCGGCGTGCGCCCGTTGCCAGGCGATCGGGCGGAGGTGCTGCGGGCCCCTCCACGGACACGGATGTGGCCCGAGAGCTCGAGGAGACCCGTCAGCGCATTCGATCGCTCGAAGACGGCCGGCAACGGCAGATCGATTCGGTGCGGGATCAGCTCAGGCAGGCGCAGCTCACGCTGACGCCCCAGCATCCAACCGTCATCGGACTGCAACGAGCGTTCGAGGGCTTGAGTGAACCGTCGCCCCAGCTCGCCGAGCTCAAGGCGAACGAGAGAAAGCTCATGTCGGTCATCGTAGCGCCAGCCGCTCCACCGGCCGCCGCGCCGGCCTCAGGCGGCACGCCCGCTGCCGTCGCACCGGCGCAGCTCCCCGTGCCGTCTCCTGCAGGCTCGGCGGCGAGGCTCGCGACGGAGAACGAGGTGGAAAAAAGTCCAGCGCTCGCGCCTGCGCGGCAGCACCTCGAGTCAGTGGTCCTAGAGTATCAGGAGGCATCCAACCGGGTCGACGGAGCCAAGCTCGAGCTCGAGCTCGCGCGCCGTGCCGTTGCCTATCGCTACCGCGTCATCACGCCGCCCGAGCTGCCTCGCTGGACGAAGAGGCCCATGGGACTCATCGTCGGCGCCGGCTCTCTCATCGCGGGGGTGCTGCTCGCGCTGGTGGGCTCGACCTTCGCTGACCTTTTGGGAGGAGTCTTGCTCGAGACCTGGCAGGTGCGACGACAGCTGAAGCTCGACGTCTTGAGCGTGATCGACGGCCGGGTCGGGCACTCATGAAGTCCAGGTCATGGCGAAGAGCGCAATGAACCGAGAATCGGATCCGGCACCGTCCAATCTCGCGGTCGGCACGCCGGTCGGGAGCAGCGTATGGGACGACGTTCGCCTGCAGAAGCTGTGGCTATCGACCCAGCGACGCGAGTGGCGTTCGCTCGCGCTCGTGGGCGCCAACAACACGATCGACACGCTCTGGATCGCCGAGTTGATCGCCAACCTCGCCTGGTCCTACCGGGGCACTCCGTCGTGTGTCTTCGATCTTCGCGACATGAGCCTCCGGTTGGTGAAGCATCACGAGGAAGACGTCGCGGCGCAGGTCCGCGACGGGCAGATCGTGACGATCGCCTTGCGCTCGATCTACGAGAACCCGACGGCGGTTCCCATGGCGCGCTCGGCGGATGCCGTTCTGCTTTGCGTCGGTCTCGGTACGACCGACATCAAGTTGGCGGAGCAGACCATCACCGAGATCGGACGCGATCGCGTCATCGGGGCCATCGTCGTTCGGCCGCCGCAACCCGCGTCTCGCAAGAGGAACGGGAAATAGACGGTCAGGATCCCTGAAAACGTGCGGTGTACGGAGGCGCTCCGACGGTGCGGATCGAGATGAAGAGACTCGAGCTTGTGTTCGCGGGGATCGCCGTGTTGAGCGCTCACGGGTGCGCGCGAGATTCGCGAACGGCCCCGGGGGCTTCCGCGGCCTCGGCGGCGCCGGCTGCGACCGGCCCGAGCGAGCACGCGCCGCTGACGATCGCGGAGGCCATGTTCGACGGCGGACTCACCAACGGTTGGCAGGACTGGGGTTGGTCCGCGCGCGAGATCGCGACAGGCGGGCCCGCGCGCGTGCGTTTCGACAACTGGGGTGGCTGGACGCTCGCGAAGACCGGCCTCACGGGCAACTATGGCGGCGTCGTCTTCCGCGTGAAGGCGCCCGCCGGCGAGGCGGACTTCCTCCAGGTTCGCCTCGAGTCCGACGGCGTGAAGTTCCCTCGGATCAATATCTCGCCGAAGTACCATAAGGACGTGGGCGACGGATGGATCGAAGTCTTCGTTCCGATGTCCGAGCTCGATCCCGACGGGCTTCCCTTCGAGCGCTTCACGTTCCATGTATTTCGCTTGACGAGCAGCGACTGGGTTTACATCGACCACGTGGCGCTGACGAACGGCTCGTCCGAACCGCGTCAGGCGAAGACCTATGATCCCGGAGCGCTGTCTCGGGTTCAGCTCATCGTCGACTGCGGCTCGAAGGCGACTGCCATCGCCCCGACGGTGTACGGAATCAACTACTACCCGCAGAACCCGCCCGAACGGCAAGCGGCACAGTGGCTCCTCGGGTCGACCGCTCGTCGGTGGGGGGGAAACACGATGTCCACTTACAATTGGGAAGCCAGCGTGTACAACACGGGCGAGGACTGGTTCTACGAGAACATCGAGACTCCGTCGTATGCCGAGTATCTCAAGGGCGACGCCGCACACGAAGTGGCCAGCGCGATCACCGTGCCGATGATCGGGTGGGTCGCCAAGGACAAGGACTCGGTCTCGTTCCCGGTTTCGGTATTCGGCCCCCAAGCAGCGACCGACGCCCAGTGGCGATCCGATGCGGGCAATGGCAAGGACAAGTCAGGCAAACCGATTGCGCCCGGTGCCCCGCCGCGCGCCTACGTGAAAACGGATCCCGCCTTCGTGAAGCGGTGGGTCGAGGCCATCCGCCAGGGAGACGCGAAGAGCGGCAAGCGCAGCGTGCAGATGTACATCCTCGACAACGAGCCGACGCTCTGGAACCTGAAACATCGCGACGTTCACCCCGATCCGCTCACCTACGACGAAATCGTCAAACTCACCATCGACTACGCGACGGCGATTCGCACGGCCGATCCCGACGCCCTCATCGCCGGTCCTGCCGAATGGGGTTGGACGGGCTACATGGACTCGGCCAAGGACAGCACCGGCTCGACGTTCTTGCACCCCGATCGCCGTGCGCACGGGGACGTTCCGCTCGTGGCGTATTACCTCAAAGCTCTTGCGGAGCAGGAGGCCAAGACGGGTACACGCCTCCTGGACGTGTTCGACCTGCACGCCTATCCGCAGGGAAAAGACGTGTACAGCGATCGAGCCGATCCCAAGACCGCGGCGCTGCGGCTCCGGCAGACGCGCATGCTCTGGGACGACTCGTATGTCGACGAATCGTGGATCAAAGAGCCCGTCAAGCTCCTCCCGAGGATGCGGGACTGGATCGACCAGAACTACCCGGGACGGGCCATGTCGATCGGAGAGTGGAACTTCGGTGGCGAGAAGCACATCAGCGGCGGACTCGCGGTGGCCGAGGCCCTGGGGCGCTTCGGTCAGTTCGGAGTCACGTGGGCGTTCTACTGGACGTATCCGCCCGAGAATTCGCCGGCCTTGTGGGCCTTTCGCGCGTACCGCAACTTCGACGGGAAAGGCGGTCGGTTCCTCGATTGGTCCCAACCGACCAAAGGAACGAACGACACCGTGTCGCTCTTCGCGTCCCGCGACGAGTCGGGAGAGCACATGGTGCTGGTCGCGCTGAACCTGTCGCCCGAGACCGCCTTCACCGCCCAGGTGGACGTCACCTCTTGCGGCAAGATCGCGACCGGGAGCGCATACTCGTATGCCGGCGGCTCCGCCGGCTTCGCCGCCGATCCCCGTCCGGCGGGCACCGGCGGGTCCTTGCTTCGTGCGCTTCCCCCCTACTCGATCACGGTCATGGACCTGAGGCTCGACGATGCGCGACGTATCGCAAAGTAGCGTGTCTTCGGCCTGTCCCGCAGCTCCGCCGCGGAGTCGCGTTCGGATCGGTCGCCTCGACATCGACATCCTCAATCTCGACGAAGCCGTGGACGCGATCGGGGAACTCGTGGCGAGACGTCGCGGCGGTCTGGTCTTCACGCCCAACGTCGACCACGTCGTCCTCGTGGACGACAATCCCGCGTTACGTGAAGCCTACACGGAGGCGGACCTGTCGCTCGTCGACGGCGTGCCCGTCATGTGGGCCGCGCGGGCACTCGGGTCTCCATTGCCGGAGAAGGTGTCGGGATCGGATCTCGTCCGCCCGCTCGTGGCCCGGGCGGCCGAGCGCGGCTGGGGCATCTATTTCCTCGGAGGTCGCCAAGGAGTCGCATCCAAAGCCAAAGAGGTGCTCGAGCGGGAGTTTCCGACCGTCCGGATCGTCGGCGTGAGCTCGCCGGACATCGATCTGTCGAAGGACGCCGCCGAGAGCAGCGACGCGATCGAGGCCGTGCGTGCCGCGAAGCCGGATCTCCTGTTTCTCGCGCTCGGGGCACCGAAACAGGAGATCTGGGGGCTTCGCATTCGCGAAGCCGTGGCGCCGGCGGTCATCGTGGGCGTAGGGGCGAGCCTCGACTTCGTCGCCGGCGAGGTGAAACGGGCGCCACGCTGGGTATCGCAGATCGGCTTCGAGTGGCTCTACCGACTTGCCCGAGAGCCGCGCCGCTTGTGGCGCCGCTATCTCCTGCGCGATCCGAAATTCTTGGCCATTGTGGTCCGGCAGGCGATCAGCCGTCGCTCGTGACGAGGTACCACTACTCGCTGGCTCTTTCGTCGTAGTATCAACCGAACGGGTAAACATGGTCCAGGAGTCCGAGGCGAGCGCCGTGCCCGTCGTGCGTGCGACGGCGATGGCCGACGCGACGCCGCAGAGGGCCGTCGATCCGCGCATTCGCGGCCGGATGCCCGCGCTCGACGGCGTCCGCGGGCTCGCGATCTTGATGGTTCTCTTCGTGCACTTCTTCGCAGACACCGTTGCGACGAACCGCTTCGAGAGAGTCCTCACGAGGGTCAGCGGTTTCGGGACCTACGGCGTCGACCTCTTCTTCATGCTCTCGGGGTTCTTGATCACGGGAATCCTCGTCGACTCGAAGGGCGGAGGGGGTTACTTCCGCAACTTCTATGCGCGCCGCGCCGTCCGGATCTTCCCGCTCTATTACGGCATTTTGATCGTGCTGATAGTCATCGCGCCGCTCGTCGTCTCCAGCCCCGCCCTTGCGGTGCTCCGTTCCAGGCAGGCCTGGGCATGGCTCTACGGGATCAATATCCTCAGCGGCCTGCGCGGAGAGTACTCGTTCCCTTACATCGATCACTTCTGGTCGCTGGCCGTCGAAGAACACTTCTACTTCTTCTGGCCGCTCGTCGTGTGGCTCTGCCCTCGGCCCACGCTGCTGCGAGTGTGCATCGGCCTCGCGTTCGCGTCCTTGATTGCACGGATGATCGCGGCATCCCTCGCCGTGAACCTGCTCGCCCTCGGCATTCTCACCCCGTTTCGGCTCGACGGGCTCTGCTTCGGCGGCGCGCTCGCCGTATATGCACGAGGGCCGGGCGGGCTCGACGCGCTCGCTCGGGCGACCCGCAAGCTGGCGATTTGGGGCGTGGTCCTGTTCGTGGTCTCGCACGCCGTCAGCGCGACCAGGCCCGACCTCTTCGGCCCGATGCGCCAGCTCCGCGCCTCGTTGTTCACCGTCTTTCTCGGGCACATGATGGTGTCCGCCCTTCGCTCCAAGCCCGGCGCGTGGCTTTCATGGCTGTTCGGACCAAAGTTGCAGTTTCTCGGTACCTATAGCTACGGGCTGTACGTATTCCATCATCTGATTTCTTACTATTATTATCGGCATCAAACCGAGTTCGTGATCGCTCGATGGGTCGGCTCTCACACGGCCGCCGTCTTTCTACAGGCGAGCGTCGGCATGGTGGTTTCGATGGGCATCGCGATCGTCAGTTATCATTTTTTTGAAAAGCGCTTTCTTCTGCTGAAACGGCGATGGGAGCCTCACAGCAAGAACGTGCGACTCCAGACGAATTGACTTTGGTCCCGGCGCCGGCAAGGGCCCGTTCGCTGCGACCGCTACCGACGGCGCGACCCGGCCGACGGCGCTCGCCGGCCAAGGTGCGCTGATCGGCCTTCGCCATCCGAGCGCGTAGGTTGCGCGATCCTTGTGCACCCAGGCGTCTTCGTCTAACAATACTGAGCGCATGCGAGTTCTCTTCATGACGCCGTTCCTGCCGACGCCGCCGCGCTTCGGCGGCCAGCGACGGCTCCACGGGCTCATGGCCGAACTCGCTCGCAATCACGAGGTTCTCGCTCTGTCGTTCGTGGACCCGTCGGAGGATGCAGCCGAGTCTATACGCGCGACTGCGGCGTATTGCGCTCGGGTCATTACGGTCCCGAACCGGCTTCTCGGAGTGCGCGGGATCGAGAAGCGTCTCAGGCAAGTCCGATCGATCTTTGCGCTGCGCAGCTACGTGTACAGAGTTCATCGTACACGCGCGATGCAGGCGGCGCTCGACCGGATCCTCGTAGAGGAAAAGCTCGACGTCATCCAGGTCGAGTTCTTCCAGATGGCGGCGTATCGGTTCGCGCGGGGCGAGGGTAGACCGCGCCTCTGTCTCGACGAGCACAACATCGAGTACGACGTCCTGCGACGTCTCGCCAACGTCGACGTCGGGAAGGCGCGTCGTGGGTACGCCGCGATTGAATGGCGAAAGGTTCGCGCCGAGGAGCGCAACACGTGGCGCCATTGCGACGGCTGTGTCGTCACCTCGGCGCGCGACGAGCAACTGCTGAAGCACGACGCACCGACGGTCCGCACTGCCGTCGTCCCCAACGGAGTCGATATCGAAGACTTCGCGCCGAGCTCCGCGCCGCCCGAGCCGGATACCGTTCTTTTCTTCGGCGCAATCAATTATTACCCAAACACCGACGGCTTGCTCTTTTTCCTGCGCGAGGCGTGGCCCCTTCTCAAGGCCCGTCGACCGGCCGCGCGTCTACGAATCGTCGGGCAGAAGGCGCCGCCGGCGATCGCGAATTGGCCGGACCCCGACGTCGAGGTCGTGGGCTACGTCGATGACATCCGCATACACATCGCGAAGGCGGCGGTGGTCGTCGTGCCGTTGAGGATCGGAGGTGGGACGCGCCTCAAAGTGGTGGAGGCGATGGCCATGGGGAAGGCGATCGTCTCGACGACGCTCGGCGCCGAAGGGATCGACGCCGAGCACGATCGCCATATCTTGATTGCAGACGGCGGCGAAAGACTCGCTGCCGAGTTGGCGCGAGTCCTGGGCGACGACGCAGTCGCACGAAGGCTCGGAGCCGCCGCTCGTCAGCTCGCCGTCGATCGATACTCGTGGCGATCGGCGGCCGGTACGCTCCTGCAATTCCACGGGCAGATCGGCGCGCGAGTCGCGTGACCGCAGTGGCGTGCGCTGATCCGTGATGCGGATCGCGCGACCGATGCGATCGCCGCGAACCCGTTTGCAGCCTGGGCCAGATGGTTGGTCACGCATACGCCTTGTCGTGATGGCGCGGCGACTTGCGCGCCCGGGTGTCGTTGTCTAATGTCTCGTCGTGCGGCGTGTGACGACCATTATGCTGTTTTTGCTCCTGGTCAACGACCGGTCGGCAGCGGCGACCTACGACCAGTACGTGTTCGTGGCCTTCGGGTGGGTCCAGGACCTTCTGTTCAACACGGTCGCTATCGTGAGGCCGTTCGACCTCGCCGTGGCGATCATGCTCGTCGTCGCATTGGTCAAGAGGCGGAACAAGGCGCCGCTCGTTCGCCCGATGCGGAACGCACTCCTGCTCCAAGTCGCCACTATCCTTCTGTGGTTCGTCTATGGCGTCGTCACGGGCGGGGACGCTCGCAGCGCCTGCTGGCAAGTCTACCTGTTGCTGACCTCGGCGCTCTTCGCGTTCCTGCTGGCGGCCACCTTCGAGACCGTTGAGCAGTTCGCGATCTTGGGGAGGGTCATCGTGGCGGCGGCGCTCTATCATGCAGCAGTCTGCTGGTGGTTTTATCTCGGCGCATTCAAGAACATCAACCCGCCTCCCGAGTACGTAACCTGTCACGACGATACCGTTCTCTGGGTCGGCGCCATTCTGACCCTGATCGCGCACGCCATCGACAAGCATAGTCTAAAGACGACGATCCTCGTCTTCGCGGCGATCGTGTTCATCGTCGTCGCGATCCAGTTCAACAATCGTCGCCTCGCGTGGGTCAGCCTCATCATGGGCATCGTCGAGGGCTTCGTGCTGCTTCCGCGGGGTCGGACTCGGCGCCGGGTCGTTCGAGGTGTGGCCGTGCTCGTTCCCATCGTGCTGCTCTACGGCGTCGTCGGTTGGGGGCGGACGGAGCAAATCTTCCGTCCGCTGAAGGCCTTCGAGACCGTCTCCGTCGGGGAAGACGACTCGACGAAGGCACGCAACATGGAAAATCTAGGCCTTATCGCCACCGGCAACGCCAGCAACGCGTTCGCGGGAACGGGGTGGGGCCACGGATACATCGAGGTCTCGAACAAGTATGCCATCTACGATTTCGAGCTTTGGCGCTATATACCTCACAACGGTTTCCTCGGGCTGCTCGCCTTCACCGGGGCCCTGGGGTTCATAGGCTTCTGGCTAGCGTTCCCAACCGCGATGTTCCTGAACGCGCGAGTGGCCCGGTTCGGCGAGACGTCCAGGGGCCGCACGGTCGGTCTCGTCGGCGCGGCGCAGATGCTGGTATGCGCCAATCAGATGTACGGCGACATGGGCTATTTCTCGTACCGAACGATGTACATCCTGGCCGGCAGTTACGCGGTTGCCATGAGGTTGCCGGCGGTCACGGGGGTCTGGGCCGAGCCAGTCCGCGCGCGAAAGTAGAGTCGTACCCGTGGCGAAACTCATCGTCATTTCGATCTTGCTAGTGACCGTCGTGGCTTCGACGTGGCTGTCGTCATCGCGCCTCGCGCGGTCAGGGCTTCGCCGCACGCAATGGATCACCGTGGCCTTCGTGTTCGTGTGGGCATACATGTGCCTGAGCTGGTATCCCCAGCTCGTTCCTGTCGAGGCCGGCTACAACCGAGAGGCACCGAAGTAGACGCTCGAAGTGCGAGCCTCAGCGGTCGCCGCTGCTCGTGGTCGTCGGCGACGACTCTCCGGAGAGGAGCCCGAACGTGAAGCTCGGGCTGCGTGCACGAACGGTCGGCGGTCGCGTCGAGCCGGCCGCGCCGTGCTGTGGACCGTCGCGACGACATGGCGATCCGCGTCCGTTTCGCCGAGGCGTGTAGGGGGGGCCTCTCCTGCCCGCGAACCCACGAGAGGGTGGGCGATTGGCCGTGCCGAAAGCCCCCGCTTTGCGTAGTATCGCGGCCGTGCCGGGTTCGCGTTTCGGAGGCGTCTCATGCTCGTGGGCGAGGTCTGAGATGGCGCTCGTCTCGTGGCCGGCGGGCCGACCCAAGGGCGCCCGTTCGAAGCGACGTCCGGCGTCGCGCTGGCAATGACCGAGGCAGGCCTGGGAGCAGGGCCGCAATCGCCGCAGGGCGGTGCGCCGTCGAGCAAGGTGCTCGCGAACGAGGTCGCGATCGCCATAAGGAACGGCATCAAGCTGGGCGGCTCTCTGCTGATCACGTGGTCGGTAGCCCTCATCATCAAGTTCCAGATTCCGCAGCACCTCGGTCCGGTGCGACAAGGCTACTTCGGCTTCGCCGAGAGCTTCGCGACGATATTCTTCTCCGTCCTGGGTCTCGGCGTCGACACGTACGTGGCGCGAGAGGTGCCTGTCCGGATCGAGCACGCGTCGGACTTCATCGGGGGCGTCTTCGCGCTGCGTTCCATGCTGAGCACAGTGATCTTCGCGATCATGGCGACGACGCTCTGGGCGACCGGACGGAGCGGCGAAATCCAGCTCGCGGCCGCGGTTTTCGGCGTCACACAGGTGCTCATCTGCTTCAACGCCACGCTCGCCGCCGTGCTTCAAGCGACCACCCACGTAGGCAGGCTCGCCGTCGCGAACGTCGTCGCGAAGATCCTCTGGGGCATCGGGCTGCTCGTCGGGCTGCACTACAGCGTCCCGCTCTACATGCTCGCGCTTCCTATGGCCGTCTCCGAGCTCTTGCGCACGGCTGTCCTGGTGCCAGCCTCGCGGGTGGCGGCGAATCTCCGATTTCGTATCGACGCCGCGATTTCGCGAGACGTCATTCGAACGAGCATCCCTTTCTTCGTGAATTCACTGGCCGTCACCTTCGGAAATAACCTGGCGCTGAGCGCGCTCGAGTTCATTCGTCGGGACGAACGAGAGGTGGGATGGTTCGCCGCGGCCCAGAACCTGGGCTCGCTCGCTATGCTGATGTATCCGCTCCTCGCCTGGATCGTCATGCCCATGCTCTCCAGAGCAAAAGCTCGATCCGAGGCCGAGATGATGCTTATCTTGCAAAGAGCCATCGAAGGTCTGCTGGTCACGATCTTGCCCTTGACCACGCTCATCTCGGTCGGGGCGGGGATCTTCGTGAAAGTGGCGTTCGGCGCAAAGTTCTTGCCCGCGGAGACCGGTCTTTCCATTCTGTCTCTCGTATTTCTTTTGACCTATCTGAACATCATGTTCGCGACAGCGCTCTTCATCACGAATAAGTCGTGGTCCGTGACCACGATCTCCGTCGCTTCAATCTTCGTTCTAGCCTTGTTCATGCTCATCTTCGTCCCGATCGGGAGGATGGTGTTTGGAACCGGCGGCGAGTGCGCGGGGGCGGCCATAGCGACCATCTTGAGTGAGCTCTGCGTCGTCATCGCAATGCTATTCCGGATTGGCCTCGAGCCCATGGATCGCCGGAACGTGGAGGTTCTCGTCAAGAGCCTTGGGATATCGTTCGTGGTGATTGTCATTGACCGCTTCTTGCGGGTCCTCCCCCTCGGCGTCGTGCGTCTCGCCATCGACATGACCATCTACGGCAGCTTGGCACTGGTGCTGGGCGTCGTCCGCCTGACCGACGTACGTCGCGTCGTCAAAGTTGTCCGGTCGCGACGAGCCGAGTCGCGCAGTGGCTAGAGCGCAGAGGCAAGTGGCGCGTCGGTTAATACGACCTTGCAGGGTCTGGGCCGCCAGGCGATAAGTCATCCATGATCGAGAACGCCGCCGCTGCCCCCTTCGAGACCGCGCGCGAACGACGCTGGATGGTTGCGGTCGTAGCGCTTGCGATCTTCGTCCTCTTTCCATATCGGCACTTTGCGGGAGACGACGCGTACATCTCTTTTCGCTTCGCCCAGAACCTGGCCACGGCGCACGGGTTCTCTTTCAACCCCGACCAGCCTACATACGGCTCCACGTCACCGCTCTGGGTTGGCCTCCTGGCGGCGACGGGCCGTGCCGGCTTCTCGATCATCGACGGCGGGCACCTGCTCGACGCACTCAGCGCGCTCCTTCTGATCCCGGTGTTTTTTCGGTTGAGCGGCGTTTACATCGCGTCCCTTCACATGCGAGTGCTCGCGTCCGCGCTCCTGATTCTCGACCCATGGTTCGTCCGTTGGGCGATGAGCGGCATGGAGAACGTGCTGGCGCTCCTTCTCCTGTGCGTGGTGATGCTCGCGCAACAGCGGCAGCGGGGGAGGGCCGGCGTCAGCGTGATCGCTCCACTCTGCTGCGGCCTGGGAATTCTCACGAGGCCCGAATTCGCTGTGTTCGGTGCGCTCCTGTTCGTCGACACCATCGCGTTCGAGAAGACGTATCGCACGAAGAAAGTGGCAATCTATTCCCTCGTCGGCGCGATGGTCATCATGCCGTGGCTCGTCTACGCGTGGGCGCACTTTGGGACGATCGTTCCCAATACCATAACTGCCAAAATCAGCAGGAACCGGGGCGCTTCGCTGTTCGGGACGCTCAAATATTTTGGGAGTTTCTTCACGTTCGAGGCAACGGGCCTCGCGTTGGTCCTGCTGCTCGAGTTCAAGCGGATACTCACGGTCCTTCGCAATCCGGAAGGTCAATCGCGGTGGTTTCTGCCCGTCTCGTGGATGCTCGCGCTCCCGACGTTTTATGCCGTCGGGGGCGCACCCGTTGCCGGCCGATACCTGCTCCTTGGCTTGCCCGCGTACCTTCTCCTGGGGGTCCGAGGGTGGGAATTGCTCCTCGCGCTCGGCGCGCGACAACCCTGGGTGCGCGCGACGGTCGTCGCCTTCGTAGCGCTTACGCTCGCGCTCGTCATGGACGTACAAGCTCGATACGACTGGTATCTGACCAAGTGGCCCGAAGGGATGAGTCCCCGCTTGGTGGAGCTCGCCCGATGGCTGCGAGCGAACGCGGGACCTGATGACCTGATCGCCGCCGATCAAGTTGGGGTTCTCGGCTATTTCTCCGAGCGCCGAATTCTAGACGTCGCCGGGCTGATCTCGCCGGAGATGCAGCCCGCCCGCCGCCAGGGCGAGAAGGCCATCTGGGAGGCCGTACGGAGAGCCGACCCGCAATGGATCATCGCGCTCGACGACAAGGCCCACCTCGTCAGCGTCGTGCCGGACCTCGCGAGTCTCGAGTTGGTCGACGTGTACGAGATCCAGCGCGAGGGTGCGCAGAGCGCCGGCGGCACGCTCGCCTACAAGCTGTTCCGCACGGGCTGGCGCAAGGACGATTGACTGCCCTTGTTCGTCTGGATCGGTTCCCGCGCCATGCCTTTGTTCCCTACCGTTTGCCGGCTCGAGGGGTCGAGCGCAGACTCCAAGCGCCCTCGTCCTTAGGCCACCTTCGGCGCTTGCTGGGGCGAGTTGACGCGTTGCACGGCGCCTCGAGTTTCCGGTATGCTACGCCATTCCATATTCATACCTGCGGGTACCCTATTATGCGCCTTTTCCGACGTAGCGGTGGTTGCTCTTCCGTAGCGCTGGCGGTGTTCGTGGCAGGCTGTGGAGGCGGGGGCAGCGCTGCTCCGCAGCCGGCCCGCGACGGCTCGGTGGAGGGCCTGGATGGGTCCTCCGAGGCGATGACGTCCGGCATGGACGCGGGGCCAGGTGCGAACGACGGCGCGTCGGCCGATGGGGCCGTGATTGCGCCACAGCAGGTCGGCCCGCACATCGTCGTCGATCAATTCGGCTATCGGACGAGCGCCGAGAAGATCGCCGTCATTCGCAATCCGAAGACCGGTTTCGACTCGGACGCCTCTTTTGGTCTAGGTGGAAAGTACGCCCTCGTTGACAGCGCCTCTGGCCAGACGGTGCTCGAAGGCACGGCTACGTTCTGGGGCGGCGATGCCGGCGCCGTCGATCCGTCGTCGGGCGATCAGAGCGGCCGGTTCGACTTCTCGACCGTCACGACGCCGGGCTCCTATTACGTGCTCGAAGAGATGTCGAGCGTGCGTTCGAGCGCCTTCAAGATCGCCGACAGCGTCTACCAGGACGCGCTCGTGCAGGCCGCGAGGGTGTTTTACTACCAGCGTGACGCCGCGAAGCCGGCTGCCTACGCGGGCGCGGGTTGGGCCGACACCGCGGAGCACCCGCAGAACGCGCAGTGCAAGCTTTACACGGCAGTCGACGCTGGGGCCGCGACGAGGGACCTGCACGGCGGATGGTTCGACGCGGGCGACCAGAGCAAGTACACGATTTTCATGGCGAACAACGCGATCGAGTTGCTACGCGCCTATTCGGAGACCCCCAGCGCCTTCACAGACGGTACGAATGTGCCCGAGTCGGGGAACGGCGTGCCTGACGTGCTCGACGAAGTGAAGTGGGCGCTCGACTGGCTGTCGCTGATGCAGAACCCCGATGGGTCGGTTCTCAGCATCGTGAACAACGCAGGCGCCAGTCCGCCGTCGGCGGACAGCGCGCCGTGCACGTACGGGCCGGCGTCGACTTCGGCCACCATGGCCGCGAGCGCCGCCTTCGCCTATGCCTCGCGAGTGCTCGGCGCCAGCGGCGCGGCGACGACCGCCTACCCCGGCTATGCCGCTGGGCTCGCGACGCGCGCGACCAATGCATGGTCGTGGGCGTCCGCGAATCCGGCCGTCACGTTCGACAACACGGCCGCGGGCCTTGGTGGACGCGAAGAAGAGGTCGATGCCAACGGACAGCTCTACCAAGCCCTCCAGGCTGCGGTGTTCCTCTTCGAGATGAACGGCGGAGCCGCCTACCAGGCCTTCTTCGACGCGAACTACACGCAGTTGCCGACGACGCTCGATCCTTTCGCGATGGGGCCGCTCGACACGGCGCTCGAATACACCCGGAGCGCAGGCGCGACTCCGGCGGTCGCCACCGCGATCATCTCGAGCTTTCAGTCGCGCCTCGCCGCGTTCCCGAACTTCGCCGCCCAGCACGCGAACGCTGACCCGTACCTCGCTCCCTTGCAGACGTACCCCTGGGGTAGTAACGGCGCGAAGGCCGGCCAGGGCAACATGTTCTTCGACGTCGACGAGTACGCGCCGGCCGATGCCGGCACGCCGTCCATCGGCTCACTCTACGCCGAGCGGTACATTCATTACCTGCACGGCGTGAACCCGCTCGGCCTCGTGTACCTGTCGAACATGGGGGCGCACGGCGCCACGAACTCCGTGTCCAGGATCTTCAGCCTCTGGTTCACCCCGTCCTCCCAGTGGGCTGCGGCCGGGGCGTCTGCGTACGGGCCGCCGCCCGGGTTCCTTTCTGCAGGGCCGAATCCCACGTACTCCTGGGACGTCTGCTGCCCTACGGGATGCGGAAGCCCGGAGAACGACGCGCTCTGCGGGGCGGCTCCGCTGGCTCCGCCGGCGGGGCAACCGATCCAGAAATCGTATCGGGATTTCAACAGCTCGTGGCCACTCGACTCGTGGCTAGTCTCCGAATCGAACGACGGGTACGAGGTGCAGTACATTCGGCTCCTTTCGAAGTTCGTCCACTGAGCTTCCTCGCGGTCGCCCCGCGCGTCCTCGAGCGCCAGCCGGGCGTCGACTGGCCGATGGTCCAGGAGTTCTATGCGGGGGCCGGCGAGCCGATCGACAGCCTGTCGGGGTTCGCCGACGCGAGCAAAGGTCTCTTCGTGGTCCGCGGCAGTCGCTAGCTGGTCCAGTGGCCGCGTCAGGCGGGCGTCGGTATCTGCTTCGAAGATGCGCCCGTATCCGAGGCGCTGGCCGCAAGCGTCCGTCGCTTGTGCGAGCTTTCCGGTTACGTGGGCGTCTTCGAGGCCGAGTTCATTCGCGCGTCCACGGATCCGCGCCTCATCGACTTCGAGCCGCGTTTCTTCGGGCAGATGGGGTTCGACGTCGTGCGCAGGCTGGCGGCGCCTTGGAATGACCTACCTCCCTCGCGGCGATCGGCGACGTCGCGCGGCTCGAAGCCACGGCCGAGGCAGCACGGTACTGGCCGCTATCCGCAAGGATTGAACGCCGCGCGGCAAAGTCCGCCGCATGATTTCGAGGAGTTTTCGGGCCCGGAGCGGCGTCTCCCGCCGTCGACGGCCCAGGATTCGCATTCCTCGCGTGCATGGCATCGGCACTCACCTTCGAGCTACCGGGCGGGGCGAGAAAGCAGGCGCTCGAAAGGAAGAGCGATGCCGAGCGCGCCCGTCCCCAGGTCTCCGCCAAGCTTCCGTTGCTGACGCGAGCGGTTCGCGCGCTGAGGAACGAGCTGGAGGTATCGCCGCGCCAGGTGGCTAGCTACGTGATCTCGCGCAGCTTTCCCCAGTTTGCATTCAATCGCACGCGAACCGCACTGCTCCGGGCGGCGGGGATCTCCATCGGCCCCCGGACCAGCATAATGGGAACGCTGCACATCACCGGGCAAGGCTCGCCCTCGCTCCTCTCGTTCGGTCGTTCCACGGCGGTGTCGGGACCGTTGCACATCGACCTCGGCGCCCAAGTGTCGATCGGCGACCGCGTTCATTTCGGTCAAGAAGTCATGCTCTTGACGATGGACCACGAGTTTGGCTCACCCGAAGAGCGCTGCGGTCGCCTGACGTCGGCTCCGATTCGCATCGAAGACGGCGTATGGATTTCGTCACGTGTGACTATTCTCCCCGGCGTGACGGTAGGGCGCGGATCCGTGGTAGCGGCCGGTGCCGTGGTCACCCGCGACGTGCCTCCGAACAGCATCGTCGGCGGCGTCCCCGCCCGCTTGATCCGAGACCTCGACGACGACGCGCCAAGGAGCCTTCGCCGCCTTCGCGCCCGGTCCGCGAGCAAGGGCTGAAGTACAAACGCGCGCGAAACCTGGGCACGCACTCGGGCGAGGGTGAAGTCGCCTCCGGCGTTGGGGGGGGGACGAAGTGCCCCGGGGCGCCGCTTGACAAGGCGCCCGGCCGCCGGTCTGCTTACGGTATTCTGAAGACCGAGGGCGGAAGTCGATGAGCGGGATGGCGTCCGCGCTCGTAGCCCCTGGGGCGATCGTCGCCGGCAAGTACAGACTCGACGCCATCGTCGGCGAAGGCGGCATGGGCTCGGTTTGGTCGGCCACGCACACCGGCCTCGGGCAGGCCGTCGCCATCAAGTTCATCTCGAAAGAGTTCGTCAGCTCGTCGGAGGCGCTGAGGCGCTTCGACGCCGAGGCCAAGGCCGCGGCGCAGCTCCGCTCACGGCACGTCGTTCAGGTCTTCGACAACGGAACGCTCGAAGACGGCACGCCCTACATCGCGATGGAGCTCTTGCGCGGCGAGAGCCTTCACGGTCGCGTGCATCGCGCGGGCCCGGTGCCGGTCCCCGAGGCGGTGGAGATCCTCGCGCAGTGCTGCAAAGCCCTGGGCCGCGCCCACGCCGCGGGAATCGTTCACCGCGACATCAAGCCGGACAACATCTTCCTCGCCCAGTCGACGGACGACGAGGCCCTTCTCGTCAAGATCCTCGACTTCGGGATTGCCAAGTTCGCGACCGGCCCGAACGACCACTCCTCGACCCGCACGGGCGCGGTGTTGGGCACGCCGCTTTACATGAGCCCGGAGCAAGCGCGGGGGCTCAAGTCCATCGATCACCGGACGGACATCTATTCGCTGGGCCTCGTGGCGTACACGATCTTCACCGGGAATCTCGCGTTCTCCAGCGAGTCGTTCGGCGACCTCCTGCTCCAGATCTGCACGGCCCCGCTGCCCAGCCTCTGCTTGAACGCGCCGTGGCTCCCCGGGTCGATGGAGCTCTGGTTCCAGCGGGCTTGCGCGCGCGAGCCGGAGCACCGGTTCGCGTCGGCCCAGGAGTTCGCCGACGGGCTCCGTGCCGCCTGCGACGGCCCGTACCGCGGGTCGGCCATGCCTGGCGCGGTCGTGCAAGCCGGCGCGGGCGGGGGCACGCTCGGCAGCGCTGGCGTCGGCAGTCGCGCGCAGGCCGTCTCCGTCGGAACCGACGCGAGCATGAGCCGGAGCGGGCAGCTGGTCACGGCGGGGTCCGTTCCCAAAGGGAAGGGGGCGCTCATCGCGCTGGCCTGCATCGCGCTCGCGGGCGGGCTCGCGATCGCAGCGCTTCTGGCGTTCGGGCGACGCGCGCACACCACTGACGCTGGCGACGCTCGCGAGGCGCCGGCCCCTGTCGTCGCGGCCTCCACAATGGTGGCCGTCGCCCCTGCGGCGCCGGCCGTGTCGCTCGCGCAGCCCGGAGAGGTGCCGCCGGTCGCGCGCGAGAGCGGCAACGGCAACGGCAACGTGAGCGCGACTCCCGAAGACGCCGCCGCGCATGCGGCCGCTCGCGCACAGGCCCACCCGCAGGCGCAAGGTCATGCCGCGGGCCCGACCGCCAGCCCGACGCGTGGTCCTGGCCCGACCCCGCCTCAAGGTAGCGGCAGCAAACCGATCGATCTCGGCTACTGACGCGGCGCGTATCCGCGTTGACACTGTCTTGGTGTTCGCGTGAGTATACTCGGAGCTTTGCACACTCCAAGCCGCCATCGAACCACGCGGAGGGCGCTCGGAGCGTGGCCCGTCTGCATCCTCGGCGTTCTCGTCGCCGGCTCGGCGGGAGCCCAGACGGTGTCTCCCGAAGACGTGGCTGCGGCGCGATCGCTCGGCACCGACGGGACCCGCCTCGCCGACGCGGGCGACTGCAACGGCGCCATACCCAAGCTCGAAGCGGCCGAGAAGCTCTTTCACGCGCCGACCACGCTCGATCGACTGGGCGAGTGCGAGATCAGCGTCGGTCGCCTCGTCGCGGGGACCGAGGACCTGAATCGCGTCGTTCGCGAGCCGCTCGCCGCCAGCGCGCCGCCGGCCTTCCTGGCCGCGAAGAAGCGCGCCCAGGCGGCGCTGACGGCCGCTCTGCCTCGCATCGGGAATCTGAAGATTCACGTCGACGGGCCGACCGCAGACAAGATCGCCATCACGGTCGATGGCGTCGCGGTCTCGTCTGCGTTGCTCGACGCCGACCGCCCGACCGACCCCGGTGCTCACGCCGTCAGCGTCTCGGCAACGGGCTACAAGGCGGACACCGAGAACGTGAACGTTCGTGAAGGCGCGGAGTCGACGGTCTCGCTCAAGCTCGAGATCGACCCGACGGCGGTCGCCGTGGGGGCGCCCCCGCCGGGCGAAGCGGCGACGCCTGCCCCATTCACGGCAACGACGGCGTCTGCGCAGGTGTCTTCGGGATCCAGCGCTCCGAGCCGCGGGCCCGCGATCGCAGCGTTCGCTGTCGGGGGCGTCGGGCTGCTCGTCGGAACCGTGTTCGGCGTCCTCGCTCTCGGCTCGAAGTCGACGCTCGACAGCGAGTGCGCCAACAAGACGTGTCCTGCCAAGGCGCAGTCCGACATCGATTCCCTGAGCTCGAAGGCCACGATCTCCACGGTCGGCTTTGGCGTGGGCATCGCGGGCGTCGCGGTCGGTGCGATCTTGCTCGTCGTGCAGCACGGGAGCGAGAAGTCAGCGGCCACCTGGCACGAGGTGCCCCGGCCGGTCTGGTCTCCGTGGATCGGGGTCGGCACGGCCGGCGTCGGGGGGACGTTCCAGTGAGCGGGTCGCAGACACGCGGTTCGACGCTCGCCGTCGCGATCGCTGCGATCGCTGCGTTTGCCATGGCCGGCGCCGCGAGCGGATGCAACCTGATCGTCGGCTCTGGCGACTACGTCGTGGACGCGGCCGTCGGCGGTGGCGACGACGTCTCGCAAGCCAAGCCAGGCGACGGCAGCGTCGGCGGCGACGACGGGGGAACGACGGTCCGTGAGAGTGGCATGCTGGCTGACGCTCCGACGATGCCGGGCGAGAACGACGCTGGCTCGGACGCGGCGTTCGTCTTCGAAGGGGGCACCCCGCTCGAGGCCGGATCGACCGTGTCCTGTGGCGCAGACGGCGGGCTCGTCCAGGGCGGGCAGGCCAGCGGCGCGGACTTCCAGAAGCTCGTCGACACCTGCGTCAAGGCCGTCAACTGCGACCCTGGGATCTTCCCGGTCAACGTCTCCGACTGCATCACGACGAACTATCTCCAGGCCATCGGTTCGGTCGCGTGCCTGTCGACGATCACCGATTGCACCGGCTACTATGGGTGCACGGGCGAACGGGCCGCGAGCCCCGCCGACTGCTCGGGCAAGGGGACCACCGGCTTCTGCACCGGAAATGTCGCGACCACCTGCTCCGGCGACAAGTTCATCGGTGCGGTGGAGAACTGCGACAAGGTGGGCGGAACGTGCATGGTGCATCTCGACGACACCGGAACGACCGTCGCGTCGTGCGCCGTCGTTCCGAACTGCACCGAAACCGACAACGTGGATCACTGCTCGGGCAACAAGGAGTACGAGTGCTTGAGCGGCGTCGGATACGGCGAGGATTGCACGGGCCTCAACGCAACGTGCCTGGACAAGGGAGGCGGCGCGTCCTGCTACTTCAATGCCCCGTCGTGCCCGAGCGCGGGCTCGACCTGCGCGAATGGAGTCCTCAACTCGTGCAGTTCCGACGGCACCCAGGAGTTCGCATACCAGTGCTCACGGGCGGGGCTGTCGTGCCTGGACACGGCCAGCGACGTCGCCTGCGTCGCTCCTGGGTGTGGCCCGCCGTCGGTGTCGTCGTGCACGGAGTCGTGCGGAGCCGACGGAATCACAGCCGAGGTCTGCATCGGCGGCGCACCGTTCTCGATCGACTGCACGAAGCACGGCTTCAACCAGTGCGATTACGACAGCTTCGACGGATACGCCTTCTGCATCTACTGAAGGCCGGGGGGAGGGGCCGCCGTGGCCGTCCGAGGGTCACCCTAACCCTGCTGGGCGACGCTGTCCTCGCGGGCCTGCGCGACGAGTGAGCGCCCGGCGTCAGCCTTTGCCGGGAACGCGGTGCCGGACGCACCCGGCCTCGACGAGCACGCGGCGGCGCGCCAGGTCGTGCAAGAGCGTGCCCTCGTAAAAGGCGCGCATCGTCTTCTTGCGTACGGCGGGGACGCTTCGGCCGTTCACCGACTTGGTCGTGTCGGCGGCGACGCAGAAGAAGAGGTTCACTTCGCGAACGGTGAACCAGCGGCCGAGCGCGCCCGCCAGGGGGCCGCGATCGACCATCTGGTTGCCGCGAGCCGTGATGATGGCGTGCATCTCGTCGGCCGAGAGCGTGTCGCCGGCGCTCGCGAAGAGCGCCTCGAACGCGGCGTCGTCGACGTCGCCGTTCCGGTCGAAGGTGCCGCTGTCGTACGGGTGCTTCCCCAGCGCGATGCGGTCGATGCGGATGACCATCGAAGGCCGGTTCTGGGTCACGTACCCGAGCATCCCGTTGATGATGAGCGACAGGATGATCCGAAGCGACCACGGCACGCCGAGGCGGCGCATTCCGTCGCGCGTCTGGGCCAGGGTGATGACCCCCGTGCCTTCGGGATCGAAATACGAAACATGCCGCTCTAGCGCGGTCGGCCCCATCCCCATCAACCGTTCACGATACTCCCTTTTCCCCTCCTCGTTCGTGCTTTTGGGGCGTGCCCCGCCAGGGCCAGGCGAGGGAGATTGGCCGCAGAGGGAGGCAGCAGAGGGAGGAGAGGGAGGAGAGGGTCGAAGAGCTCTCTCCGAGCGCCGGCAGGCTACAAGCTCGTAGAGCGAGCGCCGACGTCAGTCGAAACCGGGCGCGCTCATCGCGAGGCAGCGCTCGACGTTCGCGACGCCTTGCTCCTCGAAGAACCCTCGGCTCCTCGTCATCATGTCGGCTCCTATCGAGCCCCCGGTGAGCTGGCCCCGGCGATAGCGCGCGCAGGCGCCGAGGTAGCCGAGGTCTGCGGCCTCCAGGAGAGGGATGGCGACGTCGAGCGATTCGAGGGCGCGCTCCAGGTCGCCGCGCGCCGCGTGCGCTCCCGCGAAGACGAGGTGGCCCATTGGAGGCGCATAAGGGACCTTCTCGCGCACGAGCTTTCGCGCGTAGTGCTCGGCCGCTCGAAGCGCCCGCGATCGATCGTGGCCCTGCGCCGCCGACGCCACGGCCGAGAGGCCGCGCTCGTAGCCCGCGAAGGCGCGAATGACTGCGACGCGCACGAGGTGCGACCCGTCGAGCACCGGCGAGACGCGCTCGACCCGCTCCCACGCCGCCCGCCCGTCGCCCTTGTAGCGCTCGACCGAGCACGCCGCGATGAACTGGCCGAGCTCGGCGGTGCCCGCGGCCGCCGCGCTCGCGTACTGCGTTACGCGCCAGGCCGCGTCGACGTCGTCGGCGACGATGTGCGAGACGCATGCGGGGTAGGTGAGGTGCGTCAGCGCGAACAGGTCGTCGCGCGCGCGCGCCTCTTCGAGCGCGGTGGGGATTCGCGACGACGCCTTCCGGAGCTCACCGCTCAAGATGAGGGCGTTGCACGTCCAGACTTCGGTATGCGCCAGCTCCCAGGCCACGGCGCGGCAGCGCAAACGCAGGATGGCGTCGGCCTCTCCGAGCTTGGCCTTGGCGCTCCGCCACTCGCCCAGAAAGAAGTGGACCATGCCGGCGACGAGGTGTGCCAGCGCGTGACCGTGCGGGTCGTCGACCTGCGCGGCCATGCGCTGGGCCGCCCGCACCAGCTCGTCGGCGCGACGGCGGCCGGCCTCTCCGCGCGTGGCGGCGTTGCTGGCGGCCACGGCGAGCGCGCGCCCGAGGCGCACCGGTTCGGCCGCCTCGAGCGCGAGGAGCAGCGCCCGGAGCCCGAAGTCGAAGCCGCGCAGGGGGTCGCGCAGGGCGAGGCCCGTGGCGCCGCAGAAGGCGGCGTCGATCCGCGCGAGATCCTTGGGCGACAGGCTCTGCGCCCGCCGCACGCGCGTGACGCGCTGGATCAGCGACGACAACCGCAGCCGCGTCTCGTGCCACACGATGGACGCCATCGCGGCCTCGGCGGACTCGGGGTAGCGAATGCCCACCTCGGTAAGCACTTCACGAAGGACGGCGAGCCCTTTCTCGTCGCGGCCGCTCTTCAGGTAGTGCTCCGCCGCCGTGCGGCGCAGGTCCGTCGCCTCGTGGCGTGGCGCGTGAACGGCGGCCTCCATGTAGGCGTCGGCCGCGTCGGCGCCGCGACCTGCGTTGACGAGCGCGTCGCCGAGCTTCGCGTAGAGGAGATCGAGCGACGCGGCTCGCAACGCGATCGCCGCGCGGTAGAGCGCGGCGGCCCGAAGGAACGCCAGGCCGCGGTCAGCCGCTTCGGCAGCGCGAAGGGAGTACTCGCGGGCGCTCTCTTCGTCGCCCGCGGCGAGGAAGTGCTCGTACGCCGACTCGGGATCGACGCGCGCCGAGCTGGCGATCGCCCGGGCCAGCGCGAGGTGCCGGGCGCGCCGTTGGTCGTCGCTCATGCTGGCGGCCACGGTCTCCCGGATCCGGTCGTGCGAGGTCTCGAGCAAGTCGTCGTCGCGGAGCCCGCGCGTCGACACGAACCTCGCCCCGCGCAGGGCGATCGCGGCCGTTCGCCGTCGGGCCTGGAGCCCGGCCGCGCGCTCGGCGATCACGTGGGCGATCGGGCCCCGCGCGAGGCTGATCGTCTCGAGCAGCGCTCTCGCGTCCTCGGAAAGGTCGGCGACGCGAGCGAGCACCACCTGCTCGAGCGACACGTCTCCGTGCACGACGGGAGCGATCCCCGGACCCTCGCCGCGGGTGGCGTGGCGCGCGTTCGACCAGCGCGCCAGCTCGGCGACGAAGAGCGGGTTGCCGCGGGACTCGGACGCGATGACCGACGCCGTCCCCGGATCGTGCGACTCGAGGAGCGACGTCGCGAGGTCCTGAGCCTCGCGGTCGGGGAGCTCCCCGACGTCGACGTCCCGGAAGTCGCACGACCCCGACAGCCGGGCGCGCGCGCTCCGGAGGGCGGCCAGGGCGTCGCTCGAGGCGGCGAGCTCGGTGCGATGGTCGCAGACGAGCAAGAGCGGCTGGGGCGCAGGGGTCGACAGGAGCGCTTCGACGAGCTGGATGCTGTCGGCGTCGCCCCATTGCAAGTCATCGATGTGCACGACGAGTGAACGGTGCTCCGCGATCGACGCGAAGAGCTCCTTGAGGGCGGCAAACGCGCGGCGGCGGACCTCGAGCGGATCGGCCACGTCGCTGTCGACGTCGGGGGCTTCGGCCACGACGCGCGCGTTGCGAAGGACGGGGAAGAGGCGCGCGAGGGCGTGGATCCCGTGGGGGAGGAGCCCGTAGGCCTCGTCTTCGTGGAGGCGAGAGAGCCAGCGACTGAGCTCGTCGACGACCTGATCGATCGCCTTGAAGGGCACCGCCTCGCGCTCGTAGCAGCGCCCGGAGAGCACGAGGACGTCGGGCGTGGACGCCAGCGTGCCGAGGAAACGCGTAGCCAGCGCGCTCTTGCCCATCCCCGAGCGGCCCTGCAGCATCACGACGACGGGCGCCGCTTTCGCGCGGCTCGCCTCGAACGCGCTCTTGAGCGCCCGGAGCTGGTCGTGACGGCCGACGAACGGGACGTCGACGGAGACCGAGATCGGCGTCGGGCGGTCGCCCTCGAGGCGGTGCAAGATGTCCTCGCCCGTGGGCCGGGCGCGCGGGTCGATCCGCAAGAGGTCGACGCAGAGGGTCTCGAGGTCGGGGGGGACTCCGTCGACGAGCGCCGATGGCGTTGCGGCGAGCGGACGCTGCTTCGCGAGGAGGAGATCGCTCGTCGAGCCCTCGAACGGCATGCGTCGCGTCAGCGACTCGAAGAGGATGACCCCGACCGCGTACCAGTCCGACGCGGGTGACGCCGCCTGGAACGCGGCCTGCTCCGGCGCCATGTACGCGGGGGTCCCGACGAGCGGCTCGTCGCTTCGGACGCTCTTCCGGCCCGGGAGGTACTCGCCGACGACGCCGAAGTCGAGAAGCACGACGCGTCCGTCGCGCGTGACCATGACGTTCGACGGCTTGATGTCCCGATGGAGCTTGCCGGCTGCGTGGATCGCCTGGACTCCGGACGCGAGCTGCCGGAAGACGTCGCGCAGCCGGTCGGCGTCGCGCGCGAGGAAGCGCGTCCGCACGCCGACGGGCGCCGCCTCGCGCGTAGGGTCCGACCCGGGGAACACGTCGATGGCGCCGAACCGGCCGGTCTGCGGGACGAGCGTCTCGTAGAGCTTGGTCGGCGCGACCATTGTCACGAGCTCGTTGACCGGGGTCGTCGGAGCGCCGGGGCCGTCGGAGCGTAGCTCCCGGACCAGCCCGGGGGGAGACACCGAGAGTGACGAATGAATCCACGTCAGGAGGTCGCAGCCGTCGACGAGCTCCATCGTGAAAAACCACTGATCGCCCTCCGAGAAGAGCTCGTAGAGCTGCACGACGTTCGGGTGCGTGATGTCGGCGAGGGCTCGAAACTCCCGCTTGAACCGGAGGAGCGAGCCCGCGTCGAGGTGCGTCATCGTCTTCAGGGCCACGACTTCGCCACGCTCGACGTCGCGCACCTGATGGACCACCCCCATCCCCCCTTCGCCGAGTCGACCTTCGACCACGAAGCGGCTGGTGCCTTGAAATCCGTCGACCGCTCCGAGCATGCTTCGCGTTGTCGTCACGTTGAGGCCCGATGGGGCGACCCGGTCCGATCCGGCGGGCCCAAGCCCGGAGGATACCAAACTCCCGGCGCCTCCGGGCTCTGGTACTCTCGGGGTCGTGACCGTCGTGACGGTGGTCGAAAATATCGACGCAGGCGAGGTGCGCCTCAGGTGCACGATCGCGGGCCCGCAAGCAGGCGCGGGCAGCTCGAGCGCGGCTACCGGCGACGGCGGACGGGCGCCGCTCGTCGTTCTGCTCCACGGCTTCCCGGAATGCGCGTCGTCGTGGGAAGGCGTGCAGCGGGCCCTCGCCGCGAAGGGCTACCGCGTGGTCGCCCCCGACATGCGCGGATACGGCGGCTCCGACAAACCGCGCGGCGTGAAGGCCTACGCGATCCCACGCCTCGTGGCGGACGTGGCCGGCCTCGTGCGGGCGCTCGGCACGACGCGTGCTCACGTGGTCGGGCACGACTGGGGCGGCGTCGTGGCGTGGTGGACGGCGATGCTCGAGCCGGACCTCGTCGACCGCCTGGCGATCGTCAACGCTCCCCACCCCGTGGGGTACGCGAGCGCCCTCCGCACATGGGCGCAGCTACGGCGCGCCTGGTACGTCTTCTTCTTCCAGCTGCCCTGGCTGCCCGAGCGCGCTCTCGGCTGGCGCGACTTCGCGGCCTTGCGCGAGACGTTCCGCGCCGACGGCATCTCCGAGCGCCAGATCGACGACTGCGTCGAGGCCATGCGCTCGCCCGGAGCGCGCTCTGCGGCGGTCGGGTACTACCGGGCCGGCATGCGCGGCACCGTGTTCGGCACGCAGCCGGCGTTCCGCAAGATCGAGCGCCCGACGCTCGTCGTGTGGGGCGAACGCGACCGGTTCCTCGTGCCTGCGCTCGCCGAGCCCCCGCGCGAATGGGTCAGCGACGCGCGCACGGTGCGGCTCCCCGAGGCGACCCACTGGGCCCCCATCGACTCCGCCGTGCGCGTGGCCGAGGAGCTCGACGCGCACTTCAAGGCAGACCCCTCGAACCAGCAGGGAACCTGAGCCCAGCGCTCACTGAAGAAAAAGGAGAAATAGCCGCAGAGCCGCAAAGGGCGCAGAGGGATGATGGTCTTGCGCGCGCTGGCGCGCTTGGCGGATGACCGTAGAGCGCGATCGCGCGCAAATCCCTCTTATCTCAGCGCCCTCTGCGCCTCTGCGGCTATTCTCGGTCTCGCTCTCGCGAGTCGCTTGCCGGCTGGGCCGGTCGACGTGAGCCGAACGTCCTGTCGACCCAGACGCAGATGCGTTGCACGAGCCGCCTGCGATCGTCGGGCAAGTAAAACGTGTGATCGGCTCGCGGGTAGTACTCGATCTCGGCATGCCGCTGGAGCTCCGGCGTGCCCGCGAACTCCAGGAGCTGGTTCGCGTGGTTGTAGCTGCTGTCCTTGCCCACGTAGACGAAGAAAAGGCGCTTTCCGCACGCGATCATGCTCGCGTAGTCCCCGCGAATCTGGCCGGGAGAGGGGTACTCGCGGAGGTACACGATGTCGTCGTCCGCAGCCGAAAGGGGGATTCGGCCGAGGCGTCGCACGAGGGGCGCCCCGCGTAGCGGCTGGGGGATGTTGCGGGCCACGGCCCGCCGCCAGCGCGCGGGTTCGAACAACCGGAGCGGGTACCGAACGTAGAACCCCCTCGTTCGATAGACGTACCCCTCGATGAAGCAAACGCCGCTCACGCGCTCGTCGGCCAGCGCGAGGCGATGGGCGGTGTCCACACCGGAGCAGAACCCCACGGGGATCACGCGCTCGCTCGCGCAACGATCGCCGACACGACGTGGGGGTCGGGGACGGAGGAGGCCGGGTCACGGGACCCGTACCGCCCGGCTCCGTTGGTCACCCCCGTGCTGTGGACCTCGACCGTCGCCCCCCGACGCTGGAAGGTCACGCCGAGCGCCGAGAAGTCTTCTCGCGGCTCCTTGACGAAGACCTCGAACTTGGCGCCGGCCGGCGGTTCGAGCCGGCGAAGATCGATCTTCGCGATGGACTCGCGAACGCTGCGCGGGAACGCGTAGCCGGCCAACTCGCCGTCTCGCCGCCGGGCGGGATGGAGCAAGCGAAGTCGCTGCGTCGCGTCGAAGAGCTCGAGCTCATCGAGGTCTATCCGCCCATCGTCGGTTGCCATAGCTCGGTGTCCGGTGCCTCGTCAGGGGTCAGCCCCTCCGCCCCGAGCAAGGGTTGTGACACCCGCCTGGCCGGCGCTGCCTCCGAGACCGGGCGTCACTCGTAAGGGATGCAGCTCTCGACGCGAACGGGAAGCAATCGCTCGCGGCCGTTCAAGAAACCGAGCTCGACGACGAACGCGTATCCAATGACGTAACCGCCCTGCGCGTGCACGAGCTCCGCCGCCGCCTTCGCGGTTCCGCCCGTGGCGAGCACGTCGTCGACGATGACGACGCGCGCCTCTTCGCGGAGGCTGCCCTTGTGCATCTCGAGGACCTCGCGACTGTACTCGGTCGTGAACTCGACGCGGTCGACGGCTGCGGGGAGCTTCCCCGGCTTTCGCACCGGAACGAAGCTCGCGTTCAGGCGCGCCGCGAGCGCGCCGCCGAAGATGAAGCCCCGCGCTTCGATGCCCACGATGGCGTCGATGTGCTCGCCGATGAATCGCTCGGCGATCCCGTCGAGCACGATGTGCAGCGCGCGCGGACTCGCGAGCAGCGGCGTGAGGTCTTTGAAGACGACGCCTGGCCGTGGAAAGTCGGGCACGTCCCGGATCAGCGAGCGGCAGAAATCGAACGTCGATTGCGCGCGGACGAGGAGTGGCATCGGCGCCTCGATCCGCCGTGAAGGTACGTTCACGGGCCGCGCGCGCTTGGCCGCCGTGCTGCGGTTGGCGGTCATTCGTTTGATCGATCGTCGCTTGGTGGCCATGGATGTCTTTTACGCTCGATCACGCCTGCTTCGCCACCGCTCGCGCGGCCAGCGCCGTCATCGCCTCGGCGTCGCCAGGGTTCGTGAGGTCGAGCGAGAGGCGGGTGATCGATGCGGCTCCGTCGTCGTATGCATCGGTGTCCGTGCCCGGATCGCGCTCGTGCCGAACCGACGGACCGCCCAGCCACAAGTATTCGCGGCCGCGCGGGTCCCGACGAAAGTCGACGATCTCGTCGTAGATCCGGGCGCCCAGGCGCGTCGCGCGGACGTCTCCGGTCCATGCCTCGGGGACGTTGAGGCTGATGAGCACGCCGCGCGTGACGCTCGATCTCGCCGGCCCTCGCTCGCTCCGCAGCTCGAACGCGAGGCGCGCGGCCAACGCGGCCACTACGCCGAGGTCGAGCGACGGGTGCGCGCTCACGGCGAGGGCGGGGATCCCGCGAAGGGCCCCTTCGCGAGCGGCGGCGATCGTCCCCGAGTAGAACGCGTCTTGACCCAGGTTCATCCCGTGGTTGATGCCCGACACGACGACCTCGGGCTTGCGCGGGAGCACCCGCGTTCCCGCGTGGAGCGCGACGTAGACGCAGTCGGCCGGCGTACCGTCGAGAGCGAAGACTCCAGGCTCGACCGACCGGAGGCGCATCGCGCGATGCAAGCTGAGGGCGTGGCTCGACGCGCTCTGCTCGTTCTCGGGTGCGAGGACCACGACTTCGGCGCCCGCGCGGGCGAGCGCAGACCGCATCGCCCCGATCCCGGCGCTCGCGTACCCGTCGTCGTTCGAGAGCAAGACTAGGGGAGCGGACCCCGGTTCGGACATCGGCCGGGGCATAGCACGACGCGCTCTGGCCTGGCGCAGGTCTCCGAACGCGCGACAGCCGCGCTCTTCGATCGAAGTGCGCGGCCGTGGGTCGGTGGGGGCCGGGAAGAGCGGTCGCTCAGAAGTGGATCCCGTGGACGATGTCCGGATAGTCCGGGTTCGTCGTCGGGGTCCCCTCGGCGGGGTAGTACTGGCCGAGGTAGATCCACATGTTCTGCTTCAGCGCCTAGTCGCCGAACGTCCTCGTCGAGCTCGTCGGGTTGTAGTACTTGCAGGTCCAGGTGATGCTCGTTCCCGCCTTCATCTGCATCGGGAGCGTTGGCGACGTGTGCGGCTGCGACGGGGCGCCCGGACCGGCGGTGATGAGCGGGGGCTCACTCCAGTCTTTCTCCTCGTAGAACTGGCCGGCCGGAGTCGAGGCCGTGAAGTCGATCGAGTACTGGTGCATGTGGCTCCAGTTCGTGAAGACCGTATAGTCGATGTCGCCGATCGGCGAATCGGTCGACGTGATGCTGACCCGGGGTCGATATCGGGGTCATCGCGGGCACGCTGATGGCGATGTTGTTGAAGAGCGTCCCGACGTGGATCGTCACGGTGCCGGCTTCGCCGGATAGATGACGATCTTCACCTCGGGCGTCACGGGGCTCCCCGACGTGTCGAGGTAGTGGACGTTCATCATCAGACCATTCGTGCCGACCAGCGGGTAGCCCATGTTCGGGCCGTACTCGACCGTGTAGTCACCTGGCGTCTGCGACCGGAAGGGAAGGAGTGAAACTCGAGGCCTGCGCCCGGACAGTCCGCGAGGTCCGACACGCCGTTCCGCCCCGTCGCCTGGCTCATGTTGAAGAGGAAGAAGTGGTGCGACCCGGCGCTCATCGTGCCGACCATCTTGGTGAGGTCGACGTCGTGACCGAAGGGGTTGCCGAATCCCTGGCACTTGTAGACTTCGCTGTTGGCCGGGACCGTGAAGGGAGACATGACGAGCGTGATCGGCTGATCGAGCTGGGCGTCGGGCACCGCGGCATCGCCGAAGAGCGTGGTGCGCCCGCCGCTGCTCCCGGCGTCGGTGTTGCCCGCGCCGCTCGCGGACCCGCTACTTGCGCCCCCGCCGCTGGCCGTGCCGGACGCGTCGTCGCTGCCGGACCCGGAGCTGCTCCCGCCGCTGCCGCTGCGGCTGCCTCCGCGCGAACTGAGACCGTCGCCGACCCCGGAAAACCGGCCCGAACCCCCGCTGCTGCACGCGAGGACTCCCGTAAGGCCCGCCGCAGGATCCATGACCACGTCTTCATACGGCCCTCCGTTGGGCGCCCGTGGGGACACCTCTACTGGCCGCGACTACAGCACGCCGTGTGCCGAACTAAAGTTCCAGCGTGATTGTGGTGATGCGTCCAATGTAACCGTAAGGAAACCTTTCGCAGGGTGTGCACTATTGCGAGCTCGCTGCGCAACAGTAGGCGCTTTGTTTGCGGGGTTCCGTCCCCCCCTGGACAAGCAATTGGTGGCCAAAGAGAATGCCGCGGTGCGTAGCGGTGCGCCAGCGAATGCAGGCCGACGGTCGGCGGGGCGGGTGCGTCGCCGATCCTTCCGCAAGCCGTGGCGGGCGCTCGTTAGCGTCCGTGGCGACGGCGGCGAGCGCGACGCGAACGCGACAAGCTGTAGTAGGTTCCCCGAGTGCGTTACTACGTCTCTCTCGATCCCGACCCGCAAGCGAAACCAACCGTCGTCGAACTCGTGGAGCTGCCAAATGGCGAGCTCCAGGCCCGGGTCGACGAGCGCCCCGTCGAACTAGACGTCGCCTACCTCGGCACGCAAATCAGCGTCCGGGTCGATGGACGGATGGTCGACCTGACGACCGAAGGCTCGCCGCCCGAAGTCGGCGCAGTGGCCAGCGGTCACCGCTCGTACATCCGCGTCGAGAGCGAGCGCTTGCGCGCGGCCGAACAAGCAAAGAAGTCGTCGGGGGGCGGCGGAGACCGCGTCGTCAAGAGCCCGATGCCGGGACGCGTGGTGAAGGTCCTCGTGTCGAAGGGCGACATCGTCGCCGTAGGGCAGGGGCTCCTCGTGCTCGAAGCCATGAAGATGGAGAACGAGGTGAAGGCCAAGGTCGGTGGAACCGTCGCCGCCGTTCACGTCGCCGCCGGGGCTGCCGTCGAGGGGAATGCCAAGCTGGTGACCCTGGAGTGACGCGCGCCATGGCCGACGCATCGCCGATCGCATCGCCGGTCGCAGACCACCGGCGCGAACGCCCCGCGCAACCGTGAGACGCGAGCGGTAGCGAACGATGACTGCCCTGCCTCGCATACCGCTCGTGCATGGGCCGACCCCCATCGTGAAGCGCTACGGGCTCGATGAGCTCACCGGCGTCAATCTGTGGATCAAGCGCGACGACGTGACCGGCGGCGCCGAGTCGGCCAACAAGGTCCGCATGCTCGAGTGGCTGCTCGGCGACGCGATCGGGCGCCGGGCCGACACCATCCTCACGTGCGGCGGTCTGCAATCGAACCACGCCCGGGCGACGGCGCTCGTCTGCGCCTCGCTCGGATTGGCGTGCGTGCTCTTTCTTCGCGTCGACGACCCGTTGCGATCGCCGCTGCCGCTCGAGGGGAACGTCCTCCTCGATCGCATGGCCGGCGCGGAGATCCGGCTCATCCCGCACGCCGAGTACGCGCAGCGGGGGGCGATCATGGAAAGCGCGTCGCTCGAGTTCCGCGACCGAGGGCGGCGGCCGTACGTGGTGCCGGAGGGAGGCTCGAACGGCCTCGGCTCACTGGGCTACGTCGAGTACATGCGCGAGACCGCGGCGCAGATGCATCAGGGGCTGGCCGGTGGCGACGCCCCGTTCGACGTTATAGTCCACGCCTGCAGGTCGGGGGGCACTGCGGCGGGTATCGCACTCGGAGCCGCACGGTTCAATGTGGCGAAGAGCGTACGTGCGATGGCCGTTTGCAACGACGCGGCGTACTTTCAAGAGGTGATCGCGCGCGTCGTGAACGAGACCCGCTCTTGGGACGCGTCGCTCCGGGAGGCCGCGCCCCTCGTCGTCGACGATGTGTCGAAGGGCCTGGCGTACGCGGTGAGCTCTCCGGAGCAGCGCGAGACGATCGTCCGCGTCGCGCGCACCAGCGGCCTCGTCCTCGATCCGGTCTATTGTGGGAAGGCGATGCACGACCTGCAGGCGGCGGTCGAACGCCGCGACATCGCGGCCGGAGCCCGCGTGCTCTTCGTTCACACGGGCGGTCTCCCGGGGCTGCTCGCGCAGGGTGACGCCTTCGGGGCGGAGCTCGCGTGAAAGTGGGGGCCTCCGCGCTCCCTGCTGCCGAGCCCGACGCGCCGGCCACGGTGGCCGACACCGCCAAGGTCGTCCTCTGGGGTCTCGTCTTCTGGGGCGGCGAGCAGCTCGCCGCGGCCGTGTTCGAGCGAAATGCCACAGCCATGGCGGCCGCCCAGGCGGCGGTGGCCGAGTGGGGGGCGGGCCGTATGGGGATCGCGTGGAGCGATCGGCGTGGCCCGCCGCCCACGTGGGCCGCGATCGGCCATCGAGCCGCGATCGGCGCGGGCCTAGGGTTCGGGAGCGCCGCCGCTGTCGTGGGCGTCGCGCTGGCCACTCGCGCGGCGGTCGTCGTGCCCGGTGAGCCGTCGCTCGGCGTTCTGATCGTCGGCCTGTTCGTCGCGGCGCTAGGCGCCGTGCGCGACGAGCTCTTGCTGCGCGGCGTCGTCATTCGCGCCACGCGCCTCCTCCCGTTCGGCGCGACCCTCGTCGCGTGCGGCCTTGCGGCAGCGGCCGCGCGGTTCGGAGCCGAGGGAAGGGTCAACTTCATGACGGCCCTCGAGGCGCTGCGCGGCGTCGCCCTCGGCGCGATCTGGCTCCGCGATCGCGGCGCGTGGATGGCATGCGCCGCGAACACGGCCTGGACGTGGACGACGGGACCGGTCACGGGCGGCGGCTTGCTCGACGTTCGCTTCGCCGAGGCTGCCGGGACGGGCCCCGCGGGGTTCGTCGTTCTCGCGATCGCAGCGGCGGCGTCGTCGGTCTGGGCGATGCGGGTCCGCTCGCCCTCGAGGCCTGCGCGATGACGCCGCGCGATTCGGCAGACTCGACTCGCGACGTGGTGCAGGAAGACTTTCTCTTTCACCTCTATCGCGGGAGCGAGCTCCTTCAGGACAACCGCATCCTCGAGGCCAAGGAGGCGCTCGAGCAAGCGCTGACGATGCAGCCGCTCGACGCGAAGGGTCAGGACTTGCTCGGCACCGTCTACTTCCGACTCGGCCTCTACCCGCCCGCCATCAGGATCTACGAGGCCCTCGCCGCGCAGTTTCCGATCGACGTCGCCGTGAAGATCAACCTGGCGCTCTGTTACATCAAGACCGGCCAGCCCGAGCCAGCGCGGCGCGCACTCCGCAGCGTCGTCGAGATCAATCCGGAGCATAAGCGCGCCTGGGCGTATCTCGGTCTGGCCCTCCAGAAACTCGGCGAGTTCGAGCAGGCGCAGGTCGCATTCGAGAAGGGCGATCGACCCACGATGGCCCGCAAAGTGACCGAGTTCCGCCGATCGCTGATGCCGCCAGCGCCCGACTCGCAGCCCCCGGAGATCGCACAGGGCGTTCGCGACATGGCCCAGGCCGCGTTCTCCGAGCTCGACGCTGGCGAGCTTCGGTTCGCGCTCGCCGAGGCCGCGCCGCCCGAGGCCGGATCCTGGCACACGCTGGAGCTCGGCGGCTCGTCGAGGCGACTTCGGAGTCCGCCGCCAAGGAGCCCGTTCTCGAAGACGCTGCCACCGCCCTGGATGGGTGGCGAGGCGCCGCCCGATCTCCCCTCGATGCCGCCACAATCCATCCCCGTGTCCGTGCCGCCGCTTCCGCGCGCGAGCGCGCCGGCGGGCGCGAAGCCACCTCCGGCCCGGCCGGTGGACCCGCCTTCGGAGCGCGGTCTCCTCGACGCACCGTCGCTCCTTGCGGCTGGCGCCGAGCCGCTCCTGGCCCGACGCGCCTCGGGGGTGGTGGTCGTTCAGACCGGCCGGCAAGCGGAGCGCGCGTTCGCGGGACGACTCGACGCCTTCCGCGTCGTCGCGGGCCACGTCGTCACGCGCGTGCTCCACCGGCGGACCCGCGACGCCGAGAGCAGCGAAGTCCTGGGGGGGATCGGCAGCCCCCTCGTACGGGTCGCGGGCGAGGCGCAGCTGGTCCTCGGGCCCCGGCCGGGACACGCCCTCACGTTGATGGACGTCGGGGGCGACATCGTGTTCGTGCGGGAAGAGTTCCTTGTCGGGTTCGAACTGTCCTTGCAATACGAGAACGGACGCGTCGAGCTGGGGGCCGCGGCGGGCGAGAGCGTTCCTATCGTGCAGCTGCGCGGAGCGGGCACGTTCGTCCTCGAGGTGTCGGGCGACCTGGCGCGACTCGCGCTCCTCCCGGCGACGTCGGGGACTCCCTTGCTCATCAATCGAGACTGGGTCGTCGCCTGGTTCGGGCGGCTCGTGCCGCGAGTGCTCCCTTCGACCGAGTCGCCCGGCGGGCACCGCGGGCTCATCGGGTTCTCGGGAGACGGCAGCGTCCTCGTCAACGTGGTATGAGGCGCTTGCCAGCGCCCGGACGGCCGTGGCAAGCCGAGAGGGCGCGATGAGCAAACCGCTGGCCCCATCTGCCGCGTCGGCCCTGCTGCCTCCGTCCGAGGCCAAGCAGCGCCGCCGTACCCTCGCGGAAGATGCGCTCAATCTCCCGAACCTTCTCACGCTCGCCCGCGTCGTCGCGATCCCGTTCCTGGTGTGGCTGCTCGACACCCCGAGCCCGGTGCGCGATTTTTGGGCGTGCATCGTGTTCACGGCGGCCGCGATCACCGACATGCTCGACGGGTACCTCGCGCGCAAGATGGGCGTCGTTAGCGTGCTCGGGAAGTTCCTCGACCCGCTCGCCGACAAACTCATCGTCATGGCGGCGCTGGTCTGGATGGTCCCGATGGGCCGCATCCCGGCGTGGGTCGTCGTGCTTCTTCTGGCGCGCGAGCTGAGCGTCACAGGCCTTCGGAGCGTGGCCGCCAGCGAAGGCGTCGTCATCAGCGCCGGGCAAGAAGGAAAAACGAAAACCGCTCTGCAGATGATCGGGATCGTGGCGCTCGTGCTCGGCTATCCCTACCACCTGTCGTATCTGGGCATCGATCTCGGCGTCGTCGACATGGTGCACGTCGGCCAGATGCTCATTTATCTTTCGCTCCTCTTCTCCTTCGCGAGCGCCGCCCAGTACGTGCGTCTTTTCAGCGCCGCCGTCGAAGCCAAGGAGCAGAAGCGAGCGGGCGGTGACGCCGCCGCCTGAAGCGGCGCGCTCGGGGCTGGCATTTCGCTTCGTTTTCTGGGAAGTTCCGCGCCGCCCGATGCGCCATCCCGCTTTTTTCTCGTTCACCTCGTTCACCTCGTTCACCTCGTTCGCCGGCGTTGCGGCCTTGCTCGCCGCGATCGCATGCTCCAACCAGGGGGAGGGCGAGTTCTGCGACATCAACGCCGGGGTCCCCGGCGGCGATTGCCAAGACGGGTTCCAGTGCGTCGCCGCTCCTGGTCTGGAGACCACGTCCGGCGGCAGTCGAGACCGCTGCTGTCCGGTCGCGGGCGGGGTGCCCACGACGACCGTCTGCATGGCCAACGCCGTCCAGTTCGACGGCAGCACCGAAGTGATCGACGCCTCGTCGCCCGACGCGGCCCCCGCAACCGAGGCCGGGAGCTCTCTCGAAGCCTCCGCCGATGCGACGACCCAGGCGGACGTCGTCACAAACGACGGTACGGTCGGCGATGGCGCGCTCGACGGCGCGACGCCCGCCGCGGAGGCGGGAGCGTCGCGTGACGCTTCCGACGCGGCCCACGAATAGGCATAGACTGGCGCGGCAATGCCTCCGTCGACGCTCGTGCACGGCGCCCAGCAGGCGCTGCTCCTCGTGGTCGCCGTGTCTCTCCCCGTTCTCGCCGTGGCGGCTGTCGTGGGCTTCGTCGTGGCGGCTTTCCAGGCCGCGTCGCAGATCCAGGATCCCACGATCGCGCATTTGCCTCGTCTCCTCGCCGTGGCCGCCGCGCTCGCGGTTCTCGGTCCGTGGATGGGGCACGAGGTGGCGGCCTTCGCAGCGAACATGTTCGCGAATGCGTCCGGAGGTCGCCCGTGAGGGAGTCGCCGGCGCGTGCCCTCCGCGCGGCCTCCAGGCCGCGCCGCTCCGCCGCACGTAGCCCTCGAAACTCCGTGGGGCGCGCCGGAGGCAAGCGCGAGCGAATTCTCGAAGCCGCCGTACGGGTCTTCGCGCGCAAGGGGTTCCACGCGACCCGCGTGAGCGAGGTGGCGAAGGCAGCCGGAGTCGCAGACGGGGCCATCTACCTGTACTTCGAGTCGAAGGATCGCCTCCTCATCTCGCTGTTCGAGCATCGCGTCGAGCGGCTGCTGACGTACCTCGAAACCGAGTTGCCCCGGGCGCAGAGCGCGTCGCACGGCCTGCAGCGAATCATCGAGCTACAGCTCGGCCTCCTCGAAGGAGAGCGCGATCTCGCCGAAGTCGTGACGATCATCTTCCGTCAATCGACGAAGCTGATGAAGGAGTACGCCGCGCCGAAGTTCAACGCGTACCTCGACGTCATCGCCGGGGTCATCGCCGAGGGCCAGGGGGCGGGCGAGCTTCGCGACGACGTGTCGCCCCACCTTGCCGCGCGGGCGGTCTTCCGGGCGCTCGACGCGATCACGATGACGTGGGCGTTCCGCAAAGCCGAGCACGGCGGGCTCCTTCGAGCCTCGGGTCAACTGGTCGAGATCGTCCTCCGGGGGCTCACACCGCCGGTCTCGCGATGAAGCGCCTGCGCGAGCGCGCGCGCGTCTGCGCCGACGTGCGCCGATTCTTCGACGCGCGCGGCTTCCTCGAGGTGCAGACGCCCCTCATGGTGCCGTCGCCGGGACTCGACGTTCACCTCGATGCGTTCGAGATCGCAGGCGGGGAAGGGGGCTCGCCTCGCTGGCTCAGCACGTCGCCCGAATACCAGATGAAGCGACTCCTCGCCGGTGGGCTGAAGCGCATCTACCAGATCGCTCCTTGCTTTCGCCGGGGCGAGCGAGGCGCGCGCCACAACCCGGAGTTCACGATGGTCGAGTGGTACCGCGGCGGCTCGACCGTCGCCGACGTGATGCGCGATACCGAGCAGCTCGTGGCGTCGGTGACGGGCGGCGACGTTCGCCTCGGCGACCGCACCCTCAGGTTGACGCCGCCGTTCGACCGCATCTCGGTCTGCGATGCGTTCGAACGGTTCGCGGGCTGGTCGCCCGACGAGACGCTCGCGGCGGCGGAGAACGATGAAGACCGTTACTTCCGCGCTCTCGTCGACCGCGTCGAGCCGGCGCTGGCCCTGGCCGATGGCGGCTGTTTCCTCGTCGACTTTCCCGCGACCCAGGCGTCGCTCGCGCGGACCAAGCCCGGCGACGCGCGTCTGGCCGAGCGGTTCGAGCTCTACGTCGCGGGGGTCGAGTTATGCAACGGCTTCGGCGAGCTCGTGGACCCGATCGAGCAGCGCCAGCGGCTCGTTCGCGATCAAGCGACGCGCCGGGCGAAGGGGCTGCCGGTCTATCCGGTCGACGAGCGATTCGTCGAGGCGCTCACGAGCGTCCCGCCGAGTGGAGGAAACGCCCTCGGTCTGGATCGGCTGGTCGCGCTCGCGTGCGGCACGACGGAGATCGCCGAAGTGCTCGCGTTCACGGCTGACGAGGTCTGAGCGACGGGCGCATCGAGTTCGTTCCGGATCGGCCGACGTGGGTTCGCATGCGCCCCGTGGCGAGCTCGATGGCGTCGGGGAGCGCGGGGATCACGAGGACTTCGATCGCCCGCCGGACGTGCGTCGCCTGGCCGGAGAGCGCGAAGACGACGCACTGACTGTATACCCCCGCGGTGGCGCGGGCCAGGAGCGACGCGGCCCCGCCGGCGAACTCGTCGCGAAGGAGGCGCCGATAGTCTTCGCCGAACCCTTCGATCCTGCGCTCGACGAAGCCGTCGATCGCTTCGCACGTGTTGTCGAACGGCCCGAACCCGGTTCCGCCGACAATGATCATCGCGTCGGCCTCATTGGATGTGGCGACGCTGGAGACGAGCTGGCGAATGTACTGGAGTTCCGACTTGACGATCACCGAGCGAACCATCGAGAAGACGGCGCGGACGTCGTCGGTGACGCTCTTTGCGAGGTCTTCGAGGGTGCGACTCTTGTAGGCCGTGACCGCAGCGACGAGGACGCGCGGAAGATCGCGCGAGCTCGGTGGCGGCGCGGTCGTCGGTCGCTCTCCCTCGGTCATATCAAAAGAGTCTAAAGGTCCCTCCGGCGAAGTCCATCACGGACATTCGGTCGCGTCGGGTACGTCGATGCCGACGGCGCGCATCAGGCGAAGCGCATTCGAGCTCTGCACGATCCCGGGGCGAAGGACGTAGTCGAAGGTCATGACGTCGCCTTGGACTTGCTCCTCGAGGTGACCGTTCTCGACCTGCCCGGGCAGCTCGCGCTCGAGCGCGGTGATTCCGAGGTCGTGGGTCGAGACCGCGCCGAGCGCACCGACGGCCACGAGCTCCCTCACGACGGCGCACGCTCCGATGATTCGCTCTCGAGAGTTCGTGCCGTGCAGGATCTCGTCGAGCAGATAGAGCACGGGAGCCTCGCGAGATTCGGCCGGGTCCCGCGCGAGATCGATGACGCGCTTGAGGCGGCGGAGCTCGGCATAAAAGTGCGAGACGCCGTGCTCCAGGGAGTCTTCGACGCGCATGCTCGTCGCCACGCGGACCGGCCCGATCCGCAGCGACGCGGCGCACGCCGGCGCGCCCGCGAACGCGAGGACCGCGTTGGCGCCGATGGCTCTGAGGAGCGTGCTCTTCCCGGACATGTTCGAGCCAGTCACCACCAGAGCCCGTCCGCGGTCCGGTAGGCGGACGTCGTTGCCCACCCGATGATCGGCGGCGATGAGCGGGTGCCCCAGACCCCGTCCCTCGAAGAGCGGCTCTTCGGCGAACTCCGGCCAGGCGAACTCAGGGTGCTCGAAGGCAAACCCGCCCAGGCTCGCCAGCGCCTCGGTCTCGGAGAGCCCCTCGAACCAGATGCGGAGGCGGCGGCCCGCTCGCGCCCGCCATCGCTGGAGCGCGAACGCGCAGTGCACGTCCCACATCAAAACCGGGCCGATGAGGAAGCGAAAGACCTCGTTCCGGCGCGCGTCGGCGAATCCGACGATGCGTTCGAGTCGCCCGATCTCTTCGCTGGCGCGCTGCCCGTTGCCCTCGAGAGTCGCTCGCAATGACGCCAGAAGGGGCGCGTCGAACGGCTCGCGCTCGATGGCGGCGAACATGCCCCGCCAGCGAGTGACCGCTGACTCTTTTGCCGAGACCGCATCGAGCATCGGGGCGAAGCGGCCGCCCGTGACGATGCCGAGAGTGATGGCGGCCACGCAGATTCCGGTGATCGCGCCGCCCGAAAGACCGAGCGAACTCCCCGTGGTCAGGAGGGCTACGACGAGCGTCGGCTGTACCCACGCAAGTGCCTGAAGAAACCTGGAGGTCCGGTCGGTCTCGCTTCCTTCTGCCCACGCGATGAGCCCCGACGGGTCAGGCTTGTCGTCGCCGAGGACCGCGCCGGCCGAGGCCAGCCCTTCGCGGAACGCGAACCGGGCGGCGAGATCGCGCACGGCCGCCTGCCGGGCGAGGGTGTCGTGTGGCCAGCGGCCGCGGCTTTCGAGCGAAAGGAACGCAGCGAGCCGTTCTCCCCCGAAGCGGGTCTCGGTTGCGTCGACGAGCTGCATCAGCGACGCACGACCAAAGACGTCGAGATCGCTAACGAAAGGATGGTCGGGCGATCGAAACCGGACGCTCTCGGCCGAAAGGGCGTCCCAATCCAGAGCTAGCCGTGCGAGCCCCCGCGAATGAAACCGCTGTCCCGCTTTGGCGCGTTCGGCCGCATCGTGCACGCGCGCGTGAACGACGACCAAGAACACGAAGGCCAGAGCCAGGAGCCCCAGAGCGGCCCAGGCCCAGCGTTCCAGCCCGCCCCACACGATGCCGCCAATGAGGCCGACGACGACGGCCGCCAAAGCCAGGCGAGCGACCCCGAGCGCTCGCGACCGAGCGTCGAGAACGGCGAGCGAACGGCCGTGCCTCGCGAGACCCTCTTCATAAGTGGCGCGCGCCTGCACGCGCACGTCGATATCACGCGCTCAGGCTGCGCGGTGGGCCCGCTGCACGGGACGTGAGGCCTGGGCAGGTTTCGGAAGCAACGCAAGGGCGAGCGCGAGACCGCCCATCGTGAGCCGGGGCGGCCCGTGCGGGCGTCGTTCGACCAACCCCTGACCGTCGAGACGGCGGAGCGCCGCCCGCACGGCGTCGCGAGCTTTGCCCACCCGGAGCGCTATTTCGGCCTCGCCCGCGCCTTGTCGCCGTCGCGCAAGCCGCAACATCGCCCGCAGGACCATCGCGTCGAAGTTCATGAGGCGACCCTAACCGTATACTGAACGGACGTCCAGAAAGGCACGCTCTTTTTTCGGGCTGATCAGGCAGCTTCGTCGGCGCTGCCCAGGGCCTCGAGTAGCCGGTCGAGCGCCCCCTCGACCTCTCCCGCGAGCTTCCGCGGAACGGACCGCGTCTCGGAGAGGAGATCGCGAAGTCGCTTCGCAACGTTCTTCAGGCCGGCGACCTCCCTCGCCTGCCGCTGCTCCTCATCGATCGGAAAGACCACGCTCCCGAACGCACGCACGACGGTCGCGGCAGGCGCCGCATCATCGAGCACCCTCCGGCGTATTTCTTCGACCGTCCCCTTCGGGGCGCCCTCGCTGGCCTCCGCCCGTCGAAGGAAGTCGACCGCCTGGTAGCTTGGTATCGGATCGCGAAGGGCGTCGCGTTCGAGCACTCCGGGGGCCCGACGCTTGAGGAACGTGTACGAGCCCGTGAGTTTGTCGGCCGTCTCCTGCCGGATCCGGAGCTCGCCCTTGGCGTAGGCCTCGAACGAGTCGTAGCCCCAGTTCTTCCAGCCCCCGCTCCGCTTGACCGCGGTCAGCCCTTCGGCAAGTTCGATCCAGCTTGCCTTGAAGCGCCGCGCGCGTGCGAGCAGCTCGGCGCGTTCAGGGTCGTCCGCGTGGGAGCGCTCGGCATCGGCCAGCGCAGCGTCCGTCTTCGTGCGGTGCATGGGATGGATTTACGAACGTTGGGCGGTCCGAAACAAGAGTCGCTTGTAAGCTGGCCGCCCCATGCGCGTTTTCCGGTTCATGCCGTCGTCGTCTTCGCTCTTCCTGTCGTCTCTCGTCATCATCTCCGGGGCCCTTGCGTGCGGCAGCGGAAACCCGAGCCGACCCGAGCCAGAGGCCCCTTTCCGGCCACCGGAACCCCCGCCGAGCGCCTTGCCCGTCGCCAGCGCCACCGCGCCCGGGCCGACGGCGACGCCCGGTCACCTGCCCGCGGCGTGCGCGGATGCCGCTTCGACCGTCTGCGCGCCGCCCGGCGAGTTCGTCGAGCGCCTGTGCGCGAAGCCCCTGCAAGACGTCGCGCTCGCCCTCTTTGCGAAAGAGACCCCCTTCACTCGCCTCTACCTGAAGGGCAAGTTCGACGAACTCGGCTTCGACGAAGAAGTGCTCGCGCTTAGATTTCACGGTCCGCAGAAGGGCGGGATGGTCGTGGGCAGCGGCAACGGCACCTACGACCTCCTGCGCTGGGACGGGACGTGTTCGCGGGGCGTCGAGGCGGAGATGATCGGCCGCACGCGGCCGGGCCGCCCCCGCAGCGCGCACGTCCAGTGGCACCGAATCGGCTCGACCTATCAAGACGCGCTCATTGCCGGCAGCGACGCGGTGAAGCGCGCCCACGCGAGGCGCGGGAAGGAGTGTCAAGGCGCGATGAGCGGCGACGTCTCCCGGGCCTGCGAGGGGGCTGACGAAGCGCTCGCCGATGCCGTGGTCGACTTCGTCCGGACACACGGCGGACTACCTGAGCCAGGCACTATCCCCTAGAGCCCCTCAGGGCGTGACTCCAAAGTCATACTATGGAGCACCCCGGGGATCGGCTAAGACGTCAGAAAGCAGGGTCAAATCGCTTGAATTGCTGTCGATTCGAAGGCTGGGGTCGTTCGTGGGTCGACGATTGCTAAGCACCCTGAGCTGGTTCTCCCCGTACGTCGCGACCAACTGGTTCCACGTCAACTCGCGGTTCGTCCCGTTCCTCTGGCTCGCGGCGCTCGCCCGGCTCCCTGATCGGCTGCCGCGGCGCGCGCTCGCGTTCCTCGGCGTCTGCGCGCTGTCGTATGCCGCGGGAATGGGCGCCGACTACCTGCGGCTACGGCGCGACTGGTCGAGGTTCACCGCCGGCATCAGCGCGGTGCCCGAAGGGGCGCGGCTCTTGCCGCTGATCTTCAAGAGCAAGGAGACGAGTGAGAACACGCGGGCCCTGCTCCACGCCTGGGGCTTCTACGTGGTCGAGAAGCTGACGAGCGCCCCGCTCCTCTTCGCTCACTCGCGCAGCTTCCCCGTGATGTACAGGACGCCGCCGGATCCGCAGTTCAATCACCTCGTGCTCGAGAGCTTCGCCCCGACCATGGCATCGCCGGACTGGGGATGCGGAATCCTGCGGTCGGGAGGCGTGGTGACCGACGACTGCGATGCCGCGTGGCGGGGCCGCTGGGCCGACTTCTGGCGAAAGGCCGAGCCCAAGTTCGATCATGTCCTCATGTGGAGCGCGCCGCGCGACGTCATCGCGCAGGTGCCGTCGCGATACCGCGTGGCCTTCCAGCGCGACGAGGTCACGATCTTCGAGCGCGTCGACGGCATGCCGAACTCGGCGTCAGCGTCACGGCAATAGGCGGAGCTCGACGTCGATCCGCCTTCCGGGGCCGCCGTTCGGCGGAAGCGCGAAGAAGGCGCTTCCGAGGTCGCCGGAGAAGCTGCCGCCGCTCAGCGCGAAGACGTCGCCGTGCAGCCCGTCGTGCACGTTGTCGTGGCCGACGCGCGAGGTGATGCGGATCCGCGTGACGGCTCCGTGTGCGGTGAAGGCCCTCCGCGTGCCCAGCAGGGCGAGGCTGCGGTCGATCCCGCGGCGGAGCGCGATCGACGGCGAGCCGCCGATCGTGCTGCGAAGCAGGTGCCCATCGTCGTCGAGCACGAGGGTCAGGTCCGCCGAGCTCGTCGACCCGAAGGGAACCGTGGGCCAGACGGGATCGGCGCTCGCGGCCTGAGGGAAGGCACGCGTGAACGTGGTGGCGAGGTCGGACGCGAACCTAACGCCCACGGCGCCGAACAGCGCCGGATGAGCCGCCGCCACGGCCGACGCGTTGGACGCGGAGGCGGGCTCGATGCTGCGAGGCACAGCTCCCGACCCCGGCGAAGGCGGCGTCGGCGCGGCGGGGCCCGCGGGAGTCGCCGGCGTCGCCGCCGCAGCGGCCAGCTCCTCGCTCTCTTCGGGCGCCGGGGGAGCCGGTTCGACATCCAACGTCTCGCCGGCAAGACCCTGGGACGAGGGCTCGAACGTCTGCCTGCGCTCGGGTTCGCGCGCGTGTAGCGCCCGGAAGACGCCCGCGTGCACCCCGACGCTCAGGGCGACGAAGAGGGGTAGGGGGAGCGCTGGCGAGCGTGTTCGCTTCACCCGGCTATTTTGGCATCCTCTTGAGCGGGGCGCTCGAGTAGACGTATGGGCCATGCGTCGACAGGCTGGCGTCGTTCTGCCGCTCTTCGCGATCCGAACGCGCGACGACTGGGGAATCGGTCAGCTGACCGCTCTACCGGCGTGCGCCGCGTGGATCCGCCAGGGCGGTCAACGCCTCTTGCAAGTGCTTCCGCCGCACACGCTCTCGTCGGGAGAGACGAGCCCCTACGGCGCTCTCACCGCGTTCGGGCTCGATCCGATCTACGCGGACATCGGGGCGATCGAGGACCTCGACGCGGCGAGAATCGACGATGCCCTCGGGTCCGACGGCAAGGCCGCGCTCGCCCGGGCGCGGGCAGCCGAGCTGGTCGACTACGACACGGTCCGCGATCTCAAGATGCGCGCCTTCGCGGTCGCCTTCACCCGCTTCGTTCGCCAGGACTGGGAGCATGATACGCCCCGCGCGAAGCGGCTCGCCGAGTTCATGCGGAGCGAGCGCGGCTGGCTCGACGACCTCGCACTCTACGAGGCGCTGCGCGCATCGCACGCCGGCTGGGGCTGGGCGAGCTGGCCCGAAGACGAGCGCGACCGCGCCCCCGTCGCGCTGGCCGGTGCGCGCAAAGACCACGACCTCTATTTCCTCGAGATCGCGTACGTCCAGTGGACCTTGAGCTCTCAGTGGGAGGACGCCCACGATCGAATGCGAGAGCTCGGCGTCGAGCTGATGGGCGACTTGCCCTTCGTCGTGGGGAGCGAGAGCGCCGACGTGTGGTCGCATACCGCGCAGTTTCAAATTCAGCTCTCGCTCGGGGCGCCGCCCGACGATTTCTCCGCCGACGGGCAAGACTGGGGACTCCCTCCGTACGACTGGCTCGCGATGGAGAGCGACGATCTCGCGTGGGTCCGGATGCGCGCCCGCCACGCGGCCCGCCTCTACGACCGCTTCCGCCTCGATCACGTGGTCGGCTACTTCCGGCAGTGGGTCCGGCGCAGAGACGGCGTCGACCGCGGTCGCTTCGACCCGGCCGGCACTCAGGGGCAGCGCGCGCGGGGATGCCGCGTCCTCGGCGTGATGCTCGACGAGCTGTCGCGCGCGGCGGAGCCGATCGCCGGGCCTCGGATCATCGCCGAGGACCTCGGCGTCATTCCGCCGTTCGTGCGCGAGTCGATGCGGGAGCTCGGGATGCCGGGCTATCGCGTCTTGCCCTGGGAGAAGGACGCGACCGGGTTCCGCGACCCGAAGGCCTTTCCGAGCGAGAGCGTCGCTTCGTGGAGCACCCACGACACGGCACCGATCGACGCCTGGTGGCCGGAGCTGCCGGAGTATGACCGGGTGCCGCTCGCCCGCCGTGCCGGCGTCGCCGCGGGGCTCGAAGACGACCCGGAGCGATCGATCGGACTCATCGGAGACCTTTACCGAGCAAGATCCGGCCTCGCGCTCGTTCTCGCCCAGGAGCTCCTCGGGTTGAAGGATCGCATCAACACACCCGGGACCGTCGGGCCTCAGAACTGGCGATGGCGCCTCCCCAGGCCGATCGAAGACCTCGCGGAAGACGCCGCGGTCGTGGCGCGCATGAACGCGATCCGGGTCGCCGCGCGCGAGTCGGGGCGCTGATGTCGCCGACGTCGAACCCGCCGGCGCTCGAGGCCGGGAAGCCGGCCCCGCTCGGCGCCACGTGGGACGGACGCGGCGTCAACTTCGCGCTCTTCAGCCAGCACGCGGTCGCGGTCGAGCTCTGCATGTTCGACGACGCGGGGGTCGAGAGGCGCATCGAGGTCCCGTGTCGTACCCGACACGTCTGGCACGTCTACGTGCCCGGCGTCGGACCGGGCCAGCGCTACGGGTGGCGCGTCGACGGACCGTACGCACCTGACCTCGGGCATCGCTTCAACAGGAACAAACTCCTCGTCGATCCCTATGCCCGCGCCGTCGACGGCGAGCTCGACACGAGAGGTCCCGTGTACGCCTTTCCGCGCGACCGGGCCCTCGACGATCGCATCTTCGATCCGCGCGACGACGCGGGCTCGAAGCCGAAATCGGTCGTCGTCGACGATCGGTTCGACTGGGGCGACGACCGCCCGCCGCACGTGCCGTGGGACGAGACCGTCGTCTACGAGATGCACGTGAAGGGCTTCACCAAGCAACATCCCGCAGTGCCGGAGGCGCTCCGCGGCACCTACCTGGGCCTTGCGTCGGCTCCCGCCATCGAACACCTGCTCTCGCTGGGCGTCACGACCGTGAAGCTGATGCCCGTTCACGCGCGCGCGAACGAACCAGCGCTGGTCGCGCGAGGACTGACGAACTACTGGGGCTACAATACCCTCGCGTTCTTCGCGCCGGACGAGCGGTTCGCGAGCCGCCGCGGCGACGCGCGCGGCGAGTTCCGACAGATGATCAAGCAGCTGCACGCCGCCGGGATCGAGGTCGTTCTCGACGTGGTTTACAACCACACGTGCGAGGGCGATCGCTTCGGCCCGACGGCGAACTTTCGGGGCATCGACGACCTGATCTATTACCGCCACGAAGCGCGTGCCGCCGGCGTGTATCTGGACACCACCGGCTGCGGGAACACGGTCGACGCGTCTCAACCGCAGGTGCTCAAGCTGGTCACGGACAGCTTGCGATACTGGGCGACCGAGATGCACGTGGACGGCTTCCGCTTCGACCTCGCTCCGGCTCTGGCTCGCGACGGTAGCGGCTCCTTCGATCGCCGGAGTGTCTTCGTTGCTGCGCTCCACCAGGATCCCGTCTTGTCGAAGGTAAAACTCATCGCCGAGCCCTGGGACCTCGGACCCGAGGGCTATCGGCTCGGGGACTTTCCCGTGCTCTGGACCGAGTACAACGACCGCTTCCGCGACACCGTTCGGCACTTCTGGCGCGGCGAGCGCAAGGTCGTTGCCGATCTCGGCTACCGGTTGACGGGCTCGAACGACATCTTCGGCGGAGCCCACCGGCCCCCTCAGGCGAGCTTGAACTTCGTGACGGTGCACGACGGATTCACGCTCCGCGATCTCGTCAGCTACGAATCGAGGCACAACGAGGCGAACGGGGAGGGGAACTCCGACGGGGGACCCGAGGGCTCGAGCCAGAACCTCGGCGTCGAAGGCGAGACGACCGACGCCACCGTGGTCGCGCGGCGGCAAACGATCGCACGGAGCCTGATGGCGACCATGTTCGTGTCCCAAGGGGTGCCGATGCTCGAGATGGGCGACGAGCTATGGCGCACGCAGCGTGGGAACAGCAACGCCTACTGTCACGACTCGGAGCTCACGTGGGTCGATTGGCGCGTCACCGCGGCGAGCGCCGCGATGCTCGCCGCGACGAGAGAGCTCATCGCCCTGCGAAGGCGGCTCGGGGGCCTGCGCCAGCGCGAGTTCCTGAACGGGGTTCGGGTCGAAGAGGGCCTCAAGGACATCACGTGGCTGCGGACCGACGGCACCGAGATGCAGCTCGCAGACTGGAAGGAGCCGCGGCGCGCCACGTTGGCGTTCCGTCTCCAGGGGCATCCGGCCGTGGTCGTGATGATGAACGCCGAGCCGGCGCCGGTGACATTCGCACCCGGCGATCCCATGGGCACATCGAGCTGGCGAGTCGCGTTCGATTCGAGCGAGCCGGGCGTTCGAGCGCGCGGGGCCGAGGGCCCCGCCGGGAGCGCGGGGGCTGTGGCAAGCGTCGAGGTCGCCGCGGGCGCGCTTGTCGTGCTCGTTTCGGAAGAGCGACGCGCGTAAACCTGCTCGAAGCGAGCCCGAAACAGACTTCGGGCTAGTGCCGACGGGAGGGATGGCGAAGATCGACCCCGGCGCGTGGCTCGTCGTATGCAGCGCGCTCGTACTGCTGATGGCGCCCGCCCTCGCGCTCTTCTACGCCGGTCGCGCCCCCGGGGCGAACCCGAAGTCGATGCTGATCCGGTGGCTCGTCGCCCTGCCAATCCTCGCCATTCAGTGGGTCCTGTTCGGATACTCTCTCGCCTTCGGACCGACGCGACACGGTCTCATTGGCGGTCTCGCGTACGCAGGAATGACCGGCGGCATCACGGACGTGCGCGGCGCCGTTCCAGCGATCGCCTTCGCGGCATGCCGCATGATGTTCGCGGTGATCGCGCCCGCGCTCATCTCGGGCGCGCTGGGCGCGCGAATGAAGCTCGGCGCCTACGTCGCGTTCGTCCTGTTCTGGTCGACCCTCGTCTACGATCCGGTGGCCCACTGGCTGTGGGGGCACGGGGGTTGGCTCTCCCGCATCGGCGCGATCGACTTCGGCGGCGGCATCGTGGTCCATTGCACGACCGGCGTCTCCGCCGTGGTGTGCGCGCTGGTGATCGCGGAGCGCCCCAGCGATCCCGAGCGCCGGACGCTCGCCAGCGCGCTCGCCGGCGCCGCCGTGCTCTGGTTCGGCTGGTCGGCCTTGAACGCGGGTTCGGCTCTGGCCAGCGGGATCGTGCTCGGCCCGGCCTTCGTCACGACGCAGCTCGGCGCCGCGGGCGGAGGGCTCGGCTGGCTCGTCGTGGAGTGGTCGCAGCGCGGTCGACCGACGGCGATCGGCGTCGCCTACGGCGTGGTCTCGGGCCTCGTCGCGACGACGCCCGCCGCAGGGTACGTCGCTCCCTCGGCGGCCGTCGCAATCGGCTTCATCGCAGGCGCCGTGGGATATGGAACGGGCCTCGGCGTCGTCTGCGGCCTCGTCGCCGGCCTCCTGGCGATCACTGCGGGCGCGGGACACGTCGAGCCCGTGATGGCGATCGCGCTCGCCGGCATCGCGGGTGCCATCTGCTACGCGGCGGTGCTGCTCAAGGGTCGCTTCGGCTCACCGCGGGCGCCGGACCCCTTCGGAGTTCAAGGTGTCGGCGGTCTCGCGGGCGCATTGCTCACGGGCGTCTTCGCCCAGAAGGCGCTCAATCACGCGGGTGCGAACGGCGCGCTCTTCGGAAACCTGAGCCAGCTCGCGGTCCAGGCCGTCGCCTGCGTCGCGATCGGCGCCTACGCCGCGGTCGGCACGTTCGTGATCCTGAAGCTGATCGACGCGACGATCGGTCTCCGCGTCCCCGAGGTTCGCTTGCCGGAGGGGGCCGAAGCGCTCGCGGAGCCCCCCACCGCGCGCGCCGCCTAGAGCGAGCGACGGCCGAGACCCGTTCATCAGCGAAGGACGCGAAGCGGAACGGGCGCGTAGAGCGACACGCCGCGCACGTTCTCGTCGACATGAAGCGGATGACGGATCGACGGGAACGCTCGTTGCTCACAGTCGGTTCGCTCGCACAGGCGGCAGGTCACGCCAACGGGGGTCGCACTGTGCGCGCTCTCGAGATCGATGCCGTCGGAGTAGACCATCTGGCGTGCGTGCTCGACGCGACACCCCAGCCCGATCGACTGAACCGGTTGCTGCGCGTGGTAACCGCTGGAGTCTTTGTGAATGGTGCGAGCGATGCAAAAATACGTCGCCCCATCGGTGAAGCGCGAGAGCTGGATGCGGATCATTCCCGGCGTCATGAACGCGGCGAACACGTTCCAGCGTGGGCACGCGCCCGAGAAGCGCGCGAAGCGAATGCCGCTCGAGCTGAATCGCTTCGAGATGTTCCCGGCGACGTCGATCCGGATCATGTGGAACGGCACGGCCTCTGCGCTCGGTCTTCGCAGCGTCGTGAAGCGGTGACAGAGCTGCTCGAACCCCACCCGGAAGCGGCGGCCGATGACGTCGAGGTCATAGCGCTCCGCGCGGCACGCCTCGAGGAACGGCATGTACGGCATGAGCACCGCGCCCGCGAAGTAGTTCGCGAGCGCCACACGCGCCAGGCCGCGAGACTCGTCGGTCGTCAGGTGCGCGTCGGCGAGCAAGCGATCGATGCCGGCGTGCCCCGCCAGGAGCGCGATCTGGTGCGCGAGCTGGAACGTCCGCGATCGCGTCGGCAGGAGCTCGCTCAGCGTCAGGATCTTTTTCTCGACCTCGAAGCGGCGTAGGATTCCGCGCTCCGCTTCGCCGCGCGCGATGCGGACGTGCACCCCGTGTTGCTTGTCGAGGTATCGAATGAGCCCCGGGTACAGCTCTTCGGGATCGAGGCGGGCCTTCTTCCACAGCTCCTCTGCGCCCTCTTCGAGCTCGGGGAAGTAGTTCATATGGCCCTGAATCAGGTCGCTCACCTCTTCCGACGGGAGGAGCGACCGGTCCGGCCCCGTCGCGTCTTCGCCGTCGAGCCGCGAGGCGAGCTCCTCGCCGGCCGCACGTTGCGTCTTGTAAGAGGTGTAGAGAGCGAGCATCGCCCTCGCGACCTGCGGCTGGTTAACCGCGAGGTCCCGAACGTCGGTCGACGCCAGGAGGTGGCCGTCGAAGAGGGGATCGGAGAACGCCTCGAGGAGGTCATGCACGAGGCGCGCGTCGTCGTCGGCGCCGAACGCGTGCAGATCGATCCCGAAGAGCTGCGCCAGCTTGATGAGAAGCGCCGCGGGGAGAGGCCGCCGGTTCGATTCGATGAGGTTGAGATAACTAGGTGAGATGCCTAGTCTTTCGGCCAGCTGTACCTGGCTCAAGATCTCCCGGCGCCGAAGGGCGCGCACCTTGGGACCGAGCTTCGGCAGCTCTCTGCTCGGTTGACTCATGACCTTGGTTGCATCTCCGCCAGACGTTGACATACTGTCACAGATTTACAACGTGTCATTGACAATTCTGAACGAGGCCTTCTTCAACGAGCTTTTCGAGCGCTTGACCGTTCCTGAGCAATGTTTCATGTAAGGTGCGCGATGTCGGATGCCTCGGCCCTTCAGCCTGAAAAAACCTTCCCCCAAGGCGTGTCGCTAGTCGGTCCGACCCGACCGGATTATTCCCGTGTATTGACGCCGGCTGCGGTCTCCTTCGTGACCGATCTTGCGCGCACGTTCAGGCCGCGCCTCGAGGAGCTGCTCGCCCGCCGGGCGGCCAGGCAGGTTCAGTTTGACGCGGGGGCGCGCCCCGACTTTCTCGGCGAGACCGCCGACATGCGCGCGCGCGACTGGAAGGTCGCGGCGTTGCCGGGCGACCTGCTCGACCGTCGCACGGAGATCACCGGCCCGACCGACCGGAAGATGGTCATCAACGCGCTCAATTCGGGCGCGAGCGTCTTCATGGCGGACTTCGAAGACGCCAACAGTCCCACCTGGGACAACATGGTCGATGGCCAGCTCAACCTGGCAGACGCGGTGCGGCGGACGATCACGCTGACGGCCGAGACGGGCAAGAAGTACGCGCTCAAAGAGAAGACCGCCGTGCTCTTCGTCCGACCGCGCGGCTGGCACCTCGTCGAGCGGCACATGGTCGTCGACGGCAAGCCCGTCCCCGGGGGTCTCTTCGATTTCGGGATGTTCTTCTTCCACAACGCGCGTGAGGCGATGGCGCGCGGCACGGGCCCCTATTTTTACCTGCCGAAGATGGAGAGCCACCTCGAGGCTCGCCTGTGGAACGACGTGTTCGTCCGCGCCCAAGCCAAGCTCGGGGTCCCGCAGGGGACGATCAAGGCGACCTGTCTCATCGAGACGTTGCCCGCCGCGTTCGAGATGGACGAGTTCCTCTACGAACTCCGCGAGCACTCGGCGGGCCTCAACTGCGGGCGCTGGGACTACATCTTCAGCTTCATCAAGAAGCGCGCGAACGACCCGGCGGCGGTGTTGCCCGACCGCTCGCAAATCACGATGGACAAGGGGTTCCTGGCGGCCTACGTCAAGCTCCTCATCAAGACGTGCCATCGACGCGGCGTCCACGCGATGGGCGGCATGGCCGCGCAGATTCCCATCAAAGACGATCCGGCGGCCAACGAGGCGGCCCTCGAGAAGGTCCGCGCCGACAAGCTCCGCGAGGTCACGGCGGGGCACGACGGAACGTGGGTCGCGCATCCGGGGCTCGTGCCCATCGCCAAGGCGATCTTCGACGCGCACATGTCGGGGCCAAATCAGCTCGGCGTCTTGCGGGAAGACGTGCACGTCGGTCAGGCCGACCTCCTGCAAGTTCCCGAAGGGGCGCGCACCGACGACGGCCTCCGGCACAACGTCCGGGTGGGCATTCAGTACATCGAGGCCTGGCTCAGAGGGAACGGCTGCGTTCCGCTCTATCACCTGATGGAAGACGCCGCGACCGCGGAGATCTCCCGGGCGCAGGTCTGGCAGTGGCTGCGCCACAAGGCCACCGTCGACGGAATCCCGTTCGAGAAGGACCGCTTCGCCCGCGTCGTCGAAGAAGAGATGCAGCGGATCCGCCGCGAGGTGGGCGACGCCCGGTTCACCGGGGGTCGCTTCCCCGAGGCGCGCGAGCTCTTCGTCCGGCTGTCGACGGCCCCGAAGTTCGAGGACTTCTTGACCCTGCCTGCGTATGACCTGCTCGTCACGGAATCGAAATAGGAGAATCACGTCCCATGTCTACTGCGACTCAAGCCGCTTCCGGCGAACGCCTGCATGCAGCGCGCTTCGACGGCATCGTTCGTCCCTACTCCAAAGCAGACGTGGAACGGCTGCGCGGCTCGGTACACATCGAACACACCCTCGCCAGGCTGGGGGCCAAGCGCCTCTGGGAGCTCCTCCACAGCGAGGCGTACATCAACGCGCTCGGCGCCATGTCCGGCAACCAGGCCGTCCAGCAGGTCCGCGCCGGCCTCAAGGCCATCTACCTCTCGGGCTGGCAGGTCGCGGCGGACGCGAACCTCGCGGGCCAGATGTACCCGGACCAGTCGCTCTACCCGGCGAACAGCGTCCCCGCCGTCGTCAAGAAGATCAACGCGGCGCTCGAGCGCGCGGATCAGATCGAGCACGGCGAGGGAAAGAGCGAACGCAACTGGTTCGCGCCGATCGTCGCCGACGCGGAAGCAGGGTTCGGCGGTCCGCTGAACGCCTTCGAGCTCATGAAGTCGATGATCGAGGCGGGCGCCGCCGGCGTCCATTTCGAAGATCAGCTCGCGAGCGAAAAAAAATGCGGACACATGGGCGGCAAGGTGCTCATCCCCACGGGCGCTTTCATCCGCACACTCATCGCGGCGCGCCTCGCGGCCGACGTATCGAACGTGCCGACGCTCCTCGTCGCGCGCACCGACGCCGACAGCGCGAAGCTCCTGACGAGCGACATCGACGAGCGCGACCGCCCGTTCATCCAGTCGGGCGAGCGCACGGCCGAGGGCTTCTACCGGATCAAGCACGGCACCGACACGGCGATCGCCCGTGGCCTTGCCTACGCGCCCTACGCGGACCTCATCTGGTGCGAGACGAGCACCCCCGACCTCGTTCAGGCGAAGAAGTTCGCTGAGGCGATCCGCGCCAAGTTCCCGAACAAGCCCCTCGCGTACAACTGCTCGCCGAGCTTCAACTGGAAGAAGAACCTCGACGACGCGACGATCGCCAAGTTCCAGCGTGAGCTTGGCGCGATGGGTTACAAATTTCAGTTCGTCACGCTCGCGGGCTTCCACTCGCTCAACTTCGGAATGTTCGAGCTCGCGCACAAGTACAAGGACCGCGGCATGGCGGCGTACAGCGAGCTTCAGCAGGCGGAGTTCGACGCCGAGAGCCACGGCTACACGGCGACTCGCCACCAGCGCGAGGTCGGCACCGGCTACTTCGATCAGGTCGCCGAGGTCATTTCGGGCGGCAAGGCGTCGACGCTCGCGCTCGAAGATTCGACCGAAGAGCACCAGTTCTGAGCGGGAGCTGAGGGCTTCGGGTCGCTTTCGGAGGCGAAAGCGTTCCCGAACCCGCTCGCGTTTTGTGGGCCGTTCCTCGAAACGCTGGCGTCCGCGGTTTCTCCGATGCAGGGTTATCGGTAGCCGCCATGCGTAATCGCCTGTTCGCGTCCGCCGTTGCAAGCCTCGCTGGTAGTGCTGCTCTCTTGCTGAGCGGCTCCATCGCCCTCGCCGACGAGAGCGACCGCCATTCCGTCGACCCGACCTTCGGCCCCGACGCGACGGTCGCTGGAACCGACACGATCGAAGGCGAGCTCGCCATCGACGTCCGTGACGACGCCACGGCGGCCGATCTGGCCGACCTCAGCGCGCGATACGGCGTGACGATGCGGCCGAGCAGCGCGTGGAGCACCACGCACGACAAGCTGGAAATCGCCGACGTCGATCCGGCCCGCGAAGACGCCGTCATCGAGGCTCTGTCGGGCGATCCGCGCATCGAGCACGTCGAGCCCATGGCCATCTACCGCGAGACCTTCGTTCCCGACGATCCGCTGTACGCCAGCAAGCAGTGGAACCTGCGCCGCGTGGGCGCCGAGAAGGCGTGGAGCTACTCGTGCGGTCAGGGCGTCACGGTCGCCGTGATCGACACCGGCGTCGCGTGCTTCGACAAGGGCCCGTTTTCGCGCGGCACCGACCTCGCTGGCACGCGGTGCGAGGGCGGGTGGAACTTCGTCACCGACACGCGCGAGGCCTACGACGATCAGGGCCACGGCACTCACGTCGCGGGCACGATCGCGCAGACCACGCACAACGGCGTCGGCGCGGCGGGCCTCGCCTTCTGCGCGTCGCTGATGCCCGTGAAGGTGCTCAACAAGCAAGGCTTCGGCAGCGTGGCGAACGTCGCCGAGGGCATCCGATTCGCAGCCGACGAGGGCGCTCAGATCATCAATCTCTCGCTGGGCGGGCCCATCAAGAGCGGCATCTTGAAGGACGCCGTCGATCACGCGCTGGCGAGGGGGGTCGTGATCGTGGCGGCGGCGGGCAACAGCGGCAAGCGCGTCGGTTGGCCGGCCGCGTACCCGGGCGTCGTCGCCGTCAGCGCAACCGACGACACGGACACCATCGCCTGGTTCTCCTCGCGCGGGCCGGAGGTCGGCATCGCGGCCCCCGGCGTGGGCGTCACCCAGCAGACGATCTGCAACGGCGGTCGAGACAAGTGCGAGATCTTCGGCACGTTCAACGGCACGAGCATGGCTTCGCCGCACGTGGCCGGCGTCGCCGCGATGATCGAGGCCCTCGGCGTCACGCGTGCCGACGCCGTGCGCGACGCCCTCTTCGGCGGCGCGCGCGCGCCGACCGCGGGGTCGGACCCGAACCTTTACGGCGCGGGCATCCTCGACGGAGGCGCTGCGACTTCGCGCGTCTTCTGGTCGCACTGGGGTCTGCGCGCCCTCGCGCTCCTCGGCCTGGGCCTGGTGGTGCGCCGCCGGATCGGCAAGCGCGGGGGGTGCATGACGCGGCACCCCGGCGCGTGGTTTGGGACGGCGCTGGCCAGCGTGGGCATTCTTTCGTTCGCCCCCCTCGCAGGGTGGCTAAACCAGTCAGGAAGGGCCCGCGACTTCGTGGAGCTGGCGATGCGCCCGCTGGGCGAGTGGGACGGGCTGCTCTGGGGGGCAGGTGCCCATCAATGGCTACTTCTCGCGAGCGCTCTACCAACCCTGGCGCTTGCGGCCATCGGGTTTCGCAGCCGGCATCTCCGGCCGCTCATCGGCGGCATCGCGCTCGGCAGCGCGGCTCTGCTGGTCCAGATGGCCTGGTCGGGAGATGCCGGCTTCGTTGCCGGCGCGTTCCTGGCGCGCGTCTGGGAGGTCGCAAACGCGCTCGTGTGCCTCTGGCTGGCCAGGGTCGCTCTCGAGGACAAGAAGCTCGGCGACGCGTGAAGGCAAAGTGAGCAGAGATTCCCGAGGGGCGTTAGACTACGAAAGCGATGTCCCTGAAGATCGACCAGGATCACTCTCGCTTCCGCGCGATCGTCCGCGGCCGGATCAGGCAGAACCTGCGCAAGTACATCTCGCAAGGCGAGCTGATCGGTCGTCACGGCAAAGACGTCGTCTCGATCCCGATCCCGCAGATCGACATCCCGCACTTCTCGTTCGGCGACCGCCAACGCGGGGGAGCGGGGCAGGGCGAAGGCGATCCCGGCGATCCGATGGGCGGCGATCCCGACGGAGAAGAGGGCGAGGGCCGGCAGGCGGGTTCGTCGCCGGGTGACCACGCGCTCGAGGTCGACGTCACGCTCGATGAGCTCGCGGCGATCCTCGGGGAAGAGCTGGAGCTGCCCGACATCGAAGACAAGGGCAAGAGCAAGATCATCAACGAGAAGGACCGGTACACGAGCATCCGCCGGGTCGGGCCCGAGTCGCTCCGGAACTTCCGGCGGACCTACCGCGAGGCGCTCAAGCGCCAGATCGCGACGGGCACCTACTCGCCGACGAACCCGGTCGTCGTGCCCATTCCGAGCGACAAGCGCTTCCGGAGCTGGAAGACCGAGGCCGAGCCGGTCGCCAACGCCGTCATTATCTACATGATGGACGTTTCCGGCTCGATGGGCGACGAGCAGAAAGAGATCGTCCGCATCGAGAGCTTCTGGATCGATGCCTGGCTGCAGAAGCAATACAAGGGACTCGAGAGTCGTTACATCATCCACGACGCGGTCGCGCGCGAGGTCGATCGCGAGACGTTCTTCCACACGCGCGAGAGCGGCGGGACCATGATCTCCAGCGCGTACAAGCTTTGCTCGCAGCTCATCGACGAGCGGTACACCCCCGAGGAGTGGAACATCTATCCGTTCCATTTCTCCGACGGCGACAACTGGTCGATGGACGACACGCTCCTGTGCGTCGATCTCCTCAAGAACAAGCTCCTCCCCCGCGTGAACATGTTCGCGTACGGCCAGGTCGAGAGCCCATACGGCTCGGGTCAGTTCGTGAAAGACCTCCGCGAACATTTCGGCCGCGACGACCGCGTCGTCACGAGCGAGATCCGCGACAAGGACGCCATCGTGGGCTCCATCAAGGAGTTCCTCGGCAAAGGCAACTGATCCCATGCGTCGATTCCAAGACGCACGGACCGTCTTCCCGCCTTCCTGTTCAATCGTCTCCTCTCCGGCGGATGAAGGTGCGGGTAGAGGCGCCGGGCGTGCCGGGCTAAGCTCCTGGTCATGAGCGAGTTTGCTCTCAAGACGGCGCTGCCGGCGTATCTCCGAGACGAGCAAAACAAGATCGAGAAGATCGCCGCTCAGGCCGGGCTCGATTTTTTCCCGACCGTCTTCGAGATCCTGACCTACGACCAGATGAACGAGATCGCCGCCTACGGCGGCTTTCCGAACCGCTATCCGCACTGGCGCTTCGGAATGGAATACGAGCGCCTGGCCAAGAGCTACGAGTACGGCCTCTCGAAGATCTACGAGATGGTCATCAACAACAACCCGTCGTACGCCTACTTGCTCGAGGGGAACTCGCTCGTCGATCAGAAGCTCGTGATGGCCCACGTCTACGGGCACGTCGACTTCTTCAAGAACAACTACTGCTTCCGGCAAACCGATCTCGATACTGGCGGTCGAACGGTCGACCCCGTGAAGCGCCCCAGCACCTACGATCCCAACCGTCGCTGGATCGACAAGATGGCCAACCACGGCGCGCGGCTGCGTCGGGTCGTCGCGCGTCAGGGGATCAACAAGGTCGAGGAGTTCGTCGACCACTGCCTGAGCCTCGAGAACCTGCTCGATTTGCACGCGCCGTTCAGCGGCAAGCGCGTGAAGCGCGTCACGGAGGACGAGGGGGAGCTCAGGCACACCGAGGTGCCGCGCCTCAAGTCGAAGGACTACATGGAGTCCTTCATCAATCCGACGGAGTACCTCGAGGAGCAGCGCAAGAAGATCGAGGCCGAACGCGAGAAGACGACCAAGTTCCCGGAGCACGCCGAGCGCGACGTGCTCCTGTTCTTGCTCGAGCACGCTCCCCTCGACCGCTGGGAGCGCGAGGTGCTCGAGGTCGTGCGCGAAGAGGCCTACTACTTCGCGCCGCAGTGGCAGACCAAGATCATGAACGAGGGGTGGGCCACGTACTGGCACTCCCGGCTCATGACCGAGAAGATCCTGGATGCGAGCGAGATCATCGATTACGCGGATCACGCCGCGGGCGTGCTCGCGACGAGCGGCGGCAGGTTGAATCCCTACAAGCTCGGCGTCGAGCTGTACCGGCACATCGAAGAGCGATGGGATCGCGGGCAGTTCGGCAAAGAGTGGGAAGAGTGCGACGACCTCGAGGCGAAGCGAAACTGGAACCTACGCCTCGGCCTCGGCAAGAAGAAGATCTTCGAAGTTCGCGCGCTCTACAACGACGTGACCTTCATCGACGAGTTCTTGACCGCCGAGTTCTGCCGTGAGCACAAGCTCTTCAGCTTCGGCTGGTCGAACCGGAACGAGCGCTACGAGATCGAATCGCGCGACTTCAAGGCCGTGAAAGACAAGCTCCTCTTCCAGCTCACCAACGGCGGCAACCCCTTCATCTACGTCGAAGACGCGAACTACGACAACCGCGGCGAGCTCCTCCTTCGCCACGACCATCAAGGTCTCGACCTCCGGCAGGACTATGCCAAAGAGGTCATGCGCAGCGTGCTCCGGGTGTGGAAGCGGCCGGTCAGCGTGACGACCGTCGCCGAAGGCAAGCCGGTGATGCTGCGCTTCGATGGCAAGGAACAGACGGCGCGGCACCTTCGCACGTGAGCCGCGCCTGAGCCGAGGCGAGGGGAACGCGAGCACGCATGACCGAGTTCCGGCGCGACAAGACTCACTGGCTCCACCGGCTGACGCCAGACGAGTGGATCGCGGCTGCGCTCGGTGAGGTGGCGCGCGCGGAAAAGGCCTGGGGCGTGGGCGACGCGCGCGGGGGCGTCGTCGGGCTGAAGCGCGCCGCCGGAATGGGCCTCAACGCCGCGCTCATCGTCGAGCGCGACGAGACCTGGGGTCGGACGTACGTCGAGCACGTCGAGGCCCTCTCGAGAGACCCACGCGTCCCTGAAGCCGTGCGGCACGCCTGCCGCGTCGTCCTCGAGGCCAAGGGGCCGGCTGGCGACGTGGTCAGTCTCCGCACGCCGCGCGGGCACCAGCACGTCGTCGAAGCGGCGCGCGACATCGTGGCGCACGCCTGGGCGGTCGTGAAGAGGCACGAGGGGGAGCCACCGACCGCCTCGGGCTCGGCGAATGCCTCCGGCGATGCAAGCGATGCGAGCGATGCGAGCGATGCGAAGCACGATTGAGCTCGCGCTGGTGCTGGCGCTGGCAGCCTGCGGCGCAGAGTCGCCGGCGGTGCCGATCGCGCCCTCGGCGACGAGGGAGACGCCCGTCGTGACGACGTCGGCTACGGCGCCTCCGCCAACGGCCGCCTCCACGGCGGCGCCTGCGGGGAGCTCGGCGTCCGCGGTGTTGCCGGGACCTCCGGCGGCCAGGGATTCGACGGCGAGCGCACCGCTGCCGCCGGCGCGGCCTGCGACCCTCTCGCTCTCGTCGGGTCGAGGGGAGCCCGGCGACGCCGAGCTCGCCGCGGGCGACGACGCGTTCGAGCGCGGAGACCTCGCCGCGGCCGACAAGAGCTACGCGGCTGCCCGTTCGAGGGGCTCGAAGGGTGGCGCCGCTGTCGGTCTCGCGCGCGTTCGCATTGCACGGCAGAACGTGGCACTCGACTATGCGTCGGCCAAAGGCAATACGTCGATCCTTGCGGCGGCGAGGGACCTGGCCCACGTCGCGAAGGAGACTCCCGGCTTCGGCGCTGCGTTCGTCGAGCTGGGTCGCGCACAGCTCCTCCTCGGCGACGCCCCCGCCGCCATCGATTCGATGAAGCGCGGGACGACGCTCCTGCCCGACGAGCCCGAAGCTCACTCGCAGCTCGGCGTCGCCTGGCTCGCCACGGGTCATGCCGACGAGGCAGTCCGCGAGCTCTCCCGCGCCGCGGAGCTCGACCTGGGCAGCGCGGCGCGCCACGGGAACCTCGGCACGGCACTGTTGATGACCGGTCGAACCAAGGAGGCGATCGTCCAGTACGAGCTCCGGGCGCGCATCGACGACGGAGATCCGCGCGCACACTCGGATCTCGGCACGGCCCTCCTCGCGACCAACGACCTGGACCGCGCGCTCTCCGAGCTGAGGCGCGCAACCGCCCTGGAGCCGACCCGCGCGACCTTCCATTCAAACCTCGGGTACGCCCTGCAACAAGCCGGGCAGCCCGACCGCGCGATTGCCGAATACCGAGAAGCGCTCCGGCTCGACGCGGGGCTCGCGAGCGCGTGGATCAACCTGGCCACGATCCTCGCGCGAAACCCCAAGACGCGCGCCGAGGCCCGCGCTGCGCTGGCCCGCGCGGCGGCAGCCTCGCCCGACGATCCGCGCGTGAGGGCAAACCTCGAAGAGCTGAACTCGCTCGAAAAGGGCGTCTCCGTAGGCGTCGGCCCGGACGCGGGGTCGTAGCTGAAAATTTCTGCTCTGCACGTGATTCTGCGCCTGCAGACAGCGACCGCCAGAACGAACGTCTCTTGTCAATCCCCGTGGCGGGGGTGAGCGTCGTCCGTGCTTGACGTCCGCGAACGCAATCCCCTAGCGTACCGCGCTGCCAAGGCGAGCAATCGGCGCCGATGCAAGTGTGCAGTCTGCGGGGAAGCATGGGCGACTCGAGGCGTTGCGTCTCCAAACGTTACCGAGGGCATCGCAACGGAGTCCCCCCCCTGCGCGGGTACGCGAAGTAAGCAAGCAGTGGAGGCATTCCGATGGCTGTGGGACGGGTTAAGTGGTTCAACGACGAGAAGGGCTGGGGGTTCATCAAGCAAGACGCTGGCCCGGACGTCTTCGTTCACTACTCCCAGATTGCGGGGGACGGTCGCCGGCGTCTCTATGAGGACGAGGTCGTCGAGTTCGAAATCAAAGAGGGCCCGAAGGGGCTGCAGGCGGTCAACGTCGTTCGGCAGGAGGGCGCGAGTGCGCTCAGCTGACAACGACGGATGACGGGGAAATCCGCGGTGAGTCCAAAGCGACGCTAGATCGTGCGCGCCCGGGTCAACCGCGAAAGCGGGCTCCGGGCGTCATTCACCGGGCACCGGCGCTCACACGTACTTCGGTACACTAGCGGGCGCAAAGGCGCCGGTCGCCGGGTCGCAGACGCGAGATTCGATCCGCTTCACTCCCTGCTCGTCGAGCTCGTAGACGTTGAAGCCGGCCATCCGGTCGTCGCGCTCGTCGTGCAACGACGCGCTCGTCGCCCCGACGTGGTGAACCGTGCCCTCGGTCGTCGTCAAGATCCGCTGGATGCGCCGGTGCAGGTGCCCGTGCAGCACGAGCCCGCGCGACAAGGGCATGAGAAGCGAGAGCAGCTCGGGAGCGTCGCGCAGGCCGTCGAGATGCGTCTTGAGGGTCGACCAGCCGTCTTGAACCGCGGGGTGATGGAGCGCGAGCACGAGCGTTCGGCGCGCAACCTCCGGATGGGCGAGGACGCGCGCCAGCGCGTCGAGCTGAGCGCGGCCGAGCTCACCCGCTGCGACGAGCGGCAAGCGCGGCACGGCGCTCGAGAGCGACACGATGGCGGCATGACCTCGGAGCTTCACCACGGGAAAGCGCGCCGAGGCGGCGGTATCGACGGCAAGCTCGGGTAGATCGCTCTCGAGCCAGTCGGAGAAGTACATCTCGAAGCGCCGTGAGGTCATCGCTCCGCGGGTGTAGACGTCGTGATTCCCGGGAACCACGGTCACGCGATCCGGATCGACCCCGAGGTCTTGTACGAGCACGTCACGCGCGAGCTCGAACTCGCTCTCGAGCGCAAGGTTCGTGAAGTCGCCCGTGACGACGACGTGGTCGACGCCCGCGTCGGCGATCGCCCTCGCGATCGCCCGGACGTGCGAGGCGCGATGGATATGTCCGCGCTTGAACCGCAAGTTCGCCCACCCGGTCAATCGTTTGTTGAGAAATCGGCGCATCGGGACGCCGTCGAGCGACAGGAGATGAAGATCGGAAAAGTGTGCGATTCTCATGTTCATCCCGCGTCCGCCGCGCAGCGGAATCCTATCCACGCCGGTCGCGACAGCGACGTGGTGTCGCGGGACGCTGACCGTATCCATACCGCGCCGTCTTCGTACGACCCTCCGCGGATGACGTGAAAGCCGCCGCCGCCCGCCCGAGGCCTGGGATCGACTTCGGGGCCTGGAGTGTATCCCACGGGACGACCGGAAGGATCGATCTCGAGCTCGTCGGCCACCCACTCGGCGACGTTGCCCGCCATGTCCATCAGGCCGGCGGGTGTCGCGCCGTCGGGAAACGAACCCACCGGCGCGAGCCCGGCGAACCCGTCGGTGGCGTCGGTGCGATCGTCGGCCCACGAGCCGTGGTTGGCGAGGTGCGGGTTGTAGACGTTCCCCCAGGGGAACTGCCGGTCCTCGGGGCCGCGCGCCGCGTATTCCCATTCGGCTTCGGTCGGCAGACGGCCTCCCGACCAGCGGCAGAAGGCCGCCGCGTCGTCCCATCGTACATGCGTCACCGGAAGGTCGGAGCGCGAGAAGCGAGGGTCGTTCGGGGGGATCTCCGGCGGAGTGCACGGTCCCGCGGAGACGCAGCGCGCATACTCCGCGACGGTCGCCTCGGTGCGGTCCATCTCGAACGTCGAGATCGTCACCGCGTGCGCGGCCCCCTCGGCCTCGATCATCGCGACGACGTCGTCGTCATGGCATTGCGTGCCCCGGCCCTCCGAGGCGCAGAGGGCTACGGCCAGCTCCATTGCGGCCGGCGTCGAGCCCATCGTGAACGTCCCACCTGCGATGCGAGCTCGTCCCCGGGCGGGGGCCCTCAGCGCGTGGATGCCGTCGGCGGGCGCGCTCGCCGTCGCCGGATCGAGCCCCACCGACCACGCGCCCGCACGGGGCGGCCGCCGCGCCCCGGCGTCGCCCGCGAACAGCTGCGTCGCCACGAGCGCAGCAGGCAGCGGCCTTGCGAGCCCACGCGCCGAGAAAAAATGAAAAGGGAGGACGGGCGTACGGGAAGGTTTTGACTTCGGATTTCGCAGAATACTCACGGCTCCCCGGGCTCCCTGTTCATCTTCTTCATCGAGCGCGAAGGGCGCCCCCCTCACCCCGTGAGGACGCGCAGAGGGTGTTCGACGAGACGGCGGAGCTCGGCGAGGAAGGACGCTCCGACCGCGCCGTCGACGACACGGTGGTCGCAGGAGAGCGTGAGCGCCAGCCGCTGACCCGCGACGACCGTCCCGTCGACCACGACCGGAACGTCGCGCACCTGTCCGACCGCGAGGATGGCGCCCTCGGGCGGGTTGATGACCGCCGCGAACTGGTCGATCCCGAACATTCCGAGGTTCGAGATCGAGAACGTTCCGTCGGCCATCTCTTCGGGCTTGAGCTTCTTCGCGCGCGCGCGCCCGGCGAGGTCGCGCACTTCACGCGCGATCGTGGCCACGCTCTTCTGGTCGGCGTTCCGCACGACGGGCGTCACCAGGCCGTCGGGGATGGCGACGGCGACGGAGATGTCGACCCGCCGGTGAACGAGGATCGCGTCAGGCGAGAAGCTCGCGTTGCACTCGGGGACCCGCACGAGCGCGATGGCGCACGCCTTGACCAGGAGGTCGTTGAGCGACACCTTCGTGATGGTCGGGTCCCCGTCGGCGCCCGCGCTGGCCCCTTGACCCTTTGCCGACAGCTCGTCGTTGATGCGAGCCCGCAGCTTCACGAGCTCGGCCGCGTCGACGTCGATCGAGAGATAGAAGTGCGGCACGGTCGTCTTCGATTCGACGAGCCTCCGCGCGATCGTCCGGCGCATGGGCGACAGAGGCCGCGCGTCGGGAGGCGCGAGCGCCGACGGCGTGGTCAGCGTGGTCGGCGTCGGCGCGGTCTCCGGGCGCGTCAGCGCGGCGGGAGCGCCGGGCGTGGCCGGGCTGTGCATCGCCTGCAGATCGCCCGGTACGATCCGGCCCCCCGGCCCGCTTCCCTGCGCGCCCTTGAGGTCGATGCCCTGTTCGCGTGCAACCTTCCGGACGTAGGGCGACGCCAGGACCCGCCGACCCCCAGTTTCGCCCCCAGTTTCGCCACCGGTCTCGTCGTCCGCGCGCGGGCGCTCGGCCCCCGGAAACGACGCCCGCTCGAGCGCGTTGATGACGGGGGGCTTTCGCTGCGCAATGGGGGCCGCGGTGTCCGGCGCCGGCGGCTCGGGGGAGCCGATCACGGGTCCGGGCGCGAGGGTCGCGCCCACAGGCGGAGGCGCTACGGTCGCGGCGGCAGCAGGCGGAGCCACCGGGGGTGACGGCGCGGCGCGCGGCGCCTGGGAGCCCGCCTCTGGTGTGCGCGGCGCCTCGGCCGGGGGCGGCGCCGCGCCCTGGCCTGCCAGCGCGGAGATGTCGTCACCGGGCGCGCCGATGATCGCGACCGGCTGCCCGAGCTTCACATGGGACCCGGGCGCCACCAAGATCTTGAGGAGCGTCGCCTTGTCGAACGACCGAAACTCCATGGTCGCCTTGTCGGTCTCGACGTCGGCGAGGAGGTCGTCGACCGCGATCGGATCGCCCTCTTTCTTGTGCCACGCGGAGAGCACGCCCTCCTCCATCGTGGGCGACAGCTTCGGCATCTCGAGAATCTTCGCCATCGCGGGTGCTCCGGTCTTCTATCGGCCTCTGGCTTAGCTCTGCTCGCGACCGAGCGCGCGAAGGACCGTCGCGACGACCCTGTCCGGCTGGGGCATACAGGCGAGCTCGAGCTTCGCGCTGTAGGGCATTGGCACGTCGAGCGTCGTGACCCGGAGGATGGGGCCGTCGAGCGCGTCGAACGCGAGCCGCTGCACTCGATCGGCGATCTCGGCGCCGACGCCGCCGTAGGGCCAGCCCTCGTGCACGACCACGAGCCGGTGCGTGCGCTCGACGCTCGCGACGAGTGTGTTGTCGTCGAGCGGTCGCAGGCTACGGAGGTCGACGACCTCTGCGGAGACCCCCGCACGCTCGAGGGTCGCAGCGGCCTCGAGCGCGACGTGCGTCGTCCGGGCGTAGGCGGCGATCGTGATGTCTTTCCCGGCGCGGACGATCTGCGCCTTGCCGAGTGCCACCACGTGTTCCCCCTCGGGTACGTCGCCCTTGAACCCGTAGAGGGTCTCGGACTCCATGACGAGCACCGGGTTGTCGTCGCGCACGGCGGCCTTCAGGAGCCCCTTGGCGTCCGCCGGGAAGGCAGGCGCGACGACCTTGAGGCCCGGCACGTGGGCGTAAATGTGCTCCATCGCGTGGCTGTGCTGGCTGCCGACCTGGCGGGCGCTGGCATTGGGGCCACGGAAGACGATCGGGCACTCGAGCTGGCCGCCCGACATCTGCCGCATCTTGGCCGCGTTGTTCAGGATCTGGTCGAACGCGACGGCGCTGAAGTTCCAGGTCATGAACTCGATGATCGGCCGGAGCCCGACGATGGCCGCGCCGATGCCCACGCCCGCGAATCCGGCCTCGGCGATGGGCGTATCGATGACGCGTTTGGGGCCGAACTTCTCGAGCATCCCCTCGCTGACCTTGTACGCGCCCTGGTAGTGGCCGACCTCTTCACCCATCAGGAATACGCGGTCGTCGCGATCCATCTCCTCGATCATCGCTTCGCGAAGGGCCTCTCGAAACCGGAGCGAACGGGCCATCAGCGTCGAGAGTAGCCTGGACGCTCAATACGCAAAGGGGCCGCTATAGGTACTCTGCTCGAGCACATCGAGACCGGGCTCGGGGCTTTCGTGCGCGAACTTCACGGCGTCGGCGACCTCGGCCTCGACGGACTTCTCGAGGTCGTCGAGTCGGGGGTCACCGGGCTCCCCCAGACCCGACTCGACGAGGCGCCTTCGTGCCCGGGCGAGCGGATCGCGGTTCTTGTGCTCCTCGAGCTCGGCCTGTGTCCGGTATTTCGCCGGGTCGCTCATCGAGTGACCGCGAAAGCGATAGGTCCGCACCTCGACCAGCGTTGGGGTGCCCTGCTCCCGGGCGCGCTGCACGGCCTCGCCGATGCGGCGCTCGACCTCGAGCACGTCGTCGGCGAAGAAGCGATCGCGGTCCATTCCGTAGCCGAGGGCCTTGAGCGAGACGTCCTCGACCGACATCGAGCGCGAGATCGGCGTCCCCATCGCATACTCGTTGTTCTCGCAGATGAAGACGATCGGCAGCTTCCATAGCGCCGCCAGCCCCATACCCTCGTGGAAGCCCCCGATGCTGACGGCGCCCTCGCCGAAGAAGCAGAGGGTGACTCTCCCGTCGCCCCTGTATTTGCTGGCGAACGCCACGCCGGCGGCGATGGGGATGTGGCCGCCCACGATGCCGTACCCGCCCAGCATGTGGTGCTCTTTGTCGAACATGTGCATCGACCCGCCGAGGCCCCGCGAGCACCCCGTCACCTTGCCGAAGAGCTCCGCGAGCAGCGCCCGCGGGCTCATTCCCTTGGCGAGGGCGATGCCGTGGTCGCGGTACGTCGTGATGACGTAGTCGTCGGGCCGCAGTGACGCGATGGCGCCCACCCCGACTGCCTCTTGCCCGATGTAAAGGTGCAAGAAGCCGCCGATCTTGCCCTCTGCGTAGCCGCGGGCGCTCTCTTCTTCGACCCGCCGGATCAGCAACATCTGCCGATAGAGCTTCGAGAGGTGCTCGAGCTCGGGGTTGGCACCCAGGGGCGAAGGCGCCTGCGTCGCGCGCGCGGGCGCCTGAACGGAGGGGTGAGCGGGAGCGCGGGTCAAAGGGGCGCGTTTCTCGGCCGACATCGACAGCGAGGCGCCATTCTAGAACGCATCTCCTGGCGGCGCGATGCCTTCCGCCGCGCGGACGCGCGAATCCCGGGGTCGCCGTCGCGCACCCGCACATCGTTCGGTACGTCGAACGTGTTGCCGGCCGAGGCTGGGCCCGGCTACGGCGCCGCCGACGATGCGGATGCCGCACCCGCCTCGACTGCCGGAGGCGCTCCGGTCTCGGCTGTCGGCGGCCCGGAATCGGCCGACGCCAACGGGGCTGCGAACGGCGTCGACGACGGCGTCGCGCGCGGCCCGTGAGCGCGCGACGACGCCGACGGCTGCGTGGCCGGCGAGGCCCGAGGCGAGGCGAGAGTGGCGGAGAAAGCGCTCGCGACGCTCGTCAGCGACGCGCCCTCGCCGCTCGTGGGGCGCTGCCGCCCCAGCACGATCAGCGACAAGATCACAAGCACGGCCAGGCCCGCGGCAGTGTTTTGCCATCGCCTCGTGGCGCGCGGCACGATCGAGGACGCCGACGATGCCGACATCCGTCCCGACTCGAAGCCCTCGAGCTCGGTCGCCAGTACGTTTCCGAAGACATCGCACGAAGAGAACCGCTTGCGGGGATCCCTGGCGAGGGCGCGGTCGAAGATGGCGTCGAGGCGCGGGAAGCTCCGGAGGTTCGGTCGCGCGACCGAGAGCGCCTCTCGAGCGTCCGCCGCGACGCGCTCCGCTCGCTCGTCGGCTCCCCCGGCGCCGAACGGACGCTTGCCGGTGAGCGCCTCGTAGAGTGTGGCGGCGAACGAGAACTGATCGCTGAATGGGGTCGCTATGATCGCGGGAGCGGCGGCGGTCGCGCGCGGGATCATCGAAGATGCGAGGATCTCGGGCGCGCCGTGAGCCGGCGCTGCGGCTTCGGCCCACTCCGGCGACGCTCCGCGAAGGTCGGGGTCCGACCAGACCAGCCACGCGAAGCCCGGCTCGGTGAGCTTGGCGGCAGGGTCGGCGAGGCCGGTGAAGAGGACGTTCTCGGCGTTGACGTCGCCCTGGATGACGCCAGCGGCGTGCGCGTGCGCGAGGGCCGCTCCGATCGTGCGCGCGATCGTCGCCACTTCGCTCGGAGCGATCGGTCCCGTCGCGAGGCGTTCGCGCAAGGTCGGCCCCCGGAGGAACTCGAAGACGAGATACGGCGTGGCCACGCCGGCCAGCCGTTCCTCGCCCATGTCGAGAAGGGTGGCGAGGCCCGGGTGCGACAGCGTGGCGACCGCGCGCGCCGCCTGCCGGATCCGCTCGACGAGCCGGTCGCGGAGCTCGCCGCCGAGAGCCACCTCGGCGCGGAGCACCTTGATCGCGACCTGGCGCCCGAGCACGGGATCGCGCGCGACGAACACGCGACCGACGACGCCCTCGCCCAGTGGCAGCTCCACGTCGTAGCGACCGATGCGGGCGCGCTCGTCCGTCATTCGGTGTGCGGATTCCAGCAAGCCACTTTGTGTCCGCTCCCCTCGACGACTTCTTCTAGCCGAGGGACTTCTCGGTCGCACGTCCCCGGCACCGCCCTCGGGCAGCGTGGATGGAACGTGCAGCCCGCCGGCGGATCGATGGGCGACGGCACGTCTCCCTCGAGCACGAGGCGAACGCGCTTGCGCTCCGGATCGGGCCGCGGCGCCGCGGCGAGGAGCGCGCGCGTGTAGGGGTGCCGAGGCTCCCGGTAGAGTCGCTCGGCCGGCGCCCTCTCGACGATTTTGCCGAGGTACATCACCGCGACGCGATGGCTCACGTGCTGCACGACCGCGAGATCGTGCGAGACGAAGAGGTAGGCGAGCCCCATCGTCTCCTGGAGCTCGAGCAGCAGATTGATGATCTGGGCCTGGATCGAGACGTCGAGCGCGCTGATCGGCTCGTCGCACACGATGAACTCGGGCTCCACCGCGAGCGCGCGCGCGATGCCAATCCGCTGTCGCTGGCCGCCCGAGAACTCGTGCGGATAGCGGTTCAGCGCGTCGGCCCGCATGCCCACCCGCTCGAGCAGCGCGACGATGCGCGCCTCTTCGTCGGCGCGCGTCTTGACGAGGCGGTGAATCGTGAGCGCCTCGCCGACGATCTCGCCCACGGTCATGCGCGGGTTGAGGCTCGAGTACGGGTCCTGAAAGATGATCTGCATGCGCCGGCGCAGAGGCCTGAGCGTTCGTTGCGAGACGTGCGTGATGTCGTTGCCGTCGAAGAGCACGCGCCCGAACGTGGGCTCGACGAGGCGGAGCATGAGCCGCCCCAGGGTGCTCTTTCCGCAGCCGCTCTCGCCCACGAGGCCCATCGTCTCGCCGCGGCGGACGCGGAGCGACACGCCGTCGACCGCGTGGACGAACCGCTCCTGCCTCGCGAAGATCCCTCGCTGCACCGGGTAGTACTTGGACACGCGGTCGGTCGCGATCAGCGTCTTCGAGCCCGCTCCGGTCTCGGCGATTGCCGCCGGCGGCTTTGCGGGGGGCTGGAAGAGCGAGCGCTCGTCTGCGGCGCCGCCGTTGCGCTCGCCGCCGTGATCCCCTCCGCTGCTTCCGCTCACCCCGACACCTCGTCGGCCCGCCAGCACCGCGAGTCTCGCCCCGGCCCGACGTTCGCGAGCGGCGGCTCTTCGCGCGTGCACTTCTCGATTCGCATCGGGCACCGGTCGGCGAAGTGGCACCCCGCCGACAGCGCGCCGAGGTCGGGGACCATCCCTTCGATGGCCCGGAGGCGCCGCCGTGGAACGGCGCTGTCCGCGGCCGGCCGGGGGATGCTCTCGAGGAGCCCGCGCGTGTAAGGATGCATCGGGCGCGCGAACAGCTCGCGCACGCTGGCTCGCTCGACCACGCGACCCGCGTACATCACGACCACGAAGCTCGCGTGCTCCGCCACGACGCCGAGGTCGTGCGTAATGAGCAAGACGCTCATGGAGAGCTTCTCCTGGAGGTCGGCCAGGAGCGCCAGGATCTGCGCCTGGATGGTGACGTCGAGCGCTGTCGTCGGCTCGTCGGCGACGAGGAGCTTCGGCTCGCACGCGAGCGCCATGGCGATCATCACGCGCTGGCGCTGGCCACCCGAGAGCTGATGGGGATAGGCGTCGACGGTCGTCTCCGGCTCGGGGATGCCCACGACGCGAAGGAGCTCCACCGCCCGCGCGCGCGCCTCGCGGCGCGACTTCTTTCGGTGGATGCGGTACCCCTCGGTGATCTGCCAGCCGACGGCGTAGACGGGATTCAGGCTCGTCATCGGCTCCTGGAAGATCATCGAGATGAGGTCTCCGCGCACGTCGCGGATCGCTCGCTCGCCGAGGTCGAGCAAGTTGCGTCCCTCGAACTCGACCGCCCCTGACTCGATGCGGCCCGGCGGAGACGCGACGAGCCGCAAGATCGAGAGGGCCGTGACGGTCTTGCCGCAGCCGCTCTCGCCGACGAGAGCCACGGTGGTGCCCCGCGGCACGTCGAACGACACGCCATCGACCGCTCGAACGATGCGTCCGTCGGTCCGGAACGTCGTCACGAGGTCTCGGACGCGGAGGATCGGCGCGTCATCCATCGCGGAAGCCAAGGCATAGCACCGATGTCCACGTCGACGTATCGTCGACGCGATGAGACGCGACGGTGCCCTCGCGATCGCGCGGTCGTTCGTGGTCGCGGCTCTTCACCCGCTGGCGTTGACGCCGGCGCTCGCGCTGGCGTTCGCGTCGCTGGCCGCTACGGGGCCGCTCGGGTGCGTGCGGCCCCTCCGCATGTGCACCATGAGCGGCGATTGCGGAGCGCTCTCGTCGTGCGTCGCGGGGCGCTGCGTCACGCACGGGGCCGTCCCCGCCATCGCGACGGCGCATCGAATGCTCTTCGAGCCGGTCGAGCTGGGCTACGTCCGCCGCGATCGAGACGGCGCGCGGGAGGCGCCCGCGGCGCCTGCGGTGGCCACGCTGGGGCCGGGCGGAGGGCGCGTCTTCATGCGCTTCGCGGTCCCCATCGCGCCCGAGGTGACCATCGTCGAGGCGTACGTCCTGGTCGATCGGATCCTGTCCGTCGACGCCGACCCCGCGCCGATCGCCGTTCACCTCGCGCGCGTGGCCGACCCGTGGGATTCTCGCTCGCTCTCGTGGGCCCTTCAGCCTCGGATCGAGGAGCTCGGCTCGCCCGTCACGCGGGTGCTTCCTTCGGCGGGCGCCGTCGTCCGGCTCGACGCGCGCCTGCTCGTCGAGCGGTGGCGCCTTCGCCGCCGGTCGGACGAGCTCGGGATCGCCATCGTTGCCGCAGAAGACGTTCCGTCGGGCCCCGACGCGAGGCCGGGCTCGAATCGCGGTGGGATGGCAATGGCGTTCGCCCTCGCGCCGCGCGAGCCTCTCGACTCGCTGGGCAGCGACCGCGGCGACGGCCTGGGCGCCGCGTACGCTCCGAGCGCCCCGTACGCGGGCCAGCCGGCCCTGGCGCCGCGGCTCGAGCTCTACCTCCGCTGAGGCCCTGAGAGCCACGCGGCGCCTCCGCGAAAAGCGCGGGAGTCGCCCGGGGCCCGGGCCCGCGGCCCGTGCTATCCGGTGAGATCGATGATGGCTCGACGTTCGACGATCCCGATGGCCGCGGCCATGCTGCTCGCGGCCGCTTGTTCACGCGGCGGCGACGCCCTGCCGAAGCCCGCTCCGGAGGTCATGGCGATCTCCGCGGCGCCGGCGCCGAGCTGCGGACACAGCGTGTGCGCCGACAATTTCTTCGTCGATACCGCGGCGCCGGACTGCGTCGCCGGCTCGCCCTGCAGCGTGACTTTGAAGCTCGTCGCCACCGGCGACTTTCACATCAACGACGAGTACCCGTACCGGTTCCGGGCCGACGACGCGACTGGGGTCGACTTTCTCGGCACCGACCCGGCCGGGAAGAACACTTTCTCCAAGACGGCCGGGGACTGGCAGAAATCGGAAGAGAAGGCCGGCACGATGAACGTCAAGTTCACCGTGGCCGAGCGCGGCACGAAGACGATCGGAGGGACCCTCAAGCTCAGCGTGTGCTCGGCCGGGGCGTGCCTGCTCGAGCAGAGACCGGTGACCGCGGGCGTCCTCACGAAGTGATCGCCCGGGGTGCTACTATGACGCCATGAAGGGCGAGATGAGCGAGCCGCGCGCCGCTACGTCGCAGGTCGTGTCGATCGCGGAGCAGGTCGAAGCGCGCTTCCGCGGCGGGCGGCGAGTGCTGTCCCTCGCCGAGTTCCTCGCGCTGTTCGACGCCGACCCCGTTCGCCATTCGCGCGACGCGAGCCGGTACCTGCGCGACGTGTTCGACCACTATGGCAAGACCGCCGTCGTGCACCCGTGGGGCGAGTTCACGCGCTTCAACCTGTTCGACTTGCCGTGGGAGCCGGCGCCCGCGTCGAACGAGCCGCGCGAGCGCTCCAGCGCGTTCGGGCCGGCGGGCAAGGGGGTCGATCGGCCGCTGCCTCGTGGGGCGCTCATCGGCCAGGAGCAGGTACAAGAAGAGCTCTACCGCGCGCTCTCCAACTTCGCGCGCGAAGGGCGCCCCAACCGCTTGATCCTGCTGCACGGGCCGAACGGATCGGCCAAGTCGACGATCGCGTCGTGCGTGATGGCGGCTCTGGAGCACTACTCGACGCTCGACGAAGGCGCCCTCTACCGCTTCCACTGGGTCTTTCCCTCGCAGAAGACCATTCGCGGCGCGCTCGGCTTCGGGACGTCGTCGGGCGAGAAGTCCGCGGTCGCGACGCAATCCTACGCCCACCTGTCCGACGAGGACATCGACGCGAAGCTCATCGTCGAGGTCCGGGACCATCCGCTTTTCCTCGTTCCCGTCCCCGAGCGGCAGCGTCTCCTCGACGCGGCCTACCGTCGCGCCGGGAGCACCGAGCCGCCGAGCGACTGGCTCCTGCGCGGGCAGCTCTCGCACAAGAGCCAGCAGGTCTTCGAGGCGCTGCTCTCGTCATACAAGGGCTCGTACGCCGACGTGCTCAAGCACGTTCAGGTCGAGCGTTACTTCATCTCGCGGCGCTACCGGGTCGGTGCCGTCACCATCGGCCCGCAGCTCAGCGTCGACGCGATGGAGCGCCAGATTACCATGGACCGATCGCTCCAGTCGCTCCCTCCGTCGCTTCAGGCCGTCACCCTCTACGAGGCCAAGGGCGAGCTCGTCGACGCGGCCGGCGGGGTGCTCGAGTTCAGCGACCTCTTGAAGCGCCCGCTCGACGCCTTCAAGTATCTGCAGCTCTCGATCGAGACCGGCGAGGTGGCGCTCGCCGCGCAGAACGTGCAGCTCAACTGCGTCATGATGGGCAGCGCCAACGAGCTGCACCTCGACGCCTTTCGCGAGCACGCCGAGTTCGCGTCGTTCCGGGGCCGGCTCGAGCTGGCTCGCGCTCCGTACCTGAAGAGCTACGAGCAAGAGCGGCTCATCTACGACACCCACCTGACCCCGCAAGTCAGGCGCCACGTGGCTCCGCACGCCACCGAGATGGCCGCGCTCTTCGCGGTCTTCACGCGCATGCGCAAGCCCAACCCCGATCGGTATCCGCGCGGCGTGGGCGCGATCGTCTCGACCCTGACCGGCGTCGAGAAGGCCGACCTCTACTCGCAAGGCCGCGCGCCCGAGCGCCTCGACGCCGAGAGCCAGAAGCTTCTTCGCTCGGCCATCAAGGAGATCTGGAGCGAGAGCGACTCGTATCCGATCTACGAGGGCAGGGTCGGCGCGAGCCCGCGCGAGATGCGGATAGCCCTCCTCGATGCGGCGCAATCGACCGTCTACAAATGCTTGAACCCGCTCGCCGTGCTCGACGAGATCGACGCGCTCTGCCAGCGAAAAAACGAGTTCGAGTGGCTGCAGCAAGACCCGATCGTCGGCGGGTACCACGACGTGAAGACCTTTCGCGAGACGCTGACGACGCGGCTCCTCGCGGCGTGGGAATACGAGGTCTACGTCGCGAGCGGTCTCGTTCAGGAGCAGCAATACATCGAGCTCTTTGACAAGTACGTGCAGCACGTCAGCGCCTGGGTGAAGAAAGAGCGCCTCTACAACCGGGTCACGCGCCAGAACGAGGAGCCCGACGAGAAGATGATGACGGAGCTCGAGCGGCTGCTCGACGTCAAGGCCGACGCCACCGAGTGGCGCCAGTCGTTCATCAGCGCGATCGCCGCGTGGGCGCTCGACCATCCGGGCACGAAGCTCGAGGCGGCGCTGGTCTTCCCGCAGTACATCAAGCGCATGCGCGAGGCGATCTTCGCCCAGCGGCGGCCGGCGGTGGCGCGCCTTGTGCGCGACGTCGTGCTGGTCATGCGCGAAGAGGGGACCGGCGTCGACCCCGAGCGGCGCCGCAACGCGCTGGGTCTCGTCGAGCGCATGGTCGAGCGCTTCGGCTATTGCAACGACTGCGCGACCGACGCGGCGAACGCGCTCGTGCGGCGGCGGTTTCACGAGCTCGTTTGAGCTCTCTCTCTCTCTCTCTCTCTCTCGCGCTCTCGCGCGCGAGAGAGAGATGAGGCGCAGAGGGCGCTGAGATCAGGGGTCCGAGAGGAGACTGAGCTTGGCGCGGGCGGTCTTGGCTCCGAAGAGCACTGCGCGGCGGGGGTCGAGGATCGGTCCTAGGAGGGTGCTGGCGAGGACGGTCGCCAGCCTCAGGGCCAGGCGATCGTCGTCGCTCTCGCGGGTGACGAGCCAGACGGTGGGGCAGCGGCGCGCGAGGAGCGCGAGACCGCTCGCCGCGCCCTCGGCGGCCTCGGCCCGCGCCAGGTCTTCGTCGTCGCGCGGTCGGGCGGAGGCTTCACGGATCCCCATTTCGTCGCGCGAGGCACCCACCGGTGAGACCACGAAGCGAACGCGGTCGACGCGCGGCGCGGGCGTGCCCGCGGGGTATCGCCGCTCCTCGGCCAGGCCGAGGCGCGTCGCGAAGAAGCGCTCGGCATGGGAGCTCCACGCCTCGATGTTGACGCGCGCGTCGGTTCGTTGCGCGAACACGAGGTAGACGGCGTCGGCCTCCGCCTCCGGGCGAACCGGCGCTCCGGCTCGTGGCCACCGACCGTCGGTCATGCACCGAGAGTAGCGGTCGCGGGCTCCGGAGGCGCGGGCTACGCTCCGGAGCTCGATGATTCGACTGGCCGACGCGCACTGCCACCTCGACGGGTCGCATTTTCAAGAAGGCCCCGACGCCGTCCTGCAGCGCGCCCGCGAAGTGGGCGTCGTCGGTTTCGTCGTGGTCGGCCTGGCCGCAGACGGCGAACGGTCGGGCGAGAGCGATGACGAGCGCCTCGAGCCCGTGCGGGTAGCGATCGACCTGGCGCGCCGCACGCCCGACGTGACGGCGTGCGTCGGGCTCCACCCCCACGACGCGTCCCGGTGGTCTGCCGACCTCCACGCGAGCCTGAGCGCCCTGGCCGCCTCGGCCGAGGTGGCGGCCGTGGGCGAGATCGGCCTCGACTACCACTACGATCGCTCGCCCCGAGAGACGCAGCGCGACGTCTTCGCCCGTCTGGTCGGCCTCGCGCGCGAGCTCCGCAAGCCCATCGTGGTCCACACGCGCTCGGCACCCGAAGACACGCTCGCCGTGCTCGAGGCCGAAGAGGCGCGCGACGTCGGCGGCATCATCCACTGCTTCAGCGAAGATCGCGCCTTCGCCGCGCGGGCGCTCGCGCTCGGCTTCGACCTCTCGTTTTCGGGCATCGTGACCTTCAAGAACGCCCGCGCCGTGAGAGACGTCGCGGCCTGGGCGCCCCTCGACCGCATCCTCGTCGAGACCGACAGCCCGTTCCTCGCGCCGGTGCCGCACCGGGGTCGAAAGTGCGAGCCTGCGCACGTCGTGCACACCGCGCGCTGCATGGCCGAGCTGCGCGGAATGTCGGTCGAGGACCTTGCGTCGGCCACCTTGGCGAACACCGCGCGGCGCTTCGGTGCGGCGTTCCTGCAGCGCGGGCCCTGACCGCGGGGCGGATCGATCGGGGGCGCGGCGCGCCAGCCTGTCGAATGAGAGCCGATTGAGAGCCGCCGCGCTGGCGGCCGGTGAGGCGATGCTCCACGCTACGGGGAAGCGTTTGGAAAAGAGTTGGTGGCGTTGACGAAGACCCAGGTGCACGGGCTGACGATCGCCGCGTCGATCGCGGTGCATGCGCTCGTTGGCGCGCTCGCGCTGGTGGCCGCATTCGGAGCGACCACCGCACCGGGCGCGACAGCCGCCAGCACTTCGCCGACGGTCGCCCTGGGTGGAGTCGTCCCCATGGATCTGCCGGCGGTCGGCAGCGCGGCGTTCACCGACGAGCAGCCCATCGACCCCACGGGCGACCCGCCGCGTCTGACCGCAGGTGCCGAGGTGCCTCGACTCGACACGGGCGTGGCGGGCCGCGGCGGCGAAGCGACGGTGCGCGACCCGGCGCTGAACCTCGCCGACGTCGACGAGCGAATGCGGGTCTCGCCCGATCCCCTCGACCGGCTTGATCGCGACCAGCTCCAGCGCCTCCGCGTCTCGCGCCGCCGCGCGTCGTGGGAAGATCGCCGCGCGACCACGCACCCGGCCGAGCTTACGCTGGTCGTGATGGGCAACGGCACGGTGGTCGAGCGCCGCCCGAACGCGCCCGCCAACCCGAGCCGGGGCGCGCTCGAATCGCCGCCATCGAGGGTGACGGGAGCCGCGCTCGGCGCCGTGTTCGTGGCCGTCCCCGAGGCGCCCGACAGCGACGGACCGTTGCCCCAGCCGCCGGGTGGCGAACGGCGCGGAGCTCTCGACGGAGCTCCCGGGGCGGGCCTGGTGGACGGAAGTCCCGGAGCGGACCACCGAAACTCGGCGCCCATCGCCAGCGCCCGTCCGGCCGTGCGGTCCGGTCCCGTCGCGATGCCCGCGATCGCGCGCGCTCGACCCACCGACGACGTCGACGGCGAGCAAGAGGTCGCGACGGCCGTTCGCTCGCTCGTACACGCCAGCTCGGCCGGCGGCTGGGCGGGCCAGGGGAACGGCGGTAGCGACGGGGGTGGCGAGGCCGGGGCAGGCGGCGCGCGCGGGGCCGGGTCGCGGGCGCAGCCGCTCGGTCTCGGCGAGGGCGACGTCTTCGACTACTGGACGGCGGACCCCCGGCTCGTTCCCTATTTTCGCAAGGTGCACGCGAAGATCGACCCGCTCTGGGCTGACGCCTTTCCGAAGAGCGCTCTCTTCGATCTGAAGCAGGGCACCGTGATCCTGGACTTCACCATCTTCGCCGACGGCCGTGTCAGCGTCGCCTGGCCGCCGGTGCGCCCGAGCGGCATCGACGAGTTCGACCGCAACTGCGCGACGGCCATCCGGCGCGCGGCGCCGTTCCCGCCGATTCCTCGCCAGCTCGCCGTGGCCGAGCTTCACATCCGGGCGCCGTTCGTCGCGAACAACCCCGTCGTGAAGTGAGCCGCCCGTCGAACCTTCGTTCATTGCGAGCATGCCGCCAAGGACGACGCGGCCCTCGAGCAGTGCGGGCGCGCCCGTCACGTGCGGGTCGAAGGGCGGCGGCAGCGGCAAGGAAGAGAGCCCCGGCGAGCCCCCCGAGCCGTCGTCGAGCGCGCCGACCCCGGCCCCGCCGCATACGGCGCACGCCACGCCGGAGCCCAGGCCGGGGCCGCCGCGGCCGGTGCACCCGCCCACGCCTCACCCCGCGGCCCCCGCTGCCAGCGGCTCGGCGAAGCACGCGTAGGGCTCTCCCTTGACGATCTAGACCGGGTGCTTGGTTGACAGGTCGAGTGACGACTCGTCATCTCTCGGCACACGACGTGTCGTCGCTCGAGTGGCGGCTCGTCATCAAATCTTGCTTGCGGCGGGCGCTATCTCGTCCTACACGCGATCTTCCCTGCGCAACGTGCCGTAGCCGCGGCCGATCCGGTCGTAGCGCGGTGAGTCAGGTGCCTTGAGCGGGGTTCGGTCTCGTGACTGATGTGCGGTGATGACTAGGCTGGGGCTCCGTGGAGGCGACGCCATGAGCCATCGTTCGTCGGAGCGCTTTCGTTTCGTGAACGTCGACGGCTCGGAGCCTCACTCGCTCTCGGCTGTCCTTCGCTGGGCCGTGCTCGATCGGGTGCGGGGCCGGCGTCGCTCTTCGCCCTCGTCGGCCGCGGTGCCCGCGGTCCCGGCCGACCTCGCGCTTCTCAGGAGCCCGCCGGCGCCCGGAGAGGGGGCGCGGCTCACGTGGATCGGGCACGCGAGCTGGCTCGTGCAGCTCGAAGGCGTGTCGCTGCTCATCGATCCGGTCTTCGCGCGCAGCCTCGGCCCGGTGCGCCGCAACGTTCCCCCGGCGCTAGAGCCGGCGTCGCTGCCGTTCATCGATGCCCAGCTCGTGACGCACAATCACCGCGATCACCTCGACGTCGGGTCGCTGCGCGCCGTCGGGCGGCCCATCATCGGCGGACTGGGCCTCGCGTCGTTCTTCGCGGGCAAGGGCCTGGGGTGCACCGAGCTCGACTGGTGGGCGGAGACGCGCGTTGGCCCGGCGAGTCAGGTGACCGTCCGGTTCGTGCCGTCGCAGCACTGGAGCCGCCGCGGGCTCAACGACGCGAACGAGACCCTCTGGGGCGGGTTCGTGGTCGAGGGCTCGTCGGCGCGCGTCTACCATTCGGGCGACACCGCCTACTTCAACGGCTTCGCCGAGATCGGCCGGCGCGCCGGGGTCATCGACGCCGCGATGCTGCCCATCGGTGCGTACGACCCCGCCTGGTTCATGAGCAAGCAGCACATGAACCCGGAAGAGGCGGTGCAGGCGTTCGTTGATCTCGGGGCGCGCCGGTTCGTTGCGATGCACTGGGGCACGTTCAAGCTCACCGACGAGCCGCTCGACGAACCGCCGATTCGCCTCGACGCCGAGTGGGCGCGCCGTGGCCTCGATCCGAGCGCCAAGAGCGTACCGGCCATCGGCGAGACGCTCGCGGTGCGCGCGGCGCGCCCGTCAGTCGCCGCCGGCGAAGAGCGGTGACGACACGTACCGATCGCCGCGATCGCAGAGGACGCACACGACGGTCCCGTCTTTCCCGGCCGCGGCGAGGTCGCGGCAGACTTCGCGCGCGGCCCAGACCGCCCCGCCCGAGCTCGTGCCACAGAAGAGCGCGTCGTCCCTGGCGAGCGAACGCGCGGTGTGCTCGGCGTCGTGCTGCTCGACGTCGATGACGCGATCGACGCGGGCGGCATCGTAGATCTTCGGCACGTACCCCTCCGACCAGCGACGGATGCCGGGGATGCTCGAGCCCTCGGCCGGCTGGCAGCCGATCACGACGATCTCGCGCCGCTGCTCCTTGAGGAAGCGCGAGACCCCCATGATCGTGCCCGTGGTCCCCATCGCGCTCACGAAATGGGTCACTTGCCCGGCGCTGCCGCTCCAGATCTCGGGCCCCGTGGTCTCGTAGTGGGCGAGCGGGTTGTCGGGGTTCGCGAACTGGTCGAGCATCAGGTACCCGCCCGCGGAGACCTTCGCGCGCGCGTGGTCGATGGCCTGCTCCATTCCGCCGGCGGCGGGGGTCAACACGACGTGGCCGCCGAACGCGCGCATCACCGCGACGCGCTCGGCGGTCGCGTTCTCCGGCATCACGAGCTCGATCGCGTAGCCGCGCGCGGCGGCGATCATGGCGAGGGCGATCCCGGTGTTGCCGCTCGTGGGCTCGATGAGCCGCACGCCCCGCCGGAGGTCGCCGCGCGCTTCGGCGCTCACGATCATGGAGCGTGCGGGGCGGTCCTTCACGCTGCCCGCCGGGTTGTTTCCTTCGAGCTTGCCGAGGAGGCGAATGCGGTCACCCGGCCGAGCCCCCGCGACGCCCGTCCCGAGGTCGATCATCGGGGTCGCTCCGATGACGTCCAGGATGTTCATCGAGTGCAGTCTAGGTCGAGGGCGGTACGATGTGCGAATGCAGACGCCAACGCAGACGCAGCCGAAGCGCTTTCGAGAGCTCGACGACGCCATCGACGCGGTCTTCGCGAGCTACTCGGGCACGCTCGAGATCGACAACCTCGAGACCGCCGCGCTGCCGAACAAGCGCGCCGTGACCGAGGCCATCGATTGCCTGAAGCACGTGATCTTCATGGGGTTCTACAGCACCCGCGAGCTCACGCCGAACAACCTGCGCCAGGGGCTCGCCGAGCACATGTACGCCGCGTACGGCGTGCTCGTCGATCAGATCGAGCGCGCGCTCACCTACGAGCACTGGATGGGCCGGAGCGACCGCAAGCTCCCGGCCGGCGCCGGGGAAGACGTGGTGCTCTCGCTGTTCCGCGACCTCCCCGAGCTCCGGCGCCTGATCAACGCCGACGTCCGCGCCGCGTACGACGGTGACCCCGCGGCGAAGAACATCGAAGAGATCGTCTTCTCGTACCCGTCGATCGAGGCCATTGTCGCCTACCGGGTCGCGCACCGTCTCTTTCTGGCCGGCGTCCCGATGATCCCGCGCATCATCACCGAGCATGCACACGCCCGCACGGGCATCGACATCAGCCCCGGAGCGCAGATCGGCGAGCGCTTCTTCATCGACCACGGCACGGGCGTCGTCATCGGAGAGACGAGCGTCTTCGGAAGCGACGTGAAGCTCTATCAGGGCGTGACCCTGGGGGCGCTCAGCGTCCCGAAGCGCGAGGAGCAGCCGAGAAAGCGCCATCCGACCGTCGAAGACGGCGTGACCATCTATGCGGGCGCGACCATTCTCGGCGGCGACACCGTGATCGGCGCCGGGTCGATCATCGGCGGCAACGTGTGGCTGACGAAGAGCGTGCCGCCGGGCTCGCGCGTCTTCGGGCACGCCCGCGGGGGCGATGAGTAGGAAAAGCGCTCTACGGCCAATTCCGCTCACTTAGCTAAATGACCGGCATTGGCTCTACGGCCGCACCCCGAGGTGGCGGCCGATGGCTCAGCGCCTGACGGGGACCTGGTGCCGGAGAAGGGAGTCGAACCCCTGACCTAGCGCGTATGAAACGCCCGCTCTAACCATCTGAGCTACTCCGGCAGGCCCGCGCCCGATCGCAAGACGGGGCGCAAGAGGGCGCGGAGTATGTGCGGCCGTGGGCGCTCTGTAAAGCGCCTCGGTGACGGCGTGTCGCGGGTTCCGATACCGCGGAGCTCGCGTCCGAGAACGTTCAAGTGGCCCACTCGCGGGTTTCCTCGGCGTCGGGCCCACCCCCAGACGGACAGCACGCGACGAGGCCTCCGGATCGGGGAAGTCGAGGGGAGCTTCCGCTCCCCTCGAACGTGGCTAGTACTCGCCGAAGAGGTTCTGGATGCGCGACTCGAGGGCGATCGCGATCTTGTAGAGCGACGAGATCGATGCGCTCGACTCGGCGCGCTCGATCTGGGAGAGGAGCGACACGCTCAGCCCGGTTCGCCGGGACATCTGCTTCAGGGTCAGGTCCTTCTCCTTCCGGAGGTTCCGGATGGTGTCGCCGATGACCTTGTGGAGCTGTTCTTCGGGCGTGCGCGCGAGGCCCTTCTTCCGCATGACGCGGCCGATGACTTCGCGGAACTCGTCGACGTTGAAGGGCTTCTTGATGTAGTCGACGGCGTCGAGCTTCATCGAGGCGACCGCGCTCTCGAGGTTCGGGAAGCCCGTGAAGATGACGACGGCGATGTCGTTGTCTAGCTTCCGGATTCTGCGCAAGACCTCGATACCGTCGAGCTTCGGCATCATGAGGTCGAGGATGACGAGGTGGTAGCCCCCGGTCCGGATCTCTTCTTCGACCCCGGTGGGGTCGGTGAGCGTCTTGACCTGAAAACCGTCGCCCTCGAGAAGGGTCTGCATATACTCGCAGATGGCCTTGTCGTCATCGACGATCATGATTCGAACGGCGGGTAGCTCCGGGGGCATCAGCTGACTCCTTCGACGAGGTTCACATGCGTCTTTCCGAGAGGCCGACGCCAGCCGTTACAGTGAGGCTTAACACGCGACCCGGTGATCGTGAAGGTGAGCTCGGTCGATTGTATTAGTGATTACTTGCAAGTAGAACGATTCCGTTGACGGTGGACAGGTGACGCGACCCAACTTCCGTTCCCAGCACCCGCGTCAAACCGCCACACGCACGGCTCGCCAGAGGGATGGAGCGTGACAAGAATGGCGTTGACGTAAGGCGCTCTGACCGCCATAAGAGCCTCCCCGCCACGCGCGCTCGCCGTAGCGCGACCGCGCGTCGGCGGACCCCCGGGGCGTAGCGCAGCCTGGTAGCGCACTCGGTTCGGGACCGAGGAGTCGGAGGTTCAAATCCTCTCGCCCCGACGAAGGTGACAGAAACAGCAGGAACGACGCGAGGTTACGAGAGTGACCGGGCGCCGTTTCCCGCTAGTTACCCGAGAACTTCGCGATCGCCGCCGTCAGCTCACCCCCGGCCGCGTGCACGTACCGTTGCGTCGCGTGCAGGTTGCCGTGCCCCGCGAGCAGGCGAACCGCCTCGAGGCTCGCCCCGCGGCGGACCAGCGTCGAACAGAAGTAGTGCCGCCTGCTACTTCGTCGCGCGCGCCTCGGCCGCATGCCGTCGCATGCTCGTGACGAGCCCCCGCAGTGCGTCCGCGGTCCCCTCGACAGAGTCGGCGAGCGTCTCGACGTCCGCACCGGAGCTCGTGGAAGAGCGACCGCTGCGTGGCTCCGATGACGTTCCGCTCCCAGAGGCGGTCGATGAGTTGCTGCTGGCCCTCTTACGGTGCTGACGAAGAGGCCGACCTTGCCGGCGGCGCGCTGAGCGAGCACTTCGCCGAACTGCCGGAGCTTGAAAAGCGTGACCGTCGGGTCGCCGCCGAAGTGCTCCTCGGCCTGGGTCGCGAGCGCGACGAGCCGCGCGTCGTGGTACCCGAGGTACGCGAAGTTCGGGGAGGGAGTGCTCCTCAGGGTTGGCTCAAGAGGGTCGTCGCCCTTGCGAGCAGGGACATCAGCCGACCGCGGGCTCTCGCCAGTTGTCGATCACGAGCGGATAGCCAACGCCCTGGATCGCTGCGAAGTGAGCGACGTTCCCGGTGACGAGGTCGCAGTCATGGACCAGCGCCGCCGCCGCAACCAGCGGATCGGCGCGACCAATCGGCCGCCCCGCGCGTTCAAGGTCGGCATAGATACGTCCCGCGAGCGTCGCGATCGCGGTGTCGATGTCGATGACGTCGAGCGCGCCGAGACCCGACAGGAACTTGGCGACCGCGGCCTCGCGTCGAACCTTGTGCAGGCCCTTCACGACCTCCATGACGGTGATGGCCGAGATCGTGAGGTCCCCGAGCGCCGCCTGGTAGGCCGTCGCACGATGACGGACCGTCGCGTCCTTGCCCTTCAGAATCTCGGAGAAGATGTCCGTGTCGAGGAGTGCCTTACGCATCCGTCCGCCTCAACGGATCGCGCTCCCGTGCCAGCATCGCCTGCTCGCAGACCTCGTCGAGAAGCTCCGGCTCGTCCGCGAAAAGTCCGACGACGAACGGAGGCGCGTGCTCCACAGGCGCCGCCACGGCGCGCAGCTCGACGGTCAAGTCGTCGATCTGGGCGCGGACCGGCCGAGTCGGGTCCCGCTTGAGCGCCTCGAGCGCCTGCTCCAGTGCGGTCATCGCCATCAGCTCTCCTCCGCTTCCAGCCGCCGCTCGGCGATCAACTCGTCGGACAGGAGCCGCCCGCCCGAGTAAGGGCTGAGCGTCCCACGGACGCGGCGCACCGCGTCACGGGCCATGAGGACCGTCCCAGCTTCGCCGTCCGGACCCGGCGAGACCGGCTCGGCGGTGCGGGGACTGTTCGTGCCCGTGACCATGGGATGAGGATAAGTCGTTTCCCGCTAGTTACCCAACACAGCGTCACTTCGCGTCCCGTCCCGTCTCCCTCCGTCGAGGCGCCTTCGACGCTCCCCCCCGTTCTTGCCTGGTCGCGCGTGATCGACCGCTCTTCCAAAGGGGGGCCCGTCAAATCCTCTCGCCCCGACGAAGGTGACAGAAACAGCAGGAACGACGCGAGGTTACGAAGGTAGCCCGGCGCCGCGTTCCGCGCGGCGACGACCCGCAGCTCGACGGTCAGATCGTCAATCCAGGCGCGGACCGGGCGTCTAAAGGCACGTTCGGTTAGACGGCTTTTCGTGCCTACAATTCCCGCTCGGCGCGCTGTCGAGAGGGAGATTGGCCGCAGAGGGACAAAGGGCGCAGAGCAGAGAGAGGGGGGTTCGGAGCTCCATACGACGCACGACTCTCTCGAGCGCGAGTGGCATCCGTATTGACCGTCTAACGGCTCTGCGCCTCTGCGGCCAATCTCCGAGCCGTTTGTCATGTTCGCCAGGCTCTGGTCTGCTCCTCCGCATGCCCAAGAAAGAGAAGACGCCGGCCGAGGTCGGCGACGAGTCTCCGCTCGAGAACGAGACCGACCATCTGGGCGAGATCCTTCGTCGAGCCCGTGCGCTGCATCGGCGCGCGGCCCAGGCGGGCGTGTCCGACGTGCTCGTCGCGGCTCTTCTCGTCTCCGACGCGCTCGAGAACGCGGCGCGGAAAGTCAGGTAGCCCCGCGGTCGGCGCCGTCGAGTTGCGCGTTCGTGTCTGCCAAAGCGTGACCTCTCGCACACGCTCTCGAGCAATGCTCGCGGTAGACCGCCTCGATCACGACACCGCCCTCGCCATCGGAGCGTCGAGCTCGGTGTGCGCGCGCGCGAGGTCGCTGGCGGCGCGGTCGGCGGCGACGCGTGCGCTCGCGATCGCGGCCTCGGCCAGCATGCCCTCGTCGCCGACCCAGTCGCCTGCGAGGTAGACGCCCTCGACGCCGGCCGCGCCGACCGGCGGCCGGCGCGTTCCCGCCGTGACGATCGCGTTGGACGAGACGAGGTTCGGCAAGAACCGCTTCGCGACGGTGAGCTCGCGCCAGCCGGGCTGCACGCGGTCGGCGACGTCTTCGAGCTCTCGTTCGGCGCCGGCGGCGTCGATGGGCTCGTCCGGGCTCAGGTACTTCATCAAGTGGAACGCTTGCCGAAGCGCGCCGTCACGGGTCCCCACGGCTCCCTCGCCCTCCGCGGTCGGCCTTCGCCTGGGTCCGGCGCTTCTTGTCGGTCAGCCGGCGCTCGACGCTGCCGCGCGTCGGACGCGTCTTCCTGCGCCGCTTGGGGACGTGGAGGCACCGCTCCACGAGCGCGCGCACCTTGTCGCGGGCATCGACGAGGTTCTTGGGCTGGTCGCGGGTGCGCTGGCTCGTGACCAGCAGGTTCCCGTCGGCGTCGAGCGTGGCGGACGCGCGCAAGCGACCGCGGGCGGCGTCGTCGAGACCCTCGATGCGGTCGACGGCGACCCGCAGTTCGACCTTGCTCGACACCTTGTTCACGTTCTGCCCCCCCGGGCCGCTCGCGCGGACTGCGCGGACGGCGACGGCGTCTGCGGGGACGATCACGCCGGCGCGAACGATGATGGGCTCGGCCATGACCGGCGCCAGTACACCACGGTTCTCGACCCAAGGCCGCTCACTCCAGACGAGAGGGAGAGGGTGAGCCGAGCGGGATTACAAGCGGCGAGGCAAGCGCGCGGCGAAGGTCGTGCCCTCTTCAGACGACGACATCGCCCACATCTCGCCGCCGTGCGTTCTCGCGATCTCGTGGGCGATGAAGAGTCCCAGGCCGAGGCCCACGCTGGTGCGAGGGCGGGCCGGGCGACGAAACGGATCGAAGATCGTGGCGAGATCGGCGGCGGGGATGGGCGCGCCCCGGTTGTGGACCACCACGAGCGCGTCGCCGCCCCGATCGAGCGCGCGCACGGTGACGGGCGCCGCGGGATCGCCGTGCAGGAGGCCGTTGGAGACGAGGTTCGAGATGAGCCGCGTCAGTCGGTCGGCGTCCCAGTGGCCGTCGAGATTGCCGTCGTGCTCGAGCTCGATCTGCCGGCCGGGGTGCGCGAGATCCATCTCGTCGACCACGCTGGCCGCGATGAGCCCGAGGTTCGAGAGGCGCCGGTTGCAGGGGAGGCTCCCGCGGACACGCAGGCGCGTGAAATCGAGGACCTGATCGACCATCGTCGCGATGCGCTTGGCGCTCGCAATGACTCGCCTGGCGGTGACCAGGCCGCGCGGTTCGAGCTGGCTCCCGAGGAGCATCGCCGTCCCGATCTGGATGGCGGTGAGAGGGTCGCGTAAATCGTGGCTCAGCGTCGCGAGGAGCAGGTCGCGGAAGACCTCGGGCTCCTTGCGGTGGGTGACGTCTTGCACGGTGCCGCAGGCTCCCGCGAAGTTGCCCGCGTCGTCGCGCAAGACCCGCCCCCGGATCTCGACCCAGTGCGCCTCGGCGCCGGCGGCCTGCACTTGCGCTTCGAGGGTGAACTGACCCGTATGAAGGCGCATGCGAGCGAGCTCGCCGGCGACGCGGTCGACGTCAGCCGGGTGAACGCGGGTCAGCCATTGCTCGCACGTGTCGGGTCGCTCGTCGTCGGGCACCGCGAGGAGCGGGTAGGTGGCGGGCGTGACGACGAAGCTCCGGCCGTCGCTCAAGAGCTGCCAGACGCCGACTTCAGCCGACGCCAGGACCGACTCGAGCTCGGCCTCCTCGATGAAGTTCCCCTGGCCGCCAACGGTCCGGAACGTGCTGCTCGACGGAAACGGCCAATGATGTTGCGCCACGTGCACCCCCCCGCATCGACAATCGGTCGAGGGGGGGACGCGCCGATCGCTATGCGCGGACCCCCCAGGCCACGCTGCTGCTTGTAGCCCGTCTGGTGCCCGCCGGGAACCTGCACAAATGAGCAAGCCGAAACCCTCACGGATCGCGGGGGTTACCTGGCGCGCTCACTCGGCATGGGCGGGATTGGTGTGGGCCGGTGCGGCCTCCGGGGCCTCGGCGGCTCCGGTGGAAGGCTGACCCGCGGGCGCGGGCTTGCGCGACGCGAAGCGTTCTACGAAGACGAAGAGCGCGGGAATGATGAACACACCGAGGAACGTCGCTGCGAGCATGCCCGACACCACGGCGGTGCCGAGCATGCGTCTGGCGGCGGCGCCCGCCCCCGTGGCCGTCCACAGCGGGATGCACCCGAAGATGAACGCCAGCGACGTCATGAGGATCGGGCGCAGACGAAGCCGCGCGCCTTCGAGCGCGGCCTCGATGAGCGGCCGCCCCTGTTCGTAGCGGTCCTTCGCGAACTCGACGATCAGAATGGCATTCTTGGCCGTGAGGCCGACGAGCATCACGAGCCCGATCTGCGCGTAGACGTTGTTGTCGAACTTGCGCGACCAGAGCCCGACGTACGCGCCGAGCACGGCGATCGGCGTGCTGAGGAGCACGCTGAAGGGGAGCGACCAGCTCTCGTAGAGCGCCGCGAGGATGAGGAACACGAAGACGAGCGAGAGCCCGAGGACGCGCGTGGAGCCGCCGGAGGCGACCTTCTCCTGGTACGAGAGCGCGTTCCACGCGTAGCCCATCTCGGGCGGGAGCGTCTTCTTCGCCACGTCTTCGAGCGCATCGAGCGCCTGCCCCGAGCTGTAGCCCGCCGCCTGCGACCCGAGGATCTCGACCGACCGGTACAGGTTGAAGCGAACCGTGTACTCCGGACCGCTCGTGGTCCGGACGTGAACGAACGACGAGAGGGGCACCATGTCGCCCCGCCCGTTACGAACGTAGAACTGGCCGATGTCGTCGGCGCTCTTTCGGTAGTCGGGCTCGGCCTGGAGGAACACCCTCCATTGGCGGCCGAAGCGGCTGAAGTCGTTGATGTACGAACCGCCGAGGAACGTCTGCAGCGCGTTGTAGATCTCGGTGATGGCCACGCCCTCCTTGAGCGCCTTGTCCTTGTCGACGTCGGCGAACAGCTGCGGCACGCCGGGCGAGAAGTTCGGGCGGACGTTCAGGAGCTCGGGCCGCTTTCGCGCTTCGGCCATGAACTTGCCGACGTTCTGCGCGAGAAATTCGTAAGTGCCGCCGCTCTTGTCCTGGAGCATCATGCTGAAGCCGCCGGTGGCGCTGATTCCTGGAATGGCCGGCGGGCCGACGGCGAAGACGCGCCCCTCGGGGATGCGCGAGAAGGCCCCGTTCAGGCTCTTGATGATCCCGTCCGAGGTGAGGTCCGGCGTCTTGCGCTCGTCCCACGGCTGGAACTGAACGAACCCGGTGCCGGTGTAGCTCGCGGCGGTGCGCGTGAAGAAGCTGAAGCCGGCGACGCCGTTGTACGTCTGGATGCCCGGCTGCTTGGCGAGGATGGCGTCGATCTTCTCGTAGACCGCGCGCGTGCGCTGCAGCGAGGCGCCGTCGGGGAGCTGCACGCCGATGATGGCGTAGCCCTGGTCCTCGTCGGGTACGAAGCCGGTCGGGAGTTTGCGCCCGAGGAGGATGGAGATGCCGGCGACGCCGGCGAGGAGGATCAGCGGAATGGCGACCTTGCGAACGAGCAGGCGACTCACGACGATGTAGCCGTCGGTGGCCTTGCCGAACCAGCGGTTGAACCCGCCGCCGAGCCTGGCGAAGACGCCCTTTGCTTCCTTGCGCGGCTTGAGCAGCAGGGCCGCGAGCGCGGGGCTGAGCGTCAGCGCGTTGAAGGCCGAGATGAGCACGGAGACGGCGATCGTGAGCGCGAACTGCTGGTAGAGGCGGCCGGTGACGCCGCTCATGAAGGCGACGGGAATGAACACGGCCGCGAGGATGAGCGCGATGGCGACGACCGGCCCCGAGACCTCGGACATCGCCTTGAAGGCGGCGTCGCGCGGCGACATGCCCTCTTCCACGTGGTGCTCCACGGCCTCGACGACGACGATCGCGTCATCGACCACCAGGCCGATCGCGAGCACGAGCCCGAAGAGCGACAGCGTGTTGACCGAGAAGCCCATGAGGGGGAAGAGCGCGAACGCTCCGACGAGCGACACCGGTACGGTGAGGAGCGGGATGAGCGTGGCCCGCCAGCTCTGGAGGAACACGAAAACCACGATGACGACGAGCCCGATCGCCTCGAGCAAGGTCTCGACGATCTCGCGGATGCCCGCCTTGACCGGCCGGGTCGTGTCGAGCGAGAGCTTGTAGTCGACGCCGGGCGGGAACTTCTTCGCCAGGCCTTCCATCGTGCTGTTGATGTCTCGGGCGACGTCGAGCGCGTTCGAGCCAGGGGTCTGGAACGCGGCAATGACGGCGCCGGGCTTGCCGTTGAACGTGCCGTACTGCTGGTAGTTCAGCGACCCGAGCTCGACTCGCGCGACGTCGCTGACGCGAACGGACGAGCCGTCGGGGTTCTCGCGCACGATGACGTTGCCGAAGTCTTCGGGCTGAACGAGCCGGCCCTGCGCTCGAACGGTGTACGTGAGCTGCTGGCCGGGCGGCGCGGGCTCGGCGCCGATCTGGCCGGCCGGGTTGACGACGTTCTGTGCGCGCAGCGCATTCTGGATGTCGGTCACCGTCATCCCCAGGCGCGCGAGCTGATCGGGTTTGACCCAGATCCGCATGGCGTAGTCGCTCGACCCGAGGTTCCTGATGTCGCCGACGCCCTTCACGCGGAGGATGGCATCGTTGACGTTGATGTTCGCGTAGTTCGTCAGGAACGACGCGTCGTACCGCCCGTCGGGCGAATACAGCGAGACGACCATGATCGGGAACGCGAGCGACTTCTTGATCGTGACGCCGAAGTTCTTGACGTCTGCCGGGAGGAACGGCTGCGCCTGAGAGAAGCGGTTGTTGACGAGGACGTTGTCGATGTCGGGATCGGTGCCGACGTCGAACGTGACGACCTGGCCCATGGATCCGTCGTTGGCGTTGGTCGACTGGATGTAGAGCATCCGATCGACACCGTTCATCTGCTGCTCGATCGGCGTCGCGACCGACTGCTCGATCGTCAGCGCGTCAGCGCCGGTGTACGTGGTCGTGACGTTGACCTGCGGCGGCAGGATCTGCGGAAACTGCGCGATCGGGAGGCCCAGGAGGGACACGGCCCCGATGATGACGGTGACGATCGCGATGACCATCGCGACGATCGGACGACGAATGAAAAATGCGGACATGTCGACCTCCGCCTCGCCTTAGTTCTTCACGCCGGCCGCGCTGGCGGCGCTCGCGCCGGGCGCGGCCGCCGAGCCCGCGGACGCGTCTGGAGCCGGGCGCGGATCGACCACGGCGCCTTCGCTGATCTTCTGCACGCCGTCGACGACGAGGCGGTCGCCTTCGGCGAGGCCCTTGTCGATGACGCGGAGCCCGTTGACGCTCGCGCCGGTGACCACGGGGCGCAGCGACACCTTGTTGTCGGGTCCGACGACGCCCACGGAGTACTGGCCCTGGACTGAGATGAGCGCCCTCTCGGGGACCGCGATGACGTCGTGGCCAGCGTTGTCGCGCTTGATGCGCACGCGCCCGAACTGACCGGGGCGGAGCAGGCCGTCGGGATTCGGGATCAGCGCCTGCAGGGTGATCGTCCCGGTGCTCGAGTCGATCTGGCGGTTCGCCGAGACGATGACGCCGCGGTGCGGGTAAGCGTTGCCGTCGGTCAAGACGAGGTCGATGCCAGGGTCGCCGGCCTCGGTGTTGCCGCCCGCGTCGAGCCTGGGAAACTGCCTCTTCGCCCAGGCGAGGTCGCGAGCGTCGAGGTTCTTGAAGCGGCTCGGGTTTTTGACGTAGTCGGTTTCGCTGATCGGAAAGTTCACGCGGATGGGATCGATCTGCGAGACCGTGGTGAGCAACGTCGGCTCCGACTGGCCCACGAGGTTTCCGACGCGCACGAGCGCGAGGCCGGCCACGCCGTCGATGGGCGAGCGAATCGTCGTGTACGAGAGGTTGAGCATGGCCTGCGCGAGCTGGGCCTCGGCCGCCTGGACCTGACCGTCGGAGTCGCCCACGCTCGCGGTGATGTTGTCGACGTCTTGCTGCGAGACCAGGCCCGTCTTGAAGAGGCCCTGGTACCGCTCTCCCTGGGTCTTGTTGCGACCTTGAAGGACCTTCGCCCGTGCCACCGTCGCTCGGGCTTCCTGCACGGCCGCGGCGTAGTCGGTCGACTCGATGGTGAAGAGCAGCGTGCCGGTCTTCACGAACGCGCCGTCTTTGTAGTCCTGGGTCTTCAGGTACCCGCGGACGCGGGCGCGAATCTCGGCGTTCACGAACCCGTCCAGGGCGGCGACCGACTCGATGTAGACCGGCAAGTCGCTGCGGGCGACCGTGGTCACGTAGACCGTCGGCGGGGGAGGGGGCGGCGGTTTCTTCGCCTCGTCGCAGGCGCCGAGCGCGAGCGTCGAGAGCAGCGCCAGCGCGGACGCGAGGAGTCTGAACGCGACCGGGCGCGCGGCGGTCGGTGCGAGCGTGGGTACGATGGCGTTCAATAGAGACACTCCCCGTTGGTGAGGACGGCGTCGGCGCGTGCCTCCGCGACCTGGAAATCCAGAATGGCGAGATCGATCTCGGCCTGGCGGAGCGCCTGGGCAGAGGTCACGAGATCGAGGCTGGTGCCGAGGCCGTGGGCGTACCCGTCGCGCGTGCGATCGTCGATGCGCTTCGCGAGATCGCGCTGCTGCTGGGCGACGTCGCGCGACGCTTGCCGGACGCCGACGAGACGGCTCGCCTGCGCCGAGCCCACGACGGCGCTGAGCCTGGCCGTCACCAGCGCTTCCCGGCTCTGCTCGAGCGCGGCGCGCGCGTCTCGCAGCACTCCGTAGCGAGCGCCGCCGTCGTAGAGGGGCAAGGTGATCGTGGCCCCGAGGTCCCAGGTGGTCTTCGGCCCGAGCACCGAGACGTTGCTGGTGGCGAACTGCGATTCGACGCCCAGGTAAGGCGCGAAGAGGAGCTCGGCGTCGTGAACGGCGCGCTTGGCGAGATCGACCCGCCCGCGCGCGGCGGCCACGTCGGGCCTGCGGTCGAGGTCGTCGTTCAGCTTGCACGTTCGGGCGACGGCGTTCTCGAACTGCTCGAGATCGAGGTCGCCCGGCGGCGAGATCGGTGCCGGCGAGCCGAGGGCCTGGCCCAGGGCTTCGCGGGTTTCGCGGAGCGACTCGTCGCCGCTGATGATGAGGCTGCGGGCCGACTCGACGTCCTGTTGCCCGCGGTCGACGTCGAGCGCCGTTCCCTGCCCGAACTCGAGGCGCGCCTGGGTGAGGGCCAGCCGCTCGAGCCCTGACCGGAGGCCGACGCGATCGACCTCGGCGACGCGCTCGGCCGCGAGGGTCGCGAGCATCGTGTGCACTACGGCCAGCACGATCTGGCGTCGCTGCTCCGAGAACGTGAGCTTCGCGACGTCGATGTTCTCACTGGCTGTGCCCACGCTGTAGATGGCGCGCGGGTTGAGCAACGACCAGTTCGCGCCGACGCCGAGCGTGAAGCTGTCGGGGTTGGGAGAAACGAGCGTGATGGGGATGGGCTGGCCCATGGGTGCCGGGCTCGGCGTGAGCAGCTGGATCGAGGTGGTGTTGAACTGGTGCACGTAGCTGCCCTGGGCCGTCAGGACCGGCAGCACCGCGGCCAGCGCGATGCGCTTCTGCGCCACGGCGCGCAGGACGCTCTGGTAGCTCGTCACGTAGTCAGGTGACTGGGCTCGAATGAGACCGAGCGCCTCGTCCCACGAAGCGATGCGTCGGGGGGCCTCCGGCGGCAGCTCGAGCATCGGATCCGACACGGGGGGCGCCGTGATCGGCGGCGAGTCGGGGGCGGCAACCGTCGCTGGAGCGGGACGGGGCTTGTGTGGCGCGGGTGGCGTCTCCTGGGCGCCGGCTGCGCGCGCAAACACGACCATCGCTCCGAGGATGCCGGCGACGCTTGCTGCGCCTCTCGAAGGACGAGGGCTACGAGCCGAACGCGAGGCCGTCATGTTCTCCTTGTTTCTTCCCGGGCGCATGGCCACGCGGGGGAGCCGGCGCGGCGTCGCGGCGTCCCTGCGAGCCCCCCGTTCCGGGCCCGACGGTTTTCTCTCTGCACGCGACGTTGTCGGATGCTGGCAAGCCGCTTGTGGTTGCAGAGCACCTTACAGAGGCGACAGCGGCGTCAAGCGTTGCAGGGGAGATCCATCCGGGCGGTGCGGAGGCCAATTCCCCTCTCTCGCTCTCTCGGCTGCCAGTGACGCCAGGACCGCCGTGCCGGCGGCTCTCACGGCGGATGGCCAGGCGGGGACACGGCCACGTACCCACGCGTTCACTGGGAACCAGTTGCGCGGTCCAATATGCTGAGATGTGGTAGCCTGGAAGCTGCCATGTCAAAGGCCGCGCTCGGTACCGCTCCACAGGCTCGCGTCCGACGGACGCAGCAAGAGCGGAGCGCGGCGATGCGGCTGCGTCTCCTCGACGCCGCGGTCGATTGCCTCCACGACCTCGGGTACTCCGGAACGACCACCATCGAAGTGGCGGCCAGGGCCGGGGTCTCCCGTGGCGCGCAGCTCCATCATTTCCCCACGAAAGAGCGGCTGGTCACCGAGGCCGTGCGCCACGTGCTCGCGAGGCGGCTCGAAGAGTTCCGCGCCGCCTTCGCGAGCTTGCCCGACGGCGCCGACAAGCCCGGCGCGGCCCTCGACATCATCTGGCAAAAGCTCTCGGGCCGCGCCTTCTATGCCTGGCTCGAGCTGGTCGTCGCGTCCCGCACGGATCGGGCGCTGCACGAGGTCGTCGTCGAGATTGCCGGCCAGTTCCTCGATCAGGTGCAGGCCACGACGCGCGAGTTCTTCGAATCGCACGACGATGGGGTCTTCTCGCTCGAGGTCGCGCCCGCTTTCGCGTTCGCGGCCATGCAAGGGCTCGCGCTCGACCGCATCGTGTGGCCGGCCGACGACGCGCGCCTCGATCGCGTTCTGAAGACGCTTCGGGTGCTCGCGACGCTGGTCCTTCGAGCTCGCGAAGTCCCGTCCAGCGCGGCGGGAGAGAACGCGGGCGGCGGAAAGCGCGGGTAGGTTGGTTTGCGCGCCCGAAAGTGCGACGCTAGACCGAGCCACGATGCGCTCCGCCACTCCCCTGGTCGCTTCGTTCATGTGGGCGGCAACGTGCGTGGGCGCGGCGGGCGCCGGCCTTGGTGGGTGCAACAAGAAGTCGGACGCGAGCGCCGAGACCGCGGCCGTGCCCGGTGAGCTGCGGGTCACCGCGGGCGAGCACGGGTTCTCGCCGACCTCGATGCTGCTCCCCAAGGGCGCCGCGGGCGCGCTCGCCACGGTCACGTTCGTGCGAACGACCGATCAGACCTGCGCGACCGAGGTCGTCTTTCCCGACCTCGACCTCAAGAAGTCGCTCCCGCTCAACACGCCTGTGACCGTCGACGTCCCGAGCGACGCGCCTCGAACGCTCTCGTTCCAGTGCGGCATGGGTATGTACAAGGGCGCCCTCGTCGTCCGCTGACGAGCTCTACGCCACTTCGTCGGGTCGCTCGGCGAAGCGGTAACCGACGCCCCGGACCGTTTGCACGTAGATTCCCGCGGCGCCGAGCTTCTCGCGGAGGCGCTTCACGTGGGTGTCGACGGTGCGCGTCGTGACGTCGGCGTCGATCTTCCACACGTCGCTCAGCAGCGCGTCGCGAGTCTGAACGCGGTTGCGGCGGTCGTGCAGGGTCAAGAGGAGCTTGAACTCGAGCGCCGTGAGCTCCACTTCCTGGCCGTTCACCCAGACGCGGTGGGCGCCGCGGTCGACGCGCAGCGTGCCGAACTGGGTGGTCTCGCCGCTTTCGCCGGTGCTGACGCGCCGGAGCACCGCCTGCACCCGGAGCAACAGTTCGCGGACGCTGAATGGCTTGACGATGTAGTCGTCGGCCCCGAGCTCGAAGCCGATGACGCGATCGATCTCCTCGCCCTTCGCGGTCAACATCACGACCCGAACGCCCCGCGTGGCGGCGTCTTGCCGGAGTGTCTTACAGAGCTCCGTCCCCGAGCCGTCGGGGAGCATGAGATCGAGGAGCACGAGGTCCGGTCGCCGTTCCCGAGCGTGCCGCAGACCGTCTCTGGCCGTGCCCGTGAGCACGACGTCGTGGCCGTCTCGCTTCAAGTTGTATTCGAGGATCTCCTGGATGTCCGTCTCGTCTTCGACCACCAAGATGCGAGCCATGAACGGTCCCTATCTCGCGAAGGTGACGACCTTGTGACGAACCAAGGCCGGGTGCGTGTCGCGCCGCGTGGTGTCTCGCGTGTTGTCTCGTGTACGCCGGTTCGCACTGCGCGTAGCGCGTCGCGCGATCGCCGTCATCCGGCGCGCGCTGGATCCGATGCGGGGCGAGACCCTCGGCTCCGCGCCGGCGCGGGCTCGGTTTGCACGCCGTGCGGCAAGAATACGGTGACGGTCGTTCCCTCGCCCGCGCGACTCTCGATGCCGAGCCGGCCGCCGTGCGCGTCCACGATCCGATCGACGATGGCGAGCCCGAGGCCCGTGCCGCTCGGGCGAGTCGTGAAGAACGGATCCAGCGCGCGGGAGCGCACCTGGGTGTCCATGCCTTCGCCGGTGTCGATGATGTCGACCGCCAGGCCGTCGACGCCGCCTTCACTCAAGGAACGAACCCGCACCGTGAGCGCCCCCTCGGTTCCCATTGCCTGCACCGCGTTGTCGATCAGGTTGTCGAACACCTGGCGCAAGAGGTTCGCGTCGCCCCAGATGCGGCCCTCTCTGGCCTCGACGCGGAGCTCGTACTGGATCTTGTTCTTGTCGTTCGCGAGCGAGAGGGCCCGCTCGAGCAGATCCGGAAGCGGCAGGTGCGAACGCTGCACGTTCACGGGTCGCGCGTAGCGCAGGAGATCGGTGACGAGCCGGTTGAGCCGAGTGGTTTCTTCGTCGAGGATCGCGAGGAGCGTGTCGTGATCTTCGCGCGAGATGGCTTGCTTGCGGAGGCCGGCGCCCGCGTTGGCGATGATCGCGAGCGGGTTCCGCACCTCGTGCGCGATGACGGCCGCGAGCTCGCCGACGACGGCCAGTTGCTCCTTCTTCACGAGCTCCTCCTGCGCGGCTCGGAGCTCTTCGTACGATCGCCGGAGCTCGCGGGTCCGCGTGCGGAGCTCGTCGGTCCGGCGCTCGAGTTCGTGGGCGACGATGGCGTAGTTCGCGCCCGGCGTCGTGGCGATCCCGACGATGAACGCGGCCAGGCCGAGATCGATCAGGTACGCCGTCGAGAACGCGCCGACGGCGACGCCGACGTCGTTGATGACGGCCGCGAGCAAGATCGTCGCGCCGAGCACCACCGGCAGGGTGCCGCGCTGGCCGCCGAGGTACGCGCGTGCCACGAGGCCGAGCGCCGCCGTGGCCGCGACGAACACCGCCACGTAGGTTCCGATGCCGTTCGGCGTGAGCCAGCTGGCGTAGCGGTCGCCGGCCGCCGAGCCGGCTGCACTCGCCGGCCGGTACAGGACCTCGAACGCGGTGAGCGCCGTGACGATGGCGTACGCAGGAAGCAGCGAACGCCAGCCGGGCCGGCCGGCGCGCGTGAAGAGCACCGCGAAGTGCAGCAGGATCGGCAGGGCTCCGAGGAGGCCGACCACGCCGAGGCGGCTCGCGACCAGACCCCTCGCGTCGTGCGGGCCCAACGCCGAGACGCCGACGAACGCAGCTGTCGTATGGGCCGCAGCCGCCACGCACAGGAGGGCGGCCAGCCCGTACTCGACGTCACCCCGACGGCGCGCGAACGCGTTCGCAAAGAGCAGTGCGCCGAAAAGCTCGGTGGCGTCGGTCGCGCCGAGGACAGTGGGGAGGACATCCACTGCGGTCGAAGGTTACCAGCTCTGAGCCCGGGAGGGCGGGAGCGGTTGACTCTTCACCGTTTCAGTGAAGGTGAGCTCGCTCGCCCGATGCCGAGCTCGAAGGGACCGGCCCCAACGTTGGGGGACAATCCCGAATGGGGAGCTCGAAGGGAGCTCTCCGGCTCCCCTCGAACGACGCTATCTCGCGACCGAGAACGTCCGCGAGTTCGAATTCCACGGACCCGGCAGGACCTTGCCGTCAGCGCCGAGGAGCTCGAGCTTCACCGAGTACGAACCATCCTGCAGGTTGTCGAGGTAGAAGGGCGGGCCGAAGCTCGTCGCGTCCGCGGCCTTTTCGCCGTCGATCCCGGGGCCCGTCACGGCGATGTGCACGTGGTCCTTGTCGGCCGCCAGCTTGTCGTTCACGAGCTGGAAGTCGATGATCACATGGTTTGCCATGTCGCCCTTGTACTCGCCCTTCGGACGGCTGTAGACGAGCAGCGGCTTGGCCGGGTCTTGGACCTTCTCGCCTTTCTTGCCCACCCAGAACTCGACCAGCGAGAGCGCGTTCGGGCTCTTCACGCTCTCGTGGTTGGCGCGGCTCGGGAACGCGATGAGGATGTGTTGCCCCTCGGCCAGCGCGTCGCCTCCGGTCAGATCGGAGAGCTTCACGGGAGCCTTCGGATCGAAGAGCGGCTTGTACGGCTTGCCATCGAGAATGAGGTGAACGTGGGCATCGCCGGGCGCGATCTTCCAGTTCTTGATGTCGACCTTGACCGCGAGGTCGCCGGCCGAGGCCGCGGGGATCACTTGCTCCTTGGTGGGCGCGAGGATCTTCACGACCGGAGTGGGTGCCGGAGGCTCCGGGCTGGCTTCGCCCTGCGTGAGGGTGATGGGCGGGGCGGGCGGCGCGGCCGCCGGCGCGGGTGCGGCGCTGGCCGAGGGCGCCGGTGCGACCGACGCGATGACCGGCGCGGGCGGCGGCGGCGGGGGAGGCGGGGGCAAGTTGTCGGTGCCACCTCCGCACGCGACGAGCGCGAGCGCGAGCGGGAGCATCGATGCGGCGGAGAGGAGCAGGTTCTTTCGCATGTTCATGGCGGCGAGAGGATCGTCCCGCAGCGGCTCGAGCGCAAGGGCTTGCGCCTGCGATTCGCGGCGCCACGTCCGGTTTCGTCCTCTACTTTCGATCCCGCTCCTGTCCCAGCTCCATTTCCGTTTCCGTTTCGCTCCGCGATTCCCACGTCGATTCCCACGTCGATTCCCACGTCGATTCCCACGTCGGACGCCCCTTGACGGGATCGCGGGCGCGCGCGAGCTTCAGCCCGCCGATGCCGTTTCGGAAGCGATACCTCTTCGTGTGCACCAACCGCAGGCCCGAAGGGCACCCCAAGGGCTCGTGCGCCGAGAAGGGGTCGGAAGAGATCGTCCCGCGCCTGAAAGAGGCCCTGGCCCGGCGCGGCCTGGCGAAGGACATCGTGCGCGCATGCGCGTCGGGCTGCCTCGACCTGTGCGAGATCGGCGTCACCGTGCTGCAGGAGCCGGAGCACGTGGCCTACGGAGGCGTGACGCTCGACGACGTCGAGGACATCGCCGACGCGGCGGCCACCGGCGCCATCGTCGAGCGCCTCGTCGTTCATGGCCCCGCGCTTGCCGCGGCCGCCGCCGAACGAGGCGCAGGGGCCGCGGGCCCGAGCGGCGCGCTTTGAGGGCCACGATGCCGAGCCTTTCTTTCCGCGAAAAGATGAGCGGCAACTACTGGAGGCTCGACGCGCCGACCGAGGAGCGAGCGCTCACTCTCACGTTCGAAGCGCGCGTCGCCGACGTCACCGAACTCGTGAAGACCGGCACCTGGGCCCTCACGGGCACCATCGACGCGGAGGGCCTCGCCCGCGCCGGCGAGCTCGAGGGCACGCTCCGCTTCGCGCTCCTCAAGGAGAGGCGGGTCCCTTACCGGTTCGTCTTTCGCGGCGACGACGGACGTCGCTACGAACTGAGCGGCCAGAAGGAATGGACCGGCCTCGCCCCGGTGGCGTCGATGACCCTCCTGCCCGCCACGCTGGTCGACGAGCACGGCGACGAGCTCGCCCGCGCGACCCTCCGCTTCGATCTCCGCGCCGACATGCTCGCGTGGGTGAAGAGCTTCCGGTTTCGGCTGCGAGGCTGACGCTTCTTTGACAGGCTGTCTCGACGATGCCAGCTTGTCATTCGTGCTGACAAGAGCTCCCAGCTTCCCTTTACCGTCGTCGGGACCGTCCATGTCCGTCGGCACGGCGTCTCCCCCGGCTGCGGCCGCGCCGCCTCACGCGACGATCCCGGATCCCTCGCCCGACGCGATCACGGTGCTGGTCGTCGACGACGAGCGCTCCAACGTCGAGTCGCTCGAGAAGATCTTCTTGCGCGAAGGGATGAGGACGATCTCGGCGTATGACGCGAAGCGCGCGCTCGAGCTCGTTCGCACTCACCGCGTTCACGTCTTGCTCACCGATCTCATGATGCCGGGCACCACCGGGCTCGATCTGCTGCGCGCGACGAAGCAGGTCGCGCCTGACGTCGAGGTGGTGCTCATGACGGCGTTCGGCTCGGTGGAGGCCGCGGTCAGCGCCATGCGCGACGGCGCGTACGACTTCGTCGAGAAGCCGCTCAAGCGCGTCTCGATCGTCAAGAGCGTGCGCAAGGCCGCCGAGCGCCAGCGCCTCGTCGCCGAGAACCGTTCGCTGAAGGACGAGATCAAGCGCCTGGCCCATCGCGAGATCGTGGGGAGCTCACCGGCGCTCCGGCGCGTCATCGACGTCGCCACGCAAGCGGCGCCCAGCCAGGCCACCGTGCTCGTCCTCGGCGAGAGCGGGACCGGCAAGGAGCTCTTCGCCCGGTACATCCACGAGCGGTCGGCGCGTGCGCGCGGTCCGTTCGTCGCCGTCAACTGCGCGGCCATCCCCGAGACGATCCTCGAGAGTGAGCTCTTCGGCCACGAGCGCGGGGCCTTCACCGGCGCGGCCGGGCGGAAAGAGGGGCGCTTCGCCAAGGCCGCGGGCGGCACGCTCCTCCTCGACGAGATCGGCGAGCTGTCTCCCAGCGTGCAGGTCAAGCTCCTGCGCGTCTTGCAGGAGGGCGAGTACGAACCGCTCGGCGGCAACACGACGAAATCCGACGTGCGCATCGTCGCCGCGACGAACCGCGATCTCGTCGCCGAAGTGTCCGCCGGTCGGTTCCGCGAAGACCTCTACTACCGGCTCAATGTCATCGCGATCACGGCGCCTCCGTTGCGCTCGCGGCGTGAAGACGTCCCGCTGCTCGTCGATCACTTCCTCGGGCTCTACTGCGCGAAGAACGGCCGGCAACGTCTGCACCCGACGCGCGGCGCGCTCGACCGGCTCATGGACTACGCGTGGCCCGGCAACGTGCGCGAGCTGGAGAACGTGATCGAGCGCGCCGTCGTCTTGTCGCGCAACGAGACCCTTAGCGAGAGCGACCTGCCGGACCACATCGCCGTCGCGGCGCCCGACGTGGCCACGCCCCTGGCCTTCGAGATCGGTACGACGCTCGACGAGATCGAGCTCCGGGTGATCCGCGAGACGCTGCGACACACCAAGGGCGACAAGTCGCTCGCGGCGCAGCTGCTCGGCATCTCGACCCGCACGATCTACCGGAAGCTCGACGGCGTGAGCGAGTGAAGGGCCGCGTGCGCGCGAGCGCCGTTCGCGCCTCTCGCGCCTCTCGCGCGTTGACAGTTTGTCGCTCCTGTCGGCCGTGGTCGAGGGTGGCCCGACAACCTGGCGAAGCCTCATCCGAAAGGGGCCGTAATTACGGCCCTTTGTCTTGTGGCACGTGCCTCGCAAAATACGGCGCGGGGCAAGCTGCCTCGCGGCCGCCCTGGCCGCTTCCGATCCGCCCCTCGCTCCTCCTCTCGTCGCTCGCGCCCCTCGCTCCCGCCTCTCGCTCCCCGTTCCCTCCGCATGCCCATCGACCAGCTCCTCAAGCGCTACTTCTGGGCGGTCATTCTCGTCCTCGTCGCGCTCGCGGCCTTCCTCGACGCGCAGGGGATCATGCACGTGGTCGGTGCGAACCTCGGCGCCGACGAGGATCAGCTCGCCGTCCCGCCGCTGGTGGCGCGCCTGCCCGCGCCGCCGTCGTCGGCGACTCCCCACGAGACCAGCGCGGACCCGATCCTCTCGCGCAACCCGTTCGACTCAGTCACCGGCCCCCTCAACGCGGCGCCCATGCCCACCGGCGACGCCCCGCCCCTCGATACGGGGCCGCCGCCCATCACGGATCCGTACAGCGCGCCCGACTGCGACGGCGTGCAAGTGCTGATCATCGCGGCGTCGCCCGACCCCGACTGGTCGTTCGCCGCTCTCGAGACGCCCGCCGACAAGGGCAAGAGCGTCCTGCGGCGACGCGGCGGGGACCTCGGCGGCAAGACGGTGAAGTTCATCGGCTGGGATCGCGTGTGGATGACGGGCGGGAACGACCAGCTCTGCCAGTCGCAGATGTTCAAGCCGCCCGCCTCCCCGAGCGCCACTGCCGCGCCACCGCCGCCGGCTTCGTCCACGCCCGCCAGCCAGGGTGCGCCCGGCGGCGTCTCCGACGACATCAAGAACGGCATCCGGAGGAAGAGCGCGACCGAGTTCGACATCGACCGCGGCGTGGTCGACAAGATCCTGGAGAACCAGGCCGACCTGATGCGCCAGGCGCGCATCTCGCCCGAGACGGAGAACGGCAAGACCGTCGGCATCCGGCTCTTCGGGGTTCGCCCCGACACGCTGCTGGGGACGCTCGGAATGGAGAACGCCGACCGCCTCGAGAAGATCAACGGCTTCGACATGGCCAGCCCCGAGAAGGCCCTCGAGGCGTACGCGCGGCTGCGCACGGCGGACCACCTGACGGTCTCGGTCAACCGCCGCGGTCAAGAGATGAACCTCGACTACAACATCAAATGAGCGTCCGACCATGACCGAGTCCGCCATCGACAACCAGGTGCTCTTGCGACGCACGCTCGTCACGGCGGGCGCGATGGTGGGCGCGTGCGTCCTCCTTGTCGGGACGCTGACGCTCATCGCGATCGGGATCGTGAGCCACGCCGTGGCGCCCGCGGGCTCGAGCGACGCCGAGCCCGCCGGCGGCGCTGCTGCTACGGCGACCGTGCGCGCCCGCCCGGGCGTGCCGCAGGCCCCGCCGACCCCGACGCAGCCTTCGAAGTAGAGACTAGAAAAGAGATTGCCCGAGCGCCGATGAGAACGAACGTCCTTTCCAGCTTGCTTCTCTGCAACCTCGCCGTCGCCGCGGCGGGCGGCAGCGCCTTCGCGCAGCTGCGGGCGCGACCCGACAAGATGCAGGGCACGGTGCCGAACGCGCCGCCCGCTGCCCCCGCGCCCGTCGGCGGCGCCGCGGCGTCTCCGGCCGACGGGGGCGCACCCGCGGCGGCTGCAGGTCCGGGCGCGAAGCCGGTGATCGGCCCGAACGGCACCGCCGTCGCCGATACGCAGGGGCTCTCGCAGTTCGAACAGGGGGTCGACTTCAAGCCCCGCAACGAGGCCGACAAGGTCTCGTTCTCGCTCGAAGACGCCGATCTGCCGGAGCTCGTTCGCGTGATCGGCGAGCTTACGGGGAAGCGCTTCATCTTCGGCGGCAAGGTCCGCAACATCAAGGCGACCGTGTTCTCGCCGCAGAAGGTGACCGTCGCCGAGGCGTACCAGGCGTTCCTGTCGATCCTCGAGGCCAACGGGCTCACGGTCGTTCCCCACGGCCGATTCTACAAGATCGTCGACTCGCCCGACGCCAAGACCGGCGCGCCCGTCTTCGTCGCCGGCCAGGCCGCGACCGGCGAGGACCGCTACATCACGCGCATCCACCGCGTTCGCAACGCGAGCGCCGACGACATCGCCAACGTGCTCGGGCACTTCAAGTCGAAGGACGGCGACATCACCGTCTACGGCCCCGGCAACCTGCTCATCATCACCGACACCGGCGCCAACATCCAGCGCATGATGCGCATCCTCGAAGACGTCGACGTCGGCGGGGTGGGGGACCAGATCTGGATCGAGCCGATTCACTACGGCATTGCGTCGGACATCGCTTCGCGCCTCAACGAAGTCTTCGACCTCAAGGCCGGTGGAGGCGCGGCGCCTGCGGCCAAGCCCGGCGACAAGGGCGCCGGCGGCTCGACCGGCGACGTGCACGTGACGAAGATCCTCTCCGACGACCGGAGCAACTCCGTCGTCGTCATCGGCACCGAGCGCGCGTACCTCCGCATCCTCGAGTTCATCAAGCGGCTCGACGTGCCCCACTCCGGCGAGGGGGAGATCCACGTCTTGCCGCTGCAGCACGCCGACGCCGTCGAGCTCGCGAAGACGCTCAACGAGATCGTCACGGGCGCGGCTGCGGCGGGCGGACCGGGCGGGGGCGCGCCCAAGGCGGGCGGGACGCTGACGATCTTCGAGTCGGGCGTCAAGGTGAGCGCCGACAAGGCGACCAACGCCATCGTCATCACGTCGAGCCTTCGCGACTTCGCGAACCTGCGCACGGTCATCGATCGGCTCGACCAGCCGCGCCGGCAGGTCTTCATCGAAGCGGTCATCATGGACCTCTCGATCGACCGCGAGAACCAGCTCGGCGTCGCCTTCCACGCGGGCGACATCGCGGGCCCTTCGTCGAACGGCGCCCAGTCGCTCTACTACGGCGGCCTCAACCCGTTCCGTTCGATCGGGATCCCGAGCCCGACCGACACCTCGCTCAACGCCTTCGCCCTCGGCGTCCGCGGTCCGGCCCTCTCCGGCAGCGAGAACCTGCTCGGCACCGGCATCTCGATCCCGGCGTTCGGCATCCTCATCAACGCCCTCGCGTCGACGAACGACTCGGACATCCTCTCGACGCCGCACATCCTGGCGACCGACAACATCCCCGCCGAGATCAACGTCGGTCAGAACATCCCTCTCCAGACCAACGTCGGCGGCAGCAACCTCGCCGGCCTCGCGGGGGCTGCCGGCGGCGGCGCACTCGGCGCGCTCGGCGGTCTCGGCGCGCTTGGCGGCTTCGGCACCGCGCCGCGCCAGGACATCGGCACCAAGGTCAAGATCGTCCCCCACCTGAACGACTCCGACGAGGTGCGGCTCGAGGTGTCCGAGGAGATCAGCGACGTCAACGGCCAGCAGCCGCTCGGCTCGCTCGGCGCCGTTCCGTTCTCGAAGCGGACCGCGCAGACGCAGCTCGTCGTCCGCGATCAGCAGACCGTGGTCATCGGCGGCCTCGTTCGTAACCGCATCGCGCGGACCGACACCAAGATCCCGCTGCTCGGCGACATCCCCGTGCTCGGCGCGCTCTTCCGGTCGAGCAGCACGACGCTGCAGAAGTCGAACCTCGTCTTGATCCTGACGCCCTACATCATTCGCGATCAAGACGATCTGCGGACGGTGTTCGAACGCAAGATGCAGGAGCGGCAAGAGTTCCTCGATCACTATTTCGCCTTCAGCGACGAGACCGAATACACGCCGCCGAAGGACTACTCGCGCACCAACGGGCTCCTCGAAGACATTCGCCAGTCGTACGCCGACGTCGAAGAGCAGCGGCACCTCGACGAGCTGACGCGCCCGCGCGAGATGAAGACCCACGAACCGGGACAGCCGCTGGAGCTCCCGTCGCTCGGCGGCGACTCGCCGGCCCCGCGCCCGGGAGAGACGAACTTCGTGGCGCCGGCTCCCGCGGCGCCGGCCGCGCCGGCCGCGCCGGCCCCGCCCGGAACGCTCAACGTCGCGCCCCCGGCGCGCAACGTCGAGAAGATCGAGAGGTAGGGCATGGCCGAGCAGCGCTTCCTCGGAGAGCTCCTGGCGCGCCGCGGCCTCGTCCCCGCGGACAAGCTCGAGAGCTTGTGGGCCATCCAGCGCGAGCGCGGCGTCGAGCTGCTCGACCTCATCATCAACTCGAACCTGGTCGACGAGGTGGCCCTGGGGCGCGCGCTCGCCGAAGAGGCGCAGCTGCCGTTCGTCGAGCGGATCGACCCCGCCGAGATCGTGACCTCGGTCGCCACGCGCGTCCCCATCAACTTCGCCAAGACGCACAGGGTCCTCGTCGTCCGTGAAGACGAGCAGGCGGTGCACGTCGTGTGCAGCGACCCGTTCGACACGCAGGCGCTCGACGATCTGCGCGTCATCTTCGACAAGCCCGTCGAGGCCGTGGTCGGCGGCCGCGACCGCATCGAGGACGCCATCAACCGCGTCTACGAGAAGCAGGCCGGCGAGGAGCGGCTGGAGAGCGACGACGCGAACCGCGACGAAGAGGCCACGAGCGACATCCTCGACTCCGACGACGAGGCCCCCGTCATCCGCTGGGTCAACTCGCTCTTTCTCCAGGCGATGAAGGAGCGCGCGAGCGACATCCACATCGAGCCGGAAGAAAAAGAGGTCATCGTACGCTACCGGATCGACGGCGAGCTCTACGTCGCGCGCCGGGCGCCGCGCGCGTTCATGAACAGCATCATCAGCCGCATCAAGATCGAGAGCGCGCTGAACATCGCCGAGAAGCGCCTGCCCCAAGACGGGCGCATCACCAAGAGGATCGCGGGCAAGAGCTTCGACATCCGCGTCAGCACCATTCCGACGAGCCGCGGCTACGAGCGGATCGTCATGCGCCTCCTCAACAAATCGAGCGTCTTGCTCGATCTCCCCGACCTCGGGTTCAGCCCCCGCGAGTACGCACTCATGGACGGGCTCATCCGGCGGCCCGACGGGATCGTGCTCGTGACCGGCCCGACCGGCAGCGGCAAGACGACGACGCTCTACGCGTGTATCAACCGCATCAACCAGCCGAACCTCAACATCCTGACGGCGGAGGATCCAGTCGAGTACGAGATCCAGGGCATCCACCAGGTCCATGTGCAGCCGAAGATCGGGCTCACGTTCGCCGGCGCGCTCCGGGCCTTTCTCCGGCAGGATCCCGACATCGTCATGGTGGGCGAGATCCGCGACCACGAGACGCTCGAGATCGCGATCAACGCGTCGCTGACGGGGCACCTCGTGCTCTCCACGATTCACACGAACGATGCCGCCGGCGCCATCACCCGCACCATCGACCTCGGGGCCGAGCCGTTCTTGCTCCGGTCGAGCGTCATCGGGATCCTCGCCCAGCGGCTGGTGCGCATTATCTGCCAGAACTGCAAGTACCCGTACCCGGCCGAAGATTTCGAGCTCGAAGAGCTCGGGCTCACCGAAGAGCGCGTTCGCGCACGCATCGCGCGGCGCAGCCTCCCCGGCACCCGCTACTTCCCTCGAACGGTGGTCGAGCCCGACCCGCTCGAGACCTTCGACATCCGCGCCCGCCCGACGTTTTACAAGGCGCGAGGCTGCGACCAGTGCACCAACACGGGCTTCAGCGGCCGGCGCGGCATCTACGAGCTCATGCTGGTCGACGACGCGATCGGCCCGCTCATCCTCCGGAAGGCCGACGCGCGCGCGATCAAGCGGATGGCCTGGGAGCAGGGGATGGACACGCTCCGCGACGACGGGGCGCGCAAGGTGCTCGCCGGGCGGACCACGGTCGAAGAGGTCCTCGCGGCCACCCAGGAAGACGTCGCGGATCCGATCGTGCCGCTTCCGGTCGCGGTCGTTCCGGCGGGAGTGGCGTAGGCCATGGCCGTCTTCGAATATCGCGGCATCCTGGCCGCCAGCGGCAAGCAGGTTCGCGGAGTCCGTGACGCCGACAACGCGAAGACGCTGCGCGGTGTCCTCAAGCGCGAGGGCATCCTCCTCACGAAGGCGCAAGAGAACAAGGCGCGCGCCGGGGGCCGCCGGTCGTCTGCGGCCGGGTCGCTCTTCCGCCGCGTCAGCCCGAACGACGTCTCGATGATGACCCGCCAGCTCGCGACGCTGGTGACCGCGGGCATCCCGCTGGTCGAGGCGGTCGGCGCGCTCATCGAGCAGGTCGAGGGGCTCGAGCTCAAACGTGTGCTCACCCAGATCGTCGACCGCGTCAACGAGGGGAGCTCGCTCGCCAAGGCGCTCGAGCCGCACCCGCGCGTGTTCTCGACGCTCTACGTGAGCATGGTGAGCGCGGGCGAGGCGTCGGGCACGCTCGAGACGGTCCTCGAGCGGCTGGCCGACTTCATGGAATCGCAGTCCAAGCTTCGCGGCAAGGTCGGAGCGGCGCTCGCGTATCCGGCGCTGATGATGGTCATCGGCTCGGGCCTCATCACGGTCATGATGGTCGTCGTCGTCCCGAAGATGACCGCGATCTTCGAGAGCATGGACCAGGCGCTGCCCTGGTACACCCAGGCTCTCATCGGCGTCTCGCACTTCATCGGCTCGGGGCAGATGCTCGGCTTCGTGCTGGGCACGTTCACGCTGACCTTCGCGCGCTCGGCTCTTCGCGAGCACAAGGGCAGCGAGCAGGCCAAGCACACCGTCTTCGTGGTCCTCGCGATCGCCTTCGGCGCGGTCCTCGTGCTCAGCGCGTTCGCCGTCGACTCGTTCGCTCTCTACACGCTCGGCGTCGTCGTCGGCGTCTTCGCGGGCCTCGGCGTGGCGTGGACGATGGCCTGGGTGGCGACGCCCGCCGGGCGCGCCTCCAAGGACGGCTTCCTCCTGAAGGTGCCCGTCCTCGGGACGCTCATCCGGATGCTCGCCGTCTCTCGCTTCTCACGAACGCTGGCGACCCTCCTCCGCAGCGGCGTGCCGCTCCTCAAGGCGATGGAGATCGTCAAGAGCGTGCTCGACAACGGCAAGCTCGAGAAGGTCATCGAGATCGCCGCGGGGAGCATCCGCGAGGGCGAGTCCATCGCGGGGCCGCTCAAGCGCAGCGGCGATTTCCCCCCCCTCGTCACGCACATGATCGCCGTCGGAGAGCGCAGCGGCCAGCTCGAGCCGATGCTCGAGAACGTGGCGCGGGCCTACGACGCCCAGGTCGAGACGCGCGTCCAGGCGCTCACGAGCTTGCTCGAGCCCCTCATGATCGTGTTCATGGGCGGGACCGTGGGCTTCATCGCGTTCGCTATCCTGATGCCGTTCATCCAGATGAACGAGTTCATCCAGCAGTGAGGATGGTGAACCGTGGCGGGCAGACGTGACGAACCGAGGGTGTTCTTTCCGTGGGAGAGGCGGCGCGGGGTGCGCTCGATCTTCATGCGGGCGCGCGGGCGTCAGGCGCTGCTGGTCGTCGGCGGCCTGGCCGGGTTCGGCTTCCTGAGCCACGTCGAGCATGCCGCGTCGAACGTGCGAGCGACCCGCGCCGAGATCACGAACACCATCAACGCCGTCAGCGCCTGGCGCGCCGATCACGATCGCGCCTGCCCGGGCTCGCTCGCGGATCTCGTGTCGGGCGGCTACCTGTCGGAGCTGCCGCGCGACGCGTGGGGCCGACTCCTCCGGGTGAGCTGCCCCGGCCGCACGCCCTCGCGGGAATTCGACGTCTCGAGCGACGGCGCAGACGGTGAGCCGCGAGGGCTCGACCGCGTGCAATGACCTACACGACCCACTGAAGACACCTCTTGACCCCCCCTTTTAAGGAGAAACGAGATGCGGACGACAAGTAACCCCTACGCCGTCACGAACGCCGAGGACGTGGGGTCGCACGCGGCCAAGAACTTCTTGGCGACCTCGGCGGCCTGGCCGCTCTGCTCTCGCTCGCCTCGCTCGCCTCGCTCGCCTCGCTCGACGCGGCGAGCCGAGCGCGGATTGACGCTGGTCGAGCTGGTCATCGTCATCACGATCATCGGCGTCCTGACGGCGGCGATCTCGATCGGCGTCCTGCAGGCTCAGAAGCGCGCGAACCTGGGCGCCGCGAGGACCGCGTGCAGCACGGTCCGGCAGGCGACGATGCAGTGGAAGGCGGTCAACCCGGGCGCCGACTGCCCGACGGTCGCGCAGCTCAAAACCGAGAAGGATCTCGACACGGGCTTCAACCTGAAAGACCCGTGGAACAACCCCTACAACCTCAGCTGCGACTCCGACGAGATCACGTGCACGAGCGCGGGGCCCGACAGGAAAGAGGGCACCGAAGACGACATCCACGTGCCGCAGATCGACACCACCGAAGGCAAGTGACGACCCATGGCCAGCTTCACGCGCGCTCCTCCGATCGCACGTCCCCCGCCCGCCGTGCGCGCCGCACGCCAGCGCGGCCTGACGCTCATCGAGATCATCGTCGTGATCTCGATCGTCGCGATCGTCATGGGCGTCGCCGTGGCCGGTTCGATGCAGCTCCCGTCGGCCCGTCTTCGCCGGTCGGTGACCATGCTCGCGAGCGCGATCAAGGTCGCGTTCACGCGGGCGACCGCGACGTCGCGTAACCTGCGCCTCGTCATGGATCTGCAAAACCAGCGGATCTGGCTCGAAGAGGGCGACATGCCCATGCTCGTGCAGTCGAAGGACACGACGAGCACCGGCGGCGCCGAGGCCGTGACCGACGCCGAGCGCGCGGCGCGCGAAGAGGGGGCCAAGATGGTCAAGGGGCCGCGCATCCCGAAGCCCAGTTTTCACTCGATCGCGACCTACGGCTTCGGCGAGACCGAGCAGGACCAGGGCAACGGAAAGACGGGCAAGCCGCTACAGAGGGGGATCACCTTCCGGCAAGTGCAGATCGCCCACGACGACGCCCCCCGAACGGCTGGCCGCGCGTACCTCTACTTCTGGCCCGGGGGCCTCACCGAGCGGGCGTCGATCCAGGTGCGGATCGGCGAGTCCGACGAGGACTACCAGACGCTGACGCTGCTCGTCAGCCCGCTGACGGGCAAGGTGACGGTGAAGGCGGGGGCGGTCGACCTCACGCTCCCGACCGACGACGCCACCGCTTCGGACCGAGAAGACAAGGGGTTCTGAGATGCGCCGAGGTTTCTCACTGCTCGAGGTGATGTTCGCCGTGGCGCTCTTCGGCGCCGTGGTGACGTTCATCCTCTCGGCGCAGGGGGGGCTCATCAACAGCAACCGCAGCGCGGCGAACATGAGCCAGGCCGTCGAGGTCGGACGCTGCCGGATGAGCGAGATCGAAGAGAAAGAGCTTCGCCTCGGCTACCCGGAGATCGAAGAGAAGGACGAGAGCACGATCTGCTGCAACGACAAGGAGGTCGAGGGCTTCGCGTGCAACTGGCAGGTCGAGCGCGTGAAGCTCCCCGAAGTGACGGCCCTCGGCGGCGACGCGGGCGTGTCGACCTTGCTCTCGGGCGGCCTCGGGCTCGACGCGGGCCTGGGCTCGCTCGCCGCGGGGCTGCCGACGTCGATGGCGAGCCCGAACGGGACCGTCCTCCTCAATCCGCTCGGCGGGGCGGGCCTCGACTTCGACTCGGGCCTCCAGGGCCTCGGCCAGGGTCTGCAGAGCAGCTTCGGAGGCGCCGGCGCGCAGGGCCTGCTCTCGATGGTGTTTTCCATCGTCTATCCGTCGCTCAAGCCGCTGCTCGAGATCGCGATCCGGCGCATCACCGTGAACGTGACCTGGAAAGAAGGGTCGGCCGAGCGCACCTTCACGCTGACGCAGTACGTGACGAACCCGTCGCGCGCCGGGCTCCTCGCGGCTCTGGCCGACGCCGGGTCCTTCAGCAGCGACGGGGGCGGCGGGGGGCTCGGCGGGCTGGGCGGGCTCTTCGGCGGCGGCTCCGGCGCGGCCTCGCCTTTGCCAGGTGGCCATTGAGCTCGCGTAGGGTCGCGTCCCGCCGCGGCATGACCCTCATCGAGGTCGTGGTCGCGATCGGCATCCTGGCGATGGTCGCGGTCCTCATTCACGGCGTCATCGACTCGCTGTCGCGCGGAAAGAAGGGCGAGGGCGAGCGCTCGGAGCGCGTCCACGAGGGCCGCGAAGCGATGCAGCGGCTCGTGCGCGACGTGTCGGCGGCGTACATCTCGATGCACGTCCCCACGAACCAGGCGCTCGTGACCGAGAAGACGGCGTTCATTGGCCGCAATTCGACGCAGTTCGACCGCCTCGACTTCTCCGCGTTCGCCCACCGACGCACCGACCGCGACTCGCACGAGTCGGATCAGGCCGAGGTCGGCTACTTCGTCGTGCCCGATCCCGAGGTGCCCGACAAGATGGACCTCGTGCGGCGCGAGCAGACGCCCATCGACATCGATCCCCTGAAGGGCGGGATCGTCGACGTGGTCGCCGAGGACGTCGACGAGTTCGACGTTCGCTACTTCGACCCGCTGACCGGGCAATGGGTCGAGACGTGGGACACGACCCAGATCACCGGTCAGCCGAACCGCCTGCCCCTGGAGGTCAGCATTCGCATCGTGCTCAAGGGCGTCGGGGGCGGCGCGCCCTACGCCTATATGACCAAGGTGTTCCTGCCCATCCAGCAGCCTCTGTCGTTCGGGATCCCGAAGCAATGACGCCGCTTCCCCGCCACGGTCAGAATACCCGGCGAGCCTGGCTCGGGCCCCGCTTCGAGGCGCCTCGCCGGTGGACCCGGCGGAGCCGCGAGCGGGGCGTCGCGCTCATCATGGTGCTCGGCGCGATCGCCGTGATGGTCGTCATGCTGGCCGAGTTCCAGGACGACGCGGGCGCCGAGTTCGCCGCGGCCACGGCGGTGCGCGACGGGGTGCAGGCCGAGTACTTCGCGCGCAGCGCCGTGAACCTCTCGCGGCTGCTGGTCGCGGCGGAGCCCACGATGCGCGCCGCGATCTCGCCGCTCTTCATGATGATGAAGAAGACGCCACCGCAGCTGCCCGTGTGGCTCTACGCCGATCGCGTGCTCGGCGCCTTCAACGACAAGGAAGGGTCGAGCGATTTCCAGAACCTCGGCGGCTTCGACCTCTCGAGCACCAAGAACCTCGGCCTGAAGGGCGGCCGCTTCGAGGTCTCGATCGTCGACGAAGACTCGAAGATCAACGTCAACATGGGCGCTTCCAACGAGATCGCGCACATTCGCCTCGCGCGGCTGCTCATGGGCCAGATGGCGCCGCTGCAGTACAGCCCGCTCTTCGAGCAGCGCGACGTCACGGGGAACTACAACGATCGCCTCACCACGTGCTCGGCCATCATCGACTGGGCCGATCCCGACGAGCAGCTCTTCTCGTGCGACCTGACCAACGCGCCGTCGTCGAACGCGGTCGAAGACGGCTGGTACCAGCTGCTGGCCAAGCCGTTCCGCCGCAAGAACGCGCCCTACGACTCGCTCGAGGAGCTGCACATGGTGCGCGGCGTGAGCGACGACTTCTGGACGACGTTCGTCGACCCCGAGCCCACGAACCCGCAGAAGCGCCAGATCACTGTGTGGGGTCAGGGCGCCGTCAACGTCAACACCGCCAACGCGCTCACGCTCTACGCGCTCGTCTGCTCCGGGGCGCCGACCGCGGAGCTCTGCACCGACCCGACGCAGATGCAGATGTTCGTGATGGGCGTCATGATGGCCCAGGGCATCTCGATGGGGGCGCCGATCTTCGGGACGGCCGGCGACTTCATCCAGATGATGAAGGGGGCAGGGCAGCTCGGACCGCTGCTCACGACGATGGGGATGAAGCCCGTCAAGTTCCAGTCGGAGAGCGACTTCGCGAAGAGCATCTCGACCGAGAGCAAGGTGTTCTCGGTCTACGCCGTCGGCGTCGTCAAAGGGTACAAGCGCGAGACGCGCGTCAAAATTCACACGGTCGTCGACTTCCGCGCCGCCGCGTCGCTCGCGAACCTGGCCGGGCTGGTCTCTTCGGCGGCCGCCGCGCCGGCCCCCTCGACGACGGCCACGGTGGCCGGGCAGGGGCCGAACGCCATCACGTCGGCGCTCCAGCCGAGCGTGGGCGGCCAGGTGCTCTATTACAACATCGAGTGATTCGAGGAGACGATAGACAGCATGCCGACGTGGCTGGGCATCGACATCGGGAGCACGAGCGTCAAAGCGGCGCTCGTGCGCTCTCAGTACCGGAAGCTCGCGCTCATGCGCGTCGTCAACGTCGACGTGCCGCCCGGGGGCACCGTGGTCGAGGCGGCGCGTCTGGCGGCCCTGCAGGTCCTCGAGGGGCAGCCCCACGACACGAGCTACGGAGCCAGGGCGCCCAAGTCGCCCACGGCCGACGCCATCGCCACGTCGATCGACGGGTCACGCGTGGCCATTCACCGGCTGCTCCTGCCCGAGACGGCGCAAAAGCAGCTCGCCGAGGTGCTCGCCTACGAGCTCGGGTCGCAGGTTCCGTTCGATCTGGAGACGGCGGTCTTCGACTATCGCATCCTCGACCGCACCGCCGAGCGGGACGCCGGGCGAGAGGCGGGCCAGCTGGCCCTCGTGGTCGCGGTCGCGCGGATCGACGACGTGCGGGCGCGGATCGACGTCGTGCGCGAGGCGCTCGCGCAAGAGCCGGAGCGGGTCGCCGTCGGCGCGCTGTCGCTGGGGACGCTCGTTCGCTTCGTCCCCGCGCTCACCGAGACCGACACGATCGCGATCGTCGATCTCGGCGCGAAGGCCAGCGAGGTGCTCGTCCTCGAGCGCGGTGAGGCGGTCTTCGCGCGCACCGTGTCGATCGGTACCGACGGCCTCCCCGCCACGGCGCCTCGCCTCGCGCGAGACATCCGCACGAGCTTCGCCGGGCACCGGTCGCAAGGGGGGGCGGCGCCCACGCGCGTCTATCTGTGCGGCGGGGGCGCGTTCGTCTCCGGGGCCGAAGGGTTCCTTTCCGGCGAGCTCGAGATCCCGGTGCAGCTGCTGCCCGATCCCGTGATCGATCTCATGGCGGTGGCCGGCAACGTCCACGAGCTGCCGCGCTACGCGAAGGCCATCTCGCTCGCTCTCAGCCTCGGGAGCCGCGAGGGCCTGAACCTGCGGCGGGGGCCGCTCGCCTTCGAGCGCGGGTTCGCCTGGGTTCGCGAGCGCATCCCGGTGCTCGCGGGCCTCGCCGCGGTGCTCCTCGTGAGCTTCGTCTTCAGCGGGTGGTCCCGGATCTACGAGGCGCACCGGGAGCGCGACGCGCTGACGGGCGCGCTCGCGACCGTGACCAAGGAGGTCCTCGGGACCGAAGCCACGAGCGCCCAGGAGGCGCAAGACCTGCTCTCGAAAGAGGCTGCCTTGAGCGACGAAGACCCGATGCCCCACGCCGACGGGTTCGACGTGATGACCCGCCTGTCGGAGGCCGTCCCCACGTCGATCACGCACGACATCGAGGAACTCGACCTCCAGAAGGGTCACGTCGTGGTCCGCGGCATCGCCGGGTCGATCCCCGAGTCGCAGGCCATCGCCTCGGCGCTCGCCGAGTACCCGTGCGTGAGCGACGCGAAGATCAAGAGCACGACCCAGATGGTCGGGAGCGAGCGCCAGAAGTACCTGATGGAGGTCGACCTCAAGTGCCCGGAAGACGTGAAGCCCGCGGCCAAGAAGAAGGGCGAGTCGTCGACGAACGCCGCGGCCAGCGCCTCGGGAGGGAAGTGACATGGCGAACGCGCCCATCCTCCAGATGAACGTTCGCGAGCGCAGGCTGGTGACGATGCTCGGCTTCGTGGGCGCCGCGCTCCTCGTCCTGGCGATCCCGTTCGGGCTCGAGGCGTACATCCGGTCGACCCTGAGCGACAACGACGACCTTCGCCAGGCCCTCTCCGACGTGCAAGACGCGCGCATCCGGGTGCGCGAGCGCCAGGCGAAGAAAGACGCCATCGGCCTCCGCTACGCGAAGACGGCGCCGCCGCTCGCCGGCTACCTCGAGCAGGCCGCGCGGCAGCAGAAGCTCCAGGTCACCGACTCGACGCCGCTCCCCGACGTGCCGCACGGCAAGCGCTACATGGAGCACGGGACCGACATCCACCTGAAGAAGAGCGGCATGCTCCCGCTCGCGCTCTTTCTCGAGTCGATCGAGAAGAGCGGATACCCGGTCGCCGCGACGCGCCTGAACATCCGGAGACGCACCGGCGAGCCCGACTCCTACGACGTCGAGGTCGGGCTCTCGTCGTACGATCGCGTCGAACCGCTGCCCGCCCCCGCCCCCGCAGAGAGCGCGAAGCCGTGAAAGAGCAGCTCCTCAAGTACGTGAAGTACGCCGGGCCGGTCGGGTACCCGGTCTTCTACGTGATCTGTCTGGCGGTCTTCGCGACCTTCACGTTTCCGTACCGCAAGCTCCGCGAACACCTGGTGACCTCGTTCAACGCCACGGCGCGCGCCACCAACAGTCTGCAAGAGCTGCAGATCGACGACATGGGCGGCTACTGGCTGAGCGGCATCCGCATGAGCGGCATCGCCCTCTCCTCCGGGTCGCCCGAGCCGGGCAAGCCGCTCACGAAGATCGAGATCGACCAGGCGACGGCCCGCTACTCGCTCTTGCCTCTCTTGATCGGCAACAGCGACATGAACTTCGACGCGTTCGCCTTCGGCGGCGAAGCCAGCGGCTCGTACGACATGTCGGGCAAGGACCGCTCGGTCGACGTGACCCTCGACGCGATCGACATCGGCAACGTGCAGCCGCTGGTCGATCTGCTCGGCGTGCCCCTCGCCGGCAAGCTCGCCGGGACCGTGAACCTGAAGATGCCCGAAGGCAAAGCGTCCAAGGGGACGGGCGCGGTCTCGCTGGAAATCCAGGACGCATCGGTCGGCGACGGCAAGGCCAAGATCAAGGGCACGCTCGCGCTCCCCAAGATGACGGTCGGCACGGTGACCTTCGCCGCCGAAGCGAAGGACGGCGTGCTCAAGATCACCAAGCTCGTTGCCGGCGGAAAAGACCTCGACGTGCAGGGCGATGGGAAGATCACGATGCGCGAGCTCGCGACCGACTCGCTGCTCGATGTCCAGATCCGGTTCCGGATCAACGACATCTACCGCACCAAGAGCGATCTCACGAAGACCCTCTTCGGCGCGCCCGGCTCGAACCAGCCGGCGCTGTTCGAGATGGCCGACCCGCAGATCAAGGCGTCGAAGCGCCCCGACGGCTTCTTCGCCTGGGCCTTCGGGGGACCGCTCAGTCACCCCCGCGTGTCACCCGCCGCGGGGGCCGTGACGCCCTCGAATCTGACGTTCGGGCAGCCCAAGACGCCTTAGATCTCACGCGATGGCTCGAAAATGCGGTCCGGAGAGAGCGAGATGGGCCGCAGAGGCGCAGAGGGCGCAGAGCAGAGATTGGGGTCGAAGGCTTGAGACCTGCGCGGGCGGATCCGAGCTCGCGCTAGCTGGCCACTCGAGCGGTCTCGCGCGCCGGTCGCTTGGTAAAAACCCCCTCATTCCTCTGCGCCCTCCGCGCCTCTGCGGCCAATCTCCCTCTCTCAAGTGAGCTCATCGCGACGAGGGTGCTTGCACCGAGCGACGAGGGCGCTTGCACCGAGCGACGAGGGTGCTTGCACCGAGCGACGAGGGTGCTTGCACCGACCGCAGCGGGTGCTTGTCGGCGGGCAGGCTCGCCTCCTCCGGCAGGCGACTCCGGCGCACGGTGCCGAGGCCGCGCATCGAGGCGCCCAAACCCTGCGACCACGCTACCATCGCTCAAGTGGACTTCTATTACGGCCGGGTCTCGGGGAACTCCGCGCGCGCCGCCTTCGGGTTGCACGAGGCGGGTGCGCACTTCACGCCTCACCACGTCTACACGCCGAGCGGGGAGAACCGCTCCGCGCCGTACATGGCCATCAACCCGGTGGGAACGGTGCCCGCGCTCACCGACGGCGAGCTCCGGCTCTGGGAGTCGAACGCGATCAACTGGTATGCGGCCGAGAAGCACCCGGAGGCGCGGCTCCTGCCGACTTCTCTGGCCGGGCGCGCGGCGGTGCAGCGGTGGCTCTTCTTCCAGACCGGCCACGTAAGCCCGGCCTGCGCGTCGATCTTCCGCGCGACGAACACGCGGATGCAGAAGTTCTGGAACATCCACGGCGACGTGCAGGCGCTCGAAGCCGGCCGCAAAGAGCTTACCCGCTTCCTCGCGGTCCTCGACCAGGCCCTGCACGACCGCGACTGGCTCGAGACCACGTTCTCGCTGGCCGACATCGCCTTCGCGCCGCACCTCTGGCTCGTGTCCGAGGGGGGCTACGACTTCGGGTCGACGCCCGCGGTCAGGGGCTGGCTCGATCGCCTGTGGGGCCGGGCCTGCTGGCGTAAGACCGCGGAGCTGATCTTCGGCGCCTGATCGCGACCGCTTGCCGACGCCGAGCGCAGGCGGTCAGCGGCGCTGTCGGCCCGCGAGGATTCGCTGGATGTCGCCCGCGTCGAGGGCCTTGGCGCGGCGTCGAAGGCGCTCGAGCAGCGAATCTCGCTCCGGCGCGTCCGCCGAGCTCGCGGACGGAGCCGACGGCCTGGCCAAGGGGAGCGACGGCTCGGACTGCGGCGCCGCGTCGGCCTCAAAGGCCACGACGCCCGACTCCTGGGGCGCCGGTCGCGGCATCCCGGGCAGGGTCGGCGGCGGCGGGGGCAGCGGCATGGGGTCGGGGGTCGTCGTGTCGTGCGTGGGCGGGCGCGTCGACGGCCGGCGCTGCTCGCGCAGCGCGGCCGCCCGGTCGACGAGCGCCTTCGATTTCGTGTCGAGGCGCGTGAACCGGAGGGTCAACCCGCCGAGACCCTCGAAGGCGTTCGCCTTGAAGGCGACGACCCGACCTTCGCCCCGGACCAGCACCTGCCCCGAGGCGAGGACGAGCTCGAACCGCAAGACCACGCCCTGCGGCCTCGATTGCGCACCGAGGAGCGTGATGCTCGCTCGGGTGAACGTATCGAGCTCCCTGTCGAGGAAGTCATCTTCGCTCGCGTAGGGCCGTGTAATCCGGATTGCGGCCGGGAGGGGCGGCGGGACGGGAGCGTCGGCCACGAGCGGAGGATACGTCTTCACGGACGTGGTTGGCTAGGGTTCGTCAGCGTTCGCGAGCGTTCGCGAGCGTTCGCGAGCGTTCGCTAGCGTGCACCGTGTCACCATGTTACGCGCTGCGGAAACCGATCATGGCCACCGGAAAGCGAGTCTTGATCGTCGGGTCGGGGGCGCGCGAGCACGCGCTCGCCGCGGCGATCGCGGCCTCCGGGCACGTGGTGACCGTGGCCCCGGGCAACCCCGGCACCGAGCGGATCGCCCGGAACGCGGCCGTCCGGGCCGACGACGTGCCCGGCCTGGTGGAGCTTGCGGTCGCCGAGAGGGCGGATCTGGTGGTGGTGGGCCCCGAGCTGCCGCTCATTCTCGGTCTCGTCGACGTCCTGGCCGCGCGCGGGGTGCTCGCGTTCGGTCCGTCGAAGGCCGCCGCGCGCCTCGAAGGCTCGAAGGCGTTCATGAAGCGCTTCTGCAAGCGCCACGGCATTCCCACGGCGCCGTTCGCGGTGTTCGACGACGCGGACGCCGCCGAGCGCTACGTGAGGCAAGCCTCGAGCGCGCTCGTCGTCAAGGCCGATGGACTGGCCGCCGGCAAGGGGGTCGTCGTCTCGGAGAACGCCGACGAGGCGTGCGCCGCCATCGACCGGATGATGCGCCAGGGCGAGTTCGGCGACGCCGGTCGCACCATCGTGCTCGAAGAGCGGCTCGCAGGCGAAGAAGCGAGCTTTCATGTGGTGTGCGACGGCGTCTGCGGAATCGCGCTCGCCCCCGCCCAGGACCACAAGCGCATCGGCGACGGCGACAGCGGCCCGAACACCGGCGGGATGGGCGCCTACGCGCCCGCGCCGATCGTGACACCGGCGGTGCACGAGCGCGTCATGCGCGAGATCGTGGAGCCCACGCTCGCCGGAATGGCCGCAGACGGCTCGCCGCTCCGGGGCGTTCTCTTCGTGGGCCTCATGATCGATCGCGGCGTCCCGCAGGTGCTCGAATACAACATCCGCTTTGGCGACCCCGAGACCACGGTCCTGGTTCCGACCTACGCTGGCGACTGGTTCGAGCTCCTCGACTGCGCGGCGCGTGGCGCGTTGCGCGAGTTGCCCGAGACGCCCGCGGCCCGACCGAGGCGGGTCGCTCTCTCGATCGTGATGGCCGCGGCGGGATATCCGGGCAAGGTCCGCACGGGCGACCGCATCGAGGGCCTCGACGCTAGGCTGGCTCCCGGCGCGTTCATTTATCACGCGGGGACCGCGCGCGGCCGCCCGGCGGGCGCGAACGAAGACGCCGTCGTGACCAGCGGCGGCCGCGTGCTCGCGGTCGGTGCGAGCGCCGAGACGCTCGAAGATGCGGCCCGCGTCGCCTATGAGCTCGTCGCCCGGATCCGCTGGGACGGAGAGCACCACCGCCGCGATATCGGCGGGCGAGCGCTCTCGCGCGCGCCGAGCCCGCCGAGTACGCCGAGCCCGCCGAGTACGCCGAGCCCGCCGAGTACGCCGAGTACGCCGAGTACGCCGAGTACGCCGAGTACGCCGAGTACCTGAGCGCCGCACCACCGCCCGCGAATGCGCGCGCGTTTGCGCGCCGAGGATACACACATCATGGCCGAGATCGCCCCCCTCACCCCGCTCCGTTACGACCTCGCGCGCCTGAAGGGCGGCCTGGGCGCCGTCGTCGCGCCTCCGTACGACGTCATCTCTCCGGAGCAGCGCGCCGACCTCGCGGCGCGGGATCCGCACAACATCGTTCGCCTCATCTTGCCGCAGAGCCACGACGGCGCCGAAGGCGACGCGAAGTACGGGAGCGCCGCCGAGCTCTTCACGCGATGGCGAGCCGAAGGCGCGCTGGTCCGCGACGAAGAGCCGGCATTCTACCGTTGCGACCAGACGTTTCGCGCGCCGGGTCAGGCCGGCAAACACGACGGTGGCGACGGCGGACCGCCCATCCGCAGGCGCGGCTTCCTCGCGCTCGTGCGCTTAGCGCCGTTCTCCGACCGCATCGTCTTGCCGCACGAGCGCACGCTCTCCGGGCCCAAAGAAGATCGCCTCAAGCTGTTCCGGGCGACGCGCGCGAACCTGAGCCCCGGCTTCATGCTCTACCGCGACGCTCGAGGCGCGCTCGACGCGCCGCTGGCCACGGGCGAGACCTTCGCCGAGTTCTCGACGTCCGACGGCGTGCACCACGCGCTCGCGAAGGTGCGCGGTCCGGCCGCGATGCGCGCCATCGTCGAGGGGGTCGCGGCGTCGACGCTGCTGATCGCCGACGGGCATCACCGCTACGAGACCGCTGTGCGTTACTCCCAGGAAGCGGCCGCGTCGGCCGGAGCGAGCGCGCACGCCCGCGGCGAGCACCTTTACTTCATGACGTTCCTGGTCAACGGCGACGACCCGAACCTGGTCGTCTTCCCGACGCACCGCCACGTGCATTCGCTCCCAGCGTTCTCGTTCGACGACCTCACGGCGCGCGCCCGCGCCGCGTTCAGCGTCGAGGAACTCCCGACCGGAGCGGGCGCAGCCGCCATTCTCGAGCGTGTTCGTGCCGCGGGAGCCGCGGGAGCCGCGGGAGCCGCGGGACAGGGGTCGCCCAGCATGGCGGCCGCAGCGGGCGACGGACGCGTGGCCCTTCTGACGCTCCGGGGCGACGTGGATCTGGCGGCGCATCCCACCCTCGGCAGGCAACCGCCCGTGCTGCGCAGGACCGACGTCGCTTTGCTCCACGCCGGCATCCTCGAAAGCGTCCTCGGCATCACGCCGGAGGCCCAGGCCGCAAAGACCAACCTCTGGTACCCGCAAGACGCGGTTCAGTCGCTGGCCGACGTTCGCGCCGGGCGCGGGCAGGTGCTCTTTCTCATGAACGCCACGCCGGTGGCGCAGGTTCGAGAGATCGCCGAGGCCGGCGAAGTCATGCCGCAGAAGAGCACATTTTTCTACCCCAAGGTGCTCACGGGACTGGCGGTGCACACGCTCGAGCCGGGTCGCGCCGTGCCTCTCGTCGAGGCCTGAAACTCTCGCCCCCGAGTGCGTAGTAGCGCGGTAGAGGACGCGTGATTAGGATCGCAATAACGGGGCCGAAGCTCCTTCGGCCGCCGGCGCGTGCAAGGTCGTGCCATTCTCATTCAAATCCGCTCTCCGGGCCGGTCTGGCCGCCGGTCTCGGTCCGACCTCGCGCGGCGAGGAACGCAGTACTTCACGCGTGCATCTTTGGCCTTTGCGGCCTATTCGTTTTCTACTGAGCCCACGCGCCGCGGGGCGCGGCTCTTTTCGCGAGAGGTAAACCGAGATCATGTCGGACAAGAAGCAGACGCCGGGTGAGCGTGCGCGGCAGGAAGACGAGCCGATCCAGTTCGGAGACGAGCTCCCGGTCCTCCCCATCCGCAACGCGGTTCTGTTCCCTGGCGCCGTCGCGCCCTTCGACGTGGGCCGCGAGAAATCGGTCGCGCTCGTCGAAGACGTCGACAACCTGAAGTCGCCCGTCATCGCCATCTTCGCCCAGCGCGATCCGTCGACCGACGATCCCGGGCGCGAAGACCTGCATCAGGTCGGGTGCGCGGCGCGCGTCCTGAAGGCGCTGAAGCACAGCTCGGGAAACTACTCGCTCATCCTCCAGGGCCTCGAACGAATCCGGCTCGACGAGATCACGCAGTCGGGTCCCTACCTGAAGGCCAAGGTCGCTCGCCTCAACGAGACCAACTCGGGCGACGACGAGGCCGAGGCGCTGAGCATGAGCCTTCGCGACATCGCGAAGCAGGTCATTCAATTGATGCCCGAGCTCCCGCGCGAGGCGGGCTCGCTCATCGATTCGATCCAGGCCCCGGGAGCGCTCGCCGACCTCGTGGCGGCGAACCTCGACGCGCCGGTCGACGAGAAGGCGGGCCTCCTCGAAGCCCTCGACGTGAAGGACCGCATCCGCAAGGTCCTCAAGCTGCTCACCCGGCAGCTCGAGATCTTGAAGATGCGCGAGCGCATCAACTCGCAAATCAAAGAGGAGATGGGCAAAAACCAGCGCGAATACGTGCTTCGCCAGCAGCTCAAGGCAATCAAAGAAGAGCTGGGCGAAGACGACGGCGATCAGGGCGATCTCGACGGGCTCGAAGAGCGCATCGCGAAGACGAACCTGCCGCAAGAGGCCGAGCAGGTCGCCAAGAAGCAGCTCAAGCGGCTCCGCAACATGCAGGTGGGGAGCGCCGAGTACACCGTGGTGCGCACGTACCTCGACTGGATCCTGGACCTGCCCTGGCACAACCAGACGCCGGACAACATGGACATCGGCGCCGTGCGCAAGGTCCTCGACGAGGATCACTACGGCCTCGAGAAGGTCAAGAAGCGCATCCTCGAGTACCTCGCCGTCCGCAAGCTGAAGAAGGACAAGAAGGGTCCCATCCTCTGCCTCATCGGGCCGCCTGGCGTCGGAAAGACGTCGCTCGGCCGGAGTATCGCCCGGTCGCTCGGCCGCAAATTCGTGCGCATCTCGCTCGGCGGCGTACACGACGAAGCGGCGATCCGCGGCCACCGGCGCACGTACGTCGGCGCTCTGCCCGGTCAGATCATCCAGGGCATGAAAAAGGGCGCGACCGTGAACCCCGTCTTCATGATGGACGAGGTCGACAAGATCGGTCACGATTTCCGCGGCGATCCTGCCGCCGCGCTCCTCGAGGTCCTCGACCCCGAGCAGAACAACACGTTCGCCGACCACTACCTCGAGATTCCCTACGATCTGTCGAACGTCATGTTCGTCGCCACGGCGAACATCGCCGACCCGATCCCGGCGCCGCTCCGCGACCGCATGGAGATCCTCGAGATCCCCGGCTACACGCGCCGCGAGAAGCTCGCCATCGCCCGGCGGCACCTCATCCCGAAGCAGCTCGAAGAGCACGGGATCACCAAGGAGCAGCTCGACATCACCGACAAGGCGGTCGACCTCGTCATCGACTTCTACACGCGCGAGGCCGGCGTTCGAACGCTCGAGCGGCAGATCGCGAGCATCATCCGCGGCGTGGCGGTCAAGATCGCCGAAGGCGACACGACGCCGCGAAGGGTCGACGACGAAGACCAGGTGCGCGAGTTCCTCGGTCCGCAGAAGTACACGAGCGAGGTCGCCGAGCGCACCGAAGAAGCGGGGGTCGCAACCGGCCTCGCGTGGACGAGCGTCGGCGGCGAGATCCTGTTCATCGAGGCGACGCGCATGTACGGCACCGGGAAGCTCCAGCTCACGGGCCAGCTCGGCGACGTCATGAAGGAGTCGGCGCAGGCGGCGCTCTCGTACGTCCGGACCAACGCCGAGCGGTACGGCATCTCCAGGGACTTCCTCGAGAAGAGCGACATTCACATTCACATCCCCGCCGGAGGCATGCCCAAAGACGGGCCCAGCGCCGGCGTCACGATGTTCACCGCGCTCGTCTCGATGTTGACCGGCATCCGGGTCCGGCACGACGTGGCCATGACCGGCGAGATCACGCTGCGCGGTCGGGTGCTCCCGATCGGCGGCCTCAAGGAGAAGGTCCTGGCGGCGCACCGGGCGGGGATCAAGCGGGTCCTCGTTCCCGAGCGCAACAAGGCCGACCTCGACGAAGTGCCGGCCGAGGTGAAGAACGATCTCGAGTTCGTGTTCGTCAGCAAGATGGACCAGGTCCTCGAAGCGGCCCTCGAAGAGATGCCGAAGCCCAAGCCGGTCGAAGAAAAGCCCGCCCAGCCCACTCCCGCTAACTAGATCAAGCGTCGGCGTCGCGGAACGAGCCCGTCTCGACGCTCGCCGTGCTCAACGCACAGGAAGTGCGTTTCCGCGCGGCGACCGCCGAGCCGGCCCCGTTCCGCCTAGCCGACGCTTGATCTAGTACCTCGACACAGAGGATCGGATGGTCGATTGTTCGGGCCGCGGCCGGCGCGCGTCCCTGACGCCGAGGAGGCGAGCCCTGGGGGGACCGCGGTCGCCCCTGAGGGGAGCGGATCGACGCGTTGGCGACAGGCGGCTGGGCCTGAGCCCCAGGGATTGGCACGGGAGCGAGATGCGCGGGCGCGCGACGGACAAGGATCGACGCGTCGGCCGCCCGCGCCGGGTCCCGAGGGCCAGGGACCGCGTCATCCACGGGACGCCTGGAGCCCCGCGCGTCGGGAGGGCGCGGCTCTGCGAGGCGCGGGCGGACCCGCGTGGGACGCGCGCGCCCGCGTGCGAGCCGAGCCGGTTCGTAGAAGACGTGGACGAGGACGCCCGCCTCGGCGGGCCCCCGGCGTCAGCGACCGCGCGCGGACCGGGGGACCTTCGCCGACGAATTTGTCCGAATCGGGGTCGGGCAGGCCCGGCAGGGCGCAACGCCCGTGTAGTAGACTCCGCCGCGATGAATCCGATCCGGATTGGCCTTCTCGGTTGCGGAACCGTGGGCGGCGGCGTCGTGCAGCTCCTTCGCGCGAACGCCGACTATCTGGCCCAGAGCGTCGGCGCCCCTCTCGAAGTCGTGAGCGTCCTGATCCGCGACACCGAGAAGGAGCGGGTGCCTGATCTCGACCGCGCGCGCCTCACCACGGACCCCGAAGCCGTGCTCGGCGACCCGTCGATCGACGTCTTCGTCGAGGTCATGGGCGGCGTGAATCCAGCGCGAGGGTACGTGGAGCGGGCGATCGACACCCGCCGCAGCGTCGTGACGGCGAACAAGATGCTCCTCGCGATGCACGGCGCGGCCTTGGTCGAGCGCGCGGTCTCCAAGGGGGTCGACCTCGCCTTCGAGGGGTCGGTCGGGGGAGGGATCCCCGTCGTCCGGGTCCTGCGCGAGGCGCTCGCAAGCGACTGGATCGTCAGCCTCGAGGGGATCGTGAACGGCACGTGCAACTACGTCTTGACGCGCATGCGCACCGACGGCCTCGGCTTCGACGAAGCGGTTCGCGAGGCGCAGGCCAAGGGGTACGCCGAGGCCGATCCCGGCCTCGACGTCGACGGTCACGATGCCGCTCACAAGCTGGTCGTGCTGGCGATGCTCGCGTTCGGGGCGCGCGTCGAGGCGGGACGCGTACCGACCGAGGGGATCCGCGCCATCGAGCCCATCGACCATCGCTTCGCGGAGCGGTTCGGGTTCGTGATCAAGCACCTCGCGATCGGGCGCGATCGCGGCGAAGGCGTCGAGCTTCGAGTGCATCCGGCCCTGGTTCGTCGCGACACGCAGCTGGCGAACGTGAACGGTGTCCTCAATGCCATCGCGCTTGAAGGCCGGGCGCTCGGGCCGACCTTGCTCTCGGGGCGAGGCGCCGGCGATCTACCGACCGCGGTCAGCGTCGTGGCCGACGTCCTCGACGTGGCGCGCGCGCGACGCAACGGGTTCGCCGGTCTCGCGACGCGCGGCATCCAGGTGAAAGAACGTCCGCTCACGAGCCTCGACGACGTGCGCGGTCGCTACTACCTCCGGTTTCAGGTGCACGACCGGCCGGGCGTGCTTGCCCAGCTCGCGGGTGCCCTCGGCGATGCCGGCGTCTCGATCGAGCAGATGGTGCAGGAGGGCGGAGGCGGCGGCACCGGCCAGCCCGTCCAGATCGTGCTCCTCACGCACGAGACGCTCGAGCGCGACGTGCGTCGCGCCCTCGAAGCGATCGCGGTGAGCTCCGTTGCCGCCAGCGTCCCGAGGTTGCTCCGCATCCAGGAATGACCCCGCGCTGCCTCTGTTGCTCCTAGAGATCCACCTGCTCGACTTCGCTCACCGCGTCTCCCAGGAAGCGCGACGCGGTCTCGCGGAACGCGCCGGGTACGTCCGTGACCAGGAGGTGCACGCTCCGCATCTCGCCCGAGCCATGCCGCGCCAGATCGCGCGTCTCGAGGAAGGTCTTCACCTCGTGCGCGGTGGCTCGCGCGCTGTCGACGATGGCGACGTCGGGCCCGATTCTCCGGTGGACCTCGCCTTCGATGAGCTCCCGGAGAATCGGGTAGTGCGTGCAGCCGAGGACGATGACGTCGACCTGGGCCAGAGCGAGCGGCTCGATGTACCGGCGGACGGCGAGCCTGGGCACTTCGCCCGTCGTCCACCCCTCTTCGGCGAGCGGGACGAGCAGCGGCGCCGCCTGCCCCACGACTTCGGCCCGGGTGGAGAGCTGCGCGATCGCGCGCGGGTAGGCGCCCGAAGCGATGGTGCCCGCGGTCGCGAGGATGCCGATGCGGCCCGTGCGCGTCGCGGCGACGGCGGCCCGGGCGCCCGGGTCGACCACCCCGAGCACCGGGATGTCGAGCTCGATGCGCAGTCTCTCGGGGGCGACCGTCGCGCTGACGGTGTTGCACGCGACGACGAGCGCTTTGACTCCACGGTCGACCAGGTGGCGCGCGCACGAGAGCGCGTACCTCACCACGGTCGCGGCGCCCTTCGTGCCGTAGGGGACCCGCGCCGTGTCGCCGAGGTAGACGATGCTCTCGTTCGGCAACGCCTCTCGCAGCGCGCGTACCACGGTGAGACCGCCGAGGCCCGAATCGAAGACGCCGAGCGGGAGGTCTCGTCGGGCGGAGGACGACGAGCCGCTCACGCGCGCGCCCGCTCGGCGTCGGCCGCCATGATCACCCGCTCGAGGACGGCCATGCGCACCGCGACGCCGGCCTCGACCTGATCGAGGATCACGCTCTGCCTGCCGTCGGCCACGCGGGGGTCGATCTCGACGCCTCGGTTGATGGGGCCCGGGTGCATGACGATCGCGTCGGGCTTCGCGTACGCGAGCACCCTCGTGTTCAGCCCGAAGGTACGGGCGTACTCGCGGGTGCTGGCAATGGTCGCGCCCGCGAGGCGCTCGGTCTGAATGCGGAGCATCATGACCACATCGGCCCCTTCGAGGGCAGGCTCGATCTTCTCGAACGCCCTCACGGTGGGGCCGAGCGCTTCGGGCTGGCGCGGCATCAGCGTGCGCGGCGCGCACAGACGAACTTCGGCGCCGAGCGCGCCGAGCAGGAGGGCGTTTGAGCGCGCGACGCGGGAGTGCAGCACGTCGCCGCAAATGGTGACGACGAGACCTTCGAGACCGCCCTTCCTCCGGCGTATGGTGAACGCGTCGAGCAGGGCCTGGGTCGGGTGTTCGTGCGCTCCGTCACCGGCGTTCACGATGGACGTTCGCGTGGACGAGGCGACGAAGTGAGGGGCGCCCGACGCGGCGTGTCGCAGGACGAGCGCGTCGGCGCGCAGGGCCTCGAGGTTTCGCACGGTGTCGAGCAGGGTCTCGCCCTTGGTCACGCTCGACGTCTGGAGCGCGATGTTGACGACGTCGGCGCCGAGGCGCTTGCCCGCGACCTCGAACGACGTGCGCGTTCGCGTGGACGACTCGAAGAACACGTTCACGATCGTGCGGCCGTGAAGCACGCGCGCGTCGACGCGCTTCATGTCGAACCAGCGCTCGGCCCCGTCGAGGACATCGAGGATGTCTTCGCGAGAGAGCTCGGCGATGCCCAGAAGATGCCGGTGAGTCCACGCCATCGCGGCGCGAAGCCTAGCTCAGGTGAGGGGCCAGCGGCGGCGCAGCCGTCCGCGTCCTGGCCTAATTGAGGTGGCGCTTGTCTTTCGGCGGCGTGCGCTTCTTCAGGACCTCGTCGAGGCCGCCGGGGACGACACGAAGGGGAGGAGCGCCCGAGCGCGGCCGGCGCACGGGCTTGCGGGCGAGGATGTCCTCGACGTGCACGTTGGTTGACTTGCGGCGCAGGAGCGCGAGGCGGACATGGAGCCACGCTGTGCGGGCGAGCGATGGGGAGCCCCCGAAGAGGAGGCCCACGATGAGGCCCCCGAACGGCGCGACGACGCCCTCGGGCATGCCCGCGGGATACACGAGGTCGAGGACGCAGAACCCGATCGTGATCCACAAGAGCACGCGCCCCCGGACCGGCAGGACCATGAACAGCTGGACGGTCGAATCGGAGTACTCGCGCGCCCACGCGATCGCGATCGCCGTGATGGCGGCGGCGGGCCCGAAGACGTAGAGCGGGTGGAATCGCTCGGGCGCGGCGTCGCCCATGGCCCGCCCGATGAGAACGGTCGTCAGGTTGCCGACGACGACGGACACGCCCAAAAAGCGCAGGAAACGCCAGGCGCCCCAGCGCTTCTCGAGCGGCGCGCCCAGGAAGTAGAGCCCCAGCAGGGCAAACATCAGGTGACCCCAGCTCGCCGGGTTCGTGAGCAGGCCAGACGTCAGGAGCCGCCACGGCTGCGAAAACGGATGCCGCGGCTCGTAGACGAGCCAGGCGAACACATTGTCGGCGCCTTGTGCCCACGTCGTCATCAGTGCGGTGACGATCCCGAGCGCGCCCATGGCGATCAAGACGGCCCACAAGGCTCGACCTGGCCGAGGAAAAGCAACGGAGAGCTGCCGGCCATCCATTGTACGTAACTCTAGTGGCGCGCCCTCGGCGCCGCCAGGGCGCCGGCTAGCCTCCGCTGCCCGCCGCGTCGTTCGGCGTCGAATCGGCGTCCGCTGGGCTTGTACCTGCATCGCTGGCATCGCTGGCACCGCTGTCGGGCGGGCTGTTCGCGTCGACGTTCGCGTCCACGCTCGCGTCGGGTGCCGACGGTCCCGCGTCGCCGGCGTCGTCGATCGAGGCGTCAGGCGGCGGGCCGACCATCCCGGCGACCCTTTCGAGAGGGCCGCACGTCGCGACCACGGGCGCGCCGGCTTGCTGCGTCCCGATGCAGGTCGTCGTCCATGTGGCGTAGGCGAGCTGGGTGGTCAGCGTCGTCGGGACGGCCGGACAGGACGCGTCGTCCACGGAGTCAGCCGCGCATCCGAGTCTCACCGGGAGCCCGGAACGGGCATACGCCGCGGCCGTATAGGCATAGATCGTGAGAGCGAACGTCGCGCCGTCGTCGGTCTGCAGATTCTCGAAGACGCCATCGGCGAAACAATCGAACACGTTCCACAGTGGCGTGAACGGTTTCGACGTCGGCGCCGCGGTGCCCCCGCCGTCTTGTGGCGCTACCGTGAGCACCGCCGCGTACCGGTAAATCTGGTCGAGGCCCCCGTTGGCGGTGCCGCACCCGTGGCCAGCCACGAGGCTCTCCGAGCGGATGATGAGCCCGGTGATCGGCGTGTAGAGCAGGGTCGTCGAGGTCGACGTGCACGCGCCGCCGCTCGCGACCGCGACGACCGCCGTGACCACCGCGACCGCGGAGGTGATTGTGCGGACGTTAGCGCGCAGACGCGACACTAGGGACACTAAGGACACGCGGGCAGCATTTACCCGCGATCGCGCGCTACTTCAACTGCGGTGCCGAAGGCCCCGCGTGACGCTCGGTGTGACGCGCCGTGATGCGCTCGACGGTCCGCGTTGTCATCGTCCCGTCGACGACCTCGTGATCGGCCAGGAGGGCCTTGTGGAACTCGATGTTGGTCCGGATGCCCCCGACGATGAACTCGTCGAGCGCGCGCCGCATTCGCGCGATGGCCTCGGGCCGCGTCTTGGCGTGGACGATGACCTTCGCCAGGAGAGAGTCGTAGTCGGCGGGGACACGCCAGCCCCCGTACACCCCGGAATCGACGCGGACGCCGGCGCCGCCGGGAGGGTTGTACTCCGTGATGAGGCCGGGCCACGGCGCGAAGGTCTTCGGATCTTCCGCGTTGATGCGGCACTCGATCGCGTGACCGCGGAAGCTCCAGCTCCGCGTGTCGGGGAGGTCGAGCTTCTCGCCCGCCGCGGCCCGGACCTGCAGGGCGACGAGGTCGAGCCCGGTCACCATCTCGGTGACCGGATGTTCGACCTGCACGCGCGTGTTCATCTCGAGAAAGTAGAGATCCTTCCGCTCGTCCATCAGGAACTCGAGCGTCCCCAGCGACGTGTACCCCGTCTCGAGCACGGCCCTTCGAATGACCTCGCCCATCTCCAGGCGCTTCTCGGCCGTCATCGCCGGGCTCGGCGCCTCTTCGATGAGCTTCTGGTGGCGGCGCTGGAGCGAACATTCGCGCTCGCCCAACGTCCACACGCCTCCGTGCTTGTCGGCGAGCACTTGAAACTCGATGTGACGCGGCCGCTCGACGTACTTCTCGCAGAAGATGTCCGGGTTCTTGAAGCCCGACTCCGCCTCGCGCCGCGCGCTCGCGAAGGCGTCGGCCATCTCGGCGTCGGCGCGGACGATGCGCATTCCCCGGCCGCCGCCGCCCCCGCTCGCCTTGAGGATGATCGGATAGCCGATGCGCTTCGCCTCGCGCGTCGCGTGCTCGGCGTCTTCGAGGACGCCGCTTCCGGTCAACAGCGGAAGCCCGAACCGCGCCGCGTTGGCGCGGGCCCGCACCTTGTCGCCCCAGGCGCGCATCGCCTCGGGCGTCGGTCCGATGAAGGTGATCCCGCACTTCTCGCAGATGCGGGCGAACTCTGCGTTCTCCGACAGGAAGCCGTACCCGGGGTGGATGGCGTCGGCCCCCGTGATCTCGGCCGCGCTGATGAGCGCCGGGACGTTCAGGTAGCTCTTGCTGGCGGGCGCCGGACCGATGCACACGGCCTCGTCGGCGAAGCGAACGTGCAGGGCGCGCGCGTCGACGTCGGAGTGCACCGCCACGGTCTTCACGTCGAGCTCGCGGCAAGCCCTCAGGACGCGGAGCGCGATCTCGCCGCGGTTCGCGATCAGGATCTTTCTGAACATCGCACCATCCGTCGGCCGTACACCCGCCGGTCACGCGTTCGCTCACCCCATGTGTCGCGCACGCTGGGCTCTACGCCTTCTTGATCCGAAAGAGCTTCTGACCGTATTCCACGCTCTTGCCGTTCTGCGCGAACACTTCGGTCACGGTGCCCGAGCATTCGGCCTCGATCTCGTTCATCAGCTTCATCGCTTCGATGATGCAGAGCGTCTGCCCCGGGCGGACCACCGACCCCACCTGCACGAACGGCGGCGCGTCGGGGGTGGGCGAACAGTAGTAGCTTCCGACGAAGGGGCTCGTGACGTCGAGGTAGTCAGTCGAAGGCGGCGCGCCGGCGCTCGGACCCGGCGCCGCACCCGCCTCGACGAGCGCCTGGCCGGCAGCCATTGCGGCGGCCGTTACGTGTGTGCCCTTTGCTCCGCGCGCCACGCGCAGCCGGACCCCGCCTTCTTCGTGCTCGAACTCGGCGATGTCCTTCGCGGCAAGGAGATCGAAGAGCGCGCTCAGCTGGTCGAGATCGAGGCTCATGCGAATGGCCGCACACTATGCCCGAAGCGCCCGCGCTGGGAAGCGGTCCACGCGCCGCCCCGCACGCTGCCCCACGGGCTGCCCCACGCGCCGCGGGGGGCGGGAAATCGGTTACGCATGCGAACGGCGGCGCGCGAGCACTCGCACGAGCCCTTCGAGTGCGAGTTCGTAGCTATCGCCGCCGAAGCCCGAGACGCGGCCGACGCACGCCTTGGCGATGCGCGATCGCCGGCGAAACGGCTCGCGCGCGTCGGGGTTCGAGAGGTGAACTTCGATACAAGGCAGGGCGACCGCGGACAGCGCGTCGAGGATCGCTATCGACGTGTGCGTGTACGCGCCGGGGTTCAAGATCAATCCAGTGACGCCGTGACCCGGGGCCTCGCCGATCCAGTCGACGATCGTGCCCTCGTGGTTCGTCTGGCGCGCGTCGATCGTGACGCCGAGTGCGTCCGCGCGCTTCTCGAGGCGCGCGTGGATCTCGGCCAGAGACTCGCGCCCGTAGACGTCCGGCTCGCGCATGCCCAGGAGCTGGAGGTTGGGGCCAGAAATGCAGCGAATGTGCGTGGGGCTCATGCTTGCCGTTCATGCTTGCGAGCGGCCCGGCGCTCTGGCGCGAATCACGCGCTCGGGCGGGACATCCTCGACACGACGTTGCCTGCTCGAGAAATCACTCGAGCTCGGCGAGGAGCGCCGGTGCCGCGGTGCGCATCAGGTATCGGCCCTTGCCGAGGTTCCCGTCGGGCCGGAGCGCGATGGCCAGAAAATAGTTGTCGTTGAGCGTTCGAATGAGCGTGATGATCTTGTCGGTCCCGATCGCGACTTCGCTCGTCTCGCCCGCTTCGAGCGATTCGGCGGCGCGCTTGATCGAGGAGAGAACGACCCCGAACTCGATTCCGACGGTGGTGATGTCGAACGCGGCGTCGGCTCGCGCGTACGAGTCCACCGCGATCCCTTCGGAGTCCATGATGAGGCCGGCCACGCCGCCCTCGGTCTTGTCGACGATCTCGCGGAGTGCGTTCTGGAACATGGCTCTTCGTCTCGAGGCTATGAGGCCAATGCGCCCGAGGTCAAGGAACGGTTCTCGCTTTGTCCCCTCGGTTGGGCAGCAGTTGGGCAGTGGTTGGGGGCAGTGGTTGGGGGCAGTGGTTGGGGCAGTGGTTGGGGGCAGTGGTTGGGGGCAGTGGTTGGGCAGTGGTTGGCGGTCTCGGCGCGGCGCGAGGTGGCAAGCGCGAAGTCAGGCCTTGTGAGTGTGCGTGCGTCGCGATAGCGTTACGCCCCTCGGTTACTAGCCGTTGCGGCCGAGATCCAGTCGAACCATGCGCGCACGAGCCGGGGATCCACCCCGCACGATGGCCCAAAAGATCCTTTCCGCGAGGTCTGGCGAATTGACGTTCGCCGGGGGCCACGCGGAGGGCATGGTCCGGGCCGAGGTGGATCAAATCGTCCTCGCGCGCGCGCCCGCCCGGGCCCTGGCCGCTGCGCTGGCGGCGGGCCTCAAGAAGCCATCGGCCGAAGTGGCGATCGCCTACGACACGCGGTGCATCGCCAGCCGGCCCGCCCGCGGAGTCGACGAGACGTCCACGCGTGCGTCGTCGGCCGAGCTCCTGTCCCACGGCATCCTGGTCGCGCGCGCCGGCGTCGGCTTTCCGGGCCCGGTGCACATCGAGCGCTTCGCTAGCCCGGCGCGCCTTTGCATCACCGACGATCCGCGGCTCGCGAGCGTGGGCGGCATCGGGATGCTCGCGCTGGTCGTGCCCACGGCGTCTCTCGGGCAGGCGCTGGCGCACGGGTCGGTGCTCGTTCGCCCTCCCGTCAGCGTTCAGGTCTTGCTGAGCGGCCGGCTCCGGCCCTTCGTGTGCGCGCGCGACGTCGCGCTCGAGCTCGTTCGCCGCGGCCTCGGCGACGTCGTTCGCCGGGTCGAAGAGTCGCGCGGGGCGCCGGTCGTCCTCGAATTCGCCGGACCGAGCGCCCGCCTGCTGTCGGTCGGTGAGCGCAGCGTGATGGCGGCGCTCGCACCCCAGGTGGGCGCGGCCGCGGCGCTCTTTCTGAGCGACGAACGCACCGAGGTGTTCCTCCGCGACCAGCGCCGATCGAAGGCTCATCGCGCGCTGGTGCCCGACGCGGGCGCCCCTTGCGAAGAGGTCGTCAACGTCGATCTGGGCGCCGTCGACCCGCTCCTCCTCGACGAATCGGGGCAGGTCCGCATCGTTCGCGACCTCGCCGGACAGACCGTGAGTCAGGCGCTGCTCGGCGGCGACGGGGGAGCGACGCTCCGCGATCTGGTCGCTGCGGCGACCCTCCTCAAGAGCAAGCGGGTCCCGTCCCGGCTCGACTTTCTGCTCGCGGCGCCCTCGCGCCAGATGCTCGAAGTGCTCGCGTCGACGGGCGCGTTGACGGACCTCATCGCGACGGGCGCGCGGCTCGTCGAGCCCGACGCGCGCGTCGTGTCGGGCGAGCTGTACGCGCCGCCTGCGGGCGGAGTCGCGATGCGAACGTGCGACCCCGAGCCGCACGTCGCGGGTCGCCGATCGCCGATCGTGGCCTCGGCCGAGACGCTTGCGTACGCGGTGGCCACGGGTGAAGTCGGTGATCCTCGCACCTTCAAGCGGCCGGTTCGCGTCACCGTGCCGCGCGCGCTCCCCACCGACGACGTGCTCATCGCCCGCAAGGCCATGCGCGGCGAGACGTCACACGCTCGTAGCCCGAAGCGCGAAGAGGGGCACGCCCACGCGGCTCCCCCTCTTTCCGTGCAACCGTGGACCGCGGCGCAGACGCTCCTGCTCGTCGAGGGGACTACCCTCGCCGGGTCCGATCTCGGCGAGCCGAGCGCCGAGTCGAGGAACGACAAGAGCGACACCAAGAAGCCGCGAGTCGCCGTACTCTGCAGCTCCCTCGACGAGGTTCGCGAGGTCGCCGGGCGCGCCGTCGAAATGGCGCCCCATGTGGGAGCGGTCCTCGCGGCCTACATTCCGAGCGCCCTGGTCGCGCTTCTCAGCGCCGCGGGCATCGTGGCCATCCGCCTCGATCCAGCGGCCGCCAAGGGCCTCCGAGGCCAGAAGACCCTCGCGCTACCGGCTCCGTCGCAGTGGCCGGAGCGGGGCGCGGCCACGATCGCCGTGGGCCTGGCCAAGCTTCCCCTGACCTGGCTGGCCCTTGGCGCCGAGCGAGCCTGGGCGACCGGCAACGCGATCGAAGCGGGCGTGGCCGCGGCGAGTGGCCGGGACGGGCGTCTGCGTTCGAGCGAAGGTCGTTGATCGCCTCGTGACCGCCCCCCCAGGTTCTGGCATTCTTCGTCAGCGTGTCAAAGGGTAAGCTCACCCGGCAAGAACTCGGATGGCTGCTGACGCAGGAGGCTCAGGGGGCCGCCGAGCGACTTCGAAAGGGCGTGTCTGCCCTGACGATGCAAGAGCCGCCGGGCGTCGCGGCCAGCGGCGGCCGCGGCATCGACGTGGTCGACGTACGAGGCGTCGACGAGACTCTCTCCGCGCTCGACGACGCGATGCGCATGCTCTCGACGCTGCACTCCCATCCGGTCAGCGTGCGCGGTCGCCGCGGACGCATCGACCTGGCATCGCTTCTTTGGGAGGTGGTCCCCGAGGCGCGCGTCTCGATCGAACCGGGCAGCGGCACCGAAGTCTTCGGCGACGAGTCCGAGCTGCGGAGAATGCTCCACGTCGTGCTTGGCCACGGCAGCGGCAGCGGCAGCGCGGTGTCGATCCGGCGCGAGGGCGACGAGGTCGTGGTGGCGGTCGTCCTCGGGCCCGACAGCTCGGCCACCGCCGATACCGAGCGCGCCTGGCTCTCGCGAATGGCGGTTCGCTACGGCGGCCGCTACGAGCTCGAAGGCGGAACGGAGATCCTGGCGCTCCCCGCCGACGGCACCGAGGCGCGCGACGACGTCGCCAAGCTCCGCAAGGAGCTCGACGAAGCGCGCAAGCAAGGCGAGGCCTACGCTCGCGAGCTCGCCGCGGTGTGGGCGTCGAGCGACGAAGCCCCGAGCTCGTCGAGCTACCCGCCTCCGCAAACGGCGTCCGTCGAGCGATACGCGTCGATGGCGCGGCTCGCGGGCGGCGTCGCGGCGACCCTTCGATCGATCCTCTCGCCGGTCGGTCGCGATCTGGCGGAGCTGAAGGCGGCGGCCTCTCCGCGACGAAGCTCGCCGGATCTGTCGGCGGTCTCGCGCGGCGATCTCGAAGAGCGGCTCGAGGCCATCCGTCGAAAGCTCCTCGTCGTTCAGGACTTCGTGGCCGAGCTCGCGACGATCGGAGAAGCGGGCACCGAGGAGCCGATGCGCGCCGTCGACCTCGTCGAAGTCGCGCGCGCGCAGGCCCGTCTCGTCGAATCGCGCGCGACGCGAGGAGGGGTGACGCTCGAGATTCAGGCCGGATCGGCGGCGCCGACCCACGCCTTCGTGCACGTGGCGCCGCGCGCGGCGGGCCTGCTCGTCCGCGAACTCCTGGCGCACGCGATCGCGGCCTCGGGCAGGGGCTCCGCGGTGGCCGTCACGATCGAAGGTCCCGCGGCCGACCCCGGTGGTCACGGCGCACGGCTCGTGGTCGACGACACGGGCACGCTCCTGCCGGCGTCGGCGCGCCGCGCCCTCATGGTCCTCGAGGTCGAGCCGGGCACGTTCGGGCGCCCGAGCGGCGTCGCGCTCTTCGTGGCGGCGGAGATCGCGTTCGCACAAGGGGCGCAGTTCGAGCTCGGCGACTCGCCGGCTGGCGGGGTCCGCGTCACGGTAACCTTCCCCGGGTAGACGCGGGGAACGATCGAGATCGGACAGGCCATGCGAATTCTGATCGTCGAAGATTCGGACTCGATCCGGAGCATGATCCGAACGCTCATGACCGCGCGCGGGCACGACGTCGAGGCGGTATCGACCGGGGCCAAAGGCATCGACGCCGCACTCGTGCGCAGGCCCGACGTGGTGCTCCTCGATCTGCACCTGCCCGGAAGCTTCGACGGGTTCTACGTGTGTCGCAGGCTGCGCGAGGCGTTGCCGACGTCCAGCGTCCCGATCATGATCATCAGCGCGATGGACGACGACGCCACCAAGGCGAAAGCGATGGAGGCTGGCGCGACGGCCTACTACACGAAGCCGTTCAGCCCGACGGCCCTCCTGAAGGAGCTCGAATCGCTGGGCGTATGAGCCGGGCGCGTGCCCCGTGCCCGACGCGCTGGCTCCGCGCCCGTCAGAGCAAATGCAGCGACGACCTGGCGCGGGCGGTTCCGGCGTCGATGAGAGCCCTGGCCTCGGCGTCCGGGATACGGAGCTTGGCGGAGAGAGCCGCAAGGAGCTCGGACTCTTCCTTCGAGAGATCGCCGTCGGCGAACGACAGCAAGACGGCGTGCTGCAGGAGAACGCGGCGGTCGTCGGCCGACAGCTCTTGCGGGTCGATGTCGTCGAGCGTCCTTCGCTCCGCTGCGTAGATGTGGAGCGCGGCGCGCTCGGCCGGGACTGCGCCGTACGCGTCGAGGAGCGCGTCGAGCATCTCGCGCTCGCGGTCTGCGAAGACACCGTCGGCCCAGGCCACGGACACCAGGGCTTTGACGATGGCCTGATCTTGTTCGTGCATTCGGTCGAGGATAGACGATCCGCGGAGCGCCCGTCCTCGGCGGTCAACCGGGGCTCGCGAGCGCGCCGACCTGGTCGCGCGCGCGTCGCCCGTCAGAAGCGCGCAACAAAGCTTGGCGTCTTCGCGTTTACGCGGTTGTCTCCTCTCACTTGGCGCTGATACGCGCCATGCGCGAAGTCGTCTTGGCGGTCGCGGTTGCCGCGGCGCTCGCCAGGCTGGCGGGGCCCGTGGCGCCGCTCCCATCGATGGCGAAATCGGCTGCGGCCGCACGCAGGCGCTTCCGGAAGGCGCCCGGCCCAGCGACCAGGATGTCGACGCCCTTGTCGCAACGGAGCTGCTCGACCCGCGTCTCGGGGCCCATTCCGGCGAGCATCCACACTTCGGCGCCGCGCGGTGTCGCCACCACGTGAACGGTCCCCGAGGGACCCTGACCGCCCACCTCGGTTCCAGCCTCCGCCGGCGGCCATGGATCGTTCGCGCCGCCCTTCGCGAGGGATTTGTCGAGCTGTACGGCCGCTTCGAAGCGCGGCTTGCCGTCGGCCCCCGAGTCCCAGGTGGCGCCCGCAGGGACGACGACCCGCTTCGGCGCGAAGCCCTCGGCGGTGGCGACGAACTCGAGCCGTGCTCCGACGGGCATCTTCTCGACGTCGACGGGCGCCTGGCCCTGGTGCAACAGCACTTCGGCGCGCGTGGGCACATCCGTGACGACCAGCGTGGCCTTGCAGGCCGGCGGCGTGCGGGCGGCTCCCGCGCTCGCGGCCCCTGAGGGGGCGGCGGCCGGCCCGGAGGCCTTGCTGCTATCGGCCGGGCGCAGCTGCCAGACGGCGTAGCCGCCCGCTGCGACGGCCGCGAGCGCGATGAGGGTCCAGAGCCCCGCGCCTCGGCCCGAGGACACCTGGGGTGCGCTCGCGAGCGAGCCGCGCGCTCGCTTCAGCTGGGATGGCTGCGTGGGCAGCTGCGCGTCTCCACGCGACCGCCGGCCTTCACGTACCGGCGGGTCAGGCGCCGGCGTCCCGACGGGCCGCGCGCGTTCGTTCCGGGTGGTCACCTTCATCGGATTCGCCGCCGCCAGATCGGGGCCGGCCGTGGGCGTCATGGCCAGCAGAGCCTCGACTCCGCCGTCGCCCGACTGCCTCTGCGGAGGAATCGACTCGGCAGGCGGGGCCGGCCGTTCGTGACGCGACGGCGCGCCCGGCGGCGGCGTGGGGTCGAGGCCCGCCAGCGCTTTGAGGTCCCGGGCGTGCTCGTGCTCGGCGCTTCCCGAGACGCCGAAGTCCGAGATCAACGAGTCGACGTCGGCCTGCGAAGGCGAGGGATCGCGCGAGCTCGGCTCGAACTGGATCGTCGGCATCTCGTTCGAGGTGCCCGGGGTCGCCTTCTGGAGCAGCTCGCTGGGGATCTGCCCACGGGCCGTGGTCGGATCTTCTTCGCGAGGGAACGCGTGCCCCGACGGCCTCGCGGACGCGGGCGCCCCGTCGGGCCCCGTGGGCACGCTCGCCGGTTGCGAGGGATAGGAGGCGTAAGACCGCCGGGAAGAGGGCAGGGCGTCGCTCGTCGAGGGCAGCGCGTTGCGCCCCACGCCCAGCGTGACCCGGCGCACTTCGCGTGCGAGGCGAGCAAGAGCGCGCCGCCCGGCGGCGCGGTTCACGGGGATGAGTGCGGTCTCGAGCTCCTCGGCGAGCGCCGCCAGACCCGCAGGGCCTTTGCGCTTGCTTGCGGCCGCGAGCGCCGGGGTCAACGAGCCGCTCGCCTCGAGCAATCGGACGAGCATGGCGCGGATCGACGCCTCGGCGTGCCCGCCCGCGCCTTCGCGCGGTTCGCGTCTCGGTTTGACGAGGGCGACCGTGCCCTCTTCGCTGACGAAGACGCTTTTCGGATCGACCTCTCCACCGTTCGGATCCGCGTGCTCGGCGATCTCGAGGACCAGGTACCCCGCGAGCTCGGGGGCGAGAGGTACGCGGCGGGTGGTCAGGACCGTGAAGACTTCATCGAGCGTCACCGACGAATCGAGCGCGCCGCCGCCGGTCATGCCGCCCGCTCCGCCACGTCGACCAGCCGGACCGGGACGCCGGCGCGCGCGAGCACGCGCTTCGCTTCGGCGATCGTGCAGGTCCCGTCGTGAAAGATGGTCGCCGCAAGCACTGCGCTGGCGCGCCCCTCGACGAGGCCAGCGCGAAGGTCTTCCGGCGAGCCGACCCCGCCGCTCGCGATGACCGGGACCGCCACCGCGTCGGACACCGCGCGCGTCAGCGGGAGATCGTATCCGGAGAGCGTGCCGTCGCGGTCCATGCTGGTGAGCAGGATCTCGCCGGCGCCGAGGCGCACCATCTCCTCGGCCCAGCGCACGACGTCGAGCCCCGTTCCCGTGCGGCCGCCGTGAATGAACACTTCCCACCCGCCGCCGCCAGGCTTTCTCTTGGCATCGATCGCGACCACGATGGCTTGCGACCCCCACGCGTCGCTGCAGCGCCGCACGAGGTCCGGCGTCTTCACGGCGGACGTGTTGATGCTGACCTTGTCGGCCCCGGCCGCGAGCAGCGCCCGCACGTCCTCTTCGGTTCGGACGCCGCCGCCGACCGTGAGCGGCACGAACGTGGCGTTGGCCGTGCGCGCCACGACATCGAGCAACGTACCGCGCCCTTCGTGCGACGCCGTGATGTCGAGAAGGGCAATCTCGTCGGCGCCCGCGAGGTCGTAGCGGCTCGCGCACTCGACCGGATCCCCGGCGTCGCGCAGGCCGAGGAACTGCACGCCTTTGACGACCCGGCCGTCACGAACGTCCAAGCACGGGATGACGCGCTTCGCGAGCATTGCCAAAAAAAGGCTTACCCGTGCCCGCTGGTCTTGTCACGTTCGAGGCGGCCTCGGCGCCGAAGGCGCCTAGGCGCCCCGCGCTGCATGCGGGGGGGCGCAAGGCGAGGGTCGCGAACTTGGCCCGCGTCGGGATACGCGCCGACAGCATCGGCCACACCGGTCACACCGGTCACACCGGTCACACCGGTCACACCGGTCACACCGGTCACACCGGCGTGCTCACCGCTTCGGTTTGGGCTCGTTGACGTTGAGCGCGTCGAGGAGCTTCTCGATCGACGCGAGGCTGTTCTCGATCGCGTCCTGGACGATGGCGTGCATCGTGGTGCTCGAGCCCTTGAGCGCCTCGTAATATCGCTGCCTCTCGGTCGAGTGGATGATCGCCGGCGGACAGCCGCCCCTCAGGAGCAAGAGGTTCATGACGAGCCTCGCGACCTTGCCGCTGTCGGTAGCGAACGGGAAGATACGAACGATGTCGTAGTGAGCCCTCGCGGCGAGGCGCACCGGCGTTCTCGTTCGCCGCGTCTCGGGATCGTTGATCCAGTCGACCACCTGACGAAGCTTGTAGGCGATCTTGTCGGGCGGGGAGTACTCGTGAAAGTAAAGGCGGTGCTGCGGAATGTCTTTCCGGTACTTGACCGTCTTCACGTCCCCCTCTTCGGGGTGCAAGACGCAGTAGATCCGCTTGATGATATCGACGGTGATCGGCACGCGCCGCTTGGTCGCCTGTTCGCGAACGAAGTTGAGCGCCTCGCGGTGGCGACGGATCTCTTCGACCACCGGTTGCAGGCTCGAGTCGAACGCCACTTCGCCGTCGTTGGCGCCCATGGCAGAGCGGAGCTCGGCCAGCGTGTAGACCACGCCCTCGAGCGCGCTGTCGTGCGCGATCCAGCTCATGTCGAGGTCGGCGCGATATTTCGCCTGAGCCTCTTCGGGCGCGCCCTTGAGTCGATCCTCGAGGTACGCCGTGCGCTCCTCGACGGATAGGGCCTTCGGCGGCTCCGGCGCGGGGGCCGGGGGCTTCTTTTTCGAGGTGGGTCGTGACGGCATCGCGCCTGAGGTGGCCATCGTTTTGGGGAGCTACATGCCGGAAAAGACTCTGGTTTGCGGCGCGGGATGAGGACGCTGATCCGCAGGCAGGGTAGTGAAAATCGCCGTCGTACGTCAAGGGCCCCTCGCGGGCTCCCGGCGATGCTCGACTTGAAGTAAGGTGCCCTCGGCAGCGCTCCCGCGACTTTTCCTTCACTTTCGCTCGCAGCGGCGCCCGCTCGTGCCCTGCCTCGCCCTGCCTCGCCCCGTCGTGCTCGCCCAGCTAAGTGTTCGAAATATCGTATTGATCGAGCGACTGGAGCTCGAGCTCTCGCCCGGCTTCAATGTGGTGACGGGTGAGACCGGCGCCGGCAAGTCGATGCTGGTCGACGCGCTGTCGCTCGTGCTCGGTGCGCGGGCGCGACCTGAGCTTGTGCGCAGTGGGGCCGACGAGGCCGAGGTCGAAGCGCTCTTCGAGCTCGCCCCGGCGTCGAGCATATCGGCGAAACTCGTTTCGGCTGGGTTGCCAGTCGAACGAGAGCTCGTCGTCAGGCGGGTGGTCCAGGCGAGTCGGCTGGCGGACGGGGCCGGACGGCAAGAAAGCCGGAGCCGCGCGTACGTCAACGGCCGCCTCTGCACCGCCGCGCAGCTCACAGAGCTCGGCGTGGACTTGTGCGACATCGCGTCGCAGCACGAGAGCGTCTCGTTGACCGACCCGGCCACGCACGTCGAGTACCTCGACGCCTTCGGAAAGCTCGAGACCGAGCGGCAGCGGCTGGCCGAGCAGGTCGAGGCGCTCTCGGTGGTCGCGCGCGAGCTCGAGACGGCGGCGGCGCTCGAGCGGGGGCGCGCTGAACGCGAAGACTTCATTCGCTGGCAGATGCGGGAGCTCGACGAGCTCGACGTCCGCGAAGGCGAGGAGACCGAGCTCGAACAGGAGCGCGCGCGCTTGCGCCACGCGGGCCGACTCCAGGCGGCGACGCGTCACGCGGCCGAGCGCCTCTACGAGGGCGAGGCCGCGATCTGCGACGAGCTCGCTCGCCTGGGCGCGGAGCTCGATCAGGCCGCGGCTATCGACGGATCGCTCGTTCCCCACGCGCGTGTCGTCGAATCCGCCCGCGCCGAGCTCTCCGACACGGCGCGCGCGCTCGCCCGTTACGCCGAAGGGGTCGAGGCTCGCCCGGAGCGTCTCGCCGAAGTAGAGGAGCGGTCGTTCCGCTTGCAGAAGCTCTTGCGCAAGCACGGCCCGACCACCTCCGAGCTCCTCGCGCATCGGGCCGCTCTCGCGGCCGAACTCGAGTCGCTGGCGAGCGCCTCCGGCCGGCGCACGGAGCTCGAAGCCGAGAAGAGCGAGCGGATCGCGAAGGCAGGCCTCGCGGCACGCGCGCTGTCACGAAAGCGGCGCGAAGCGGCCGAGGACCTCGCGGACGCAATCGGCGCCGAGCTCGCGCAGCTCGGCATGGGGCGCGCGCGGGTCGTGGTCGACGTGACCCCGGCGAGCGCCGCGGGTGACGCCATGCTCGTCGACGGCGCGCGCCTCACGCGCACCGGCATCGACCGCGTCGAGTTCCTGATCGCGCCGAATCCCGGCGAAGAGCCCCGGCCCCTCCGGAAGATCGCGAGTGGCGGCGAGCTGTCGCGCGCGCTCCTCGCGCTAAAGCGGGTCCTCTCGGATCAGGGGCCCGTCGGTACGTACGTGTTCGACGAAGTCGACGCCGGCGTCGGGGGCGCGATCGCCGAGGTCATCGGCCGCGCGATCGCCGACATCGCGCGTCACCGGCAAGTCGTGTGTATCACGCACTTGCCCCAGATCGCGGCCCTCGCCGACGCCCACTTCGTGGTCGACAAGACCGAGTCGAAGGGCCGGACGCAGACCAGCGTTCGCAGGCTGTCGAAGGCCGAGCGCGTCGACGAGATCGCCCGCATGCTCGGGGGCATCAAGGTCGGCACCGCGCAGCGCCGCGCTGCCGCCGACATGCTCAAGAGCTAGCGCCAAATGCCGTTCACTTAGGAGAGGGAGATGGGCCGCTGGGGCCCAGAGGGCGCAGAGGGTGGGCCGGAGAGCGAGAGCGAGATGGGCCGCAGAGGCGCAAAGGGCGCTGAGGGTTGGGCCGGCCGAACCCCCCACTCACGGCTCTGCGCTCTCTGCGCCTCCGCGGCCCATCTCGTCTTCGAGTCGTCGCGGAGACCGCGAAATGAGCGGGTGCCTCCCCACGAAGGTTAGCTAAGCTAGGCGACGAAGAGCGCGTCGACGTTCTCGCTGCTGCGGAGAGCTTTCGTGCGCGCCGTGAGGATCTCGCAGCCGTCGCGCGTGACGAGGACGGTGTGCTCGAACTGCGCGCTGAGCGAGCCGTCGGCCGTGCGCACGGTCCATTTGTCTTTCGGATCGACGTCGACCTCCCAGCCGCCCACGTTGACCATGGGCTCGATGGTGAAGGTCATTCCGGTCCGGATACGATCGCCGGTTCCGCGCCGCCCGTAGTGCTTCACCTGGGGCGCGTCGTGGAACTTGCGACCGATGCCGTGGCCGACGAAGTCGCGGACCACGCTGCACCCTTCGCCTTCGACGTACTCCTGGATCGCCGCGCCGATGTCGCCGAGGCGTGCACCGTCGCGCACTTGCGTGATGCCCGCGTCGAGAGAGCGCCGCGCCACTTCGACGACGTGGCGTGCCTGGGGGCTCGGCGTGCCCACGTAGAACGTGGCGCTCGTGTCTCCGTGGAACCCCTCGTAGACATGGGTCACGTCGACGTTGACGATGTCACCGTTCTTGAGGACCGTGCCGTCGGGGATCCCGTGGCACACGATGTCGTTGACGCTCGTGCA